>Ga0116116_1000675_pt1 | contig 33616 bp, 34 predicted proteins | sample June2015DPH_10_1_FD_89722 | JGI IMG/M metagenome (GOLD analysis project Ga0116116, IMG submission 89722) | Peatland microbial communities from SPRUCE experiment site at the Marcell Experimental Forest, Minnesota, USA - June2015DPH_10_150 | ecosystem: Environmental > Terrestrial > Soil > Wetlands... | reverse complement strand
ATCGCTACCAGCGGCAGGGTCCACGGTATCGATTCCTCCGAGGCGAGTGTCATGGTATCCCGTAGGGCCAACAAGCAGTTCATAGAGGCGGGCCAGGTCGAGATTCGGCACGGCTCCGTGTCTACTTTGCCGTTCTCGGATTCCGAGTTCGATCTCGTCACTGCTGTCAATTCCCACTGCTACTGGCCGGACCTCGTAGCTGACATGAAGGAGGTCTTGCGCGTACTGAAACCCGGCGGCACGCTGATGATCCTGGGAGGAGCCTACAAAGGCGGGAGGCACAGTGCCCGAAACCAGAGATTCGCGCAGCTAATAAACGTCGCCTGCCAAAGCCGCGATGAACTCGGGGGACTCTTCGCTGCGGCAGGCTATTCAGGTGTTCAGGTGTTCGAGGAAGATCGCAGGGGTTGGATCTGTGGCGTAGGCAGAAGACCCAGTCAATTCAATCAAGGGGTGAGAACATAGCGGAGCGGAATATGCCCCCTGGGGCGCCGGTATCGGCCACCTTGGTCCCAGTACCCACTTGTCCGGTAACCGCGTTTCTCAGGACTTAGCGCAAATCAAAGTCGATTTGTGATTTGGTCATCTCTGCGAACTCTGTAACCAATCATCGGTGCGTTTGGCTTAAGCTGAGCTTATGAAAACTCTTTCCAACGTGCTTTTGAGTCTGATTGCCGGTTCGTTTTTCGTGCTTTCCGCCTCAGACGTTGCGGCCGCAAATCAAAAGGCTTGCACGACAGCAGAAGAAAAGCAGGCCCTTGACCAACTTGACAGCCTAAAGGACTGGGATGCTGTATATCACTCCTTCATTCATTTTGCTCACTGCGATGACGGAGCCATTGCGGAAGGTTACAGTGATACGGTGGGCCGCTTGTTAGCCCGCGATTGGAAGCATCTCGGTGCCCTCGCCAAACTTGTCGCAACAGACAAGAAATTTGAAAGTTTCGTTCTCCGTCATATCGACGAAACGCTACCAATCGACGTACTGAAAACGATCGCGAGCAACGCGGAGAAGAGTTGCCCTGCTGACCAAACGACTCTTTGTGGGAAGATACTGCGGAACGCACGGTCAGCCAGCGCAAATTGAAGCGCAAGTGCCCGGCTCGGGTTATCGGACAAGTGGTTTCAGTTTCCGATTATCGGGACTTGCTGAGTTTCCTTTAGGACAAGCTAGGTGTTTATGAAGCGACCACGTCTCTCCATCTGTCCTAAGATTCCAATTGGTCATGAAGGTGCGTCAATGGTGCTAGTTTGAAGGCGCCGTTCTGAGAGGAATATGAAAGAAGATATAGCGGTGACGCCTGAACGATTGGATGCACGAGCGTGCACAAGTTCATATGTCGTTTTGGGCGGGATATCCAGCTTCTTCTTTATTCTTGGGATCTGGCAGGCGACAGTCCCAGGGGGAGACTGGCGGTTGGCCCTGCTGACAGGCGCAGCCTTTCTCTTGGCCATGTTGTGGGTCCGGGCGATTCGAATCCAGTACTCGGACGGCCAGTTGTCTTATCACACTCTGTTTGCAGGAACGCAATCCATCCCACTCTCGGAGATAGAAAGCGCCGAAACAAAAGTGATCTCAAGGGGCAAGGGTTCGAGCAGGATCTTATTGATCCATCTTCGAGGGGAAAAAGAGCAAAAACCAATAGCCATAAGAATCAAATTGTTCTCGAAGGAGGATGTGGGGCGGCTCTTTGATCTGCTCGGTCCGAAGTTCAAGGGTTCGCGCAGGATCGGAATCTATACTGATGAGAGCGCTTGAGAGTGCCCGTGCCGTTGCTGACCCACAATGTGAAGGTGAACACTCGCAGCCGAATCAAATGTGGTGCGCTCCTGCGTGCTCAGCGACTCGGCTATGTCCTGGTAAGTCGGGTTACCGGACAAGTCCACGGTCTGGACCGTTCCAGGTAGCTCCCTGTTGGGTTCAGATAACCCGTTCCTGAGTTTTGGAACCGTCCAGCGCAAGGCGGTAGAGCGTGCCAACGCCAACCCCCAACTCTCCTGCGATTCTCTTCCAGCCCACGCCCTGTGCACGCAGGGAGGCGACTCTGTGAGCATCCACGACTCGCTTAGGCCGTCCGAGCCTCTTGCCCCAGCACTCATGCCCGGACTTTTCATCCGTGTGCAGCGAGGCAAGTGGAGGGAGGTCATCACTGTGCCCCAGTTCCCGCCTAAGCCCTCTCGCGTCACGCCGTCTGCCAATAACTCCCAAATTGGTGCGGACGATAACTCCCGTTCCGCAAGCCCTTTGGATGCGCAGGGGATAACCGTTGACAATACCCAAGAGTGGCGCAGGCGCGAGGGCACGATTGACGTTCGAATTACGCGGGGTGTACATTGCTAATGGAGTAATGAAATGCCGTCACCGGAATCGAGTCGCAGGAATCTCGAACACGCCCGCAGTCTCGGGCGGGTAAAGTTCTGGCGGTCCCGGCGCGAATCGCAGCGTGTGAAGGCCGGGATTGTGCTGTTTCATCACACGAAGGCAGAGTTGCCACAGAAAGCGATTGCCCGCGCCTACCACGTCAGTCAGCCCTACGTGGCGAGATTGCTTGCGCGAGTGAAAATGCTGGGGGTCGAGAACGCGCTGGGTCCACAAGCCTACGAATTGTATTGCAACGGAAGGGAGGTCGCCCGGCGCGAACACTTCGAGGCTGTCGGCGGTCCTCCACCACTCGTTAATGAGAATTTGTCGTACTTCAAATCAAGTGAGTTGATCGGTGAATCGTTTGCGCAGCCGCAGCCATCCATACCGGTGGATTGGGTGCCGCCGCCAGAGGACCAGCCGGAGGAAATACCGACAACCTGGGTGGCACCAGCAGCGGCCAAGGTGGATGAAGAGCCGAAGGATGATAGCGAATACATCGAGTTGGCCAGGTCAACGACCGGTGAGGTGTTCGAGCTTCACAATTCTAAGCCAGACAAGCCAGACTGTAATGCGCCCGTATACGTTCCACGCTTGCATACACTGACGCCAAAAGGAATTGTGGCCCTGGGACCAGGGTTAAACATTGCTGACCAATGCCCTAGTTTCGGACGGCGCTAGGCATCGGATCATGCCCGCTGCGTGTTCCATCTCACTCTTTCATCTGCCGGGCCCCTTTACGGACTCGCGCACGAGCTTGCCCTACCACATGAGCTTGTAGATCATCGCACTTTTCTTTTCCGGGGCTTGACTTGCCTTCTCTTGCGCCACTGGCTGCCGTGCTCTTTCCACCAGTTGAGTTTATGCTGGCGCTGTCCGTACGCAGTGCAGTTCGGCAGGCCGCAGAATTGCTGCGTGATCCGTCCTTTCAGAAAGTAAGGAGCAAGGCAATCTGGATTCTCGCAATATCCCAACAGCGGAGCCAGGTCCAGTATTGCAAACGCCAGGGTGCGCTTTAAGGAAAAGGGGACAGGTATCCGAGAGACGGCCCCTGCGTGATCGGTGAACTCCATCCATTTGATTTCGCCGGATGGCCAGGGCCTTTCCTCTCGCCAGAGCAGGCGGTTGGCATAGTAGGGCAGTGCCCCTTGACGCCAGTGGAATTGAAGCTCGGTGACAAGCTCGAATAGTTTTTGGTCATCCTCGCCCCGAAGGAATAGGCCCCATTTCTCTCTGAAGTATTCCCAATCATTCGAGCCGGGCAGGTAGTGTCCCACATCGTTTGTGGACACCTTCACGTTTGCGAAGTCCAGCAGGACTCTTTTCGCTCTGTCCCCGAAGAAGGCCCAAATGTGCCGGAACGGCCTCTCCATCCGGCGCTTGGCAGGCGGATGGCCTCGAAGCTCAGAAGCCTTGGCTAGAGTCATGGACCGCACCTCGTGCAGGAGTTTATCCAGGTATTGACTCTAGCTATTATAGCAAGAATACTGGAGAATGCAAAGGCTTTCTGAGGGCCCGCTAGGAGGACGTAGCCATGTCAGACATGGGAACGTTTCAGGCCGCCCGCGTGTTCGATGTCAGCCCGGTCACTCTGCTGCAACTCATCGCTCAGGGGAAGTTGCAGGCTTACAAAAACGGAGATGGCCGCTGGCGGATCAACCGCCAAAGCCTGGAGCAGTGGAACCAGAAGAGACTTGCCCGCCGCAGGAAGGTGCGGAAGGTGGCCTAGACGTGCGAAACGCCGGGCGGTGAACCCGGCGCTCGCAAAAATCGCCCGCACTGCTGGACGGCAGCGGGGAACAGAGGTTGAGTAATGCAAAGCATAAACACAGCGTTAGCGCGAAGTCAAACGCTACCTCTATCCCTGGTGAAACTCCAACCGCCGTGCCCGTTGTGTGGCTACACGCTCAGGCCCAACGGCTTTTGCTCCAACTCGCGATGCGACCGCCAGCCCCCGGTGAACGGCCCGGTGACGCTCGGGCAACTTCGTGATCTGTACCCCAAGGTGCCGATGACGCATGGGCGACGGTGGGGCGATTGGCAACTCGACGGGGAACGTTTGACGCTCGATTACAGGCCGGGCGGAATCTGGCGGTACGAGCTTGACTTGCAGCGCAACCACGACTCCGCCTCAATCCTCGATTTCATCTTCCAGGTTCGTCAGAAGGGATGGGCCACGCCGACCGTGCTGGCTGACTTGCTCAACGCCGTCGAAGACATTTTCCGCCCGCAGCAGAACCTGTGCTCTTGGGGGCACAACAAGCAGATCGAGCCCACGCCATTCCTGCGTGAGCGGATAGCGAAGCCGTGATGACTGAGCCCAACAACACGCTGAATAGCCTACTAGGAATGCTCCGTGACCTGGAGCAGGGAAAGTTTTGGGGCAGCATTGAATTGAAATTTGAAAACGGCCGACTCATGCACGTCAAGCAGTCACAAACCTTCAAGGCCGAGGATATTGGCCGTCGGACAAGCCGAGGAAACCATGAGAACGAATCAGGGTAACGAAGCCAATGTCACTAGCGACCGCAAGCTCGATTTCATCTCCGGCTACGCCGACTATGCGGACGTGCTCGAAGCGCCGCGAATCCTCCATGAACTCGTCGGCATTCAACTCGTGGCGACGGCGCTCAACCGCAACGGGGTCACATTTCAGAATGGGCCTATCCCGTATTCGCTGGACCTGTGGATGGCTCTACTTTCGGGTAGTGGAGCAGGACGCAGCACCACCGTCGGCCTTGCAGCGCCCATTCTCAAAGGAGCGGACTTGGAGGGCCTGGAGGGCTCCGTGCGCTGGGGCAGCGCCGCTGTTTTCTATCAGCACTTTTCCGAGAATCCATGCGGGCTGTTTGTGTGGGGTGAGATGGCCGAGCGCCTCAAGATGTTAAATGAGCCGAGATTCGCAACTGTGAAAGAATGGCTCACGGATCGCTACGATAATTTCAAGACACCGCCGCCGCACATTTACCGCGCGACGGGCAAGAAGAGTGACACACCCACGATTGAGTTTGAGCGAGCACCGCGAATCAACATCCTCGCCACATCCGCAAGCGATTGGTTTTTCCGCAACCTTGTTGAAGAGGATTCGGCGGGCGGCTTTCTTCCGCGCTGGCTGCTTGTTCGAGCCGATGGTGAAGGGCGCGACGTTGCAATCCCACGGACGCCTGACGCCTCCCTGATCGAGCCACTGGCCCAGCAACTCAAGCAAATAGGACGATTAAAGGGGGAGGCCGGCCTTTCCCTCATCTTGCCTCTCTACGAGAAATGGTACAGCAATGCCAAACGGCGCTTTGAGTCACAGCCGAATCGGGCTCTTGCATCGGCCTACTTTAACCGGCATCGCGGCCACGTCCTGAAGCTGGCGGTCATCTTCGAGGCATCGCAGAACGCCAGGCTCAAGGTCGGCGTATCCGCGTGGGTGCGTGCAAGCCAGTTTGCCCGGAAGATCGAGGAAAGCACCTTTGCCATGTTGCCTACCGGGATGAGCGCCGTCGGATACGAGCAGCAGCGAATTGAAGAACGGATCAGGCAGGCCGGGCCGGACGGTCTGAGCCGGAATGATCTGACACGCTGTTTTCAATCTATGAATGCGATGGATCGGGAGCAGCAAATCAAAACACTTGTAGCTGCGGGCAGAATCTTCTCCGATGTTCGGCAGACAAGCGGGCGTCCGGGGACGGTCTATGTGCATGAGGACTTCCGTCAGGAGGCGCAATGACGAAAGGGTCGAAAACTGACGAAAGGGGGAGGGGCTTACGTCACTTTCGTCAAACTTTCGTCAGTGGGTGTTTTGACGAAAGTTTTGCGGCGCAAGTGGCTGATTCCACTGTCTCTCTCTCTCCTCTCTCTCTCTTCTCTCATTACATCATGGCCCTCTGTTTCTCCCCCCCCAAAAGGGCTCTGAGAGAGAGGAATAAGCTAATGACGAAAGTCAGTGACGAAAGCCCCCTGCCGAGGGCTTGGAGGCAGCAACCCGCTTGGACGGGAGCACGAATTGACCCTATACGAAGTATTAGGGTGGCGGTGAGGACGCGATGAAAGCGAAGCGCAAAGGCACCCGGAACGAGCACCGCACGATGGAATTGCTGAAGGCCGCTGGCTATTCCTGCACCCGGTCGGGAGGCAGCCTGGGCGCATTCGACGTGGTGGGAATCGGGAGCACCGATGTTGTGCTCGTGCAGGTCAAGACGCGGGACTGGCCCGGCTCAGTCGAGATGGAGCAATTGCGATTGTTCGCTTGCCCGCCCAATTGCCGCCGACTGATTCACCGCTGGCGCGACCGTGTGCGAATGCCGGACGTGAGGGAATTGTGAGGGAGCCAATCACAGTGACCGTGAGCGTGGCGATGGATGGCGAAGTGATGAGAGTGATGGAGTGCGGCAACGCTGCGCCGACGCTCCAATTCGTAGGCAATTGGCGTCTCGGCAGGCCACCCGAGCAATTGGCCCGCGATGGCACCGGGCGCGACATCACGACTGGCGAATTGAGGCTCACCATCGCGGTAAGGCATCGCAACAACGGCCTGGTGCGCTTCACCTGCGATCTGTGGAAGCTCCCCCACGACCTGAGCCCGGATGCGCTCGCACGGCTGCGGAATTACTGGGAGCTTGAGCACCGGGCGATACCGGAGCGTGTGCGGGCAAGGATGGAGCGGCACTTCTCACGCACGCATTTTGTGTTCGACACAACGCAGGAACAAGCGGGTGACTGGCGAGACTTCTTGGCCACGGCGCTCACGGACGCAGCCAGCTACACCAACTATCAGGAGGTGCGGCCATGACTGCTTGTGAGCATCGCTTGCTGCGTCTCTGGCGCACGACACCAGAAGGCAAAGTGTATTGCTGCTCCGCTTGTGGCGAAGCGTTTGCGGTAACTCTCACCCCGCTACCGGCAGCGAATCGCCCAATGACCGCCAATGCTACGGCAGAGGCAAACCGAAAGGGGACAACATGAAAAAACTTACCCAGCTTCTCGCAATCCTCGCCCTGGCGGAATTGGTGCTGCTTTACGTTCTCGTGTTTGGAGGGCAGCGCGTCACGGGATGGCTGATTACCTGGCGAGCCGTGACCGACGGGCGGCGTTTGAAGGCCAAGCTGCTTTCCCGCATCGGCGTAGCACCCCTTGCAAAAATTGTGCCGGGCAATTTGGGCGGCACTGCGACTCAATCAAAGGAGACACAACCATGAGACACACAACCATTCTGAAGCTGGCAGTGCTGCTGTCGCTGCTGCTACCGGTGTCAGTGAGTGCTACGGCCGTTCAACTTACGGGCAGCTTGATGGACGCTGCAAGCAACCCCATCAGTGGCACCCTCACCCTGCAGCTCCCGGTGGCGAACGCTGTGGACACCAGCACCAACAAGGCCGTGTCCCCGCGCTTCGTCACCTTTCCTCTTACCAATGGGACGCTGCCCGCATTTGCAACCGTGGTCCCCAACGATGTCATTCAGCCCGCAGGGACGTATTACGTAGTGGTGGCTTACGATCGCAGTGGAGCACAAGTCTACAGCTCCAACTGGGTCATCCCCAGCTCCCCCAGCACATTCAATATGGGACAGGCTATCCCCACGAGCATTGTCACCACCAACATCAGCTACCTGACGCCGATAGTGGCGAGTGGGAACAATAACTTCACCGGCAGCAACACCTTCTCAATGCCAATCGTGAGCACGGTGAGCACCGGCACCGCACCGTTTTCCATCGCCAGCACAACTCCGGTGGCCAATCTCACACTCTCTTCTGCAACCCAGGTTCCGGCTATCAGTCTTGGCTCAAGCGGGAACGGGGGTGTCACAGGAACGTTGCCCATCACCAATGGCGGCACGGGCGCAACGTCAACGAGCCAGGATTATGTTTTTGCCGGTCCCACTTCGGGCGCGGGTGCTCCATCCTTCCGAGCGTTGGCTGCGGGTGATATTCCATCCCTTCCAGCCTCTCAGATCACGAGCGGTCAACTTGCTATCGCCCAGGGTGGCACAGGTGCGGCCACAACATCTCAGAATTACGTGTTCGCTGGACCTACTTCCGGGTCTGGTGCCCCTAGCTTCCGGGCGCTTGCAAGTGGCGACATTCCCAACAATGCCGCAAATACATCTGGAACAGCGGCGGCAGCAAACGGCTTGAACTCGGCCACCACCACGGTCAGCGTATCGTCTGCGACGGCACCAATCAACGGACAGGTTTTGACCGCCACGTCAGGCACCGCTGCGACTTGGCAAACGCCATCGGGCGGCGGCGGCACGGGCGAAGCCTCGCTCACTTGGTGCAATGCGGCCCCTTCCGGGTACACCGGCTGCGTTTTTGGCAGCGCCGTGGAATATACCGCCCAGGTCTATTTAACGAACAGTCACACCCTGAAGCGCATCTTCGTAAACCTAGACACGCAAGCCGGGGCTTGCACGACTCCCTTTACCGTTGCCCTATACGATGACACAGCGGGCTCTGCCGTTAGCACTCTGGACATTCCCAACAATGTCTCGACCGTTGACTCTGGCTCGCTAAGTGTCGCAATGACGGCGGGACACAGATTCTCTCTGCACGTCACTGTGACCGGTGTCAACTGTAACTCGAATACTCCCCGAGGATGGTTCTCGGCAACCTATCAGTGACACAGAAATGGCATGGGAACGCAGATGACAGGTTCCCGTGGAGATTACGCGGGAGCCGGAATGGCAATGGATCGGGGGATGAAATGGGACTCATCGCACGGTATGGAATGTGGATAGTTATTTGGGCTGCGCCGGCTGCATCAGCGGATGCGCGACGGTGATTTGATGCGACTGACGAACGAGCAGAGTTACGAGCTGCTTGCGAAGCACGGGATTTTCGCGGGCGAGATCTGCGACAAATGTGGAACCGTGCTCGGTGCCGTGCGCTTCACGCGAAAGGATGAATCCGGCGTTTGGTGCAGCCGTGAGTGTCGGGACGGAGCCGACGCATGGACGCCGGGAACGTGCAAAGGGTGCGGAGCGGCGTTGACTGGCAAGCGCAAGGATGCAAAACACTGCTCCGACCTGTGCCGGAAGAGGGGCGGATCACAAAAAGTCCTCACCACGCCAACTTATCCCGGAATCGCCGCGCATTCTAAAGGACTTGCAAGCACGGGTATAGGTTTTGGCTGTCCCTACACATCCGGCCCCAGAAACAGCCCTTTTGCGAACGAGCGAGCGGCGGATATGTGACTGACGGTTGACGGAACCAGCGGTCAGGTTTTGAGGCTTACGGCTCAATGGCTTAGAGGGTGCATTGCATGATTGTTGCAGGGGACATGGACGCAAGCGGCATTTTGACGCCTGAGCAGCTCGCCCAGCGCCTACAGGTGGGCGTCAACTGGGTGTACGAGAAGAGCCGCGCTCGCGGGGCGCACAGCGGCAGGCCCCTGCCCTGCCTCAGAATGGGCCGCTACCTGCGGTTTTACTGGCCCGATGTGTGCGAGTGGATGCGAGGCCACGGGGCGGGCGGGCGCAACACCCATTGACAGGGCATATTTTATGTGTGACAATAAATTGCATGAGACGAGGCAGGCCGCGCAAGCCACCGTCCCAGCGGAGGTCCAGGCTGCTGCACCACCGGCTCACGCTGGAGGAATACCGCAAAGTGTCTGCGGCGGCCAAGCGGGCCGGTCTGTCCCTTTCCGAGTACGCGCGAAAGAAGCTGCTCGAACCGTCACACTGGAAGGCGCTGACGATCACCACCAAGAGAGGTGCGCCATGAGGAAGCAAAGGGGGTATGTGTTCCACAAGGGGCACAGTTGGTTCGTTCGGTACTTCGACAACGTGGTGGAAAAGGACGGCACCATCAGGCGCAGGCAGATGTGCAAGAGGCTGCCGGTGGATTACGGCGGCCAGTACAGAAGCGAGCGCAGTGTGGCCCGCTTTGTCGAGGACATTCTTCGCCCCATCAACAGCGGCAAGGCCGACCCGCAGGGCACCATGATGGTCGCCGACTACATCGAGACGCACTACTTCCCCTTTGTTTGCGAGCGGCTGCGGGCCAGCACCTTGAGCGGCTATCGTTACATCTTCAACGAGCACCTGAAACCACACCTCGGCGATGTGTCCATGCGCGACTTCCGCACCTTCCACGGCGAGAAGCTGATGCAGGAAGTTGCGCGGAGGGCCGAGTTGAGCACCAACACGCTAAAGCACCTGAAGCACTTCCTGACGGGTGTATTCCGCCAGGCGCTGCGGCTGGGCGTCATTGAAGGCGAAAACGTGATGCGCGAAGTCAGTGTGCCACAAGGCAAGGAAACGGCTGACACTTATGCTTACGATCTCCGCCAAGTGCGACAGATCGTCGAGGCGCTTGCCGACAACGAGACCGCTCAGGCCGTGGTGCTCGTGGCTGCCTACAGCGGTCTAAGGAAGGGCGAGATTCGCGGGCTGCTGTGGAAGGATTACAGCGGCCACGAGTTGAGCGTCGAGCGCAGCGTTTGGAAGAACACCGTCAATGCTCCTAAGACGCGCAGCAGCAAGGCCACTGTTCCGGTCATCAAACAACTGGCCGAGGCGCTCGACCGCCACCGCGAGAGGATGGGGAAACTGGCCCAGCCGGACACCTTCATTTTTCAGGCGGGCAATGGACAGCCTCTCAACCTCGACAATACGGCGCGCAGGGTGATCCGCCCGGCGCTACGCAAGTGTGTGTTGTGCGGCAAGATGAAACCAGAGCACGGCCAGGACGGACACGAGTTTCAGCCGCTCCCGCGCTGGCACGGCTGGCACGCGTTCCGCCGGGGCCTGGCGACGACGCTCAACGCGCTCGGCGTGGACGACAAGGCCACGCAGACGATTCTGCGGCACAGCGACATCAAGCTGACGCAGAACATCTACATGAAGCCGCAGGCGGAGGTGAAGCGCGGCGCGATGGAAGTGCTCGAAACCAAGCTGCTGGAATCGGAAAAGTGCAACGATTCTGCAACGCCCCATCGGGGCGTGCTAAATTGAATGGAGCTAACATGGGAAACAGCAACGAGATAAGTGGCGCGCCTGGGGCGACTCGAACGCCCGACCTCTGGTTCCGGAGACCAGCGCTCTATCCAACTGAGCTACAGGCGCGTCGTTTGCGTTCCAGTGCTTTCACGGAACGCGTGGCATGTACTCCGGAAGAGTTCGCGGAGAGTGTCGCGTGCGTTCCCAATGTCCCTGCGGAATGCACGGCATCTCCGGCTCTCCGGCATACAGCGTCGGGCCTAGTGTAGCTCGATTCCCTTTGCTTTGACCAGCCGGGCAGAGCCAGAATGAAACGGACGATTGAAGAGAAGTCCGTCACGCGGTGATCGACGTAGTTCTGCCGCGCACAGGGCGAGATGACAAGGGGCAGCCGCGGACCGAATCCAGCAGCAGCTTCCCTGTTTCTATCGAGCCAGGACCACCGGCCGGTGCTATACTGTGTCTCCCTGTGAATTCCTTGACCAGCCCCATCATTCATTGGAGCGGCTTCACCTGGCCCAACCTCGTCCATTTGTTTGAGATCTTCCTAATCGCACTCATCCTCAATCGTGTCCTCCGTTTTTTCACCAATCTCCTCATCAAGCGCGCCACTTCGCAGGCTCGCGCCGCGCAGGTCCGCGAGCAACAGACCCGCACACTCGCCGGCGTTCTCTACAGCGCGGGAAACAAGGTCATCTGGGTCATCGCCGCGCTTACCGCCATGCCCGAGTTCGGCATCAGCATCGCTCCCGTTGCCGCGCTTGCCGGACTTGTCAGCCTGGGCATAGGCTTTGGCGCGCAGAACCTCATCCGCGATGTGATCAGCGGCTTTTGCATCGTTCTTGAAGATCAATATGTTGTCGGCGACACCATCCAGGTCGGCGACGCGGTCGGCCGAGTCGAGCATCTCACGCTTCGCCGCACGGTCGTCCGCGACCCGCGCGGCGCCCTCGTCACCATCGCCAATGGAGACATTCGCGTCGTCAGCAATCTCAGCCGGGATTGGTCGCAGGTGTTTGTGGACGTGACTCTTCCGCCTGGAGCCTCCACCGACACGGCCCTTCACGCTCTCGATGCCGTGTCCGCCGAATTCCGTGCCGACGACGCGTGGTCCCCGACCCTCGTGGATGGTCCGCGCGTGCTCGGCATTCAGTCGCTCGACCTTCAAAGTTGCTCGGTGCGGCTCCAGGTCCGAACGGCGCCGACCAAACAGGACGACGTCGCCCGGGAGCTCCGCCGCCGCATCCAGGTGCACTTCGCACAAAACAAAATACCGCTCACGGGGGTCACTCGCATCGAAGTGATTGGGCCCCCGACCGCCCCTCCCCGCGCGCCGGCCTGAACGGCCCGGAGGTTTCAATGGGAAGCGCCACTTACGAACAGGTTCACCTGATGCTTCGCCTCTTCGAGCTTCGCCGCGAGTCTCGCCTGCGTGAAGCCCGCGCCTGGTTCGTCGAGCACTTTCATCCTGCCTCGCTGGACGATTTCCAAAAATACGCCCAGCGCAGCGAGGACGGCACAAACATCCGGATGGTGGTCAGCTACTGGGAGATGGTGGCAAGCATCCTCAACCGCGGATTGATTGATGACGACCTCTTCTTCGAGAGCAACGGCGAGATTTGGATCGTGTGGGACCGCATCCGCCCGATCATCACCGCCTGGCGCAACATGTACAAGAACCCTACCGTTTTCTCCAATCTCGAAGCGGCCGGCAAGCGATTTGAAGCTTGGCGCGAGGGGCGCGCTCCCGGTTCCAGCGCGGCCTTGCGCCAAATGCTCGAACAGGCTCGGTCCAAGCCCAGAACTCCCTGAACGGTTTCGCCCTAGCCCCGCGAGGGACTTAGTGTGCGGTCGTGGTTTCGTGGGTTCTCGTGCCGGCGTACGCCACGCGGTTCCGCCCCTCCGCCTTCGCCCGATAGAGGGCCGCGTCCACCTCTTTCAACAGTTGCACCGGCGGCCTTCGTCCCCAATCGCCGCTCGCCAGCGCCCCGACGCTTAAGGTGAACGATACCGGTCCCACCTTCGTCATGGCTGGGCAGTCCCCTGCGGCGGCCCTGATCTGCTCGGCGCGCTCCCACGCCCGGGCGGCGTCGCAGCCCAGCATCACCACTAAGAACTCCTCTCCGCCGTATCGCCCGACCGCATCGTAGGGGCGCACCGCATTCGATAGCCGCCGCGCGGTCTCCCGCAAGAGTTCGTCTCCGACCAGATGACCGAAGGTGTCGTTGATCCTCTTGAAATGATCGAGGTCGCACATCAAGATCGCAACCGAGCTTCCCTCACGCTGCGCCCGGCTCACTTCTCTCTGCAGAAGATCGAGGATCATGGCATGGTTCCAGAGTCCGGTGAGCGCGTCGTGAGTCGCCTTGAAACGCATCTCCTCGCGCGCCTCCACCAGTTTGTCTTCCAGTTGCAGGATGCGCTGGCCCGTTCGCAGCCGCGCTTTGAGTTCCTCGGCGTGGTAGGGTTTCGTCAGGTAATCGTCGGCGCCAGACTCGAGTCCGGCAATGACGTCATCCTTCGATTCCTTCGACGTCAGCAGCACCATGTACACGTACGGCTGCTCGCGCTTCCCGCGAACCTCTCGGCAGACGGTTGGCCCATCTGTTCCCGGCATCATCCAATCCAGGAGCGCCAGCCGCGGGCCATCTTCTGCCGCTAGCAGGCGAACTGCTGTGCTCCCGTCCGCCGCGCTCACCACGTCGTAACCCGCGCGGAACAGCATCGTTTCCAGCAGCCGTCTCGACACAGCGTCATCTTCGGCTACCAGAATCTTCACCGCCTCACCTCGACGCACATGCCCTCGAGCGCCAGTTCGACGCGCGCGATCTCGCGCTCCAGCTTGGCCAATTCTCCGTTGCCGCCGGCGCATTCGCCGCGCCGCGCCGCCATTTCCATTGCCGCCGCCATCGCCGCCGCTTTGACCGCCGTCAGGTTCGACAACATGCCTTTCAGTGTGTGGCTTGCTGCGACGATCCTCTTGACATCTTTGGCCGCCGAGGCCTCGCGCAGCGCCTCCAACTGCCGCGGCCAGTCATCCCGGAAAAGCCCGGCGAGTTCCTGGAGCAGGTCGCGGTCTCCTTCCACTCGCTCCAATAACTCCGCCGGATTCAGGGCGGGCTCTTCGACCATCATCTCCCGCAAGACGCCTCTGCTCACGTGCTCACCCCTTTCTCGATATCCGCCTTTCAACGCTTTTCCGGTGCGTTCCGAAAGACGCTGGCCTGGCCCCGTTTTGTCCCACTGCGCATCCATGGATTTGGCACCGATCTCAGCCCTTTCTCTTATTCCTGCCGACAATCCGCCTCCGCGTCTTGCCCAACTTGACCCCTCGACGTGTCTCCGCTCACCCACGACGCACGTTGTGGCACGTCCGCAGCCAACCGCAGATTGTCGGTTCCTTCTATGTAATTTAGATTTAAGGAGTTAGATGGCCACCTTCAAGAGGGCCGGGGCCCAGCCATCACCCACTGTTCCGCGAGGGAGCCACCGTTCCGAGCTGAAACAGGGCTCCCGCTTCCTGTTAGAGGATACGGCCGCCCTCTGACAACGTTCGAGTGAAACCCATTCGCCCAGGGCGACGTGAAGAAGGGCTACGGTGGCCTAAACTATCTCGGGCAGACAAGGGTCGGTTTGTCGACCCGGCGCGAATCCGCGGAGGGCTGGGCGTCGCCGACGTTTGGCGGGTCGAGCGAGTACTTCTCCAGAAGATCTTCGAGTTCCCGCGTGCGAATTGGTTTGGCCAGGTAGCCGTCCATGCCCGCCGCCAAGCAGCGCTCGCGATCACCTGTCATCGCATGGGCAGTGAGAGCGACCACCGGTAGGTGGCCGCCAGTGACCTTCTCCTTTTCCCGAAGCGCAGCGGTGGCCTCGAATCCATCCATCTCCGGCATCTGCACGTCCATCAAGACGAGGTCGAAGCTCACTTTCTCGAGTGCCTTGAGTGCCTCGCGGCCATTGCTGGTCACGACGACACGGTGCCCGCGTTTCTCGAGTAGCCGAACGACCAGCTGCTGGTTCACCGCGTTATCCTCGGCGAGTAGCACCGCCAACTTGACGGCGTCCGTGTGAGCCGCAGGCCGGGGCGTACGAGTCACGGGCGGGGGGACAGACTTCCGCTCCTGGGCACCGAGAACCCATGCGATGGCTTCGCGCAGTTCGGCTTGCCGTATGGGTTTGAGCAAGCAGGCAGCCACGCCTAATCGTTTGCATCGCTCAGTATCACCTTTGCGGTCGGCCGAGGTCAGCATCATGATCGTGGTCGTGGATAACTCCGGTCTGCGGCGGATTCGCTGAATGAGCGCGAAACCATCCATCTTGGGCATGTGCATGTCCGCCAGAACCAGAGTGTAAGGCCGATTTGCCTCCCGGCCCGCGGACAGTTCCGCTAGAGCTTCTTCTCCACCCTCGACCGACGTGCACTCCATTTCCCAGCGGCGCAACATGGCATCAAGGATGCGCCTGTTTGTGCGGTTGTCGTCCACGATCAGAACCTTCGTCCGCCGTAAGATCTCCGGTGGAATAGTGGCTCCTGTCTCGATGGCTGCCGTTTCGCCAATTCCTACACGCACAGTGAAATGGAATCGCGATCCGTGCCCCGATTCACTCTCCACCCAGATCCTTCCGCCCATCATCCCAACGAGACGCATGGAGATCGTCAAGCCCAAACCAGTTCCGCCGTGCTTCCGCGTCGTCGAGCTATCCGCCTGGGAAAACGGGTCAAAGATGGAGGCTTGTTTCTCGGGAGAGACACCGACCCCCGTGTCCGACACGATAAAATGCAGGATACGGTTGCTGCCTTCCGCGCTTTCGGTCTGGACCTTCAACGCCACTTCGCCTTTTTCCGTGAATTTGATGGCATTGCCCACAAGGTTGAGGACAACTTGGCGAAGCCGTGTGGAATCTCCTCGCACGAATTCCGGAACTTCGGGGCTGACCTCGCATAGAAGCTCCAGCCCTTTCTCGTCTGCTCGCAGCGCGAGAGTTTTCAGCGTCATCTCCAGGCAGTCGCGCAGGTCGAAGTCGCTTGCCTCGAGGTCGATCTTCCCCGCCTCAATCTTGGAGAAGTCCAGAATGTCGTTGATGACCGTAAGAAGGGTATCCGCCGAGATCTTGACCGTGTTCAGGTACTCACGTGCTTCGGAGGTCAGTTGGGTATCGAGCGCCAGATCGGTCATTCCGATAATGCCGTTCATGGGCGTGCGAATTTCGTGGCTCATGTTGGCGAGGAATTCACTCTTCGCGTGGCTGGCCGCTTTCAGGGCTAGGTTGGCCTGGGCCAGATCTGCAGTGCGTGACCGGACGCGTCCTTCCAACTCTGCGGCACGCATGCGCAGGCGGCGGGTATAGATCCTCTGCACTTGCATGACAAGGACCAGCAGAGCGATGGTGCAGAACAGGTAGAGCCAGCCGGTTTGGTAGACGTGAGGATTCAGGATGAAACCCACGGTGGCGCCGACCTCGTTCCATCTGCCGTCATCATTTGATGCAACGACCCGGAAGCGATAAGTTCCGGGTGGGAGATTCGTGTAGTAGGCCACGCGGCGCTGGCCCGGATCGACCCAGTCTCGATCGTATCCCTCCAGCTTGTACCTGAACTGAACTCTTTCGGGGATCAACAGGCTCAGAGCGGTGTAGTGGAATTCAAACTTGCCTTTCCCCGGAGGAAAGCGGATGTCGGGTCCCAGAGTCATCGATTGCCCGTCGACAACCAAATCCTCGATGATGACGGGCGGAAGCAATGTGTTGCTCGAGATTCTGTCGGGGTCCACAATCACGACGCCTTTTCTTGTCGTGAACCACAACTTGCCGTCCTGGGTTCGCCAACCGGCCGGCTGGTTCGTTTCTCGGGAGGCCTCGCTCGTTCTCATCCCGTCTGGGGTGCCGTAGCGAACCAGCTTGACCTTGGTGACGCGGCCCTCCGCCACCCCATCCAGATCGTTTCGGCCAACCATGTAAATCCCGCTCGCCGTGCTCATCCAGAGATTGTCATGGAGATCGGAAAGGATGTGCGTGGGGCTTTCCTCAAACAAGCCTTCGCGGGGCGAGTATCGCGTGACTTGGCCGTCGCGGATACGATACCGAGTGATTCCCGGCACCCTGCCTTCCAGCCAGAGGTATCCCTTATGGTCGTCGCAGATGGAAGTGACTGCGAAGTTGACTTCGCTTTGCTTGGAGTTCTCCGGGGGCGTGCTCTTGCCGAACTTGAAAAGCCCTTGGTTCGTACCAAACCACATCGTGGCCGAGGGATCCCGGTAGATCGTGAACGTGTAGTGCCCATGCTCGGAGAGCGGCGTGGTCTTTCCGTGGATGGTGAATGGGCGGAGGGCACCGTCGTTGAAGCGCCAGATGTTCGACTCCGAAGTCGTGACGATCAATCCTTCGTCGTCTTCGCTGATGGCGGAGATGTAGAACTTACTGAGGTGGCCGTCTCCTGTGTAGTTGGTGAGTTCGTCGTCTTTCAGACGGGTCAGGCCCGCGGTGGTGCCGACCGTCGTTGAAGCGCCAGATGTTCGACTCCGAAGTCGTGACGATCAATCCCTCGTCGTCTTCGCTGATGGCGGAGATGTAGAACTTACTGAGGTGGCCGTCTCCTGTGTAGTTGGCGAGTTCGTCGTCTTTCAGACGGGTCAGGCCCGCGGTGGTGCCGATCCAAACGCTGCCGTCCTTTGCTTCGTAGAGTGACCCGCCAAAATTGCTGCCCATCCCCTGTGTGGCTGTGAATTGTCTCACGATGCCGTTCTTGATGCGCGCCAGTCCACCTCTCTGGGCGAAGACATAGATGCTCCCATCATGGCCTTGCAGAACCGTCGAAGTCCCATCAGCAGTTAGACCGTCTTTCGCGGTCAGCGGGGTGAGCTTCGTATCGCGAAACCTTTCCAGGCCGCTCGCGGTTCCGACCCAGATGCTTCCTTCGCGATCCTCATAGAGGGACAAGACGTTGTTGTCAGCGAGTCCGCCCAGGGTATTGAAGGAAGACCACTTACCGCCGGCGTTGCGAAACAACCCGGAGCCGTTCGTCGTGACCCACAGATTGCCTTGACGGTCCTCGAGGACCGCTCCTATCTGGTCGGTGACCGGACCTTGCGTTACTCGTTCCGGCTCAGGTCTTCCTCCGACGAATCGGAACAAGCCATTTAGGGTGCCCACCCACAAAACATTTAAGTGGTCTTCGAAGAGAGTGACGACCGGGAAGGATCCGCGTCGCACAACATATGGCGAGAGTTTGCCATCGCGGTACGTGAACAGCCCAGACAGGGCGCCAATCCACACGGTACCGCTTTGATCTTGAATGAAACCGTCTACCCAACTGGTTGCCGTGCGGAGCGTGGTGCTACGACCGCCTTGAATCAAGTCGATCTGTGCGTCGGACCCGATGAAGAGCCCATGCTCTTTCGATTCGAAGATATTGCGGATATCGCCGTCCGTTATGGGGCCTGGAGGCAGATAATCGGAGAATCTCCCTTTCGTGTATACCAACGTTCTGGAAACAGTGCGGACCAAGAGGTCGCCGTCGGCGCCGATACAGATCGCCTTGACCGGCTCATTGACCTTTTGGTCTCCTACGGTTGGATTCACCAAAACGAAGCGCACGCCGTCAAACCGGACGAGCCCGACTGAAGTCCTCAGCCACAAGTATCCGTCGGAGGTTTGCAGAATTTGGTACACGGCCTCCCCCGGAAGGCCATTCTGCGAGGTCCAAGTGTCGTGGCCGTACTGATCCATGTTCTTTTTCCCGTCGAGCGCAAGAGCCGGCCTCGTTGCCATCAGGAGAATGAATAGCAGCAACGTGTGAACGCGAAGACTGTGCTGTGCGGAGGCTCGAAACCGGAGCGAAGTGACTGCTGCGCTTGAGATCGAGGAAGCCGCATTGATTAAGGCGCGGATGAGACGAAACGAGTTGAAGGCCGGCATTCTTGCCTTTCGGACCTCCCAGACAGACAATTACATGCTCCGTGGGAGCGACACGACCGTAAGAGCGATGGCACGTTAGCGGCCAAAACCACTTGTGATGGTCTCCCTGATATGCTTGAACGGAAAGGCGATGGGGAGTTTGCCTGGCCCGCTTTTCGGCTTCGCGTGTCGCATGCTGTCCCGTTGCGATTGGACTGCCCCGGACTGAAACGGCAGCCCGTGGAAGGATGCTTTACGTCCGAGCTGTCGGCGGCGTGACACGACGGCTAGCCAGGGCTGACGTCCAAGTTCGCGCCAAGTAGGAGGGCGTCATCTGAGGAAGTCCTCCTGCCAAGTGCTAAATGTATTCAAGAGAGTCTTTGACAGGCCGGTTATTGGGGAAGGAGGGATGAACAGTGAATCGCCGAATGGGAATCCTCGCCTGCATCCTCATCGCGACCGGGACTGCTCGGATCGCACTCGCACAAGAGCCGCAACGGCTGACGCTTTCGGAAGCGCTCGACCGTGCCGAAAAACGGAATCTCGATTTACAGGCAGCTCGGGCGCAACGGGCCGTGGTGCTGGCGGGAGTGCGCATCGCGGGGCAGCGGCCCAATCCAAGCGCTAGCGTCGGCGTCCTTCGCGATTCGCCCCACGAAAGCCTGGTCTTCGACCAGCCGCTCGAAATCGGCTCAAAGCGCAAGAAGAGGATCGAGCTGGCCCAACAAGAAGGCGCCCTCACCGAGGCCGGCATCACCGCTCTGGAGCGTCAGGTGCGCCGCGACACCCGAGAGGCGTATTTCGGCCTGGCGTTCGCGCGCCGTGCTACCGCCGCGAGAACCGATATCGCCAAGCTCGCCGAACGTCTGAGGGACATTGCCCGCGCTCGCTACGAGGCCGGCGACATCCCTCAGTTGGAAGTCACGCAGGCCGATCTCGAGCTTTCCCGCGCCAATGCGGACGCTCAGGTGGCAAGGCGAGAAGAGCAGATTGCCCTGAGCCGGCTAAACCTGCTGCTGAATGCCCCGACGACATCGTCCTGGGAATTGCTCAGCGACCTGGAGAGTTCGTCGCGATCGTTGGGTCTCGAAGAATTGGTGGAGAAGGCGAGCGGTACGAATGCGGAAATCGCGCGGCTGGCGCAGGAAGCGAAGGTCGAGGAAAGCCGAGCGAACTTGCTCAAAGCCGAACGCATCCCAAACCTGGGCGTGCAATTCGGCGTCGATTTCAACGCGCCGAACGACTTCCGGGAGGGGCCGCGCGGGCAGCTAACCATGGAGCTTCCGATCTTCGCGAGGAATCAGGGCGAGATCGCCCAGTCCTCGGCCAGCCTGCATGCGATCGAACAGGAGGCCCTCGCGAAGCGGCGCGCCATCGCCAGCCAAGTGGAAGCTGCCTTCTACGAATTGAACGCCCGTGAAGAGCAGGTCATACTCTACCGGCGGATGCTCGTTCCTGCTTCGAGACAGCTCGAAGAGATGGCCGAGGAAAGTTACAGGGCCGGCAAGGCCAACATCCTGACGGTCCTGGGGGCCCAGCGGGACGTGCAGCAAGTGGAGAACGAATACCTGAACAGCCTGTTGGCCATGCAGACTTCGTTCGCCGCGTTGGAAGAAACGGTCGGAATGCCGCTCGACTGAGTAGGAAGCGAAAACATGCACAGCCGAATCGCAATACTCACCTTCAGTTTCCTTGCGGGGGCCGGCTGCCTGGTGGGGTGCTCCCACCAGGGAGGCTCGATGGACCCCGATGCTGAGGGATCCGCAGCCGCGAGCGCGGACGTGACGCTCACAAGAGTGATCCGTGGCGACATCCGCGAAACCGTCGCCATCAGCGGTTCCGTGGCCGCTCTGCCGAATCAGGATGTGAAAGTGAGCGCCTTTGTGCCCGGACGTGTTGCCGAATTGACAGTGGCCGAAGGCGACCCCGTTCGAGCCGGCCAAGTCCTCGCGCGGCTGGATGCTCGCCCCTACCAGGAACAGCTCCAGCAGGCCGAAGCAGCGGTGCAGTCGGCCAAGGCGAATCTGGGGAACGCGCAAGCCTCCCGCAAACGCAATGAAGATCTGTTCCAGCGAGGTATCGCTGCCCGCAAGGATCTCGAGGACTCGCGCACGCAGGAAAACGTGACCGCCGCCTCGCTCCGGCAGGCGGAGGGCGCATTAGGGCTCGCGCGGCTCCAGCTCGAGCGGACGCAGATTCATTCTCCGCTGAGTGGCCGGGTCGCCAGGCGCTTCGTCAGCGTCGGTGAACAAGTGGACGGCACAGCGGCCCAGCCTGTCGTCGAGGTGGCCAACCTGGACCAGGTCGAACTGCTCGGGAACCTGCCTGCCGTTTATCTCGCGAAACTCCATGCCGGCGAATCATTCGAGATCGAGAGTGACGCCTTCCCCGGGAAGCACTTCACGGGACGAGTGGTGGCCATTTCTCCATCCGTTGATCCGGCGACGAATCTCGGCCTGGTCCGCATCGGCATTGCGAATCCGAACGGCTCGCTGCGCATCGGCATGTTCCTGAGCGCGCAAGTCTCCATCGAGGATCACAAGAATGCGCTCATCGTGCCGCCGGAAGCGATCTACCGCGATGAAAACAGTCAACCGCGCGTTTACCGGGTCGCACAGGGCAAGGCTGCCACTGTGGGCGTGAAACTCGGAATCCAAACCAAGGAAAGCGTCGAACTACTTTCCGGCGTGAAGGAAGGCGACGCGGTCATTCTGAACGGTGGCTACGGTCTCGCCGACGGGGCCAAGGTTCGAGTGAAACCATGAACGTCGTCGCCTTCTGCCTCAGAAACAAGTACGCCTTGTACTTGCTGACGGCGCTTCTGACGGTCGCCGGCCTCGTCGCCATGTTCCAGCTTCCGAGCAACATCTATCCCGAGCTGAATTTTCCGCGGATCGTCATCCTCGCGCATTCCGGCGACCTTTCGCCCGAAACCATGCTGCTCACGGTCACGCGCCCTCTGGAAGAATCCGGCAGCACGGTTTTGGGGGTGCGCCGCGTCCGGTCGAAGACCATTCGCGGCAATGCCGAAATCTCGGTTCTCTTTAGCTCAGACATGGACATGCAGTACGCGCTGCAGCTCGTCCAGGCACGCGTGAGCGAGCAGCGCGGCGCGCTCCCGGCGGATACGGAGATCCAGGTCGAGCGCGTCTCACCCGCAGTCTTCCCCGTTTTTAGCCTCATCCTGAACGGAAATGTCCCCGACGCGGACCTGCGTGACGATGCCTTCTACATCCTGCGGCCCCTATTCAGCCGCGTCCCTGGGGCCGGGCTGATCCAGGTGCAGGCCACCGACACCCGCGAAGTCTCCGTCATCGTCGACCCGCAGAAGATGCTGGCTCACCGGCTCTCGCTCGTGGACATATCGAATGAACTGAAAGCCACCAATCAGGTGAATTCCGTCGGGCGGCTCTCGAAGGACTATTCGCAATACCTGGTTCTCACGAGCAGCCAGTTCCTCAACCTCGACGACGTTCGCAATACGATTGTGGCCGTCGAGAACAGTGTTCCGGTTCGCGTTCGGGACCTCGCGGACGTGCGGGACGGTGTTGAAGACCGGCGCACACTTATCACCGGAAACGGCCAGCCGGCCGCGCTGATCAGCATTTCCCGTCAGATCGGCGGGAATATTTTGCAGCTTACGTCCGGCATCAAGGAGCAAATCAGCAATCTGGGCTCCGCCATTCCGAAGACGCTGCGAATATCGGTCGTCTACGATCTAGCGGAGTTCGTGTCGGAATCGATGGGCAGCGTGCGCGATGCGATTCTGATCGGCGCCGTCCTTGCCGTGCTGATTCTGTACGGATTCCTGCGCGACTTCCGGACGACGCTTGTCGCGGCGACAGCGCTGCCGCTCTCGGTGATCGGAACGTTTTTCTTCCTGAAGCTTTTCGACGGGACGCTGAACCTGATGATTCTCGGCGGCCTGGCGATCGCCATTGGGCTGATCATCGACGATGCCGTCGTCATCATCGAGAACATCTACCGTCATCTGGGCCTGGGTGAGACGCCGAGGGAGGCGGCCGAGTACGGCACGCGGGAATTGCTCGGCCCCGTGATCGGATCGACCGCCACGACCCTGGTCGTCTTTCTCCCGCTGAGTTTGCTGAAGGGTGTCGTGGGGGAATTCTTTTCGGCGTTGTGCACGACCCTGGGCATTTCCGTCCTGCTTTCCCTCGTCTTTGCCTTGACTTTGATTCCCTTGCTGTCGTTGCGCTTTCTCTCCTTGCAGACGCACCGGAAGGAATCTGCCAGCTTCATCGCGCCCGTCAATCGCGCTTACGAAAAGACGGTCCGCTGGGCGCTCAACCACCGCGGGATTGTCGCGGGAGCGGCGGTGGCCTCGATCGTGGCCGGCGTTTTCCTGTTCACGAGACTCGACACCGGATTCCTGCCGGAGATGGACGAAGGCGGGTTCGTGCTCGACTATCGAACGCCGCCCGGCACGTCGCTCGACGAGACCAACCGCATTCTCACGGAAATCGAGCGGCGCATCGCCAAACTGCCGGAGACGGCAGCCTATTCCCGGCGCACCGGCGCCGAGATGGGCCTTTTTGCCACCGAGCAGAATACGGGTGACGTATTGGTGAAGATGAAGCCGATCTGCCGCTGGCCGCGCACGTGGATCGGCTGCCCCGTCTCCGAACGTCGTCGGAGCACCCAAGAAGTGATCGAGGATCTCCGCGCGCAGATCTCCCAGAACGTTCCCGGCGTCAGTACCGAATTCGTCCAGATCCTACAGGACATGATCGGCGATCTCGAGGGTTCGCCCGAGCCGGTGGAGATCAAGCTGTTCGGAAACAATACGCAGGCCCTCGAGCAGCTTGCCGCCGACATCCAGCCACGCCTCGAAAGAATCAAAGGCCTGGTCGATTTCGCGGGCATTCGTAAAGGGAATCCGGAGATCGTGTTTCACGTGAACCCCGATCTCGCCGGGCGGGCGGGACTAACGTCCGAGCAGGTCGCGCAGCAGGTGAGCGCGGGACTGCTGGGCATTTCCGAAACGCAATTGCGCCAGGCGGATCGGACCATCGGCATCCGCCTGCGCTTTCCCGATTCCTTCCGCGGCGACTATGCCAACATTCAGCAGTTCCCCATTGTCACTCCGGCGAAGCAGGTTCTTCCGCTTTCGGCGCTCGCACGCGTGGAAGAAGTCCGCGGAGAAAATCAGCTCCAGCGCGAGAACCAGCGCCTGATGGTCACGCTGACAGCTCGTCTGGGAAGCAACTTCGATCTGGGCAGCGCCATCCGCGAAGTCCAGAAAGTGATCGATCGGACCAAATTCCCGGTGAACACGTCCTACGAAATCGGCGGACAATATGAGAGCCAGCAGAGTTCCTTCCACGACTTGCTGATGGTGTTGGGGTTGGCGCTCGCCGCGGTCTTTATCGTCCTGGTGATTCAGTTCCGCTCGTTCGGCCCCGCGCTGATCATTCTCTCGGCCGCGCCACTCTCCGTGGTGGGCGTATTCGCTATGCTCCTGGTGACCGGGACTGCCCTGAACGTATCTTCCCTGATGGGCATCATCCTCATGGTCGGACTGGTGGTGAAGAACGGCATCATCCTCTTCGACTACGTTCAGAAACTGTGGGAAGAGGAGAAGCTGCCGCTGGATGAAGCGCTCGTGGCCGCGGGGAAAATTCGCATTCGGCCGATCATGATGACCACGCTCGCCACATTGTTCGGACTGGTGCCGCTGGCGCTCGGCCTCGGCTCCGGGGCGGAGCTTCAGAAGCCGCTGGCGCTCGCCGTGATTGGCGGGCTGTTGCTCTCGACGCTTATCACTTTGGTTGTGATGCCGGTCCTGTACTCGCTTCTCAGACGCGAGGCTCTGCCCGAACCCACTGGCCTCCCGGAGGAATAGCTGGAATGGCGATCTCGAGCGTCAACCCCACAACTGGACAGCTCCTTCGCACATTTGAGCCGCTGGCTGACTCGCAGATCGACGAGAAACTTCAGCGCGCCGCGGACGCGTTTCCCGTGTACCGAAGAGTGCCGTTCTCAGAACGAGCGCGGATGATGGTGAAGGCGGCGGAGATCCTCGAAAGCGAGAAGGAGACTCTGGGCCGCTTGATGACCACCGAAATGGGCAAGCTGCTTCGGGCTGCCGTGGACGAGGCCGCCAAGTGCGCTTGGGCGTGCCGATACTATGCGGAAAACGCGGAGCGTTTTCTTGCCGACGAAGCAGTCGGGACGGCAGCGAAGCGGAGTTACGTCCGCTATCTGCCTCTCGGACCGATTTTGGCCGTCATGCCATGGAATTTCCCCTTCTGGCAGGTGTTTCGCTTTGCCGCGCCGAACTTGATGGCGGGCAACGTTGGACTGCTGAAGCACGCGTCGAATGTTCCCCAATGCGCCCTTAAGATTGAAGAGATCTTTCGGAGGGCCGGGTTCCCGGAGGGAGTCTTCCAAACGCTTCTCATCGGCTCGCCGCAAGTGGAAAGGGTCCTCGGCGATTCGCGCGTCGCAGCGGCGACGCTCACGGGAAGCGAGGCGGCGGGAGTCCAAGTAGGGACTGCGGCTGCAAAAGGAATCAAGAAGGTCGTCCTGGAGCTCGGAGGCAGCGATCCATTTATCGTGATGCCCAGCGCCGATCTCGAGACGGCCATCGCCATGGCGGTCAAGGCCCGCATCGTGAATAACGGTCAGTCCTGCATTGCGGCCAAGCGCTTCATCGTGGCCGAGCAGATTGCCGGCGAATTCGAGGCTGGTTTCGTGAGGCAGATGGAAGAGCTGAAGGTGGGTGATCCTCTGAATCAGGACACCGATCTCGGTCCTTTAATAAGCGCCGACGCTGTGGCTTCGCTCGATGCGGATGTTCGCAAGACCGTCGCAGCCGACGCACGGCTTTTGACCGGAGGCAAGCGGCTGGATCGCCCCGGGAATTTCTATGCACCCACGGTGCTGGCCGACGTTCCCAGGAATTCGCCGGCATATCGCGAGGAGTTGTTCGGCCCGGTCGCCTGCCTGTTCCGTGCGAGAAGCGTGGATGACGCCATCCGGATTGCAAACGACAGCCGATTCGGCCTGGGCGCAAGCGCCTGGACAAATGACGACCGGGAACGCGAGCGCTTCATCAACGAAATCGAAGCGGGAATGGTCTTCATCAACCGCATGGTGGCTTCCGATCCACGGCTTCCGTTTGGCGGCGTGAAAAACTCGGGTCACGGCCGTGAACTCGGGGCGCACGGAATTCGTGAGTTCACGAATACCAAGACGGTCTGGATCGAATGACCGCGGCCACCGTATCGTCCGCGTCGCTGTTACCTTTGTTTCGGACTGGCTCCATCGCCCAGATGGCGCCCGGTCGCATGCTCATCGACGCCCGGAAGTTCCCGTTGATATCCCAAGCCTCCGGCGTGCGAAACTAGTAGCCCCTGGTTTCGTAGGTCACGTGGTAGACACCGTGGTGACGTGCGGCCGACGATGAGCGAACGAAGCGATTGTTTCGGCAAGGCTGAGTTTCAGCGCTCTTCCAGTTTAGTTGGATGGGGAATCTGCCTTGGGCGCCACACGCTTGCGAGGGGAGAGTGCTTGTTCCTGCATTTCGAAGTGATAGGATAAGTTCTTATCGATGATACCTCGTTTCAGTTGGGCGTGCGCACTCGCACTCACTCTTGCTGTGCGGCTGGATGCGGTCTCACTACGCACTTTGCCGGATGGCTACACGCGACGTGTGTGGCAGACGCAGGATGGGCTCCCCGAGAGCACGGTACAAGCCTTCGCTCAAACATCCGATCACTACCTGTGGATTGGTACGAGTGGCGGTTTGGTGCGATTCGACGGCGCGCGATTCGTGGTGTTCAATCACGAGAACACACCACAGATCAGTGAGAACAGCATTTTTTGCCTGACCGTTTCGCGCGACGGGTTCCTCTGGGCAGGAACAGACGGTGGGGGACTGTTCCGTCTTAGAAACGGCATTTTCCGCGGGTACTCGGCTACGGACGGCTTGACCAACGGCTTTGTCCGCTCGGTTTACGAGGACCACGAGGGTACGATCTGGGCGGGAACAGATGATGGGCTGTTCAGATTGTCAGGCGAGAAGTTCATTCGCGTGGACGGCCGCGACAAGATCCCGGCACTCGCGGTGCACGACATTCGAGAAGACCGGGCGGGACGACTATGGGTTGGCGGATCGAAGCTGATCGCAATCCAGGGAAAAGACTGCAAAGAGTACGCGCTCGAAGGCGGCCGCAGTGCCAGCCGGGTCAAATCGATCCTCGAAACGAACGATGGGACGCTTTGGGTCGGAACCGTCTCTGGCCTCAATCGGTTGCGGCCAGGTGCGCCGGAGAACGGACGTTTTGAGAGGATCCCACAAGTCACCAGCACTGTCCGGGTTCTGCGGGAGTACGGCGCCGGCGCATTGTGGATCGGCAGTATCGGCGGCGGCCTGATTCAGTTTCGCGATGGCCGCTTTGCACGAACCATGACGCCAGACGCTCCTCCCAGTAGCACCGTGCTTGCCCTATTTGAAGATAGCGAACAGAACATATGGGTCGGCATGCAAACCGGACTGCTGCGCTTGAGCCGGACGGCAATGAGCACGTTCCCATTGCCGGGCGTTCAGAACGCGGACTTTGGAACGGTCTACGCGGACCGGGACGGATCCCTCTGGGTCGCCAGCACCGATTTGTATCGAATCAATGCACGCCGCGACGGTTCAGAACTGATTCGAGCGCCAGGGCCGGGGATTCGGGTGCGCAACGTCCTGCATGACCGTTCCGGGGGATTTTGGATAGGCACCGACGGGCACGGGGCATTCTACTCAAGGGGAACTGTGCGCGTTCATCTCACTAGACGAAACGGCCTGACGAATGACTTCATTCGCGCATTCCTGGAGAGCCGCGATGGGAGCATATGGATCGGGACCGACGAGAACATCAACCGTTGGCATGACGGCGTTTTGACCACTTATCGCATGGCTGATGGTCTTTGTTATTTCAGTATCCGCGCGCTGCTGGAGGATAGCCGGGGTGACCTTTGGATCGGGACTGACCGAGGTGTGAGTCACTGGCGGAGCGGCAGTTTCGTGCATGACGCGGTGACCGAGCGTCTTCAAACTGAAAAGGTATGGACCATTCATGAAGACAGCGATGGCGGATTGTGGTTCGGGACCCGCGGGGGAGGTCTGTTCCGCTGGCGTGGAGGGAAGTTGGCCGCATTCAGCAGCCCACAGGGTCTGGCCAGCAACAGTGTTTACCAGATACTGGAAGACTCACGCGGAACCTTTTGGATGAGTGGGCCCAACGGAATCTCTTCGGTAACGCGCCACGATCTTGATGAATTGGCCGGTCACGCGGGGTATCGTCCTGCCGTCACTCTTTTCGGCCTCTCCGATGGGATCGAAGCAACCCAGATGCACGGCGGCACCCAGCCCGCCGGCTGTATTACTCTGAGCGGCGAACTATGGTTTCCGAGTAACAGGGGGCCAGTTCGGATCCTTCCGGACCAGACGCGACAGGGTGACCTGCCGCAGGTAGTAGTTGAGGAAGTACTCGTAGACGGTCGTGAGGCGCCAAGTTCCGGCCGCCTAGTTGTCCCACCCGGTGAAGGGAGACTCCAGATCGACTACAACGCCATACGGCTGCGATCCCAAGAACGCATCCGGTTCCGATACATGCTGGAAGGTTTTGAACATGAGTGGACGGAGGCGCTGAGCAGCCGCGTGGCCTACTATACGAATCTCCCCGCTGGAAAGTATCGGTTCAGGGTCCAGGCGTTCGAAATGAATATGCCTGATAAAGTGACCGAAGCTTCGCTGGCGATCGAGTGGCGGCCCCACCTGTACCGTACCGGATGGTTCCTGGCGCTGTGCTCGGCTCTGCTCCTTGCGGCGGCAGTCGTCGCATACCGTCTCCGGCTGCGGCAGGTGCATGCCCGATTCGAAGCCGTGCTCGAAGAGCGCAATCGTATCGCGCGTGAGATGCACGACACTGTCATTCAGGGCTGCACAAGCACGTCGGCTCTGCTAGAGGCGGTCGTTTCTCTTGGAGACAATGGATTGGGTCCTGCCAGGGAGTTACTTGACTGCGCCCGGGATCAGGCCCGGGCCACCGCTGATGAGGCGCGCCGAGCGGTCTGGAACCTTCGGCAGGACGGAACCACATCTCCCGACCTCGGCCTGCTCCTCGATCAAATGGCCAAGCAAGTGAGCCACGCCTCGCATGTGCCTGTGCGATTTGGAGTTTCCGGGAAGCCGGTGCCGCTCGATCGGGAGGTTGAATACGTCCTCCTGATGGTGGCGCGTGAGGCCGCATATAACGCCGTACACCACGCTCAGCCTCAGGAGGTGCGGATCAGCGTTCATTTCGAAGCTGGCAGTCTGTGCATGCGGGTGATCGACGATGGCCGCGGCTTTGACCCTGAGGAGGCCTTGGCGATACAAACTGCGCATTTCGGGTTGGTCGGGATGCGAGAACGAATTGAACACCTGGGCGGCCGCTTCGAGGTGCGGAGCTCCCCGGGGAAAGGGACTCAACTTTCGGTCGAATTGCCGGCGCGTCCAGCGGCTGTCGAGAAGCACGCAATGGTCTGAAGAAATGATCCCAGGGAAGAAATTCGGCGTTCTTGTGGTGGATGATCATCCCATCATGCGTCTGGGGGTGGCGGCGATCATTAATGCCCAGGCGGACATGAGGGTTTGCGCACAGGCAGCTACGGGGGAAGAAGCAGTGCGGCTGTTCCGTAAGTGTCGGCCCGACGTCACGTTGATGGACCTTCGGCTCCCCGGGATGAGCGGGCTCGACGCGCTGCGCGCCATCCGCCAGGAGGATCCGCGCGCGCGGTGCATCGTTCTCACCACCTATGAAGGCGATGAAGATATCCACCAAGCGCTGGCCGCCGGAGCGCTCGGGTACGTCATCAAGGGGATGTCGCACGACACGCTGGTCGATGCGCTGCGCAGAGTGCTTGCTGGAAGCCGCTTCCTGCCCCCTCCCGTCGTTCGCAGTTTGGCGGATCGCACACCCAACGCAGAGCTGAGCCCCCGCGAACGTGAAGTGCTCTCTCTGATGGTTCATGGAAAGAGTAACAAAGAGATCGCTACCGCGCTCGGAATCACAGAAGCAACCGTGAAATGCCACGTCAGCGTGATTCTGGCTCGCCTGGAAGTCAACGACCGCACACAAGCGGTCGTCGCAGCCCTGCAGCGCGGGCTGGAACATCTTTTTTAGACTTTAGGCCCCCCACGCGCGTTCGCCTGCTTGCAATCCGACCTTAGTTGGATTCCCACACCAACACACACAGATAAAATAACGCAGCGGTGAGGGCACGGCCGAGGTCCGCCTTATGAAACCTAACCTAGGAAGAAAACTGATCTTGATTCTTCTGTTGACCACGGGAATTGGCTTCGCCGCGATTGTCCCCGCTTCGGCGCGGGACACATCCTCCCAGGTTGTGATTGATGCGAGTAAGGCGCCGGGGCCCGCTGAGCCGCTTTCTTTTGCCGTGGGCGGACGTTCGCCGGATGGACACGTGCTATCTGCAAATGGCCGCTATGTAATGTTTGATGGGGCTCCGTGGTTCCCGGTGATGGGCGAATTCCATTTTGCCCGATACCCCGAACCTTTCTGGGAAGAAGAAATCCTCAAGATGAAAGCGGGTGGCGTCCAGATCGTCTCGACGTATGTATTCTGGATTTACCACGAAGAGATCGAAGGTCAGTTCGATTGGTCAGCACAGCGCAACTTGCGCCGCTTCGTCCAGCTTTGTGCCAAGCACGGCATGTACGTGTGGATTCGAGTAGGGCCGTGGGACCATGGAGAAGTTCGCAACGGTGGACTTCCGGATTGGCTGCTCAATAAGTGCGCGACGCGTCAGAACGACCCGGTCTATCTGCGTTACGTGCGCCGCTTCTATGACCAAATCGGACAGCAGGTGAACGGCCTGTTTTGGAAGGACGGCGGCCCGATCATCGGCGTCCAGATTGAGAACGAGTATGGCGCTCGCGGCGCCGGCAAGGGCGCAGAGCACATGCTGACACTGCTGGGGCTCGCTCGCGATGTGGGTCTCATTGCGCCTTTCTACACGGCGACGGGATGGGATGGGGTTGAAGTTCCTTCGCGGGAGATGCTTCCCGTTTTCGGCGGGTACGCAGATGCCTTCTGGAGCCGCAAACTGGACGAGCTTCCGCCGAACGCAAACTACTTCTTCACGACGATCCGTTGCGACGAGAACGTCGGCGACGATCTACGTTCGAAGCAGCCGAACATTGATGCCCACTACGCCGCGTATCCTTTTCTCACCGCTGAAATGGGAGGCGGAATGGAGCCTGCGTATCACCGGCGGCCTCTGATGAGTGCGGACGATACGGCGGCGATGGTGCTGGTGAAGCTGGGCTCTGGGGTAACGATGTATGGCTACTACATGTTCCATGGCGGCACGGACCCGGACGGAAAGAAAACGACTCTGCAGGAATCGCAGGCCACGGGCTATCCGAATGACATGCCCGTGAAATCGTATGATTATCAGGCACCGCTCGGCGAATTCGGGCAGGTGAATCCGTCGTTTCGCGACGTTAAGGGGTTCCATTTATTCCTGCGCGATTTCGGATCGAGCCTGGCACCGATGGCTTCCTATTTCCCGGAGCAGATGCCCGAAGGCAAGCTGGACTCGGAAACACCGCGCGTTGCTGCGCGCGTCGAAAAGAATCACGGATTCATCTTCATCAACAACTACCAGCGAAACTATCCGCTTCCGGCGCGAAAGCATCTTCAGGTTCACTTGAAACTGGCCGCCGGCGCTGTGGACGTGCCGCGGCATCCCGTGGATATCCCCAGCGGGGCCTACATGATCTGGCCCGTGAATCTTGATGTGAGTGGAGTGACCCTCCGATATACGACGGCGCAACTGCTCTGCAAGCTGGAGGAACCCACTACCTATGTCTTTTTCGCTTGGCCGGACGTGCCTCCGGAGTTCGCTTTTGAAGCGGCGAACGGGCAATCGATAGAAGCTCCTCACGCCAGGGTCACGAGGGAGCGAGGGATGGTTTATGTGGACGAGGTCAAACCGGGAGATGGGGAGGCCATTCGGATCCGAAGTCGAAGCGGAAAGGACACTGAGATCGTTGTGCTGTCGCGGGAAAATGCCCGGGACACCTGGAGAGCAACTCTAGGGGGCCGGGAGCGCCTGATACTCTCTTCCGCTGATGTTTTTTTTGAAGGGGACCGCGTGCACGTCCGTTCCGGCGATCCGACTGAGCTGAAGTTTGGGGTTTTCCCCAAGCCAGACCACACCCCTGCGGGTTTCACGTCCGTCGGTCACGACGGCATCTTTAATCTCTATGCAAGTCACGTTTCGCGGGCAAACGTAACGGTAATGGTCGACAAGCTGAAGGACGCCGTTCCACGAGCGCCGGTCACTATGGGCAAGGAAGTCGCGGAGGCACCAGACGAAGCCGCGTTCGACGGTGCGGCACGCTGGCTCATTCGCATCCCTCCAGTTGAATCTGGCGCGGTGAAGAATGTATTCCTCCGAATAACGTACGCAGGCGATGTCGCCCGAATCTACGATCGGGGCAAGCTTGTCACCGACGATTTCTTCAAGGGCACACCGTGGTTGATCGGACTGGCCCCGATCGTGGCGCGCGACGCAGACCCTGAACTTGAGCTCAGGATTCTGCCCTTGCGCAAAGATGCGCCGATCTATCTGTCGGCCGCTGCGCGGCCATCATTTCCTTCGACCGGCGAAGTTGCCCTTCTGAAGGACGTCGAACCCCTTGCGGAATACGAGGCTGTGGCCGATCTGAAGCCGTGAAATGTTCCTGAGCTAGCCAACACATTCCTCCATCCGCAGGCGTTTGGTGGCAGCCAAGTTCTGGTTGACCCCGGGCGATAAGAACAAACGATGCTTTCCATCAGCAATCCTACTTTAGGCGGATTTCCTGCCATGGGGTCGGCCATAGAATCCGCCCATCTTGGATCCGAACGGGGGGGTGCATCTTGCACGTGGTATGCACAGAATGCCGTCGAGGGTAGCAGCGGCGCGTCGAGGTGACCTGCGGCGGGCTCGGGTCTTGGGCTATTTGTGGGTGAGGTTCTCAGCTCTGAGGAGGTTTAAATGATCAACGGAAACACGCTTCGTCCGTACAGTTGCATGTTGTTGCTGATGGCGGCGATCTTATTCGCTCCTCTCGCCAGAGCCCAAAACGCGAACACTGGGGAGCTCAAAGGCGCCGTGATGGATTCTTCGGGAGCCGTTGTGCCGGAAGTGGCGGTCTCGATCAAGAACGTGTTGACGGGCGTCGTCACTCCAACGACGACGAACCAGTCCGGCCTGTACGATGTTCCGTTTCTGGCGCCGGGCAACTACACAATCACATTCTCGAAGCAAGGCTTTCGCGATTTTGTCCGCGAAGGCATTGTTCTCCACATCGAAACCCTGGAAATTAGTGTAACGCTCCAAGTGGGCGTCTCCACCGAGAGAGTCGT
>Ga0116116_1000665_pt1 | contig 33930 bp, 35 predicted proteins | sample June2015DPH_10_1_FD_89722 | JGI IMG/M metagenome (GOLD analysis project Ga0116116, IMG submission 89722) | Peatland microbial communities from SPRUCE experiment site at the Marcell Experimental Forest, Minnesota, USA - June2015DPH_10_150 | ecosystem: Environmental > Terrestrial > Soil > Wetlands... | reverse complement strand
TGTTGCGGATCGCTGGGCACTCCCCATCTGCCCGTCCCCATGCCTATTGCCTGGGCTTCCCGATTCTGGCCATATGCGAAAGTCGCGGGGCAATTCGCGCCATCCTGTGAGGCGCAGAGAGGGACTCCAAGCAGCCACCGCAGACATCACGGCTATGAGCACTATGCTGTCGCGATGGTTATCAAGATCGCCGTGCCGCAAGGTCTACTGCAGAGGTTCCGACAGACGTAGTTCACATCCGTTGTGCGGAATCTAGGGGCACACAGACGAGGCACAGGCGGCAAACGCGCGATCACGGCGCGATGTGAGTTCCGGTCAAGCCCCGCATCGCGCGCCCAATGTTCTCCGGGTTCGTGATGATCGCCTCTTTCCCGCCCGCTTCCAGGTACCATACTACCGCCTGGATCTTGGGAGCCATCGAACCCTTCGCAAAGTGCGTCCCCTCATCAAGGTAGCGCTTCGCCTCCACCAGGCTCATGTGATCTAGCCACCGTTGGTGCCGCTTGCCGAAGTCGACCGCCACCCTCTCGACTGCAGTTGAGATAAGGAAGAGATCCGCCTCTATCTCTCTGGCTAGTAGGCTGCTGGCATAGTCCTTGTCAATCACAGCGGCCGTCCCGTAGTAGTTGCCATAGCCGTCTTCCAGGACTGGAATACCGCCTCCGCCTACCGTCACTACAATCATGCCAGCACTGATGAGTGCCTTGACTGTTTCCAGTTCCACTACCTCTCTCGGCAAGGGGGAGGCGACCACTCGCCGCCAGCCACGGCCTGCATCTTCGACGACATCCCAAGCCAAGTCCCTTTCCCTCTGTCTCGCTTCTCCTTCGCTCATGAAGCCACCAATGGGTTTAGACGGATTCCGGAACGCGGGGTCATCCTTGTCGACCAGAACCTGGGTGATCACTGTGGCAACGTTCTTCTTGATGCCGCGGCGGAACAACTCGTTCTGCAGGTTCTGCTGCAGCATGTAACCAATGAATCCCTGGCTCTCGGCACCGCACATATCGAGAGGCACTTCAGGCTGACCTTCGACCTTGTGCGCGACTTCGGATTGGCGCAGGATGAACCCCACTTGAGGCCCGTTGCCATGTCCTATCGCCACGTCCCAACCCGCCTCAATCATGTCGGCAATTTGCCGCGTTGTTACCTTCGCGGCCTCATACTGATCCTCGGCGGTCGCCATGGACTCGCTCCTGACAAGCGAATTGCCACCAATGGCTACGACCGCAACGCCCCTACGGCCCATGTCCCGATCTCTGCTCCTCCGCCACTGCCGTCCGCCAGCAGCGCACCCCGCGATCTCCCCGAGGACCCGCCTCTCAAGACCGGCGGATTCTCGTTCCAGAGATTAGCTTCTACCATGCTGCCACCTGACTCGCCGATTCCCTGTTGACACGCCCTGCAGGCGCCAATCCGCACTGGCCGTGATGCATCACCGCGGACTGTCCCATTCATCCTCGCCCCAGCTATCCCCCGAATGCTCATCTCTTTGGCCGCATGATCAGATGCGCCAGCGATCTCTCCTCCGCCATCCTCTCTACGGGATAATGCAGGCCATGATGCCCTTCTGCGCATGCAGCCGGTTCTCTGCCTCGTTGTAGCACGCATTACCCCACTTGCCATCCAATACAGCGTCAGAGACCTCCGCCCCTCGCTCGCAGGGCAGACAGTGCATATACTGCGCCGTCGGCTTCGCCGACTTCATCCGCTTCTCGTCCGCAATCCAACCCCGGTACTTGGCGAATAGTTTCACCATCTCGTCCAGCTTCGGTGTGCTGCACACCGGTGGCAGCAGATCCAGGGCAACGTAGTTCTTGGCATACACGACGTCCGCTTTCTCGCAGGCATCTTCCATGCGTTCCGTCGTGGTGTAGGAGCCTCCACTGGCCTCCGCATTCGTCCGGATCGCCGACTCGATATCCGGATCGATGCGCATCTCCGACGGTCGCGCAAGCACGATATCGGCTCCGTACAGGCTCGCCGCGTACATGAAGTCATGGTGGGGTGCAATCGGTTTCTTCGGTGACGATCCCCATGTCCAGCACACGCCAAGCTTTCGCCCGCGCAGGTCGCGACCGTACATTTCCCGCAGCGTCATCACGTCGGCCATGCCCTGACACGGATGATAGATGTTGTCTTCCATGTTGACCACCGGCACTTCCGCCCAACGCGCGAACTCCCGGATGATCCGCAAGCTCTTCTCATACTCCCAGCCCACTTTGTCGCCCAAGATGCGGATAGCTATACATGCGCCCATCCGCGAGAGCACACGTGCCACATCCGAAATGCGCTCCGATCCGTAGCCCTGATCTTCGCCCTCTAGTGTCGGGAGGCGAGTGGCCTCCGGCATCAGGAAGTTGGCGTGCCCGCCCAACTCGAAGATGCCGGTCTCGAAGCTGTTGCGCGTCCGCAATGACGGGTTGAAGAACATCATGAATAACGTCCGCATGGGAAGGATGTCATCATGGCGCCGTCGCATCGCGTTGTCTGCCTTGAGTTGCAGAGCCACGTCCAGCATCGTGTCGATCTCTTCGGTAGTGAAATCGCGCAACGTTATGAAGTCGCGCCCTTTCAGACCTGTCGTAATCATCTTCCATCCTCCAGTGGACGTCGTGTTCCCGTCATCTGCCCGACGGAAGCCTTCCCGCAGAACTCACAACGAACACTTGGGCTCAAGAACGCCCTCCTCCATTGGTTTGATGGGGTCCCTTCCCGCTGGCGGGGGCGGTGATGCAGGTCTGGCCCCGCAGGCGATTCTGACCTTCTCCTTTGCCGGCCGCTTCTTCCGGGCTACCCACCGGATCGTCCAGACTGCGGCTTTCACGTAGTCGTTCCTCTCGGCCATTCGGCCTCCCGTTTCGCTATCCAGGGGCCGGGAAGCGCGTCCCAGCAAGCGGCTCCGAATGTTCCATTTGGCCTGACGACGTACACCTGGGAATCGATGACGCGCTACGGTCGATCAATGCAGGGCAGTCGCCCCGATACGACCTTGCCATCTTGCATTACCGTCTCGAGATTGCCGGGCTCGGTCAAGACGCGGATTCTCTCGAGCGGATTGGCGCCAAGGATGACAAGATCGGCGAGCTTGCCCTTCTCGAGCGTCCCTACATCGGGAAGTCCAATGACCTGAGCGGCGTTACGGGTTGCGGTCAATAGCGCTTCCGTTTCCGTCATTCCCACCAATTCCACGTAGAGGCAGATCTCCTCCAAGTTCTCGCCATGTGGGTAACTCCTTGCGCCCGCATCGCTTCCCATGATGATTGTGGCCCCGCCCTCATGGGCCTTGCGGATCGACTCGATGTGTCGCTTGTATGTCTTCTGGTGCTGTGCAACCCATTCTGGCGGTATTCCCCTCTCGATCCCCTTTGTGGCGAACGCTACGTAGTTCGCCACTGTGGGGCAGATGGCCACGTTGTGTTTCAACACCTCATCGAGACCCTCATCGTCAAGAAAGACGCAGTGCTCGATCGTCTTGGCCCCAGCCTTCGCGGCCTTGATGATGCTGTTCCGCGATTCCGCATGACACATGACGGGGATCCCCTTGTCCGTGGCCTCGTCAACCACCGCACTCAGTTCCTCCATAGACATGGTGTCTCTGTCGGCAGGACACAATGGATTCGCCCCCGTACCACTAGCTTCCACCTTGATCCAGTCAACCCCATCCTTGACTTGCTGCCGTACGGCGTTGCGGGCTTCCCAAGGGCCAGTGATGAATTCAGCCAGCAGGTTAGGTTGCTGCTGCCTTCCAAACAAATGCGTCGGATGCCAGTCAACAAGGCCACCCCATACAGATATGAGCTGCTTCGCCGCGCGGATTCGGGGGCCTGGGATTCTTCCATCGCGAACGGCATCGCGCACCAGAACTGCGATGTTTCCCCGTGTTCCGGGGTCACGGATAGAGGTAATCCCCATGCGCAGGAGTTTGTCGGCGTTGACAACGGAGTCTATCGTCGCACCTTCCAGCGACTTCGTCAGCTCAAAAGAGGCATCCGGAAGGTTGTTGTAGACCAAGTGGGCGTGAGCATCCACGAGTCCAGGGAGGATCGTCTTCCCCGTGCAGTCGATCACTTCTGTCCCCTCAATGGGCGCCTCGCTCGACGGGCCCACCCAAGCAATGGAAGACCCATCAACAAGCACAGTACCGCGTTCAATTGCTGGACTACCCGTTGCCGTGAAGACCCGAGCATTGTGGAGGGCCGTGGTCATAGTAGACTCCTTACGTGGCGCAGCCACAAACCAGCTTGATTCTGCATCTAGTATATCGCTTGCTGACTCCTGACCGTGTTGAACATGTATGAGGGAATTGGATCCCCCGGTGTCTCATCCACGACATGCTTGGCTCAGTATGCAGGTCGTTGGCGTGACCATTGCGGTGACGCTGTAACCCCTGAGCCTAACAGCTCAGGCAGCAATAGCAGCTGTCGAACCTGCACAGGACCTGTTCCTCACTTGCCAATTGACCGACGGGGTGATTGTCCCAGTACCACTTGCCGAATGGCTATTCCTTCAGCATTGCGCGCTCAATAGTGAACCTTGGAAGCAGGATTGGATCCGGCTCGGCTCCTACACCCGGTCCCGCCGGCACGCTGACTTGAGATGGGCCACACAATGTGATTGGCGGCGTCGAGATGTCAACCTTGTAGAATCGGTCGCTGGGAAAGATGTCAGAAGGGTACCGGATGTTTGGGAGCGTTGCCAGCGCTATACAATGTGCCGATCCCAATGCCGACTCTAGCATGCCACCAATCCAGCAAGGTATGCCTGCCTCCTGGCACAGGTTGTGGATATCCAGTGCCAGCGTCAGGCCACCCACCCTCCCAGGCTTGATGTTGATCCAGCGGCAAGCCCCGATCTGAATTGCCTTGCGAGCTTTGTTGGGCGAGGTAATGCTCTCGTCTAGGCAGATGGGCGTCTGGAGGTGCCTCTGCAACTCAGCGTGGTCGATCAGGTCGTCGTGCATCAGAGGTTGCTCGATCATCGCGAGGTTGTAGTTGTCCAGCGCCTCGAACATGGGCAGATCCTCAAGTGTGTAGGCGCTGTTGCAGTCAACATGAATGGTCGCCTCCGGGAACGCCCTCCGCACGGCGTCGACCATCTCAAGCTCCCATCCAGGACGGTACTTGAGCTTGACCCGCGCATACCCCGCCTGCAGGGCAGCGCCGACCGTCTCGATCAACCGATCAATGCTCTCCATGATCCCGAAATCCGCGCCCACGTCGACGACGTTCCTGTTGCCGCCAAGCAGGCGCCAAAGGGGCATGTTCTGGCTCCTCGCATGTAGGTCCCAACATGCCAGATCCAAGGCTGCCTTCGCAAATGGGTTACCCTTGACCCACGCGAGCCTGTCCTGCATATCCTTTCCCGACTCAACTACTTGACCTAATAGGGCAGGCGCCAGAACATCGCGGATGACCATGAACACGCCAGCAGCGTATTCGGGGCTGTAGCTGGGGAGGCTCCAAGGTGCGGCTTCTCCCCATCCGTAACAACCTCTTGTCGCGAGTCGCACGAGCACAGACTCGATCGCATCGTTATCGCCAATTGCCGTTCGAAACGGGTATGAAAGCGGCATATGAACCCGATAGATCTCGATGGATGTGATGGCATCCATGTGGTGTTTTTCCTCCCTGGAGCCGAATGCGTGCGGATGTGGTCCCGGGGGTCACGATGGAAGGGGCCAGCAGGCCGTCGACTGAGGCGGGGCTGAGGCAGGTACAATCAGTATTCTTGTACCAACCGCACTGGGGAGTTGTGGTACAGATGCGACCATGGGTGTTTCGTCCCTCACCGCGCATTGGTCGAAGGCCCCTCACATGGATCGGTCTCCCGTCTCGCCTCAGCGGATCCGGATTCGGTTGCCCAGCTCCGATCGCCCTCCTCGTGGGTCACCATGCCCAGTCCACAACTTCTGTCGTATAGATATCGGCCCAATTGCCGCCCGAGCGTGTCCGCACTATTCCCCAGACACAACCCTGTGAGCTTCTTTATAGCTCGGCCTGACTGTTTCTTGTTCCCATCCCGCTGCATCTGCATGCTCCCTCAACAAAGCGTCAATGTCAACCGCGAAATCGGTCGTTGGACCCGAGACAAGAGGCGCGGTGCCTTGGTCACCCTTCTCACGGCATTCTGCGGTTGGCCACAATCACTTTCGGCATCCCCTAAGGCCTCGTGGAGGAGACACCGTGCTAGATGAAGCGACCGAGGGGCGAGACCATCTCTCTCGCGTCCTCGAGGAAATCCGAAATGCCTCCGGACCTCAAACTCCGACATTGTTGAGTTTCCTGGGCGCGGGACGATGTGATTCGAAATGACATCAGAGTGCCGGCTCCGGATCCATGGAGCAAGACACAACTTGCGGTCCGACAATCATGCGGGAAGATACTCCCCAAGCCTGCAGCGGGACGCCTCAGCGCTCAGACCATTTCCCCCCAAGTGGTGTCGACTCCTGTGCACCCGTTGAAGCGCCTCTTCCTGGGTCTTGAAGGATCTGGACACTCGCCGGCCTTGGAGGCTCACTTTGGGGTAACAATGTCCACGGTCCCTTCGAGCGGATCGAGTTCCTGCCATTTCCTCGACGCCAAGCTATCAGGTCCCTCCCCCGCAAACGGAATCCCCCGCACCCTGTTCGGAAACACCGCTTCTCCTAGGGCTCCTGGGACATCCTGTCGTCGCAACGGACACAAGCGAGTGCGGGGCTGCTCTCATGCCCTGCGTTGTGAGAGCCGGACCCTTCGCGGGGGAAGCAACACAACCTGCACAAGGACGCGGTCTCCTTGCCTATGTGGGTATTCGAATCCGGGCCTGGCAAAGACCACTCCGTGGGTCGACGGGAGAGGAATTCGGCCCCCGACAGCCCTAGATGTCTAGCATGCGAGCCGAAGACCCGCACAGCCGGAGGCGGCGCTTGCCTAATGTGCGTGACGCCCTCTCAGGCAAGTCCTGGCTAGGGAATCGGCCATGTACTACGATCCATGGGTGCCCGGTAGTCGGCCCGATACGACCTTGCCATCCTGCATTACCGTCTCGAGATTGCCGGGCTCGGTCAAGACGCGGATTCTCTCGAGCGGATTGGCGCCGAGGATGACAAGATCAGCGAGCTTGCCCTTCTCGAGCGTCCCAACATCTGGCAGTCCGATGACCTGCGCAGCCTTGCGCGTTGTGGTCAGTAGTGCTTCCGTTTCCGTCATTCCCACCAATTCCACGTAGAGGCAGATCTCCTCTAGATTCTCTCCGTGCCGGAAGCTCCTGGAGCCCGCATCGCTTCCCATGATGATTGTGGCCCCGCCCTCGTGGGCCTTGCGGATCGACTCGATGTGTCGCTTGTATGTCTTCTGGTGCTGTGCAACCCATTCTGGCGGTATTCCCCTCTCGATCCCCTTTGTGGCGAACGCCACGTAGTTCGCCACTGTAGGGCAGATGGCCACGTTGTGTTTCAACACCTCATCGAGACCTTCGTCGTCAAGAAAGACGCAGTGCTCGATCGTCTTGGCCCCAGCCTTCGCGGCCTTGATGATGCTGTTCCGCGATTCCGCATGACACATGACGGGGATCCCCTTGTCCGTCGCTTCGTCAATCACCGCACTGAGCTCCTCCATAGACATGGTATCTCTGTCGGCAGGACACGATGGATTCGCCCCTGTGCCACTTGCTTCCACCTTGATCCAATCGACTCCATCTTTGACCTGCTGTCGAACCGCGTTCCGGGCCTCCCAAGGTCCCGTGATGAACTCGGACACCAGCCCCGCTTGCTGTTGTCGCCCAAACATGTGCGTTGGGTGCCAGTCCACCAGCCCGCCCCACACAGATATGAACTGCTTTGAAGCGCGAATCCGGGGTCCGCGGAGCCTTCCATCGCGAACAGCATCGCGTATCAGAACAGCAATGTTCCCCCGCGTTCCAGGGTCACGTATCGAAGTAATCCCCATGCGAAGCAACTTCTCGGCGTTGACGACAGAATCAATTGCGGCGCCTTCAAGAGACGTCGTCAGCTCAAAGGAGGAATCCGGAAGGTTGTTGTATATCAAATGAGCGTGAGCATCGACGAAGCCAGGGAGGATCGTCTTCCCTGTGCAGTCTATCACCTCGAGGCCTTTGATGGGAGCGTCTGTTGAGCGGCCAACCCATGTGATGGAAGGGCCGTCAATCACGAGTGTCCCGTGTTCGATTACTGGGCTGTCAGTCGCCGTGAACAGCCGCGCATTATGGAGCGCCTTGGTCATAATGGTCTCCTTTTGTCAGTGCACCGCAATGCGGTGCTGAGGTCCGTGTTCAGTATCCAATATACTACAGTAAATCCGACCCCCGTTCAACACTCTCCGGAGCAATCGGGTATTGACGTCCGTATTCAGTATCCAGTATACTACATCATATCCAAATATCCAACCCGGGTTCAACATTCAAGGAGGAGTTTGCCATGTCGCACCCACGAAACGCACGGAGTACGTTGCTGGCAATCGGCGTGTTGCTAGCCATCATGGCATCTGGCTGCGGCGCCGCCCAAACCCCCACGGCTACAACTGAGCCAGTGGCGCCAGTGGCGCCAGTGGCGACAGTAGCGCCAGTGGCGACCGCAGAGGGAGCAGGGGCCGACCTCGCCTACGTGCAGCAGCGGATCGAGGCGGCGATGGCGATGCCAACATTCAAGTTCAACGGATCGCCTTTAGATGCCAGCAAGGCGAAGGGGAAGACGATCTTCAACATTCCCACATCAAGCGCCGTGCCGATGAATGAGATCATCCACCTGACTCAGGCGAAAGTAGCCGCGTCACTGGGCATCAATTACGTTGAGTACACAAATCAGGGAACCCCAACCGAGTGGGCTGCCGGCATCAGCCAAGCGATTAACCAGAAGGCAGACATCATCATCCTGACGGGTGCCCCGAATCCAGATCTGTTGGGACCTCAACTAGCGCAAGCGGCTGAGGCTGGTATCCCCGTGATCGTCTCCCATCAGTATGACCTCGCAGTAAAGCCACCCGCGAACATTGCGGGCCTCATCAGGGTTCCTTTTAGCGAGGCAGGGAGGTTGTTGGCAGACTGGGTGATCCTCGACAGCAAGGGAACGGCCAATGCCCTGCTTCTCACCACAAACGAGTTCAACTATGCGAGCCTTCCTTTGGGGAAGGCCTTTGAGGACGAGATTGCTAAGTACTGTCCCAAGTGCAAGGTCACCAATCAGGATTACCGCCTCGTGGACTGGCCGACCAGGATCCAGACTGGCGTCTCAACGGCCCTGACCGCGGATCCGAGCATCACGTACGTGGTTCCGTGTTTCGACGCGATGACTCAGTGGGCAGCGCCCGGGGTCACAGCGGCTGGCCGGAGTTCGGACGTGAAGATTGCCACCTTCAATGGCACACCGGCCATCTTGAAGATGATCCAGGACAAGAACATCGTGGCAATGGAAGTAGGCGAGAACATGGACTGGGTTGCGTACTCGAACATAGACCAGGCACTTCGGGTCCTAACGGGAATGCCCCCCGTCGAGGACGAAATGTTCCCGCTCCGTGTGTTCACGGCCGCCAACGTCAACGAGGCAGGGATACCACCAGCATACAACACTGGATACGGTGATGCCTACCTAGCGGGATACCTGAAGCTGTGGGGGGTGTCCCAGTAGTCCTCCCGGTTCCGGGCTGATCCTTATTAGTTGCGTCGGCCGAAAGGAGACAGAACCGAAGGCTGTCAAGAAAGTAGCCCAGGCCTGCTTGTGTGAACTCTGCGGACGGTACTCGCTCCCTGCGGTCTCAGGCAGGGAAGCGAGTACCGGGTTTTCCGGATCGTGTGCTGAGGAGAGAGGAGAGATGAGCGCGTCCCCACCGGCCGTGGTTGCAAGCCATATATCAAAGGCCTTCGGAGGTGTCCGTGCCCTCGATGACGTGAGCTTCACCGTTGTGCCTGGGGAGGTTCATGGCCTGCTTGGTGAGAATGGCTCTGGCAAGTCGACGCTTGTGAAGGTACTTGCCGGCTATCATGACCCTGAGCCCGGAGGGAGTCTACAGGTACGTGGAGTTGACGTGAAGCTCCCTCTGAAACCGGGCCAGTTTCGCGCGCTGGGAATGGGTTTCGTCCATCAGGACCTGGCGCTGGTTCCTTCCTTGACCGTACTTGAGAACCTTCGCGTCTCGGCCATAGCCTCCTCCAAACAATGGTGGCACATCTCTTGGGAGTCGGAGCGTCGACAGGCCCGCGCATCACTTGCCAAGTTTGACGTCGAACTTGACTTGGATGTCAAGGTGGCGACCTTGCGCCCTGTCGACCGCGCACGCCTTGCCATTGTGCGTGCCGTGGAAGACGCGTCGCACGGGCGGGACGACGCCCACTTAGGAGGTGAGATCGTTTTCCTGGACGAGCCAACTGCCTTCCTGCCTGGTCGGGAAACGCATGAGCTCTTCGCGCTCATAAGGGAAATCACAGGAAGAGGGGGAACCGTCGTATTCATCTCTCATGATCTTGACGAGGTTCGAGAGATTACTGATCGTGTGACCGTGCTTCGGGATGGCAAGGTAAAGGGGACCGGCTCGACATCAGCAATGACGCACGAGGAACTCATTGAGATGATCATTGGGCACACACTTGCGGCACTCGAAGCGCGACATAGCGAAGCCACGGCAGCACCGATTGGCGTCTCGATAGAGGCTCTTGCTGGAGGGTCTCTCAGCCATGCATCCTTCGACATCCACCAGGGGGAGGTTCTGGGGGTCACAGGGTTGCTCGGTTCGGGCTCTGAGGAAATCCCATACCGTCTCTTTGGAGCATTGAAATCAAGCAGTGGTCGCGTGGTGATCCAAGGTCGCTCATATGACCTTTCAACGATGACGCCGCATCGCGCATTGCAGGCGGGAATGGCCCTTCTTCCCGGGGATCGACAGAACGACGGGAGTGTTGGTTCGCTCACCGTCGGGGAGAATGTCACTCTGCAGGTGCTTGCGCGCTACTTCAAGGGCCTCCGGCTTCGGCTGGCGCGCATGCTCCATGACTCCAAGACTCTCCTTGGCCTCTTCGACGTCCGCCCGAATGATCCCGCCATGAAGTATCAGCAACTCAGTGGGGGTAATCAACAGAAAGTCCTTCTCGCGAAGTGGTTTCAGACGAATCCGCAGTTCCTGCTCCTACATGAACCTACCCGAGGAGTCGACGTTGGTGCGAGACGGCAGATCTTCGCCTTGATCCACGACGCCGCCGGCAAAGGCGCGTGCATTCTATGCGCCACCTCAGACTATGAGGAAGCAGCAGCGCTTTGTGACCGCCTGCTGGTGCTCAGACGCGGCAAGGTCATTCAAGAGCTACGCGGGGACGCCATCACGAAGGAGCGGGTCTTCGAGCAGAGCACAGGAGGGTCAACCAGTGAAAGCTCCGGAGGCTGAAGGCCAGACACCTGCGGTCAAGGCGACGCAAGATAGGACTGAACGCCAGCGGAGACTGGCTAGTATCGCTCAGAGCATTGCACTACCGGTGGCCTGGGTTCTCGTCATCATCACCTTTGGGATTGTGAACCCCGGCACGTTTCTGTCAGGCAGGAACTTCTCGACGATCTTCGGTTCTCAAGCAGTGCTTGTTGTCGTTGCGCTCGGGGAACTGCTTCCTCTGACCGCCGGAGATTTCGATATTTCCGTTGGGTTTAATCTGAACCTGGCTTCCGTAATCGTTGCTGTGCTGAACACCGAGCACGGCTGGCCTGTCGGGGCAACGATTCTGGTCGCACTGGCAGCAGGCGCCGTGATCGGCATCGTGAACGGCGCACTGGTTGTATTGTTTGGCATTGACTCCTTTGTCGTGACGCTAGGAACGGGCACTCTTGTCTCAGGCGTCATCCTTGTGGTGAGTAGGTCACTGATCTTTAGTGGAATCTCGAAGAGTCTCACGGATGCTGTCATTGGCAAGCGATTCCTGGGCATTCCAATCGGTTTCTACTACGGTCTTGTCCTCTGCATTCTCCTTTGGTACTTCTTTGAGTACACTCCTGTGGGGCGCCGCATGCTTTTTGTTGGCAGGGGACGCAATGTATCCCGACTAAGCGGAATATCTGTGGAACGCATGCGGTGGGGGGCATTCGTGGCGTCCGGTGTGATTGCTGCTTTCGCGGGAGTCCTTTACGCCGGCAACACAGGTGGTGCCGATCCGTCGTCGGGTGCCAACTTCCTGCTTCCCGCGATGGCGGCCGCGTTCCTAGGGGCAACCACCATCCGGCCGGGCCGTTTCAATGCCTGGGGAACTATTGTTGCCGTCTACTTTTTGGTGACGGGCATAACTGGCCTGCAATTGCTCGGAGCACAGAGCTACATCCAGCAGCTGTTCTACGGCGGAGCCCTCATCGTGGCTGTGGTGCTGTCTCAACTCTCGAAGCGAGGAGAGATGTTGGAAGAGAAGTAGATACACACGAGCGATTGTGAAAGCCAGCCACGGACGAATCAGTGTCAACCGTTCGCTGACCAAGGGAGGTCCAAGACCATGATGCTCAAGTTGGGTACATTCTCGATTATTGCCCGGTGCCCACGGACAGCCATGCTAGGGGTGGCCGTGTCCACAGCTATCCCAGCTGTGGGCGCGATATGCCGCCCATTTGCAGAGGCCGGTGTCGGCGCCATTGCTACGCAGTCATGGGTCAACCCGTACCTGGCAATTGACGGATTGAAGCTACTCAGGCAAGGACTGAGCGCGCAGGAGGCTCTAGATCGGCTCTTGTCCGCGGACGCGGATCGCGACTTGCGCCAACTCGCAATCGTAGATAGCAGAGGGGGTAGTGCGGCATTCAGTGGCTCGAAGTGCACGACCTGGTTCGGCCATATCACCGGCGACGGCTACTCCGTCCAAGGCAATATGCTAGTGAGCAAGGACACGATAGATTGCATGGTTCAGGCTTTCGAGAGCAACGCAGCCGACGACTTGCCAGAACGACTGATGAAGACCCTAGAGGCAGGTCAGGATGCCGGCGGCGACAAACGAGGTCGGCAGTCCGCTTCCCTCTATGTCGTGAAGTCCGAGGAATATGCCTACGTTGACCTAAGAGCCGACGAACACCCGCAGCCAGTCGCCGAGCTCAGGCGGATCTTCGAGATCGCCAAGGTCCAGGTGCTGCCGTTCGTGGAGAGCATGCCCACGAGAGAGTCGCCGTTGGGGACAATGAACCAACCCCTTATGGAATTCATCCTCAGGCCTCCCTCCCAGAGGAGCTAGCTGACGATCCCGGGCTCTTGCAGCATTTTGCGCCCGCCTTCATCAGCGAGAGTGCGTACCTGACTTGTACATGAACGGAGGAAGGACCCCGGTTCGCACGCTTGAGGTAGGGACCCAGCCAACCCTATAGCCAGTGTCAAGTACCCTCCGGCCATCCGTTCGCATACCTGACGAGTCCGCGGTGTTGCGCGGGTCCGGTCCGTCGCGGTTCGACGCTGCGTCCCTGATCATGATCGAATGCGAGGTCCGGCGAAATGCCTGCTGATGTCCGTTGAGAACCACTGCTGCAATCCGACATTGCATCAGCCATGCTCAGTACGATCTCGTGGGGAGACGAAGACAGGCACGCCGGTTTGATGACAGGCGGTCCATTCGACAAGGATGTCACACATTGGAGGCTGGCGATGCACAGCTTTACGGGAAGGGACTTCGTCACAATGCGGGGGGTTGAGCGGCCCGACCTCGAGCTCGTGTTTGACGTGGCCCGGCAGATGGAGCAGATCGTCCGTTCCCGGACCCGTACGGACCTGTTGCGTGACAAGCTTCTAGGGCTCATGTTCTTTCAGGTTAGCACCAGAACGTGCATCAGTTTCCAGAGCGCGATGGAGCGGCTTGGGGGTGGCGTGGTGGGCTTCACTGATCCGAAGACAACCCGTGCCGGGGACTACTACTCAGAGAGCCTGCAGGACACAGTTCGCATGATGGAGAACTACGCCGATGTGCTGGTAATGCGTCACCCTCAAGATGGCGCACCAGCTCAGGCGGCAGCGATCGCCGGCGTTCCAGTAATCAACGCCGGCGATGGCTACAATGAGCATCCAACCCAAGCTTTGCTAGATCTGTACACAATCCTGCGAGAGAGGGGGCAGCTGGAAGGTGTCCGCGTAGGTCTAGTTGGCGACATGAGGATAAGGGTGTTCCATTCGTTGGCCCTTGGCCTCGCCAGGTACAGGGCAAAGACGTGTTTTGTATCTCCCGTTGAGGCATCCATGCCCAGTCAGTGGAAAGAGGAATTCGGGCGTGTTGGCCTCACGTATATGGAAACCCAATCCCTCGAAGATGTGCTCTCTGAGCTGGATGTAATCTACCTGCTCGGCACAAAGCCGCCATCCTTCAGTGTTGGCCGTTCTGAAGCCATGGACGTTCGACCCTCTACATCTCCTGAGTATGTAGTCAATTGTGAGAAGCTTGCCAGGGCAAGCCCAGATCTGCTTCTGCTCCATCCGCTTCCGAGGACCGACGAGTTGCCAACAGAGGTCGACGAACATGCGTCTCAACGCTATTTCGTGCAGGCGCACTATGGGGTGGCAGTGCGGATGGCCTTGTTGGCTCTGATCATGGGCCGCGCGCCGTGATTCCAGCGATTGTTGCCTCAGGTACAAGTGGCAAAGGCAACCGTGCTTGCACCTGCCCACGCGAACTCGGAATGGGTTGCGTCCATGAGGACCTTGGACTCGGCCCGTTGCTCACTATGCTCGAGAACCTCCGCGTCTTTGATGTGGCGCCGTGAGTAGAACGATATCACTCACGAAATCGTCTCCCCTCTACTGCGGGGCATCACCAAGGGCAACGGCTTTGTGCTGGATATTGGTGGACGTGCCGAGAGGTAGGCATAGGAGCATTGCTCCGGTACTTGCGGCAACTGAGGCGAGGTGTCCCGGGGGGGCCGAGAAGGCCCCGCGCAGCCACCTTCCAGGTGCTCTCGGTGGAATGCATGGTCTCCCTGGCGGCTGCCGGCAGCCAGCGCCAGTTGTGAGGTGGCAATGATCATCGACCGGATCGAATACTACGAGAAGTACTCATTCCTAGGACCTCGGTTTGCTGAGGCATTCCATCTCTTGAACACTACTGATTACTCCAAGTACGAGGCGGGTAGGTACGAAGTCGAACCCGAAAGCATCTACCTCCTTGTTCAGGAATACCAGAGCAAGTCCCTCGAGAATGCTACGATCGAAGTTCATCGAAAGTACGCGGACATCCATACAATCCTACAGGGGCGGGAGCACGTAGGGTACGCCGATCTCTCGACCCTGCGGCCAGGAGAATACGTCGCCGAGAGAGACTTCCAGCAGGTGTTCGGCAAGACCGACTTGCTGACAATGTCGGTCGGTCTCTTCATGGTCTTGTTCCCAAACGACGGACACATGCCCGGCGTACGCATCGGCGAGAGCGAGTCGGTCAAGAAGGTTGTCTTCAAGGTCCGGCTCTGAGGGAGGTCCACGGTCACGAATCATCGAGGCAGACTCATCGAGGGGTCCCCGCAATGCCGTGTATCGTCATACCAAGTGAGGTATTGACGGAAGCGTGCGATGAGACAGTTCTCCTGCACCCCATGGCAAAGAAGGGGACGGAGAAAGGGCGAGCAGAACAGGCGGGATCAAGTTCGGGAAGAGCCAACCTCGAGAGCCTCCATCCGAGACTTGATACTCCTCCTCGCACTAGGGCCTGCTGCAGTCTGGGGAGTTGGAGCCTGCTTCGGCAGAATCCGAGAGTCTGCCCAAGTGAGCCGCACTTGCTCAGGGTGACGCTTTCCGAGCTCAGGATCTCCTTCTTACTCGGGTCATGTGCGAATATCCCTCACGCGGTCTCGCAAGGAGCATGGCCAAGCACAGCCTGCAATTCATCGAGGGTGGCCACGCAGGATAAACGGGCCAGCAAGACGCCGCGGGGCTTGGCGCTGGCAAGGGGACTAGATGCCAGCGATTGGCAGTTTGTCAGACGAGGATGTGAGGTCGTTGCATTGCAGGAGACAATGGCTCATGCCTGCGGCCAGGCCCAGGCATCCTCGGCAATCGGCCCTTGCCCCCGAACGGACCAGCTTCGCCCGTGCCGACGACGGTGCGGTCAGCGGCGCTAGGCATGGGGGTCGCGCGCACCGGCGAGTTCGAGAAGCAATCCCGCCACCTCACGCGGCATTGTCAGCATTGCACAATGACCTGCGGCGAGTTCATGAACCTCCCAGCCCTCGGCCCTGGCTCTTGCAGCGAAGGGTGCAAAGACAGGCGTTGATGGCCCACCCGTGCAGTGGACGAAGGCACGTGGCAGTCTCACGCTCTTGGCACCACCAGCCGACACTGGCTCCTGGTATGTCGCCATTGGATGTGGTGTCAGTGGCGCCTTGACCCAAGCAGCCATCTCAGGGTCTGTGATGCCCAGGAAGTCAAGTGCCGGCGGCCGTCGTAGTCCTCTCCCCGCCGCTTCATCGGACTGAATTGCAGCGCGCATCTCGGCTGGCCATAGGTCAGACTGCGTTTGTCCTTCCGCGGGGATATAAGCGTCCAGATAGACCAATAACCTCAGCCGTTCGGGCACCTGCGCTGCCACTCCTGTGATAACCATGCCAGCGTAACTGTGGCCGACCAGCACAACACGTGAAAGGTCCTCATACGTCAGTAGATTGACGACATCGGTGATGTGCGGCGAGCTGGCATCTTGACGTGATGGATGAAATTGATCCCGTCCGGGGAAGATAGATGGGACAAAGGCGCGAGGTGCCCGAGTTTGGCGGCCGCCGATCTCTGTGAGTCCACTTGCGCGTTCGTGCCCGCAACACCTGCAAACAACCCCCCATTCGTGCTCTTCGCACCCTCGAGTGCGTAGCGTGCCCAGCTTGAGATGCTGAACTCAGAGGCCGGCAGTGCGGACGGGTCCAAGGAGCATGCGAGGCCGCACGATTACTCGCAATTGGAATCGCGAAGCACCCGCTGTGATTGATCAATATGTGACGATTGAGGCAAGACCCCAGGCAATCTGGGGAACGACGCCAGTCGGACCGAGGAATGACTGTCCGTAGCCGTTCGAGTTTCGGGTGCTTTGATGCCTCGTCATGGAGAGTATCGGCTCCCGATGCCCCCATCAAGCTCGATGAAGCTGCCACATGCATAAGATGCAGCTTCGCTGCAAAGACAGAGAGCACCCTGAGCAATTTCATCGGGATAGCCGATTCGCCCCAGGGGGACACTGCGTTCCGCTGCGCGGCGAACATCTTCAACCTCATTCTCCTTGACATAGCGCCACTTCATCGGAGTGTCTATCGGGCCCGGTAGAATACAGTTCACGCGAATGCCTCTGGGTGCCCACTCAATTACCATCGACCGCGTGAGTCCAAGAATGCCCGCGTTGCTGGCGCAATACGCGCCGAAATACAGCTCTGATCGAAGAGCTATCACGGAAGAAATATTCACGATTGATCCTCTGCCTTGAGTAATCATGTGAGGTACAGCGGCCTTCGCGCATAAGAATTGGCGTTTGAGATTAACGTCAAGTACGAAGTCCCATTCCTCTTCGGATGTCTCAAGCAAAGGTTTCTTTACGTCAGTTGCCGCGTTGTTGATGAGTATATCGAGCCGGCCGAACGTCTCAACCGTCTTTGCAACCACAGCCTTCACTTGGGCCTCGGATGCCACGTCCGTTGGTACGAACAGCGCCTTACCACCAGCCGCCTGGACCTCTTCTGTCGTTTTGATGCCTTGATCGTGAGTGCGCTCTGCGATAACTACACTTGCGCCCTCACGGGACAAGGGTCTGGCGATAGCTCTGTCGATTCCTTGTCCGCTTCCGGTGACCATAGCTACTTGATCCTTCAGCAACATGTCGCGTCTCCTCTTGTCTGGTGTTGTAATGGCCGTGCTCTGGACGATCTGAAAGTGAATTTGGGGCTCGTGATCCTTCTATGACCTTATGGAGGGACACTTTTGTCGGACGAGCCTCCAGTATCACAGTATTCCATCGCCGCGCGTCTGGAGAGGGAACAGCTCTATCTCCACGAGGTTGACAACACTGGCAGTCACGCAGGCAGTCCGTAGACGCCAATCCGAAGATCATCACCCAGCCAATTTGAACCGAACAGCGCTCCTTTAGATATCGTAGCCTTCCCCTTAGGCTGGTCTCCAGCTACCACCTGATGTCTGATTGCCATATTACAAAACGCCAAGAGGTGACTTTTGAGAACGAGCGTGCCCAAGTCAATTGGCGATTGGCCACCCCAAGCCTCCCCTACAGAGCCCCTCATGAGAATTCTGTTACTGCGTCAATGCTGCCACCCATTGAAGCATCAGCGTCGCGTTGAACGACAATGTCCACAACGGCAGGCTTCCCACATGCAACTGCGCGGCCAAGAGCAGCTCGAATATCCTCAGCCTTGCTTATACGCTCCCCATACGCCCCAAATGATTCGGCTAACTTGACAAAGTCGATCCCTAATCCATCGTATGTTAGGTCCACACCGAATTGATACTCGTATGCATACTTCTGGTTCTGACGAATGAGACTCAGATACCCATTGTTGATGATCACCACCACGATGGGGATGTGGTGTTGGCAAGCCATAGCCATCTCCTCCATCATGAAGCCAAAGCCTCCATCTCCCATCACAGCAACGACCGTTGCATTCGGGCACGCAACTTTCGCGCCAATTGCGGCCGGCAAATCGAACCCAAGCGTCCCAGCTCCTCCAGAAACCAAGTAGCGACGAGGCATGTCGACATGCTGGAACTGCCCAGACCAGATTTGGTTAAGCCCGCATCCGGTCGCGAAAATCGTGCCGGGCGGAAAGAACTCATTGATTTCTTGATAAACCCGCTGTGGTTTGATAGGGTAATCGTTGAAGTCCGTCTTGCGAGCCATCTGCGCGCGAAGCCGTGGGATATTGCCTACCCGATCGGAGGGAGGAAGAGGCCGAGTCCTTTTCTTTGCTAGCTTCAACAGGAGCTCCAGCGCCATGCGGGCATCCGCAACGATGCCCAGCTCGGTCGGAACAATTCGGCCTATGTGAGAGGGCTCAATGTTGATGTGAACAAACCGGCGTCCCTTGACATACACATCCAGTTTGCCCGTGTGACGGTCGCTAAACCGGCAGCCGATTCCCATGACAAAATCCGAGTCGAGGAAGAACCGATTGGCGAACGGGCTGCCAACCTGAATGCCAATGTGGCCGACATGCAAGGGATGATCTGCGGGAATTCCGCCCGTCGCCATGTAGGTTGTGATGACGGGAAGAGACAGGTACTCCGCAAATTCAATGAACTCAGAAGTGGCGTCCGCCAGGAGGACCCCTCCGCCCATTATCAGGACGGGCTTCCCGGCATTAAGCAGAATATCTAACGCATGTGTCAGCTGGTGTTCATTCAAATTTGGCTTCACTCCGACCGAAGGTGCATCGCAGCCCGGATCGTACGTTATGTCGGCAAGCTGGACATCTAGGGGGAGGTCTATGAGTACAGGGCCAGGTCGTCCCTCCTTCGCAATCCGAAACGCCTCGCGCATGATCGTCGGAACTAGACTCGCTTCCGTGATACACCATGCCCCCTTGCATACTGGACCAGCTATTCTCGCAATGTCCACACACTGAAAAGCTTCTTTCCCAAGTTGAGACCGAACATTCTGTCCAGTTATGGCAATCAATGCCATCGAATCTACTTGAGCGGTGTACAGGCCGGTGATCAGGTTCGTCGCTGCAGGCCCCGAGGTGCAGATCGCCAGAGCCATCCGCCCAGTTGCACGGAAATAGCCATCTGCGGCATGAACCGCCCCCTCTTCGTGGCGGGCTACATAGTGGTTGATCTTGTGAGAGGAGGCCAAAAACTCGTAGACCGGGTTGATGGCCGCGCCAGGGATTCCAAATGCAGCTCGGATACCTTCGCTTTCAAGAATACGAACGACAACTTCAGCTACACGCATGGGGAAAGCCTCCTCCGACGGCTTTGGCCGCTCAACGCAGCACCACTTGACCAACGAATGAATGCCATCAAGGTCCGGGGATCGCTGGTGAGAAACCGCGCGATGCGTTGCCCACCGGCATTATTGGTGATTCCGCCTGTCATTCCTATCTTGACCTTGCAAAGGAACGCGATTCTCCTCAGAGCAATTGCAATAAACAGCACTGGCTACATGACATAAGCTCGGATCAAAACTGCCTGGCCAAAAACCTCATCTCTCCGGCAACTGGCTGGGATTGGACCGGTAATAGACTCCCTCGATGGATTATGACAGTCTATCAAGGGATGGATCCGCATGTCCTTAGCGAAGTCATTAATCCGTCTCGTTTACTCCGTAACCAATTCCCTGGAACAGGCTTTCCTCGACCTTACCCTGCCCTCACCCCATTCGGTTGTTCTCACGACAGCTCTTGATATCACGCGCGCTGGACTTGGGCGTGGAGCTTTCGCGCCCGGAATCCAGGCCACCAAACGAGTGCGTCCACTATTTCAGGAACACTCTTTCCGGGTCAACTTCGCACCGCAGGATGCGAAGTTCTTCCATCGTCGGACCCGGGGTCTCAGTAGCCTCAGTGATATCGATAGGGAAGCCCGTTTCATCAGCTACCGCCTGCGCACTCACCCCCGGATGATAGCTAGCCAAATACATGGTCTTGGTATCGGGCCTGAAGCGCAATACGCCTTTCGTCGTTACCACAACGCTCGGTCCACCCCGGATCAGACCGGCCCTCATCCTGCTGTCCCTGCCCGCTAACCATCCCGGACTCGTGATGTAGTCCACCTTCTCGGGGAACCTCCTCTTCTCCTGGAGGGCAATGATTACTGTTCGTTTGGCCAAACACGCGATATCGCAGGCACCACCACTCCCCGAGAAACGAACGATCGGGTGACATGGATCCTTCCCGATTGATGTGCTGTTGATGTTTCCAAAGCGATCAATTTGTGCGCCGCTCAGAAACCCGACATCAACACGACCAGCCTGCAACACATAGGTGAACACTTCACTAAGACCGGCGGCCATTGCCGCTCCATGCATCGTTCGAGGATCCCCGACTGACATTGGCAGTTGGGATAAATGACTGTCAATTGTTCCTGCCTCAAATACGATGCAGCAATTAGGAGCATGGGTTCGCTGCGCGAGCATTGCCCCCAGCATGGGCAAGCCGGTCCCTGCAAACACTACTTCTCCATCCGTTATCTCTCGGGCGGATGCGACCGCCATAAGCTCCGTCAAAGTGTACTCGGGCGCGGTCACCACTCTCACCTCCGTCGCTTCAAGTCATGCTTATATCCAAATGACGGATCGGCCATCAGGCAGTCAAGACGGGGGGCTCCCCCCACCGCTCCCAAATACTCGGCATGGCTCGCTACTCCATACACGAATATCTCGAGATACTGCTGAAAGGTCACATCGTCCGCTGCCGAAGCGTGGTATGAGTTAAGCTGCCACGGGTCATAATCGTAGTAGTTGTAAACCGCGTACGGATGCGCACCGAACGGCACGTGGCAGACACATGAAACAGCAAAGAAAGGTATGGGATTCCGCTCGGGCTCTCTGCGAAGTATGTCCTCTCCGACAATCTCCTCGGCGGTTACTATTACTTTTTCGGCACTGAGAGCCTGCTGAATGTCAGCGAAGGTCTGCCCTTCAATCCGAACAATTCCACTTTCAGTAGCTTTTTGGACGTGAATCACGCTGAATTGGGTCCGGATCGCAGGGACTAACACAACCTGTTCTTCCGGGTCAAACGGGGACTTCATAACATACAGCTTTCTCCGAGACGTTCGAGAGTCTGCCGCGCGCTGACCGTCGCTCAGAGACTGGCACGCCAGGACATCGCTCCCAAGTAAGGTACGGACGGGGAAAAACGGGACACCCATCGCTCCTGCTGTGAAGCGTGCGACCATTGAGAAATTGCTGTAATCCTCCCATTCGATCTGTCCGGCTTCGACTGCCTTCCGCCATCGAGGACCAATTGTGTTGAAGGCCTCATCAGCCTCATAGGCTAGCTCCACACGCTTCACGCACCCAGCCCCTATTAGCAAATCCCAGTCCCCTCCAGGGGAATGGCCGAACAGGTATAGGTTACGTCGCTTGTGGCGGATGAGCTCATAAACGAATGCCATCGGGTGCCGCTGGGTAGTAAAACCCCCAAATGAAATCGTCGCACCGTCTGGAACTAATGCAGCAGCCTCTTCCAGGGTGATTAGTATGTTGCGCATCCGATCCAACCCTCCCGTCGACGGCCCTACCTACCCGAGCGATCGGTTGCAATCCTGGAGCGGCCAAATTGGACCTCGAAACGACAAGCCATCTTGCTTCATTTGCTACCCCAATCAGGCAACGAACACCCAAGTCCAGGTTTCGGCATTACATCCCAGCGCTTTCCGACATCGCGAACAGGAGCATTCTCTGCAGCAAGAGTAGAACAATCCATGTGACAACTGCCGGTCAACCAGCAGCTCCATGTGCGAAAAGGACTACTGACAATACCAACCCGACATCAGCCTCAGCATTGAGGACTCAGAGAAAGCCATTCCAAGAACCACTATCCTCGAAATATCAATTTGTCTTTTTAGGTGGTCTTCGAGCGATGATGGAGAAACTCTGACCAGTAGCAGGAAAGGAATCACTTCTGTCTTGCACTGCACCGCCCCGGACGTGGCGCCGCATCGACTGGGCTAGGCGCGATTTGCGGCCCCCATCGATGTGAGGGCCTGAATCCTAGACCAATTCCCGTCCACCTCCGCTTGGATTTGCTCAACCAGCCGTTCATTTCCGGGCACGAGGACATGCGAAAAGCGACCTTGGGTGGCAAGATACTCTCTGATTGGCTTCTTCTGTCTAGGAGTGTAGGTCACTTGCCAATCCCCTCCGACGACCTCGTACAGAGGCCACGCGCATGTATCGACCGCAAGTCTTCCGATTTCGAGCGTCATGGATTGATCGTAGCGCCAACCACGCCAGCACGGGGCGAGAACAACTATGAAGGATGGACCATCGACATCAAGAGCCCTTCTGACCTTGCCGATGTAATCTCGCCAGAAGTTCCCAGATCCGACGGCGGCGGTCGCCACGTATGGAACCCCGTGAGCAACCGCGATCATCGCAATGTCCTTGCGAGTTTGGACCTTTCCTCTCCCAACGAGACCCGACTCGCTTGTAGTTGTCCAGGCATATTGAGGCGTCGCTCCCGACCGCTGAATCCCCGTGTTCATGTAAGCATTGTTGTCGTAGCACACGTAGAGTACTCGGTGCCTCCGTTCAAACATGCCGGACATTGCCTGGAGGCCAATGTCATAAGTGCCCCCATCCCCTCCTATTGCGATGAAGCGGTAGTCCTTCTTGATCTTGCCCGTTCGCCGCAGGGCCTTGAATGTCGCCTCGACACCGGAGGCAACTGCGGCGGTGTTCTCGAATGCGTTGTGGTACCAGGACACCTTCCAAGAAGTGTATGGGTAGTTCACCGTCGACACTTCGAGGCAGCTAGTAGCATTGCAGACAACAACAGGGCCCTCGACGGCCAACATCAATTGCCGTGCAGCAATTGCGGCCCCGCAACCACTACATAGCCGATGTCCACCCACAAATCTCTCTTGTCGCCGGGAAAGGTCTTTCAGAGTTATTGTCATAGGTCCAACTCACTCATTCACGCAGTCCTAGGTATTGACGCATTGGTGTACTCTTGCCGTTGGCAAGGTCCATGAGACGATCACCGACCGGCAAAAGCATTTCGGGAGTGATATCGCGCCCACCGAGCCCATAGACAACGCTTATCAGCCTAGGACCGTTCTCTAAGCCAAACAAAGTAGTGCATACATCCGAGAACAAAGGAGCTCCCGGAGCGCCTGGCGAGACCGCTCGATCCAGGACCGCCACAGACTTCGCATTCCTTAGGGCTTGCTTGATCTGTTCCATGGGAAAGGGGCGGTACGAGCGAATGCGAAGAAGACCAGACTTAATCCCCTTCGCGCGCATTTCATCCACAGCAACCCTGACGTTACCAGCCGCAGAGCCAAGAGCGACGAACGCAACATCTGCATCGTCGAGGAAATACGTCTCCATGGTCCCGTAGAAACGCCCTGTCCTCTCACCGAATTTTGCGCCGACACTTTCGATCACATGCAATGAGGCCTCAAGTGAACGAACTTGGGCGATTTTGTGTTCGAAGAAGTACTCCGGCCCCACAAATGCACCAATGCTTATCGGATTATCGTCATCAAGCAGTGTGATGGTTGGTTCATGCGTTCCCACAAAGGCCTTAACATCACCATCATCCATCAACTCCACTCTCTCCATGTCGTGGCTCACAAGGAATCCATCCATGGCCACCATGACAGGAAGCATGACATCCAAATCCTCGGAAATACGAACTGCCTGAATCGTGAGGTCATAGACTTCCTGCGCGTCGAGACAGTAGAGCTGGATCCAACCACAATCGCGCGAGCCCATAGTGTCGGAATGATCTGCATTGATATTGATCGGCGCAGAAAGGGTGCGGTTCACTGTGGTCATGACGATAGGCAGCCTGTTTGCCGCAGCGATGTAGAGAATCTCGTGCATTAGCGCAAGTCCCTGGGATGCGGTGCAGGTCATCACTCGCCCTCCCGCCGCAGCCCCGCCACAACACGCCGAGAGCGCACTGTGTTCGCTTTCGACTGTCACGAACTCAGTATGCACCCTCCCGTCTGCCGCGAACTGCGCAAACCGCTCCACAATTTCCGTCTGCGGTGTGATCGGATAGGCAGCGACAAGGTCTGGGTCGATCTGGCGCATTGCCTCAGCCGCCGCACCATCCCCTGTCAGTCCCCGGATTGACGACAGTCGCATCGGAGAAGACCTCGATGTCTCGGTCTGTGCACTCATGTTCTGGCCCGCTCCTCGCCTCGAAAAGGATATCCCTACCTAACTTAAGGGCACCGTAATCTATCCGTACACCCCTCCCTCATGCATCTCTATCGCCTTGGGTTCTAGGGGGCAGACTCGGGCACAGATGCCGCAGCCCTTGCAGTGTTCCTTATCTACCCCTTGGACCTCGGAACTCACCAGCGCGATTGCCGCATCAGGGCAGGCGACCCAACACAGAAGACAATCGGTACACCTACCCCTGTAAAACACAGGACGCTGAGCGCGCCACATCCCCGTAAGATAGTCAACCGAGTTTCCCCCATCGCCCAGTATCCCACCCAATGGAATCTCTTCCACCGTGGGCAAGACGGCTGGATTGGCGATTCTGTTTATCCTCATTCCGACCTCACCTCGGAATATCCCCTTTCAAGGGCCCTAATGTTTCCATCAACAATGGCAATATCAAACTTCGCTAAAAACATTTGCCTCAGTTCTTCGCGCACGTCATCGATCGATACACAGTTGGTGACTCTCACAAGGGCGCCCACCATCGCTGTATTCGCTACTGGACGGTTTATGCAATCCAAAGCGATTCGCGTTGCATCTATGACCCAAAGTCGCGTGCTCTCTAGCATTTCAAGTCTTTTTCTCACTTGTGATGGGTCGTCTGGGGTGTTGACCAGTATCACTCCCCCAGTACGTGCGCCTGAAGTGACATCCACGAGACCGAGAAGCGTAGGATCAAGAACTACAACCGCATCAGGGTGATCCACATTGCAGTGAAGATAGATAGGCGCATCATGGATTCTTGTAAATGCCCTAATTGGTGCTCCCATTCGCTCGACGCCGAACTCAGGGAAACTCTGAGAGTAATTCCCTTGTCGGATTGCACCCGCAGACAGAAAACGAGATGCCACGACCGCCCCTTGCCCACCCCGTCCATGCCAACGCACTTCAAACGGCTCTCTTTGACTCATTGTGGTCCCCTTAGCCAGTTCCATTGAACATCTCCGGGATGAAACGGTCCTTCCTCTCCACTGGAATCGGGATCTTTCGAAATCAGTACGTGGAGATGATCATCAATCAGCCAGGCCACGAGTCTGTTCCAAAATAGCTAGCCTTAAGACCCAGTTGTCCGGCTCTCCCTATGCGCTTAGTTATGAACTCCGGCCTATCCCAAAAGGAATAGCTCCTGAAAGGGGCCTCGCGCGTAAACCTTTTTCCCCATCGACCAAGCCGGAGCCGACTGTAGGCGACCCGGATCTCCAGGGACAAGAGGCCGCCGAGGGATCTGCATTGAGCTTGGTGTGAACCGGGAGTGCAGACTCACTCACTTGTGCCTCTGGCACCGAGGTACCTTTGCTGGAGTTCGGGATCACGTCGTAACTCGTCTGCAGAGACCTCTCTCACAATGACACCGTTCACCATAATCGCCTGGCGTCTGGCGAGTTCCGTGGCCACCCACAGGTTCTGCTCAACTAGAAATAGGCCCACTCCCGTCTCAACCAGTGGTTTCATGGCATCTATCATTCGGTTCACCATAATCGGCGCAAGTCCCTCGGACGGCTCGTCCATGACAAGCATCTTCGGATTGTTCATTAGCGCCCTCGAGATACTCAGCATTTGCTGTTCTCCGCCAGACAACCTTCCGGCAGCACGTTTCTTCTTGTCGGCGAGGGCAGGGAACAGATCGTAGATGCGGGCCCGACTCCACCCCGCATTCCCAGGCTGCCTCCTCTCCGCAATGGCTAAATGCTCGTCCACCGAAAGAGAAGGGAATAGCCGACGCCCTTGAGGCACATATCCGAGCCCTGCAGCGACTATGCGATATGAAGGTTGTCCCAGCACCTCATGTTCCATGAATTCGATTGAACCGGACAGATTCCTCCTCAATAGTCCCATGATTGATTCGCACAGAGTGGTCTTCCCCATCCCGTTCCGGCCAATGATGGCCAAGGGCTCGCCGCGTACATCGATGCTTACGTCGTGCAGAATGTGCAAATGGCCTCGATAGGCATTGAGCCGTTCGATACGTAACCACGCCTCAGTCACGTCTGCCCCCTGTGGCCAAGGTAGATTTCATGGACCACTGCGTCTGCTTCAATCTCCTTCGGCGACCCCTGGGCCACTATCCGCCCTTCGTGCATGACGTTGATCCGGTCCGCCACTTGCATCGCCACATCCATATCATGTTCGATTACCATCATTGTGATGGCGCTGTCTAGACCCTTCAGCAATCGCGTGAGAGACTGCCTCTCCGCCTGCGAGAGCCCAGCGGCCGGCTCATCAAGCAACACCAGCCGTGGATGGCATGCGAGTGCCATCCCTACCTCGAGCTGGCGCCTTTCACCATGAGACAAAGCGCCAACCTTCGTCCCAGAGCGCCCCTCAAGCCCAACCATCTCTGCCAGTTCATGGGCCCTTGCCGTGGATTCCACATCGCCGCCGGTAATACTCCTCATGTAGAATCGACGCTGGGCAGCCCCCAGAGTAGCCAGGAACAGGTTTTCCACCACTGTCAAACCCTCAAATAAACGGGACTCCTGGTACGTCCTACCCACGCCCTCGCGAGCGCGCAGCCGCAACGCTGCTCCCGTAACGTCTCGACCGAACAGTTCGATCCTTCCCTTGGTCACAGGAAACTTGCCGGACAGAAGGTTGAAGAGTGTTGTCTTGCCAGCACCATTCGGTCCGATAATCGCATGGCGCTCCCCCTGCTGAACGACAAGGTCAACCCCAGCAATTGCCACCACGCCACCAAAGCGTCTCTCCACTCCAAGGAGACGAACGGCCGGGATCAGTTCCTGCAACACTTGTCCCCCCGAATGTTGTTGTGGCCCAGTTCGCTCGTTCATGATCGTCTAGTCACTCACCCATGCTCCTCCGGACGCCCTCTCTGCCGCCATCGGGCTACTACCCCCGCCACACCATCCGGAAACAAGATCACAGCGGCAATGAGAACGATCCCGATGAGTGTGTTGAATCGCCCTGTGACTTCACTGGCATAGTTTGCAAGCACTGTGACAACCAAGGCACCCACCCACGCACCTTCCAGGTTGTACATGCCCCCGATTACCGCCGCAACCACTACGTCAATGATTTCCGCAAAGTTGATCGATTCTGGCGAAACGGCTCCGTTGTACCAAACACTGAACAGGCCTCCAATAGACGCAAATATCGCCGCGATTGCAAACCCGGCTACTCTGAGCACACTCACATTGAATCCTAGGCTTTCCATGCGCTCAGCATTGTCACGAACGCCCCGAAGTGCTGTGCCCAAAGGACTTCGTCCAATGTAGGTCAATGCAATGTAGGAGATCACAGCCACCAGTAGGCTGAAATAGTAAAAACCAAACGAACTCCCCAGATCCAAGGGTGTGCTACCGAGCCGACCCGGCCTGGGGATTCCATTTAAGCCGGCATGACCTCCCGTTAATCCCTGGACTTGAAACGTAAAGTAATAAACCAGAATAGCGAGTGCCAGTGTGATCATGAAGAAATACGAACCGTAGCTGCGCCGAGCCACCGTTCCAAAGACGATCCCCGATATCGTCCCGATTAGCACAGCAATGCATACGGCTGGCAGGATTCCCCATCCCATTGCCGTCGCTAAGCATCCAAATGTGTAGCCTGAGATTCCAGCAATTGTCGTCTGTAACAACGACATCATCCCGCAGTAAGCAGAAAGGAAAGCAAACGACGAAACAATGATCCCGAACCACAATGCCTGCCCAATGATTTCCGTCATCACAAATGGCGACACGATTGCAGGCGCCGAGCAAAGCAATGCAACAACCAGACAACCTATCGTCCAAGGCTGGAAGGTGCGCTGTAGGAAGGACTTGCCCTTCAAGCTCATCTACCTCTCACTCCCAAGAAGGCCACTGGGACGAATGATCAATACCACCACCATCATCCCAAAAGTGATTAGGGCCGCATAGGTCGGAGCGTAGACAGCGGCGTACTCCGCGGTGAGACCTACCAACAGGGCCCCCAAGGCCGCGCCTGTCACGCTCCTCATTCCACCAACGACGACCACAACCAATGAGTACAGCAACATTCGAGAATCTTCGCCTGGCGCGAGTGACAAGAATGAGCCTCCGATCACACCTGAGAAGCCAGCCAAACTAGACCCGAGTAGAAAAACGACCGCAAACACCATTCGAACGTTGACTCCAATTGCCCCCAACATCTCTCGATCATCAACTCCGGCGCGAATTGCCATCCCCAAGCGAGTCCGCCTCAGGATAACCAGAAGGACAAAGCCCACGATGATCCCAATGCCTAGGACAGCCAGTCTGAAAGTTGGGTATCGCATGCTCCGGCTACCAAGCTCCAGAGCCCCGCTGACAATGCTCGGCAGTGGTACGTTGTCCGGATACCCTCCATAGAAGGCAAGCAACTGGTCCGCGATTACGATTGAGAGGCCAACGGTCACAAGTGCCTCTCTCATTTCATCACCTTGAACAGGCCTCAGTAACAACTGCTGCGCTAACAAGCCCACAACCCCGGCCCCAACCGCACCCGCCGCAAGGGCAATTGGCCAGTTCCCGGTCATCGCTGCAATCGAGTAACCGACATACCCTCCCAACAGGTAGAACCCGCCATGCGCAAGGTTCGTGATCCCCATGAGACCGAAAACCAACGTAAATCCGCTGGCCACGACGAAAAGTAGCGCAGCGAAGGTCAGCCCGTGAATCCCCGCCAACAAGAAGGTCGTGGGGTCCTGTGTCATGAGCAGTATCGCTCCCCCGACAACTACAAGAAGGACCACCGCTACAAGCGTTCTCTTGTTCGCGGCTTGGCGTAGTCTCATCATCACTTTTGATCCGTTGGTCCGCAGATTCTATGCGGATGGAGGAGGAATCACTACATTTTCTTCCACGAAGAACGCCACAGCCGCGGCTAAGAAAGAAGCTGCGTCCTTTCGCACCGCGGATGCGATGGGTTCCTCACTAAATGCAGCTTCCGCTGCATCGATGGACTCAAACCAGAACTCGGCCACCCCGTCCCAGTCGCAGCCGGGCGGCTTCACTACAATTGGGTTGAGCCGATATCCAATTACCCCTTTCAGTTGCCGGCCAAGATCGCTGTGCTGTATCCAACGGGCTCGAAACTCCTCATCCGTGAGATGTGCCGCCTTTCGGACAAGCGTCATTCGGCGTATCATGGCTAGATTATCCTATGGCAACGGGAGTGACTGGGCTCCCCAGCCCTCCAGACAAGTAAAGCGGCGCAAGGATGAAGAAGGACTCATATACTTCTTCAGATGCCAGTTCTTCGAGGTTCATGAACTCTATCAAGTACCCCCCATGATCACGAATGAACCTCTCATGGACGATGAAGGATCGACGTTCGTCCTCGAATGGTTTCACCTCTACGGCGACATTGTCGGCTCCGACAGCACAAACAGAGTGATCATGTAGCCATTGGACCGTAGAGAGCCCTATCCCTGGCCAACCCGAATTAGTAACGGTCCGGTCAGCCAAATACCGCGTGATCCACCCTGTTCGCACCAGCAATATGTCACCACTTCTTGGCTCCACACCCTCCTGCCTAAGCGTTCGCTCCAAGTCCCCCGCAGTTATCGCATAGCCTGCCTCAAGAGAGTCAGCCCCCAGAGTTCTGGCCACATCAGCCAAGATTGCACGGCCCGCGATCGCGCCTATGTTCTGGATCCCTAGACGCTCCGCGCCGTTATAGCCAATGCTTTCGGCAGGAACCCCGTTGTACAGAAAGCCTCCATAACCCACGTGGGCCAAAGAATCCATGTGAGTGAAGTCATGCGTGTGGAGGGCGATCACATCTATTGCCACCTGCCGCTTTGATTCAGTAGCATCTTTTCGCACTGTCGAGATGTGAAGAGCTCCCTCCCGCATCGGAGACGAGAGGGCCGCCTCAACAGGAATAGCAAGCGGGTATACTTTCCCAGTCTTTACCAGGGTTGCTGCTTCAACCACAGCCCTGGGACCAAGCAAGTTCAGTGTTCCTCTTTGATCATCGGGACCCCATCGAGACCAGTTTGACCACGGTTCTCCGCCCATTGGATACCTCGTCTCCTTCTGATCGTCTTGTGAAAGTCGCTGATCCGTGTTGATTCCTTCGGTCGAACACCTCATACCGTTTCGATCTTCAATCAACTTCCGCAAGGCGGAAAGGCCCCACCGCCTCCTCGTAGACTCTAGCTGCCTTAAGTACCACAGCATCCTCATGCGGCCGCCCCGCCAATTGAACTCCCAAGGGTAGGCCCTCGGGACTCAACCCGCATGGGATAGACACAGCAGGCTGCCCAGTGAGATTGAACAGTGGTGTATAGCGAGTGATTGCCGCGATCACGTTCTCTGACTTCCCGTCGACGTCAATCTCCTCAGCTCCGGCAGGCCATGCTCCCATTTGCAGCGTTGGCAGAACCAATATGTCTATCTGCTCGTGGACCTTCTTCATTTGCGATATGACAACCTCCCTCACTCGTTGACAATGAACATAGTCCGTTGCTTTGACTGTCTCACCTAGCGCTAGGAGATGGCGCACTCCGGACGACAGGTCACTCGCTCGCGACGCCAGGAGGGCTCGATGATACTCGGCTGCTTCAACGGCATGAATCACAATCATGAGCGTTCCGGTCAGCGAAAGATCGGGTAATTCGATTCGCCTTACTGAGGCTCCACTGCTCTGCAGTACAGCCAATAATCGGGCAATCGCCGAATGAAGATTCGGGAGAATGGGTTCATTTTCGAGAGATTCAGGCACCCCGACGCGCAGCCCCGCAAGATTGCTCACGTGGACCGATACGTGCCTTGGGTCCCACTTCGCCCCCATGACTTCTTCGAGAGCAAATTCTTCTGTTACAGCATCTAGCATCGCGGCTACCCCAAAGACATCGGGTGCCAGGAAGCCAACATGATCAATGTTGTAACTTCCAGGTATCACTCCTCGTGCATCAACCAGATCAAAAGTGGGTTTCAACCCTACGACACCGCACACAGAAGCAGGAACACGCACCGACCCTCCTGCATCAGTTCCTGTGGCCCCGCTAACGAGACCTGCCGCCACAGCGCAGGCCGAGCCGCTGCTAGACGCGCCTGCAGACTTGTCCAGGTCCCAAGGGTTGTGTACGTCTCCATACTTCGGGCTGACGCCACCTGCCGCTAGCTCATACATGTTCGTCTTCCCCACGATGACCGCACCCTTCCTTCGCAATTGCGACACCACCGGTGCGTCTTCATCTGGGAACAATTGCGCAAGCGCATTGGACGCCCCCGTGGTCGGGAGCCCGCCGACGTCCATATTGTCCTTCACAGCTATGGGCACTCCGTGCAATGGCCCCAGATACACGCCCTCATCCAGGAGCTGTTGCACTCGCGAGGCTTCCTTCATGGCGTAGTCAGCTGCGATAGTTGTGAAGCAGTTGAGTCGGCCATTCGCACGTTGCACAAGGTCGATCTTCCTGCTGACCAACTCGTTAATATTGAGTTCTCTTGAGCCAATTGCCTGGGCCAATCTCTCAAATTGGGTGGCCTGTGTCATGGCTCCTCCTGGTTCGCGCCGCCAGTCCACCTCTGCGCGGAGTACGTGATGCTCGGAACGATCCCTTTGACATCCACCTGCCAAACCCTGGCCAAATCGTTCTGCATCTGCTCGACAGCCGCAACAAGCTTCTCAGCATCCGGTCCTTCCAATGTCACGCCAGCAGATTCGAGCATCGCAGTGACAGCCTGCATGCGGGAAGTCAGGCTTCGCTCCGTCTCGTGCCCGTTCGCGTGTCCCGGCCTACTGGTGACCTGCATTCTCCACCTCCCATGGTCCCTCTTTCTCCGTTACATTCGCTTTCTCCCAAGAATCTTCCAGCCCAAGAAGATCATAGAGCCTCTTCCCGGCCTCGATCCCCGCCATGATCTCCGCCTCGCGCTTTGTCCTTTCTACAGCACGTTGCACGATTGCGTCAGCCCGCGCGCGAGGAATCGCGACAATTCCATTATCGTCCGCCACAACAAGATCCCCAGGGTGCACAATGCACCCTCCACACTCGATTGGCGAGTTAACAGAACCGAAGTTCTGCTTCGTCGGGCCCCTCGGAGCTACCCCGCGGCTAAACACCGGCACTCCTGCCTCGCGTATTTGGTCCAGGTCTCGTACCGAACCATCAATCACGACTCCCGCCAAGCGCACCCGTTCCCCCTCACGGCTCATGAGCCCGCCCCAGACAGCCGCCTTCCTGCCCGGTGAGGTTGAGACAACAAGAATGTCGCCAGCCTCGGCATATGAAAGGGCTCGATGAACAGACAGGTTTTCCTCGCCTTCGCATCTGCAGGTGAGTGCCGGACCGATGGCTCGAGTACCTGGTAGCCGGTTCACTATTGCGCGGTCAAGAAGAATCGAATCACCGCCAGCCTCTACAAGCGCCGCTAATCCCAACGACACACACTTCTCAATCAGGCCAGCCCCAAGACTTGGCTTCCGTCGGTATGCCACAGATTCATCCGACGACATCGGGTCCTCCTGAAATTCCCATGGGCCACTTGCCGACTAGTTTGGCTGACGGCGATTCTCAGCAAGGTCGGCCATTCTCCGCCCATACCAGCTATTCTCCAGGCGAAGGTCGAAACAACGGAAAGACACTCTTTGACCAACAGGTGTCTCGCATTGTCCGATATTGCACAGCACGTCCATGCCTATATCGTGCCGAATGCTGATCCCCCTTATTCATGTTGCTCTGGCCGCCACTGATGGTCGCCTAGAACAAGGGCGCCCGGACACACGCCAGGGTCCCGCAGAGTATCCGGGCGCCCACCCATATCCCTCAGGCCTCCACCCCTGATTTCCAGACATCCAACTGCTTCGTCACAAGGTCAATGGGTGCACGGTGGGTTGGTCCGACTGAACGGCCCGACCTTCAGGTACTGATCCTCGGGCATCCCCAGCCACTCATTGACCTGTTCGTTTGTTTGGATCACTTGTTTCTGCCCATTCACGACCTTTGTGATGAATGTGTTGGCAATGCCACTCCGGTTCTTGTCAAGGGAAATCGGTCCCGTGGGGGTTGTCCACTTCAGTACCGCCAAAGCCGCCTTCAGCTTGGCTTGTCCATTCGAGAGGTCACCCCCCACCTGATCCAGGCCCATAAGAAGTGATTTCGTTCCCGTGTAGTACGCCACATCATTCAGACCTGGGTCCTGCGATCCGGGA
>Ga0116116_1000657_pt1 | contig 34224 bp, 36 predicted proteins | sample June2015DPH_10_1_FD_89722 | JGI IMG/M metagenome (GOLD analysis project Ga0116116, IMG submission 89722) | Peatland microbial communities from SPRUCE experiment site at the Marcell Experimental Forest, Minnesota, USA - June2015DPH_10_150 | ecosystem: Environmental > Terrestrial > Soil > Wetlands... | reverse complement strand
GAAGCCTTCGAACATGGAGTAATCCACGCGCATGTGATGCGTCCTGGCGCTGATGGTGTGGGCGGCATTGGGGTCCCAGACGACCACATCGGCGTCGCTCCCTGGCGCAATTTCTCCCTTCTTCGGATACAGGCCGAAGATGCGTGCGGGCGCGGTGGAAACGATCTCGACGAACCGGTTCAGCGAGAGTTTCCCGGAGTTCACGCCGTAGTGGTAGATCAATTGCAGCCGGTTCTCGATGCCCGGCCCGCCATTGGGAATCCTGGTGAAATCGTCCTTGCCGAGGATTTTTTGGTCGGCGAAGCAGAAGGGGCAATGGTCGGTCGAAACCACTTGCAGGTGGTCGTTTCTGAGGCCGTCCCACAATTTCAGTTGGTGCTCCTTGGGCCGCAGCGGCGGAGTGAGCACGTACTTGGCGCCTTCGAAATTCGGCCGCTCGAGGTCTTCGATGGAAAGCAGCAAGTACTGCGGGCAGGTCTCCGCGAAGACCGGAACGCCGCAGCCGCGGGCCTCGCGCACCTGGTCGAGCGCGTCTTCCGAAGTGACGTGGACGATGTAGACCGGCGCGCCCGCGATCTCCGCTATGGCGATGGCGCGGCCGACGGCTTCGGCCTCGGCCCGCGGCGGGCGCGTGAGCGCGTGGTAAATCGGCGCGGTCTTCCCCTCGGCCAGCGCGCGCTCGATGAGCACGTCGATCACACCGCCGTTTTCGGCGTGCACGCAGATGAGCGCGCCGTTCTGGGCGGTTTGTGAAAGGGCCTTGAAAATGGTGGCGTCATCCACCATCAGGGAGTTGGGATAGGCCATGAACAGCTTGAAGCTGGCCACGCCCTCGCCGACCATGTCGTTCATGTCCTCGAGGCCGGAACCGCCCAGGCCGGTGACGATCATGTGCAGGCCGTAGTCGATGGTGGCGCGGCCCTCGGCCTTCTTCCACCAGGTATCCAGCGCGTCGCGCATGCACGTGCCGCGCTCCTGGATGGCGAAATCGACGATGGTGGTGGTTCCGCCGAATGCCGCGGCGCGGGTCCCGGTTTCGAAATCGTCGGCGGACATGATGCGGCCAAGGGGCATGTCGAGGTGCGTGTGGGCGTCGATGCCGCCGGGCATCACGTACATGCCGGTGGCGTCGATCACGTGGTCCGCGGAGTTCGCCGGCAGGCTGGGACCAACCTCTTGGATGCGGCCGTCTTCGATCCGGACATCGGCCGCGTTGGTCTCGCGCGCGGTCACCACCGTGCCGTGGCGAATGAGGGTATTCACGCTGTTCCTCCTTTGGCCGCCGCAGCCGCGCGCAATCCCCCCTCCGGTCTGGCGACCGGCAAAAGCGGCGATGGGGCTTATTATGAGTCTTCCGTTGCAAAGAAAGCAACCGGCCTTGCCCCGCTTGGCCCCGCCGCGCCGGTTTGAGATACTAGACGTTTTCGAAGGGAAAAAATGATTCGCAGAATGGCCTTCGCACTGTCTCTGGCTGCAATGACTTCTCTCAGCGCTCCGGCGCAGCCGGCCAGCCAGACCATGAAGCAACTGGCTCGCGGCACGGAATATGCCGCGGCTGCGATGATGCCGCAGGCCACCCTCACCGCGGAACACATCCTCCGTTCCGGCGGAAATGCCTTCGATGCCATTGTCGCTGGCCAAGCGGTACTGGGCGTCGTGCAGCCCAACATGAACGGCGTCGGCAGCGACGCCACCCTGCTCATCTACGACGCCAAACAGAGGAAGGTGTTCTCGCTCAATGCCGAGGGAACCGCGCCGAAACTTGCCACCATCGAATGGTACAAGGCTAACCAGGGCGGCAAGATCCCGGTCGATGATTCGCTGCTCGCGGGCACCGTGCCCGGCGTGGTGGATGCCTGGTACATCCTGCTCTCGCGCTGGGGCACCAGGAGCTTCGCCGAATTGCTGGCGCCCGCCATCGAACTGGCCGAGCGCGGCGTTCCCATAGGGCGCACGTTGAATTCGCCGGCCCTGCAGAAATATCCCACGAGCGCCCGGGTTTACGCCGCTCCCGATGGCCGGAGCTGGAAGGATGGCGAAGTTTGGAAGAATCCGGACCTGGCCCGCACGCTGCGCCGCCTGGTGGAGGCCGAGAAGCAGGCCGCTTCCCAGGGCCGCCAGGCCGCGCTGAAGGCCGCGCGCGACCGTTTCTACAAAGGCGACATCGCCCGCGAGATGGCCAACTTCTCCGAAGAAAACGGCGGCTTGTTCCGCTATGAGGATTTCGCCGGCTACACCGCCAAAGTGGAAGAGCCGGCCGCCATCGACTACCGCGGCTACACGGTCTACAAGAACGCCTCGGCCAGCCAGGGGGCCCGCTGAACTGTTCGCGCTTAAAATGCTCGAAAGCTACGACCTCAAAAAGATGGGGATCAACTCCGCCGACTACATCCACACCTCGGCCGAGGCCATCAAGCTCGCCATGGCCGATCGCGACACCTTCCTGGGCGACATGGATTTCATCCGCATCCCTTACGTGGGTCTGTTGTCGAACCAGTACGCCGCGGCGCGCCGGAGGCTGATCGATCCCGCCAAGGCATCGCTCGAATTTCGTCCAGGGGACCCCGCGCCATACACGCCCGGATTCGAGCCGGTGTCCCGCCCCATCGATGTGAACCTGAGCGGGAACGCCGATCACGAAGGCGACACCAGCTACATTGCCGTGGTGGACAAAGAGCGCAACATGATCTCATTCACCCCCAGCCTGCACAGCGCGTTCGGCACCAAGGTGGTGATGGGCAACCTGGGATTCATCTTCAATTGCCGCGGCGATTATTTCTCGCTCGTTCCCGGCCACGCCAATGCGCTCGAGCCCGGCAAACGTCCGCGCAGCACGCTGCAAGGCACGCTGGTGCTCAAGGACGGCAAGCCCTTGCTGGTGACCGGCAGCCCCGGCGCGGATGACCAGTGCCTGCGCACCATGCAGACGTTGCTGAACATCGTGGAATTCGGGATGAACATACAGCAAGCCATCGAGGCCCCGCGCTGGGCTACGCGCAGTTTTCCCGCCTCGCCCTTCCCCCATACCATGTATCCGGGCGACCTCTCGCTGGAGGGTCGCATCCCGGAAGCGGTGCGCGCCGAGCTCGCGCGCCGCGGCCACAAGGTGACTATGCGAGGTCCGTGGTCGATGAACAGCAGCGCGGGCATCCTGGTGGAAGCTGGAACCGGCACGGTGAGCGCCGGCGCCGACCCGCGCACGTCGGCCCTGGCGCTGGCGTGGTGAGAATTCGGGGCCTGACACACGCGTCCCAAGGCACGCTTTTTGTGCCGCGCGGACGCTGGTGTCAGTCCCCGAATGTTAGAGCAGGTCGGGGACCTGCCCCACGTACTCGAACACCTGCTCCACAGGCGCCCCAAAAACCCGCGCGATGCGGAAGGCCAGAAGCAGCGAGGGGAAATATTTGCCCGCTTCCAGCGCCATGATGGTGTGGCGCGTCACGCCCGCCTGTTTCGCCAGTTGATCCTGGGTCATCTCTCCGTGGTCGAAACGGAGCCGGCGGATGTGGTTTTTGATTTCCGGTTCCTGGCTAGGCATGGGGTCCACCGCGGTAGAGCACGAGGGTCGTCAGGGATTGCACCCCCAGGACGAGTATCAGAGCCCAACAGAGAGTTTCGATGAGAGTCCAGACCGGCACGGTAAGGGTGGCGTTCCATCCTTTGATGAATCCGATAGCATTAATGAGGCCAGCGAACGCCAGCCAGCACGCGTAGAAACCCACCAGGGCCGCCTTTATGGCAATCGCGCGCTCCCGTTCATCGAAGTGTCGGCATGGGAAATAGCGCCGCCTGGACGCCGGGAGCGCGGCCAGCGCTAACAGCCCAAAAACCAGGGCCGCATGGCCCGATTTGACGAATGCGACGAAGGCGCCGTACACAGCGATGGTCAGCACCACCACTCCCAGCGTCCACCACGCCCACTTTTCCGAGTCTGACATGTAATTTTCCTTTAACTTAAAGTATATCGTACATTACATTATGTAAATTGTAAAGCACTATTTTTCGGCTATTGACAGACCCTGCCTCGATCCTGTAAAAATATAGTGTAGGCGAAGAAAAGACGAATATAGATGGGTGCGGCGGCCCTCAAACAACAGTTCGAATCGATGCTTGGCGGCCACCTGGACTGGCAATCCAGGCCCATGCCCGAACTGGTCCCGAGCGGCATTTCCGGAATCGAACTGCCGCGCGGCTGCCTCACCGAAATTATCGGGCCGGCTTCTTCCGGTCGGACCAGCTTGCTGGTTTCCATCCTGGCCGCGGCCACCGCGCGCGAGGAAGTCTGCGCTTTGGTGGATGCGGAAGATTCTTTCGACCCCGTCTCCGCCGCCGCGGCCGGGGTGTGCTTGCCACGCCTGCTCTGGGTGCGTTGCAGCCACAACGCCGAGCACGCGCTCAAGGCGGCCGATTTGTTGATTCAGGGCGGCGGCTTTGGACTGGTGGCGATGGATTTGGGGGATACGCCGCCCAACGCCGCGCGCCGCATCTCGCTCACTTCGTGGTTCCGGCTGCGCCGCGGGGTGGAGCATACCCCCACCGTGCTGCTGACGGTGGCGCGGCAATCGAACGCCAAGACTTGCGCATCGCTGGTGCTCGAATGCGCGCCGGAACGGGTAGTGTGGTCGGGGACGCGCGGAACCTCGCAATTGCTGCGCGGCATGAGGGTGCGCGCCGCGTCCACCGAGCGGAGCAAGACATGTTCGCCTGTCTTCACGGTAGTGGCAATCTGACGGCGCTGGGGTTCGAATTCTCGCCGGTGGTGGAGCAGACTGCGCCCGATACCGTGACGCTGGATGCTTCCGGTCTCGATCGCCTGTGGGGGTTTCCGCAGGACGTGGCCGCGGCCATCGCGCGCCGGGCCTCGGAAATTCGCATGAAAGTCAATATCGCGCTGGCGGCCAATCCCGATTCGGCCATCTGCGCGGCGCGCGGCTTTGCGGGCGTCAGCATCATTCCGCAAGGCGATGAGGCCAAGTTCCTCGGACCGCTGCCGCTGTCATGGCTGGCCCCATCGCCGGAATTGCTGGAAACCCTGGAGCGTTGGGGCATCCGCCGGTTTCGCGACCTGGCCGCTCTTCCCCCGCTGGGCATCGCCGAGCGGCTCGGTCCCGAAGGATTACGGCTGCGTGAGTTGGCGCGCGGCGAGGCGGAGCGGAAACTTGTGCCGCTGGAGCCGCCGCTCGAGTTCGAAGACCAAATCGAGCTGGAATACCCGGTGGAGCTGCTCGAGCCGCTGGCGTTTCTGCTGGCTCGGTTGCTGAACGGACTGGCGGCGCGGCTGGCTACGCGCGCGCTGGCCACCGACGAGCTGCGGTTGCGGCTGCAGCTCGAAAACCGCGCCACGCATGAGCGCACCCTGCGGCTGCCCGTGCCGTCGCTCGACACCAAAGCACTTTTGAAGCTGTGGCAGCTCGACCTGGCCGCGCATCCCCCCGAGGCTCCCATTGTGCGCGTATGGATGGGGATGAACCCGGTGAAACCGCGCGCCGCGCAGGGCGGCCTGTTCGTCCCGCTTGCGCCCGAGCCGGTGAAGCTGGAATTGACCCTGGCGCGCATCCAAGCAATCATCGGGGAAGACCGTGTAGGTTCGCCGGAACTGGTGGATACGCACCGCCCGGGGGCATGGGGACTGACGAATCTGTCCCAAGGCGCCGGGGTGCCCAGTTGGGGCCCTGCGCCGCGCGGACAGATCCGTCAGTCCCCGAATTTTGCCCTCCGCGTCTTCCGTCCGCCACGCGCGGCGCGTGTCGCCCTGGCTTCCGGGCAGCCGGGCTTCATCGCCGCCGATGGCATTCGCGGCCAAGTTCTTGAACTGGCCGGCCCCTGGCGCACTTCGGGCGATTGGTGGACTTCCAACCCCTGGGCGCGCGACGAATGGGACATCGCACTCAGCGATGGCGCGCTCTACCGCATCTACTGCGAGCCGCGCGGCTGGTTCGTCGAGGGCAGCTATGACTGAAAGCTACGTCGAGTTGCACGCGCGTTCCGGCTTCAGCTTCCTCGAAGGTGCGTCCGTGCCGGAGGATCTGGCCGGCGCTTGCGCGGAATTCGGCATGCCCGCCATGGCGCTGGTGGACCGCAACGGCGTCTATGGCGCGCCGCGCTTTCACATGGCCGCCAAGAAGGCGGGCATTCGCGCGCACATCGGCTCGGAAATCACCTGCGCCAACGGTTTCACTTATCCCCTGCTGGCGGAAACGCGCGAAGGTTATCAAAACCTGTGCCGCCTGGTCACCCGCATGAAGCTGCGGGCCAAAAAAGGCGAGGGCGCGGCCACGCTCGAGGAGTTGGCGGAATTCGCTCGCGGTCTCATCTGTCTCACGCGCCACCCCGACGCGCGGCTGCTGGAAATTTTCGGCAAACACAACGTTTACGCCGAGCTTCAGCGCCACCACCATCGCCAGGAGGAAGCTCGCAACCAGGCCATTGTGGAATGCGCCCGCGGCCTCGGTATGCCACTGGTTGCCACTAACGGCGTGGCATACGCCGCGCCCGCGCGGCGCGAGTTGCTCGACGTCCTCACCTGCGTGCGCCAAAAAACGACGCTCTCGACCGCCGGCCGGCTTCTGGAGCGCAACTCCGAGCGCTACGTCAAGACGCCCGCCCAAATGGCGCGCCTCTTCGCCGACCTGCCCGAGGCCATCGCCCACACGCTCGAAATCTCTTCGCGTCTCCAGTTCACCCTGGCCGACCTCGGCTACCAATTCCCGCGCTACCCGGTGCCCGAGGGCGAGACGCAGATGTCCTTCCTGCGCAAACGCGTGGATGAGGGCGCGCGCCGCCGTTACCAGCCGTATCACGAGCGTGCCCGGCGCCAGATCGAGCGCGAGCTGGCGCTCATCGAAAAGCTCAAGCTGCCCGGCTATTTCCTGATCGTCTGGGACATTGTGCGCTTCTGCCAGGAAAACGCCATCCTGGCGCAGGGACGCGGCTCGGCCGCCAATAGCGCGGTGTGCTACTCGCTCGAAATCACCGCCGTCGATCCCGTGGGCATGGACCTGCTATTCGAGCGCTTCCTTTCCGAAGAGCGCGGCGAGTGGCCCGACATCGATATCGACCTCCCCAGCGGCGAAAAGCGCGAGCGCGTCATCCAGTACGTCTACCAGCGGTTCGGAAAGCTCGGCGCCGCCATGACCGCCAACGTCATCACCTATCGCGGACGCTCCGCCGCGCGCGAAGTGGGCAAGGCGCTGGGCTTCGAGATCTCGACTCTCGATCGCCTCTCCGGCCTGGTGCGCGCCTGGGAATGGAAAGACCCCAAGGAGACCACCGAAGCCCAGTTCCGCGACGCCGGCCTGGATCTTGCCCATCCGCGCGTGCGCAAGTTTTTCGAGCTGTACCGCATGGCGCAGGACTTGCCGCGCCACCTGGGCCAGCATTCCGGCGGCATGGTGGTCTGCCAGGGGCAGCTCGATTCCGTGGTTCCGCTCGAACCCGCCAGTATGCCCGGCCGCGTGGTGGTGCAGTGGGACAAGGAAGACTGCGCCGATATGGGGATCATCAAGGTGGACCTGCTCGGCCTGGGCATGATGGCGGTAATCGAAGACTGTCTCGAGATGGTTCCCGAAGTCGATCTCGCGCGCCTGCCTGCGGACGATCCGGCGGTTTTCCAAGCCCTGCAAAAGGCCGACACCATCGGCATGTTCCAGGTGGAGAGCCGCGCGCAGATGTCGGCGCTGCCGCGCATGAAGCCGCGGCGTTTTTACGACATCGTGGTGCAGGTGGCCATCATCCGGCCCGGCCCCATCGTCGGTAAAATGGTGCACCCGTACCTGAACCGGCGGCAGGGCCGGGAACCGCCGGACTATTTGCACCCCTCGCTCGAACCGGTGCTGAAGCGCACGCTGGGAGTGCCGCTATTCCAGGAGCAGTTGCTGCGCATGGCCATGATCGCGGCCGGATTCACGGGCGGCGAAGCCGAGGAGCTGCGGCGCGCCATGGGCTTCAAGCGCTCGGAAAAGCGCATGGCTGAAATCGAAGTAAAGCTGCGCGCGGGCATGGAGCGCAACGGCATCCGCGGCAAGGTGCAGGACGATATCGTCCGCTCCATCACCGCATTCGCGCTTTACGGCTTTCCCGAATCGCACGCCGCCAGCTTCGCGCTGCTGGCCTACGCCAGCGCATATCTGAAGTGCCATTACCTGCCTCAATTCACCTGCGCCATGCTCAACAACCAGCCGATGGGCTTTTATTCACCGGCCATACTGATCAAAGACGCGCAGCGTCACGGGCTGCGCGTGCTGCCGGTGGACGTGACGAAATCCGAATGGCAGTGTACTCTCGATCCCCCCGGCCCCTGGCCCCTGGCCCCCGGCCCCCGTCTACGCCTGGGATTGCGCTACGCCCGCGGTCTCCGCCAGGAAGCCGCCCGCGCCATTCTGCGGGCGCGGCCGTTCAACAGCATCGACGATCTGGCATTTCGCGTCCGCGAGCTGCGCAAAGACGAGCTCAACCGCTTGGCTGAAATCGGCGCGTTGAATTCTCTCCACCAGGCCCATCGCCGCGATGCCCTCTGGCAGGCGCAGCGCGCCATCCTGCCGGTGGGCCCGCTGCTGGCGCCGCTGGAAGAAACCGCCCAGGGCGAGCCTTCCCCGCTCCTCCCCATGAACACGGAAGAGCGCCTCTATGCCGATTACCACGGCACCGGCGTGACCATCGGCCAGCATCCCATGGCCTGGTGCCGCGCCGAAATGAACGCGCTCGGCGTGACGCGCGCCATCGACCTGGCGAAGGTTCCAAACGGCCGCCTGGTGCGCATCGCCGGAGCGGTCATCGTGCGCCAGCGCCCCGGCACAGCCCACGGCTTCGTCTTTATGAGCATGGAAGACGAAACCGGCATCATGAATGCCATCGTCGCTCCCGCCACCTTCGACCGCTACAAGTTCGTGGTGCTGGGCGAACGCTACCTGATCATCGACGGCGTGCTGCAAAACCTGGACGGGGTGATTTCGGTGAAAGCCGGCCGCATCGAACCGCTACGCGCGGGCGCGGCCCCGTCGTCGCACAACTTTCATTGAAGGCTACGGCAATTCATCTCCTGACGTGGCGCACGCTCTCAGCGTGCCGTGTCGGCACTCGTGCCGACACGTTCGACCGGCGGCGAAACATGCGTCCCCACGAGTGGGGACGCGGCACGCAAAGTGCGTGCGCCACGCTCTTCACACGGCTTTCAGCCGCAACCCGAATTCACCAGTTTTGGGCCCATTGACCCCTTGAAAAATGAAATCATTGTGATATCATTTTGATGTCAAGCAAGGAGGAAAATTCAAATCATGCGGGAAAAGGAAATCAAGGGTCTCTCGGGCTGGCTGATGCTCGTCCTGCTCTCGGCGCTGCTCATCCTGTCCATCGTCATGCTGGTCTCATCGATCCAAGCCGAGGCGGGCTACCAGGTCCTGGCATGGATCGTGGTTCTGATCGTCGATATCGCCTGCCTGTGCGGATTCACGGTCATCAATCCCAATGAGGCCAAGGTGATCCAGTTGTTCGGCGTGTACAAAGGGACGATCAAGCAGCAGGGGCTCTGGTGGGTGAACCCGCTGACGCGCCGCCGCCGGGTCTCCCTGCGCATACGCAATTTCGAGAGCAGCAAGCTGAAGGTCAACGACCAGGACGGCAACCCCATCGAGATTGCCGCGGTGGTGGTATGGCGGGTGGTGGAGACGGCCGAAGCGATCTTTCACGTGGACGACTACGAGCATTTCGTGCACGTGCAGAGCGAGTCCGCCGTGCGCAGCCTGGCTACCACCTATCCCTACGACGCGCACGTGGAAGGGCAGATGTCGCTGCGCATGTCGGTGATGGACATCGCCCACCGCATGCGCGACGAAATCCAGGATCGCCTGTCCAAAGCCGGCGTGGAGGTCATCGAGGCCCGCATCACGCACCTGGCGTACGCTCCCGAAATCGCCAGCGTCATGCTTCGGCGGCAGCAGGCCAGCGCCATCATCGCCGCCCGGCAGAAGATTGTCGAGGGCGCGGTGAGCATGGTGGAGATGGCGCTCGAGCAATTAAGCGTGAAACACATCGTCGAACTCGACGAAGAGCGAAAGGCCAGTATGGTGAGCAACCTGCTCGTCGTACTGTGCAGCGACCGCGACGCGCAGCCCATCGTCAACGCGGGCACGCTCTACCAGTAAGGGGCCATGGCGCAACGGAAAGCATTCCTGCTTCGGCTGGACCCGGCGACGCATGAAGCCCTCGAACGTTGGGCCGATTCCGAACTGCGCAGCCTCAACGCGCAGATCGAGTTTCTGTTGCGCCGCGCCCTGCAGGACGCGGGGCGTTTGCGGAAGGAGAAGAGTAAGTCATGACGAACAACTGGACGCCCCCGGACGGCCTCGGCTATTCCAGCCTGCGCCCGGTTCAGTTGACCGGCGCGGGGATTGCCCTGCTGGTGGTGGCCGCGATGATGTTACTGGGGGCCGTCGCCGCGGGCATCGGCCTTGGAACAACGGCCAGGCGGCAGGCGAAGGATCAACGCCTGCTGCAAGAACAAGGGGTGAATACGGATGCCCAAATCACGCGAGTCTGGCGCAGCACAGGCAAGGACCAGCAGCACCTGGTGTCTTACCGGTTCACCGTCCAGGAGAGCGAGTACGTAGCGCGCAAAGGCGTCCCGCCGCGGATTTGGCAAACGCTCAGAGCCGGTTCGAGCCTACTCGTACGCTTTCTTCCATCCAACCCGAAAGTGAACCATCCGATCGGGTGGGACGATACTCCCATGCCTAACTGGGTCCCGTCCCTGGTTTCCGGGGAACTGGCTGTGATCGCCGTGGTCCTCGCGATGCTCCTTCGCAAGCAGGTGCGGCTGCTGACGGAAGGGCGTCCCGCCCCGGGCATTGTGACCGGCTGGCGGAGGACCAAGGGCGGAACCGTCCTTCGGTACGAGTTCGTCTTGCTGAACGGAGCCACCGCCAAGGGGCGAGGCAAGAGCCGGCGTCCGCCCGCAATCGGCAGTCCGATTTGCGTGCTCTACGACCCCGAAAACCCACGCCGGAATGCGCCTTATCCGCTCTGCCTGGTCAAGTTGACCAAGTCGCTGAACACGCCGTAGGCCGTCTGCTCCACCGTCGGCTCGATCGAGACCGTGCCGAAGGTACCCATCAGGTCCGTGTGGAAAAGGATCAGGTTCGAAGTCCCCGGCGTCGCGGCCAGGATGTCGCAGCGGTCCAGCACCTCCGCGCGCACGCGCAGCGAGACACGCCCTCCGATGCGGCGTGCGCGGCTGATCAGGCGCACGGTCTTGCCCTGGCGCGCGATTTCGGCGACGCGCTCCGGCGTCAACCTCGAAATGCCGCGCGTCGAGACCTGCTGGGGCGTGGTGCGCGCGTCCATCAGCACGTTGGCCAGCGCGGCGGTCTTGGCGGCGGAGTCCCAGCCTTCCACGTCGAACGCGCCGTCGCCTTCGGTGATGCCCATGGCGCGCGCGGCTGCCAGGCCGTCCTCGAGCGAGCCGCCGCGCTCCATGGCTTCCACCACCACTTTCGACGTGGAGTTCAGCGCGCCGGTGAAGCCGAGCACCTTCACGCCCGGCAGGTTGTAGTGCCACAGGTTGAATACCGGCGCGCCATCCATCGCGGCCGATTCGAAGCGAAATCCCACGCCCGCGCTGGTGGCTTCATCGCGCAATTCGGCGTAAGCGTGCGCGATCGGCCCTTTGTTCGCGGTCACCACGTGCATGCGCCGGGCGAAGGCGGCGCGGATGTGCGAAATCGCCGGCTCGCCCGTCGAAGGATTCAGCGTGGTCAGCTCCACCGCGATATCGGCGCGCGCGGCATCCAGGAACTCCTCGATGGAGGCCGCGCGCGGGCCGAACGGCGGATCGTCCGGCAGGCCGCCGGCGGACACCGCCGTGCCGTGGCGCAGCGTGTGGATGCCGGTCACTAAAAACGGAAACTCCTGGCGCTTATGCCGGAGCAGCCGCGCCAACGCGCGGCCCGCGTGGCCGTATCCGATGAGAGCGAGCTTCAAAACGCCAGCGCCTCGATCAGCTTGTTCAACTCGGTTTCGAGCGCCGATTTCTTCTTCTGCAACTCCGCCTGGCGGTCGCGCAAAGCGGCTAGCTGCTGCTCGTGCGCGTCGAGCTGCCGCGCGTAGTTCTGTACCTGCTGCTGCTGCCCGCTCACGTTGTTGAGGCTGCCGATGTTCTGCCGGATGCGCTCTTCGTCGGCGGTCAGGTCGCGCGTCTGCCCCTCGGCTTCTTGCAACGCCCCGTTGTTATCGGCAAGCTGCCGCTTCTGATCCGCGATGCGCTGCAACTCCTTGCGGCCCGCGTCGCTGAGGGTCCGGTTGCTAACGTAACTCAGGATGATATCCGGCGTCAGGCTGGTCACCTGGTAGGTCTGGTCGTAGACGCGCTCTTCGGAAACCGGGAACTCCTCGGTGGCGCCCGGCGCAAGCTGAATCTCGAACCGATAGGTGCTGGCCGTCTTCTCGGCCGTCTTCTGGTTCAGCAATGTGTAGCCCTGTCGCAACGGGTGCTCGATGATCAGGGTCTTGGCCTTCTTGTCCACGTTGCGGACGGTATAAGTTCGCGTCTCTTCCGCGGCCAGTTTGGTGGTCAGCACGCCGCGCGCGGCGTGAATCTCGCGGACCACCGCCTGCTTGCTTCCAAAGGCTTCGGTGATGCGGGTGCCGATATCGACGGCGTAGCTGATCAGCCGTTTGTCGGCGGCTTTCAGCGTCTCCATGAGCGCTTCGCCGCCATACGCGCCGCCGTCGTAGACCGTGATGGGGCCGCCATCGAGGGTCTTACCGCTGGAATTAGTCAGCTCGGCGGCGTTGGTGGGGTGCTGCGAACTGTGGTCCGAATAGATCAGCAGCTTGCGGGCTTCGATGGGCTGCTGCAGGAACGGCAGCATGGCGGATTCGTCCTTACGAATAGTCACCGGCTGGGCGATGCGGTATTCGAAGAGTTCGCCCAATTCGCCCGCGGTAGCGCTGGCCACGATGGAACTCGGCGCAACCTCGATGGACGTGGTTCCCAGCCTTCCGGACATTGCCGTCATCGGCGCCGGTGCGGCCGCCGCCCGCAGTTGTGCCCGCCCCGCGCCCATACCTCCACCCGCACCTCCACCCACGCCACTCCCAATGCCGCCCCCAATGCCGGCGTTGGCATCAAAGCCGCCTTCATGCACCACCGGCCTCGCCGCGCGGTCGTCCGCCAACTCCGCCGTAGGCCTGTCCACATACTTGGGCGCATAGAGCTGGCTCACGAAGGAAATAGGCCGCCCCGAGACCAGCGAGAGCTGCACCTTGGTCCAATCCTCGCCGGTGGTGTTATCCACAATTGCCCAACCCTCCAGCACCGGCTGCCCGCTGGCGCCGAAAATCAGGCGATAGCTCGACTTCCACACCGGCGCCGGGATCATGTAGCTGGCCACCAACTCGCGCTCTTTGGCGTCGGTGGAATCGATATATACGCTACGCTTCTCCTTGGAGCGCGCCGCGGCGGCCAGCGCCGCCAAGTAGTCCCGGAACTGCTGCTGCAACTGCGGGTCGGTAAAGTGAATGCCGGTGGCCGCGCTCAGGTCCAGGGTCCGCAGCTCGCCGCCATCCAGCATCAAGGTGAGCTGCTCGCGCTCCGGCTGCTTGTCGCTCGACGCCACCAGGCGGCCGTTGACGATGGCGCCGGCCACCGTCTCGTTCCCGAACTTCAATTCCAGCCGCGCGCCCTTGAGTTCGTCCAACATGCCGCTGAGCGGCTGCGCGGCGCCGATCTGGAATGGGAAATCGGCCAGCTTGTGGCTCAGCGGGTCCATGGAGTCGTAGCGCAGGCCGGAAATCTTCCCGCCGCCGCGTTCTTCGATGGTGAGCGACTTCAGAACGTCGTTCATCTCCGATGCTTTGAAATCGAAGCGCGCCGATTCGCCCGGCCCGAGCCTTCCCGAACGCTCGAAGAACCCCACGCCGTGCTTGTACAGCACCACCTTTTTAACCGGAAGTTCCGCGGCCGCGGCCAAAACCGCGATCGTAACCAGCAAAACGAATATGCGTTTCATGATCTCTCCGTGTTCACTCGCCCATCACCTTAATGATGACGCGTTTGGAGCGCCGTCCGTCGAATTCGGCGTAATAAACCTGCTGCCACGGGCCGAAGTCAAGCTTGCCTTTGGTCACCGGAACGACCACCTCGTGGTGCACCAGCAGGCTCTTCAGGTGAGAATCGCCGTTGGTTTCGCCGGTGCGGTGATGGCGGTAGTCCTGGCGGAACGGCGCCAGTTTCTCGAGCCATTCGTCGATATCGGCGATCAGCCCGTCTTCCGCGTCGTTGACCCATACGCCCGCCGTGATGTGCATGGCGGATACCAGAATCATGCCCTCCTGGATGTCGCTCTTGCGCAAGGCGCTTTCCACCTGCGAGGTCATGTTGATATACTCTCGGTGTTTCGCCGTCTTGAAAGTGAGATACTCCGTATAGAACCTCATAGGGCGATCATACAACTGCTGGGACATGAATCACGGCGCCGCACGGATACTCATCGTCGACGATGAACCTTCCTTGTTGAAGATGATGGGCGTCTACCTGGGCCGCCTGGGATACTCCGTGACGTTAGCGAACAGCACGGAGAAGGCGTGGGCGGAGGTGGAGGCGGCGCCTTCCGGTTACGCCATCGCCGTATTGGACGGAAGCATGCCCGGGCTGAGCATGGAAGACCTGGCGCTGAAAATGCTGCGCGCCAACCCGTCGCTGTGCGTGGTGGCCGCCAGCGGGTATTCCATGGACACGACCGCCGTGGAAGCCGCGGCTCCGGGACGAGTGGCCGTTCTGCAAAAACCGTTCGCTCCGGAGATGCTGGCGGTGGCGGTGCGGAGGATGCTTGCCACGCAAGAAGAAGAGCTTTGATCTGGCAAAGGAAGTGAAAGCCATCGCGCGCGAGCGCGTGGGCCGGGTGCCCGCCGCGAAAGCCATCGAGCCCAAATCTTCCCGCAAAAAGCCGAAACACAAGCCGCGCTTCGAGGAAGAGGGGTAGGACAGACGATCGCCTTTTGTCGTCTGTCAACTGCCGTGCTTTGGCGAGGCTTGACAGACCACGCAGGGCGATGGTCTGTCCCCCACTCTACGTGAAGTAGTCTTTCACCTTTTCGAACAGCCCCTTTTCGGCGGGGGCGTTGTCCACCGGCAGGGTGTCGCGCAACTGCTCGAGCAACTTCCGCTGTTCGCGCGTGAGCCGCGTGGGCACCTTCACGTCGACGTGAATGTAAAGATCTCCACGGCCGCTGCCGTTCAGGACCGGCACGCCTTTGTTGCGCAGGCGGAATTGCGCTCCAGTCTGCGTGCCCTCCGGGATCTTGAGCTTGTGCGGCTGTTCCAGCGTGGGCACCTCGATTTCCGCGCCCAGCGCGGCCTGCGCGATGCCGATCGGGATGGTGCAGTGCAGGTCGTGCTCGTGGCGCTCGAAGAAGGGGTGCTCCTTTACCTTCAGGAACACGTAGAGATCGCCGGGAGGCCCGCCACTGACGCCCGGCTGGCCTTCGCTCGAAAGCCGCAGGCGAGTGCCGTCGTCCACTCCGGCGGGGATGTTGACCTTGAGCTTCCGCTGCACCTGGCGGTAGCCGCTGCCGCGGCACTGGCCGCACGGGTTCCTGATTACCTTTCCCGATCCCCCGCAAGTGCTGCACGCGCGCCGGATCGAAAGAAAGCTCTGCTGGTAAAGAATCTCCCCGCGGCCGTGGCACGTGGGACAGGCGGTCGGCGAGCTGCCCGGCTCCGATCCCACGCCGTTGCACCGGTCGCAGAGCTCCATCCGCGGCATCTGGATTTCGGCGCTCATGCCGAACATGGCTTCTTCAAAGCCCAGCTCCAGATCGTAGCGGATGTCCTCGCCGCGTTGCGCGCGGCTGCGCCGCCGTCCACCGCCGAAAAGATCTCCGAAGCCGAAGAAATCGCCGAGAATGTCGCCGAAATCGGCGAAAACGTCGGGACTGTAGCCGCCCGCCGCCACTCCCTGCAAACCCGCGTGGCCATAGCGGTCGTACGCCGCGCGCTTTTGGGGGTCGCTCAGAACGCTATAAGCTTCCGAAGCTTCCTTGAACTTTTCCTCGGCGGAAGGGTTCTCGGGATTGCGGTCGGGATGGTGCTGCAGCGCGAGCCTGCGGTAAGCGCCCTTGATCTCCTGCTCGCCGGCCTCTCTGCCGACACCAAGGACTTCGTAATAATCTCTCTTCGACACGGGATTCACTGCGTTACGACCTGACCGCGACCCTGACCCATGCGGGCCGGAGAAGCTTTCCTCTGAAATTATAGCCTCTCTGCAACTCGCCTAGAATCGCCTGGTCTTCGGCCTCTTCGGTCTGGACCCGTTGCACCGCCTCGTGCTGGTTGGGGTCGAACTGCTTTCCCTCCGTTTCGATGGGTTCGAGTCCCATTCTCTTCAATGTCTCGTAAAGTCTCTGATAGATCAGCTCGATGCCTTTGGCGTAGTCGCGATCGGCCGTTTCCAAATTCAGCGCGCGCTCGAAATCGTCCAGCACCGGAAGCATCTCCCGCACCAGGTCCATGGCGGCAAACTGGAGGAAATCCGAGCGCTCGCGCTCGGCCCGGCGCCGCGCATTGTCGAACTCGGCGCGGGCGCGCAGCAGCCGGTCGTAGAGATCGGCCCTCTCCGCCGCCAGCCGATCGCGCTCGGCGGTGACGGCCGCGAGCTGTCCCTCCACGGTGGTGGCGGGAACGTTATCGTCGGCAGACACATCGGAAAGATTCGGGGCGGGCTTCTGCGTGTCCACTATTATTAGCTTACCGTAGCGTCGGCGGTCTTGCCGCCGGTGTGTTCCAGTTCGGCCCCCCACCGGCGGCAAGACCGCCGGCGCTACAACCGCGCGCTTTCCAGCGCCCGGCTGGTCTGCAATACAGCCGCCATCACCCGCTCGTAATGCATGCGCATGGGGCCCAGCACGGCCACCTTGGCGGGCAGCCCGCTCACCATCCGCACTGTCATGCCGATCAGCGCCAGGTCCTTCATGGCCGGGTGGGCTGCCTCCAGGCCGACGTGCACTTCCAGTTCGCCCGGCGGCTGCTCCAGAAACCGGTCGAGCATCTCGATCAAACGCTTCTTTTCCTCCAGCGCGCACAGCAACTCGCGCATCTTCTCGCGCGTCAGGTGCAGGTCCAGGCCGAGCAGGTTGGAAGCGCCTTCCATGTGCACCTCGGGAAGGGTGTCCACCTCCAGCAATCCCTTCTGGCACAACCACTGAAGCTTGCGCATCAGCGCGTCATAGAGAGCGCGTTCTTCCGCCATGCGGCGCAGCAGCTCCCGCCGCGCCGCGCCCAACTGCCAGCCGCTAAAACTGCGGTTCACGTAATTCCGGATGGAGGCCAGATCTTCCGGCGAGGCCGGCTCATCGAGCGCCACCACGCGGTTGCGCACCATGTGATCGCGGGTGACCAGGATCATGAGGACGCGGCGGTCGGCCAGCGGCACCAGCTCGATCTGGTCGAGCTCCTGCGCCAGCGCCGGGATCGCCGCCGCGATTCCCACGTTGCTCGTCAGCTCCACCAGGATATGGCTGGACCGTTCGACGCAAGCCCCCACCGTATCCAGCGAATTGAACTCGTTCCGCAGCCGCTCGGCTTCCGCCAAAGCGACGCGTTTGACGGTCAGAGAGCGGACATAGTACCGGAATGCCTTCTCCGTGGGAACCCGTCCCGCCGACGTGTGGGGCTGCGAAAGATAGCCCTCGTCGGCCAGGTCCGCCATCGCGTTCCGGATGGAAGCCGGGCTGAGCGCATCGCTCCGGCGCCTGGAGATGGTGCGCGACCCAATAGGCTCACCGGTCTCGATGTACTCGCGGACGATCGAGCTCAAGATTTCCCGGTGCCGCGTTGGGAGCGGCGTGTCCGACGTCATAGACCGCACCTGTACGTCCCCTACTCATGATCTTAATCGTCGCCAAGTGAAGAGGTCAATCAGGGGATCCTGACCGAAGGGCCGGCTCTCGAAATGCGTGAAGCGGGGGATAGCCCGTAAGCATGGGGCCGCCGTCGAAGCTAACTCGTTGATTTAAGGCCATCTTCGCCCGGAAGACCGTACAATCGCCATATGAACCGATTTTAATTACAGGTTAAGCGACTCTTCATGTGCCGTTCGCTATGATAGCCGCAGGTGAATACGTTCGCCCCATCCCAAAGGAGATACGCAATGAAGAAGCTGATGACGCTGATGCTTGGCCTGTCGCTGGTTTTCGGCACCGTGGCCCTGGTTTTCGGTCAGGACACAACCAAAACGACGGAAACGACCACGAAGACGACGAAGGCCAAGAAGGCCAAGAAAGTGGTGAAGAAGACGGAGTCCACCACGAAGACAGGGAGCTAAGCCCGCTTCCGGTAATGAGTCGCTGGGAAGCCGCGTAGCGCCTCGCGGTCTACGCGGCAATCCAGTGACAGCAGTGCAACCCTCCAGTTTGCCTCATTTCTTCCAGCCCCAAAAGATGGAGCAGTCGTCCATGTCCACGTGCTGCTGGTACAGTTTCTCCAGACCGTAGTCGTCGATCTGGTCATCGTCGCAACTATAGGCTGTCGCGAACCTTCCCGATTGCACCTGGCGCTTGACCTCGGCGGCGGTGATGATGTGCATCAGCGCCGCCTCCGCGGGCGGCAGATTGACCTTGTGGGAATAGAACAACTCGAGTCCCGGCGGCGGCGTACGCCTCGTCAAAAAATAGATCGGCTCATTGGCGAACAGTGGTGCGTTGCGCGGCGTCACCTGGTCGACTTTGTTCGCCAACCGTTGGTATACGCTCCAGTTCAAGTCTCGCCGTTCATATAGCGATTTGCCCAATCCCAGCGCGAACAGCACCGAAACCAGCACCACCGGCCACAGCGCGCGGTCCGGTCCGAGCACCCGGGAGGCGATCGCGTACAGCCCCGCCACGGCTAGAATCGTCAGAAATGGCACGGTCAGCAGGAAATATCGCGCGAAGGTGGGATGGGCTCGGCCAACCCATGCGGAAAGGGCGGCCGCGAGCCACGCGCACAGGTAGAACTCCGCTTTCAACGCGCGCGGCCAAGCGCTTCTGCACACGACGTACAGCAGACCGAACACCGCCAGCAGGCCGAGCACCAGGGCCTGGCCGGAGTCGATCCAGGATGTCAGGATTTCGAGGTCGTGGCGCGTCGTCTCGGGCCAATACAGCTTGCGAAAGAAGGCGTGATACTGAAACACGTTGAACCAGGTCTGTCGCGGCCCTAGCCAAAACAGCCAGAACACCGGCGCAAAGGGAACCGCCGCTCCCGTGCCGAACGCCATGAGCTTCGTCCATCGGCGGCCCGCGCGATTGTAGAACAGCATCCAGCCGAGCAAAACGGGGGCGGCGCCAGCCGACAAGAGCGACGAACCGGCTGCCACGCCGGCGAAGAAGCCGGCTAGGGCGGGCAGGAGCGGTCCGCGTCGATCGACCGCGCGCACGGTAATCCGGAACGCCGCGGCCAGCGCGAACAGGCAAATACCGTAGGCCTGCGCCAGGGGCCCGAACTCGAACACCATGGCGTTCAGGCCGGTCCCGAAGCCGGCGGTGATCGCGGCGGCGAGCCGCCAACTTGGCACCGGGAAGCGGCGGAACACAAAATCGGCCGTCAGCAGGACCGCGCCGATGGTGAACAACGCCGCGAAGGCGTGCGGCACGCGCCAACTCTGCCCCAACAGGCGCATCCACCCCGCGTTCCAGTACGCGTTTAGAGGCGGCTGCGGGAAGCAGAAATCGATGTACGGTCTTCTGCCGGCGTCCATCAACTGGGCAGCCAGCAGATGATAACTTTCATCCCAGGTGAAGGCCCAGGTTTGGGAGTAAATCAGGAGCACCGCGGCATACAGCGACAGCACGCCGCAAAGCCACAGGTAGGAACCTCTGCGATCAGCTTCGGCGTTCACAAACGAAGGCAAATCCAGCACTAGCCATTGTGACACGCAGGCAGCTACTGGGAAAGTGGTGCCGTCGTAATCCCTCCGTTTCAGGGACAGGACTGTCCCCGAGACTGAGGGATTACGATCTGGCAGAGTCTTCGAGAGCCCCCACGCGGCCCGTTGGTGCATAATACTCAAGCCAATCGCCGGCGCTGATTGGGACGAGATTCCATGGGGTTTCGATGGCTTCATCGGCGGGCTGCATGCCGCCGCGGGGCAACCCGAGGCCGGGGAGGAATCGCGCGGGCGGCCGTGCTCGCGACGCTCCTCGCCGCCGTTCAGACACCGCTGCTCTCGGCCGGTCTGGCGGCGGTCGAACGCGGCAAACGGCAACTCCTGAACCAACGGGAAGTTGGGAATGAAGTCGCCGTGGCCCCTGGAACCGAGGCCGCGGTGAAAGACTACTTCTTTTCCTTTCGCAACTGTCAGGACCTCATGCTGTTTCGTCCCAGGTTCGGCTAGTACTCGAATGGCTCCGCCAGTTTCGTGGGGCATTGGAGCACCTACCCGGTGGTGTTGGCGCCCTGTTTTGGCCAGATGATCGCGGAGCAGATCTTCCGCATGTGGAGCGGCATGCGGCGGTCCGGAACGCTGGCGGCGGAGGAACCGTTCCCGATCGCGGAATTTGGCGCCGGCAACGGATCGCTCGCCGAATCCATTCTCGATTACATCGGCCAGCAGTCCAAGACGGCATCCGACAAGCGATGGCGTGATTCTGGGGGCAAGCGGTTTATGCCTGCTACGATCGATCGTCCGCCCTCAGTGCGGCGCAGCGCCAGCGAAATGCCCGCTTCGGAAGACGGTTTGAGGCGCGCGTTGGAGACGCGACCGACCCCACCGCCATGATCGCCCCTGGCAGCCTGAAAGGGATCGTGCTTTCGAACGAGATGCTGGACAATTTCAGCGTGCCAAGGTCATCCTCTCACCGGGGAGTTCCGCGGAAGTGGCGCTCATCGTACCCTGGCTGGCTCCGGAAGTCCGGCGCGACATCGGCGAACGTGTCCCAGCGGGTATCAAGAAGCTTGTTGCCGGGGATAACCAGGCGATTCAGACGACGTTCTCTTCCGGCGGGAGCGGGCCAAAGATCTACCTGAGCCGGGCGGCATTCATCGCGATTCTGGAATGGCTGGCTGCCTCGCCGGTACGCGCCCCTATGCTCTGCCGGCTGAAAGCTCCGACCATGACCGCCGCGGATTTACTGCCGGCGTGACTCAGCGGCCGGCAAGCTTCATCGATCGGCTTGCTGGTACTCGTCGATGACCTCGCCGTCGGCGATGCGGGCGGCGATCCGCTCCTGGCACGTCACGCAGTAGCGGGCCCAGGGCACCGCTTCCAACCGCTTGGCCGAAATCGGCTCGTCACACTCCAGACAAATTCCGAAGTGGTCGTGATCGATCCGGTGCAGTGCGTCCGAAACCTCGCGCAGCAGCTTCATATCGATCGTATTGCGGTTCAAGAAGATCCATTCCTCGTGATGCTGCTGGCTGAGGTCGCCCTCATCGGAGGGAACATCCAGGCGAGCGACCACCTGGGCCGCTTTCTGGGCGGACATACTGCGACGGACTTCCTCGGCTTTCGCCTCCAGCACCTTGCGGTACCTGGCGAGATTGGGCTTGGGTCCGTTCTTGTTAACCGTTTTCATGTTCTTTACAAATACCGATCACAGCCGACCAGATGCATAAGACGCACATCCAACACCAAAAGTTTCAGGCTCTGGAGGGGATCGCAGCGGCGCGGAATGGAAAAGTATAGCTGGCGTAGAGGAGAAAAGTCAAACGCGCATGCCAGTTTACAAACCCTTACAAGGGCCCGGTGACAGTATCTTTCGGCCAGAACTTGCCAACCTGCCGCTTGTTGGGGAGCCAGCGTCGCCGATGGGGCGCGAACTTCTCACGCACCGCGGCGGGGATGGACGCCAGCCCCCAAAAAAACAATTTAGCCGCGGATGAACACGGATCAACAAAAGAAAATCTTATCCGTGTTCATCCGTGGCCATAATTCTTGAAAATCAGGCACCCGTTAGTGCCCCCGAACCCGAAGCTGTTCGAAAGGGCGTACTCGATTTTCATGGGCCGCGCCTGGTTCGGCACGTAGTCCAGATCGCAAAGCGGATCCGGGGTTTCGTAGTTGATGGTCGGCGGTGCGATCTGGTCGCGGATGGCGAGCACCGTGATGCCGGCTTCGATGCCCCCGGCGCCGCCCAGCAGGTGCCCGGTCATGGACTTGGTGGAGCTCACCGCCAACTTGTAGGCGTGCTCGCCAAAGGCGCGCTTGATGGCCACCGTCTCGGCGCGGTCACCCACTTCCGTGGACGTGCCGTGCGCGTTGATGTAATCCACCTGGCTCGGGTCAATTCCGGCGTCGCGCAGCGAGTTCCGCATCACGCGGAAGGCTCCGCCGCCGTCCTCCGGCGGGGCCGTGACGTGGAAAGCATCGCTGCTCATGCCATAGCCCACAATCTCGGCCAGGATGTGTGCGCCGCGCTGGCGGGCGGCTTCGAGCTCCTCCAGCACCAGGATTCCGGCGCCTTCTCCCACCACGAACCCGTCGCGATCGCGGTCCCAGGGGCGCGAGGCGCGCTCCGGCTCGTCGTTCCTGGTGGAAAGCGCGCGCATGGCCGCGAATCCCCCGACCCCCATGGGCGTGATGCACGCTTCCGTGCCGCCGCAGATCATCGCTTCGGCGTCGCCGCGGGCGATGATGCGGAACGAATCGCCGATGGAATGCGCGCTGGTGGTGCAAGCCGTGGCAGTGGCCGAATTCGGACCCTGGGCGCCGCAACGCATGGAGACCTGGCCGGAAGCCAGGTTGACAATCATGGCCGGAATGAAGAACGGGGAAATGCGGCGGGGGCCGTGCTCGAGCAGGGTCCGGTGCTCACGCTCCATGATCTCGAACCCGCCGATCCCGCTGCCGATGTAGACGCCCACGCGTTCGGCGTTCTCCGGGGTGATCTGCAATTCGGAATTCTTCAGGGCCCAATCCGCCGCCGGGATGGCGAACTGAATGAAGCGCCCCATCTTCTTGATTTCTTTTTTTTCGATGTAGCTGGCGGGGTCGAAGCCTTTGACTTCCCCGGCAATCTGGCAAGAGAAGGCCGACGCGTCGAACTGGGTGATGCGCCCGACCCCGGATTTCCCCGCGCGGATCGCCTCCCAGGTCGCTTCCGTCCCCAACCCCAGCGGCGTCAGCAGTCCCACGCCAGTCACTACCACTCTTCGCGACAAAACGAGTCTCCCTGGTGAGAAAAACGGCTACGACTTCTTGGCAGTCTTGTTCTCGATGTACTCGATGGCGTCCTTGACAGTGGTAATCTTCTCGGCGTCTTCGTCGGGGATCTCCAATTCGAAGGCCTCTTCGAAAGCCATGACCAGCTCCACGATGTCCAGCGAATCGGCGCCCAGGTCGTCAACGAACGACGCGTTGTTATCCACCTGGCTCTCATCCACGCCCAGTTGCTCGACAATAATCTGCTTCACCTTCTGCTCAACTGCCATGCTTCCTCCAGGAATATGTGCGAACGCGTTGATTTTAGCGAGCTTGCGGAGTTTCCGCAAGTGAAACTTAGTAGCGCACGCGCGCCCCTTACGTCTGTCCCGGTCCCGATCTCCCATTCTGGCACGAAAACGGGTGGAATGGGACCGGCGCTACTGGCCGAAATCCACCATCCACGGTGGAATCCGGCCAGCAACGGCGCCGGACCCGCCCCTATTTTTCAATAACTTGCCTTCCTTCCAGGTTTGGCAGACCAGGTGCACATAAGGAAGTCGGGAACCACACGAGGCACCCATATGACACGAATTCGCTCGTTAACATTGGCCCTACTGGCCACGGCTGGCCTAATGTTCGCCCAAGGTGGATGGCGCCGCTTCGGCGACCCGCCGCCCGCCCCGGCCGCGCAGCAGGCGCCGGCCGCGGAATCGCAAGACCCAACCCAGCCAGTGGACCGCTCCGATTCGCAGGCCCCGAAACCCGCTCCGAATTCGCCCAACGATCCACCGCGTTACGGGCTGCCTCCGCAACTGACCATCAAGCCCGGCACATTCGTGATCGTGCGGGTGGACCAGATGCTGTCGTCCAACCATAACCAGCCAGGCGACGTCTTCTCGGCCACCCTGATGCAACCCGTGGTGGTGGATGGCGTGGTGGTGGCGCAGCGCGGGCAGACCGTCATGGGCCGCGTGGCCGAGGCGCAGAAATCCAAAGCCGGCCACGATGCGCGGCTGGGTCTCGAGCTGACCGGCCTGACCCTGGTGGATGGCACGCAGGCGACGGTGCGATCGCAGTTGGTTGCGCGGCGGGGTCCCACCACGCCGGGCGGGCAGGAGGTAGGTACGGTGGCCACCACGACCGCCGTGGGCGCAACCGTCGGGGCGGTCGCCGACTGGGGCAGAGGAGCCGCCATTGGCGCGGGCGCCGGAGCCGCCGCGGGAATCATCGGCGTCCTGCTGGCGCATAACCACCCCAGCGTCGTCTATCCGGAAACCGCGCTGACGTTTCGCATCGAGACGCCGGTGGCCATCAACACCATGCGCGCGCCGCAGGCCTTCCGCTACGTGGACCCGAACGATTACCAGCGCCCGGCTGAGGCGCGCACGATGCCCGTGCGCCGGCCGGTTCCTTATTATGGTCCGGGCTACTATCCCTATTACCCCTATCCCTACTGGGGTCCGTATTACGGCTACGGCGTGGGGATCGGTTTCGGCCGCGGCTGGGGCTACGGCCGCCGCTGGTAGGCGCCCACAGTCACGCGCTGAACCACCATCAATGTGAATGTTCCGGGCAGCGCCGGCGGTCTACCCCTGCCGCCCGCCGGCGCCTCTCCAAACTTCGCGGAGACCAGGAACACACGGTGATTCATCGGGTCGAGTCCCATATTGCGCGACCCCTGCGGCGTCGTGACGGTCTGGACAACGTGGTATTGGTCCGGCGAGTCCTGGTGAATCACGGTGAGCGTGCCGTCGGCGTTCGAGGCAAACGCGTCGCCCGAGGCCGCGTCGTACCCGGCGCCGTCGACGCCAGTCCCGATGGGGACCGTCGAAACTACCTTGCCGGCCTGGTAGTCGGAGATGGCCATCAGGCCGCTGCGGCATCCGCTGAACAGCCGATGGTGGGCCGTGTCGAGGGCCATAGAGACCGGCTGCTTGCACGGGGCGGTGGGCCAGCGCCGCGTCACTGTGGCTATCTTGGCGTCGATCTCAACCACCTCGCTGGTGTCGGTGAGGTTTCCGTACACCTTGCCGTCGCCGGCCGATGCGCCGTATTCCGGTTTGCCGCCGAGTGGAATGTTGGTGATCAACTTCCCCGCCGGGTCGATCACAGTCGAAGAGTGCGAGTCGCCATTAAACGTGAACACCCGGTTCGATGCGCTGTCGTAGACGATGGCGTCGGCATCTTCGGCGGCGGGGATCCGGCCCAGCGTCTTGTAGGTCTTCAGATCGAACATCACCACGGACTGGTCGTTACCGGAGGTCGCGAATCCATGGCCCGAGGCTTCCACTACCGCGGTTCCGTGGGCGCCCTGAATGCCGGTGACTTCGCCGAGCAGCGTCCCGTGGTCTTCGTCGACGACCATCACACGATTCTCGCGGGCGATGAACAGACGGTGATTGGGTGGATCGGGCACCACGTAGTCCCAGCGGCCCTCCCCGCCGAGCGTGTAGGTTTGTGTGATGCGGTAAGACGACGATGACTGCGCGAGGAGTGCCGCCACCCCAGCCAGTGTGAGGACGAGCGCGATGTTGCGCATGGTGCTCCTTTCTGCCTGAGTATATCCCAGCAGTGTGGCGCCGGCGGTCTGGCCGCCGGTGGACTGGAGGACACCGGCGGATTGACCGGGGCTGAAAAAGGGGACAGACGCATTTTCCAGCCGAGCCTGGAAAATGCGTCTGTCCCCTTTTTCAGTGCGTCAAAGCGTACACCACGTAGTTCACGCCGATGCGAATTCCCAGCGCGGAGTACTTCTCCGGGTAACGCGGGTCGTCCGCCCACTCCCAGGAATCGCCGATGTCCGAATTAAAGGACATCGCCACCATGACCCGGCCGTGGTCGTCGTAGATGCCCCGCCAGTGCGCCACCGATCCGTCATTGCGGTAAGTTGTGCCGCGCGCCAAAGCCCACTGGCCCGGAACTTGATACCGGTCGTCCAGATCGTAGACGGTGTGGAAAATCGGATCGCGGCTTTCCATTTCCACGATCGGCCGGTCCGGGAAGACCAGCCGCATGCTCTCATAGAACCGGTCCCATTCCTCGGTTCCCCAGAAATCGTCCAGCATGAGGAATCCGCCGCGCAGAAGATACTCGCGCAGGGTTTTCGCCTGGGCGGCGGTCAGCTTCCAATCGCCCATCTCGCCGGCATTCATCCACGGCCAGTTGTAGAAATCGTCCGGATCGTCCGGGTCTACGGGTTGTTCCACCGGCCGCGCGTGAACGCGTGTCAAACGCCGCACGGCGGCCGCAAAGTGGCGGTCCGCGCGAGGATAATCCTGAGTCCAACTGGTGTACCCTTGGCGCCAGTCGAGTGCGCCGCCGAAGCGGCGGCCAAAGCGCCCGAAGCGGCCAAAGCGCGCCTCCGGGTGCTGCGGATACATGAGCCGGGCGAACACCCATTCGGCCTTCTCCTGCCAGTCCGGCGGGAGCGGAATGTTGTCGTAAGGCTCCATGCTGGGGTACACACGGAAGGGCCGCTGGAAGGCGTACAGCGCGCCGATCAAGGCCAAGCCGGATGCTACGCGCCACAGGCCCCTCTGGAAGGTCATAAGTCCTGCCGCGCCGCCCGGCGGCGCGCCCCTACTTCTCTTCTTCCGACGCCAATTCGCCCGCCGCCGCCGCTGCCGGCCCCGCCGCCTTGGCCTCTTCGATCAGCCGCTGGGCCTCCATGACCTTGCCGCGCGGCACCAGCACCTGGAAGCCGAGGTTGGGAAATTCCGAGCCGCCCATCCGCAGCGTAGGTATCCCGTTCGAATCCAGCACGCCGCGGATCATGTCGGCTTCCACCTCCGCATCGATGTTGGATGAATCCCACAATGGCACCATGTCCAGAGCGTGGGACGTCAGCAATTGGTCCTGATCTCGTTCTTCATCGTCGCGTTCGGGGTCTTGCGCCATGACTCCAGGATATCGCAGAATGTGATTAGGCCGTTCCCACGGAGGCAGCAGAATGTCTGAGAATTGTCAGCATGAGACGGAAGGCACTAGCAGGCTCGCCTGGTTTTTGACCGGCGTCATTATCGGCGCCGCGGTGGCCGTCCTATACGCGCCCAGGAGTGGCAAGGACACGCGCCAGTTTATCTCCGAGAAGACGCAGCAGGGCAAGGACGCCGTCACCGAGACCGGCAAGGACGTCGTGGAAGCCAGCAAGGAAATGTTCGATCGCGGCCGCAAGCTGGTGGAAGACGCCGCCGACCTGTTCGACCGCGGCCGCAAGCTGGTCAAGGGCTGATTTCCCGTTGTCACGGCGGCGGGTCGGGGTAGTATGGAGTTTATGCCCCCCGCAACCCTCCCCGAGTTCCGCAACGAGCCCTACGCCGATTTCTCCCAGCCCGCCGTTCGCCAGGCTGCGGAAGGATCCCTTCGCCAGGTGCGCTCCGAATTCGGCCGCGAATATCTGCTGCGCATCGGAGGCGAATTCATCGCCACCGGAGACCCGCTGGTTTCGGTGAACCCCTCCAATCCGCGCGAAGCCGTGGGCATCCACCACAGAGCCACGCCCGAGCTGGCGAACCGCGCCGTCGAAGCCGCGCACGCGTACTTCCCGCAATGGAGCCGCACCCCCGCCGCCGAGCGTGTCGGCATGCTGCTCGAGGCCGCCCGCATCCTGCGCGCCCGCAAGATGGAGTTCGACGCCTGGCTGGTGACGGAGGCCGGCAAGACCTGGCCCGAAGCCGAAGCCGACGTTTCCGAAGGCATCGACTTCTGCGAGTACTACGCCCGCGAAATGTTGCGCATGGCCGGCCCGCAGCCGGTCCACCAGCTCCCCGGCGAGCGCGACGAGATGATCTACCTCCCGCTGGGCGTGGGCGTGGTGATCCCGCCATGGAACTTCCCGGCCGCCATCCTGATCGGCATGGCCGTGGCTTCGCTGGTGGCGGGCAACACGGCCATCGTCAAGCCGTCGAGCGACACCCCCACCATCGCCGCCAAGTTCGCCGAGGTTCTGCTGGAAGCGGGCTTCCCCGAGGGCTGCTTCACGCTGCTGACCGGCAGCGGATCGACGGTCGGCGACGTGCTGGTCGAGCATCCCAAGACGCGCTTCATCTCCTTCACGGGCTCGCGCGACGTGGGCCTGCGCATCAACGAGCTGGCCGCCCGCCATCGCCCCGGCCAGATCTGGATCAAGCGCGTAGTGGCCGAGATGGGCGGCAAAGACCCCATCGTTGTGGATGCCGATGCCGACCTGGACAAAGCCGTGGACGGCGTGCTGGCTTCCGCCTTCGGTTACCAGGGCCAGAAATGTTCCGCCTGCTCGCGCGCCATTGTCGACGCCCAGGTCTACGATCTATTCCTCGAGAAGCTGGCCGCGAAGACCAAGAACATCAAAGTCGGCCCCTCCGAGGATTTTGGCAACTACATGGGCCCGGTGATCAATGAAACCGCGCGCAAGAACATCCTGGAATACATCGAGATCGGCAAGCGGGAAGGCCGCCTGGTGCTCGGGGGAGAAGCCGCCGGCGGCGAAGCCGGGGCGCCCTCTGGGCCGGGCGGCGGCTATTTCATCCCGCCCACCATCATTGCGGATGTCGAGCCGGGCGCCCGGATCTTTCAGGAAGAGATCTTCGGCCCGGTCCTGGCGGTCACCAAGGCGCGCGATTTCGAACACGCGCTGGCCTTGGCCAACGACTCGCAATACGGCCTTACCGGCTCGGTGTTCTCGAACAACTCCGGCCACGTCCGCGAGGCCAAAGAGCGCTTCCACGTCGGCAACCTGTATTTCAACCGGAAGTGCACCGGCGCGATGGTCGGCGCCCACCCCTTCGGCGGCTTCAACATGTCGGGCACGGATTCCAAGGCGGGCGGGCCGGATTATTTATTGCTGTTCCTGCAAGCGAAAGCGATAGGGACGAAGTTGGGGTAGACGTCATCTCTTGGCGGTCTTCTTGCCAGCGGCGCGCTTCAGCGGGTCGGCGGGCTGGTAGTCGAGTTCCTTGGAGAGAATCTCCACCAGCTTCGAGAGAACCTTGGTGCGCGCCCAGTACTTGTCGTTTCCTTCCACCAGGCACCAGGGGGCCGTGCGGGTGCTGGTCTTCACCAGCATCTCCTCGACGGCTTCCTCGTAGGCGCCCCACTTCTGGCGGTTGCGCCAGTCCTCGTCGGTGAGCTTCCAGGATTTGTAGCCGCTGGCCTTGCGCTCCTCAAAGCGGCGCAGTTGCTCCGCGCGCGAGATGTGGATCCAGAACTTCGCCAGGATGGTCCCGAAGTCTTTCAACTGGCGCTCGAAGGAGTTGATCTCTTTGTAGGCGCGCTGCCATTCCGCCTCGACGGCGAAGCCCTCGACGCGCTCCACCAGCACACGGCCGTACCAGGTGCGGTCGAAGACGGCGATCTGGCCCCGCTCGGGAAGCCGGCGCCAGAAACGGTAGAGGTAATGGCGGGTTTTGTCCTCGCCCTGCGGCGCGGCAATGGAGTAGACTACGTAGCCGCGCGGGTCGAGTTTCTCGGTGATTCGCTTGATGGCGCCGCCCTTGCCGGCGGCATCCCAGCCTTCAAAGAGGATGATTACCGGGCGCTTCTGCAAATAGACCTGGTAGCCCAATTCGCGGAGCTGAATCTGGCGAGCGGTAACCTCGCGGACGTAGGCCTCACGATCGAGCTTGCGGGTCAGATCGAGTGTTTCCAGCATCAGAGCCTCTCTCCCCCGAGCGACTCCATGGCCGCCCGGAGTTCCGCGTCCTTGGCCACTGCGGCGGGGACTTCCATGCGAGGCGGCGCGTCGGCGCCCAGGCGCTTCTCCATGACCGAGACGATGGTCTCGAAGATCTTCTTGCGCGCGTACCATTTCGAGGTCGCCTCGACGATGGTCCACGGCGCGAATTCGGATTCGGTCAGCTCGAGCATCTCCTCGGTTGCGGCCAGATACTCGTCGTACTTCTTGTGGCGGGCCCAATCGGCGCTGGTAACGCGCCAGGCTTCAAGCGGATCGGCTTCGATGGCGCGGAACCGTTCTTTCTGCTCCTTCTTGGAGATGTGCAGGAAGAACTTCAGGATCGCGGCGCCGTCGTCGGCCAGCGTGCGCTCGAAGTCGACGATGTCGCGGCAGACGCTACGCAACGCCTTTTTCGGAGTGCCGCCCTCGACCCGCTCGTCCAGGACGCGAAGGTACCAACTGCGATCGAAGATGACCATCTCGCCCCGGTCGGGGACCTTCAGCCAGAAGCGCCACAACCAGGGGCGCTGCTGCTCGTAGGTGCGAGGAGCAGTGATGGGATAGAGCTTGAAACCGCGCGGGTCCAACCGCTGCGTCAGGGCCGCGATGGCCGTGCCCTTGCCCGAGGCGTCCCAGCCCTCGAACACGATGACTGTCGCCACGCCGTGGTCCCAGCACGCCTTCTCCAGATCGTACAGGCGTTGCTGAATGGAGGGCAGGACCAGTTTGTACTCCTCGTGCGACAGCTTCCTCTTGAGGTTGATGTTTTCCAGCATGGCTTCTCATCAATTCTAGACGGGTTTATCATTCCGTGGCGGGTTGCAGAGACGGGACAGCGCCGCCCCCTTGCGCCCGGACCCCGTTTCCGCAATAATACGGCCAGAATCCCAAGATTCAGTATGGTTCATCACCGACAGGAGACCTGCCGTGCGAAATGCCTTGGTAGCCGCTCTAATTTCGTGTGCTGATCGTCCTCTGAAACCCAAGGCCCGGCGGTTCTTGGTGGGCCTCTCGTCCGACGAGCTTCAATTCATCGCCGAGTTTCTCGGCGCGTGCATCCTGGAACCCACCGAAAAAGGCCGCTGCTCCCGCTCGGAACTGGCCGAGCGGATCGCGCAGTTCCAGCGGGGACGGCCGCGCTGCTCCCCTGGCTGCTCCGAAGACCAGGACCACAAGATGATTCTGCTGCTCGAATACCTGTGCCGAAGCGGTTCCCCGCGGTTTTCGCTCGCCGTGCGAGCCGGGCACGCGTAGCTGGGCGTGGCGCAAGAGACCGTGGAGCCCTGGGATCGCGGCCCCGAAGTCCGCGCTTGCATCGCCGGGTTGGTCCAGCAGGCCCAGGATCGTCACCTGGGGAAGCGCAAAGAGCGCACCACGATTCAGTCCCGCCTTGGAACGCCAGTACTCGACCCATCCGACCTCGAGGACCCTCAACACACGCGGCCGGGATCTCCTCATCGCCGATACGCCGGAGGCCTTTGCCTCCTGTGTGGTCTCCCTGCTTCGCGATGGACGATTGCGCGACGCGTTGACCGCGCAGGCTCGCCAGACCGTGGAGGCGGCCTGCGCCTGGCCGCTTCCTGCTTCCAGTCGATCAAGCTGCGTCCCTCAGCTTCTGCGGCGATGAAGCTGGCGGTCACCGGGCCCAACTGGTGTTTGGATTTGAGCCACTCCACCCGTTCCGGGCGTGTGGCCAGGCCGGCTCTCTTCACCGGATCCACCCACTGCTTGAATGTGCGGCCGGTCTTGGCCGGCAGGTTGCGCGCGATGGCCTCACCCATCTCTTTCGGGGATTTCGGCACGGTTTCCCCTCATTGCACGATGCCGTCGGCGGACTGCGGCTCCAGTTTGATTTCGCCAAAAGCGGTTTCGTACTGCGTGACGTTCTGCTGCAGAACCCGGACCAGCGCCTTGGCTTGCTGCGGGCTGACGTAGACGCCCTGGAAATTGTGGATGGCGACGTTGTCCGGCGTGGTCTGGTTCACCCGGCCGAACAGGAGAAAGAAATCCCACAGATTCACCCGCACCTGGACGCTATTGGCGTAGTTCTCCCGGTAGTCGGGTGTGTTAATCAACTGAATCTTGGGAGGGGGGGCTTGAATCATAGTTTCCAGGGTAGCACCAGCCAGCCGGAAGGATTACCCGGCTCGGGCCACCGCCCGGCGGTTCATTCAAAAACATCGCTCTGAGCGAGAATTCGTGAGAAGGCGCCATTTTACGCGGCTCTCTTCACGCTGCGAACCCCGATGAATTCAACGTTGGTCACGGCCAGCCGCTTGACCTTCAACAGCAGGTATCGCAGGTTCTGGTAGCCGCGGCCGCGGCCGATCATCATGCGGATGTTTCCATTGAGGGCTTCCACCACCCCGACGCGCACTTTGGTCCGGCAGTAGTTCGCAATGCCATCCAGGTGCTTCAGCAACATCGCGGCGAGTTCCTCGAACGGCTTCAGCCGCTGCCCTCTCTTCCCTTTGATAATCCCCCGCTGCTTGGGCCCTTGCTGGAAGAACTCTGCCCGCCGCACCTCGTCGATGGCATCTGTCGGCGGGCTGGGCGCGGACCATCGCCGGGAAGAGCGTCCCCGAGGCCGCGCCCGCCGCGCCGAGGAATCGGCGGCGCGGCAGCGTGGTTTCTAACATACGAGGCTCCGGAAGCTAACTCCAGAGGCGGTCGTTGGGCCGGCCGATATTGTTCCACTGGTCGGTCGGTTCGAACCACCCTGGCTCGGCCATGTGCTGTTTGCAGGCCGCTTCGTTGAGGGTAATCCCCAGGCCCGGCTTGTCGGAAACCGTGATGTACCCCTTGTTCACGATGGGCTTGTCCACGCCGTCCACCAGGTCGCTCCAGTACGGAACATCGACGGCATGGTTCTCGAGAACCAGGAAGTTCTCGGTGGCGGCGGCCACGTGAGCGCAAGCGATCGCCCCGATGGGCGTGTGCGCGCAGTGCATGGCCATGGGAACACCGTAATCCTGCGCCATGTCCCCGATCTTCTTGGTCTCCAGCATTCCGCCCGTGGTCAGCAGGTCGGGATGGATGATGTCCACCGCGTGCTCGCGGCAGAGCACCTGGAAGGGCTCCTTCAGGAAAATATCTTCGCCCGTGAGGATCGGGATATCGACGGCGTCGGCGATCTTCTTCAGCAGGTCGGTCTCCTGCCAGGGAATCATGTCCTCCAGCCAGGAGATGTTGTACTTGGTGAGCGCCTTGCCCAGCCGGATGCAACTGTTGACGCTGATGCTGCCGAAATGGTCCGCGGAGAGCGGGATGGTCATGCCCAAGACCTCGCGGATCTGGGAGACGAAACTGCACACGCCTTCGAGACCCTTCTCGGTGATCTCCGTGGCCATGAAGGGGTGCTCCATGGGAAGCCCCCCGTACTGCTGCTGGATGCCGGCGGGAGCAGTGGCCTCGCCGGGGGGCCGCACCACGTTCAGATCCATCTTGAGCCAGGTGAAGCCGGATGCGACGCGCTCCTTCAGGCGCTCTCCGAGCACCTTGGGATCCGGAGATTCGGTGGTGTCGCAGTAGATGCGGATACGGTCGCGGAACTTGCCGCCCAGCATCTGGTAAACGGGGACGCCGAAGGCTTTGCCGGCGAGGTCCCACATGGCCACTTCGACGGCGGAGACCCCGCCGCCCTGCCGGGCATGGCCGCCGAACTGTTTGATCTTGCGGAAGATCTTGTCGACGTTGCAGGGATTCTCATTGAGAATCCGGCTCTTCAACTCGAGGGCGTAGTTCTTGGTGGCGCCATCGCGCACCTCGCCCAGCCCATAGATCCCCTGGTTGGTATCGATGCGAACGATGGGGGAGGTCATGGGAACTCCCCTGAGGACAGCCACCCGCATGTCCGTGATCTTCAGATCCGAAGGCTTGGAATTGGTGTTGACGTTTTGCGGATATGCATCGAGTTCGACTCCCGACCAGAGTCCCGCGCCTAGTGCGGTAGCGCCTCTCAGAAACGAGCGGCGGCAATGTACGTTTGTCATAAACAGCCTCTTTCCCCAGGATCGAGATTCCTGGCGCGCAGCTACTTTTTCCGGCTGGCTTTGATTTCCTCCAGCCGCCTCTTGAGATATTCCTGGTATTCCTGTTTTAGCGCCGGGTCGCGCGGGCTGCCGTAGATCTCACTCGACTTGTACTTGCCTTCGTCGAATTTCTTACGGGTCCATTCGTCGTGGATGTGGGTCTCGTCGGCCCGGTCCAGGATGGCCTCCACGTTCTGCGCCGGAATGAAGGAGACGCCCTCCCGGTCTCCCACCACCAGGTCGCCGGGCATCACCGTAACATTGCCGATTCGAACGGGGACGTTGATAGCCGAAAGCGTCACGCCGCCGATGGCGCTGGGGTGCACCGACCGATAGTAGCAGGGCATGGCCATACCCGAGATACCATCCAGATCGCGGAAGGAGCCGTCCACCACGAGTCCTCCGCCCTTGGTGGCCCGCATGATGTAGT
>Ga0116116_1000618_pt1 | contig 36002 bp, 28 predicted proteins | sample June2015DPH_10_1_FD_89722 | JGI IMG/M metagenome (GOLD analysis project Ga0116116, IMG submission 89722) | Peatland microbial communities from SPRUCE experiment site at the Marcell Experimental Forest, Minnesota, USA - June2015DPH_10_150 | ecosystem: Environmental > Terrestrial > Soil > Wetlands... | reverse complement strand
GATGCCGCGTTCGCAGAGGATGACCTTGCTGTTACCCTGCACGCAGATGTATTCAGCGGCGAGCAGCCACTCGTCGATGAAGCTCGACATGCCGCGCTTGAGGAGGATCGTTTTGCCTGAAGCGGCGGCGGCGGCGAGCAGCGGAACGTTCTGCGCGTTGCGCGCGCCGATCTGCAGCACGTCGGCAACCTCGGCCACCATGTCCACATCCTGCGGAGACATGACTTCGGTGACAATAGGTAGCCCGGTGGCGGCGCGGGCCTGCCTCAACATTTCCAGTCCTTCGCGGCCCAGACCCTGGAAGTCGTACGGCGAGGTGCGTGGTTTGAATGCGCCGCCGCGAAACAGTGTGCCGCCGTATGACTTCACCGCTTTCGCGGTTTCCAAAGTCTGCTCTTGGGTTTCGACCGAACACGGCCCGGCGATGACGTGAAAGGTGTCACCGCCGATCTTGAGGCCGCAGACGTCGAGAATGCTGTCCTGAGGCTGATATTCGCGACTGACCAGCTTGTACCGCTTCTGGACCGGCATCACGCTTTCGACCTGTGGCAACACGATAAGAGATTCCAGCGTGTGATGGTTGCGCTCGTCGCCGACGCAGGCAACGACAGTGCGCTCGACGCCGCGGATCAGTTTAGGCTCGTAACCGAATTGTTTTACTGCATCCACCACCTGTTGAATCTCCTGCTCCGTCCTTCCTGTTTTCATTATGACGATCATCGTTCGCTCCTTTGTCCCCGCCTCGGCGGGACGGTCACGGGCAATAAAAAAACCGCCCCGCGTCTGCGGGACGGTTTGACGTGTGCTTCCGTGGCGTCAACACAGCGCCCGCAGATCGTGGCTAAAATAAAACCAGAACCAAGCCTGACCTGCTGTGCTATGTTGGCCTTTGTCGTTCATTTGTGTCCCGTATATAGCAGGTTAAGTCGCGTCTGTCAATTCTGCCAATGCTTAGCCCAACTTTTCACAAATACGCCAACGAAACGACACCCACCCCTATCCCCTCCAAGGAGGGGAATCGGACGGTATCGGTATCCCCTCCCACGGAGGGGTGGCCGTCCGCCAACTGGCGGACTGTCGTGTGCGGGCGCGGACGGGGCTTGCCCGCCTGAGGCGGGTAAAGGTCAGTCGCGGAATACGTGAGCGGATTTATGAAACGGGGCACTTAGCCACTTGCAGACGCGCCGAAATACCCATCCCAAGCCAAATCCAGTACGTCCTGCGTTAATCGGATGGGTTCTCTCCGGTATTTGCAGACTTCGACGGCGCGGTCTATCAAATCGCGAGGCTCACATGCCTTCGGGGTGCGTCGCTCGGCCCCATAACGTTTCTCCAAATGCGACAGCAAGCTTGCATCCGCTGAAGCCCCTTTCTAAACTGGCCGTATGAAATTGAGAATTCTCCCAGACATTTTCCTCGCTTTTGCGATTTTGACAGCCGCTTCAACCGTCTCCAGAGCCCAGCAAACTGTCACCGAGAGCCTGAGTATCTTGGATGAGAAACTGAGCCATTTGCGCGCCGATGTGGAAGACCTGCAGTTCAAACAGCAGCAAATGCAAAAGGACATCGCCAAAATCCAAGAGGATTTGCAGGCGTTACGCCGCTCTGCCGGCGGCGCGTCCACCAGCGATCTCCAAACTCTCCAAGCACGCGTTGATGAGCTGGACGCCGCCCGACAAAAGGACAAACAGGCGATCATCGATCAACTCGCCAAGGAACTTGCCGCCTTGAACCCGCCCCGAGCAGGCGAAAAGGCCGGTGGCTCGACATCAGCAAGCTCCACCACCAGCGCAGGGAAGGAGCATGTTGTTGCCAAGGGCGAAACTATGACCACGATCGCCAAAGTCTACGGCATATCGGTTGAGGATTTAAAGAAAGCCAACAACATCTCCAATCCGAACGAGATCAAAATCGGTCAGAAGCTGATCATTCCCAAGTGACACCCGTTCCGGTTGTCATCCCAAGCGAAGCGCAGGACATCACTCCCTGGCGAAGCGCCTCTCCTGACGCGAGCCATTTCCGTTGGCCATCTTCTCAGTGTCCACCTTCAGCCAGACGGTGTCTTCGCCGAGGATCCGTTCCAGTTCCTGCACCAGCGCCTCTGACGGCGTAACGGAAAAGTTGTCGTGGGTCTCGATGAACACCAGCTTGCCATCGTCGTACATGAAGCAAAACATCACCGGCACATTGCCTTGATGCGCCTGCAACGCCTCCCGCACGCGCGTCAGCGCCGCTTCTTCGGTCGTCTCGGCTGGCAACCGGATGTGGACAGCCTTGGTGAATTGCTTCGGCACTTCGTCGAGCGGAATGATCTGATCGGCGAAGATCTTCGGTTTGTCCTCGCGCAGGTTCACCGTGCCGCAAACAAAAACGGCTGCGTCGGCGCGCAGATGCATCGAGCACCTCGCGTACGCATCGGGAAAAACCAGGATTTCCACCGAGCCATCCAGATCCTCCAACGTCACGATGGCCATTGGTTTCCCCTGTTTTGTCATCTTCGGTTGCAGCTTGCTGACGATGCCGCCGATCCGCGTTGCCTGCCCTTCCTGTAACTGTGCCAAATGTCCCGACGACACCAGCTCGTACCGGCGCAAGATGTCCGCGTATTGCGTCAGCGGGTGTCCCGTGACGTAAAAGCCCAGCAGTTCCTTCTCAAACGCCAGCATCTCGCTCTGCGACCATTCGACCTCGGGCGGTTTACCGGTCGCCTGTTTGCGCGCGTTGGCCGGCTCGACGTCGAACAGCGCTGCCTGTCCGCGTTCGCGGTCGCGTTGGAGGCTGCTGGCGCGATTCATCTGGTAGTCAATCTCCGCAAACACTTGTCCGCGCGTCCCGCCTCGCGGCAAGACGGAATCGAACGCGCAGCATTTCACCAGGCTCTCCAGCACCTTGCGGTTGACCGTGCGCAAGTCCACGCGCTCGCAAAAGTCGCTGAACGATTTGAATGCTCCTGCCGCATCGCGCATCTTGATGATGTTCTCCACCGCGATTTCACCAACGTTCTTCACCGCTGCCAAGCCGAAGCGAATCGCTTTAGTAGGCTCCTTGTCTTGTGGGAGCGGCGTCCTCGCCGCGATTGTCTCAGGCCCGGCCACCGGTCGCGGCGGGGACGCCGCTCCCACACTGCGAAGATGCACCGTAAACCGCACGCCGCTCTGGTTCACGTCGGGCGGCAACACCTCGATGCCCATGCGTCGGCATTCGTTGATGAAAAGCTGGATCTTGTCGGTGTTCGCGAGTTCGTTGGACAGCAACGCCGCCATGAACTCGACCGGATAATTCGCCTTCAGCCACGCCGTCTGGTAGGCGACGACAGCGTAGGCGGCGCTGTGCGATTTGTTGAAGCCGTACCCGGCGAACTTGGCGAGCATCTCGAAGATTCTCTCTGCCTTGCCGCGCGGGATTTTGTTTTTCTCGTGACAACCCTTGATAAAGACCTCGCGCTGCTTCTCCATCTCGGCGGGCTTTTTCTTCCCCATCGCGCGGCGCAGAATGTCGGCGCCACCGAGCGAGTATCCCGCCAACACGTTGGCCGCCTGCATCACCTGCTCCTGATAGACGAACACGCCGAATGTCTCCTTCAGGATCGGCTCCAGCAGCGGATGATCGTATTCGACCTTCGTCTTGCCATGTTTGCGGTTGACGTAATCGTCGAGCATGTTCATCGGCCCCGGACGGAACAACGCGATGAGCGCGATGATCACGTCGATCGAGTCCACGCCGATCCGCCGGCACAGATCGCGCATCCCCTGCGATTCAAGCTGGAACACGCCGATGGTGTTGGCTTTGTTGAGCAGGTCGAACGCCTTCGTGTCGTCGAGCGGAATCTGGTCGATGTCGATGCGCTTGCCCGTTGTTTGCTCGATGAGATCGAGTGCGTCCTTAATGACGGTGAGCGTCTTCAGTCCGAGGAAATCCATCTTCAGCAATCCGAGATCGCCGAGCGGATTCATTGAGTACTGCGTGACGATTTCGTTCGAGTTCGTCCCGGTGGTCAGCGGCACGACATTGATCAATGGTTCGGCGCCGATGACGACGCCGGCGGCGTGCGTGCTGGCGTTGCGCGCCAAACCTTCGAGCGTGAAGCCGTAGTCGATCACCCGACGCACGTTGTCCTCATTCTGATACGCGGCCTTGAGTTCGGGGCTGATCTCCAGCGCCTTCTGCAACGTCATCCCGATGTCTGGCGGGATCATCTTCGCGATGCGGTCGCATTCGCCGTAGCTCAATCCCAGCACGCGGCCCACGTCGCGCACGACCATCTTGGCGCCGAGCGTGCCGAACGTGATGATCTGCGCCACGTGATCGTTGCCGTACTTGTGGCGGACGTAATCGATGACTTCAGGCCGCCGGTTGTAACAGAAATCCATGTCGATGTCGGGCGGCGACACGCGCTCGGGATTGAGGAACCGCTCGAACAGCAGGTTGTACCGCAACGGATCGATGTCGGTGATCCGCAACAGGTACGCCACGAGACTGCCTGCGGCGCTGCCGCGGCCCGGTCCGACCGGAATGGCTCTGCTCTTGGCGAAATGTACGAAGTCCCAGACGATCAGGAAATAGCTCGCGAACCCCGTCTTATCGATCACCTTCAATTCGTATTCCAGCCGCACGACGAGGGCCTTTTCCTGTTCCGACTTCGGTTTCTTCCATTCGATGCCGTAGCGTTCCCGCAATCCCTGTTCGCACAACTGCCGCAGGTATTGTTCGCGGCTCGAGCCCTCGGGCGGCTGATAAACGGGAAACCGTAGTTTGCCGAATTCCAGAAGCACGTTGCATTTCTCGGCGACCGCCAGAGTGTTGCGGATCGCCTCCGGTGTCTCCTTGAACAATTCGTGCATCTCTTCCGGCGTGCGCAGATAAAACTGCTGGGCCGCGTACCGCATCCGCTTCTCGTCGGCCACCAACGATTGAGTCTGCAGACAGATCAGGCAATCATGCGCCTCCCAATCCTTGCGCTCGATGTAATGCACGTCGTTGGTAGCCACCAGCGGCAGGTTGAATTCCTTCGCCCACTCGATGAGCACGCGGTTGACCTTCCGTTGGTCTTCGATCCCGTGATTGTGGAGTTCGACGTAATAATCGCCCGGCTCGAAAATCTGCCGGTACTCGTCCAGCGCGGCCTTTGCCTGATCGAGTTGGTCGTCTTTGATCTTGTTCGGCACCTCGCCCTTGAGACAGGACGTGAACCCGATCAACCCCTTCGCGTGTTGCGCGAGGATTTCCTTGTCAATGCGCGGCTTGTAGTAAAACCCTTCGAGATGCGCCGCCGTGACGAGCTTGATCAGGTTCTTGTAGCCGACCTCGTCCTTGGCCAGAAGCACGAGATGGAACGCCGCGTCGCGGGCGTTGCTGGATTTCTTGTCGAGCCGGCTGCCCGGTGCGATGTACGCCTCGCAGCCGATGATCGGCTTGATGCCGCGTTCCGACGCCGCCTTGTAGAAATCGATCGCGCCGTACATATTGCCGTGATCGGTGATCGCGACCGCCGGCATCTTTGCTGCGTGCGCCTTCTCCACCACGTCATCAATCCGGCACGCCCCATCGAGCAGGCTGTACTCGGTGTGCAAGTGAAGATGTACGAAGTCAGAATGTTTCATCGTCTCGCCCGCCGCCACTTTAGAAGCAGCGACCGGGACAATCAAGACGTTTGCCGAGCAGCCGCCCGCTGCGTTTGTGGCAAAGTGAGAACGACTGCGGGATGGACAACTTCTTGCGACCCGGCGCGGAAGCGAAGGATGTAAATTCTGGCTGACGTGCGATTCTCCATGCTCAGTCCGGTCAGCAATGCGGCCATGCCTTTGGCGAACTCAGTTAGCGCGGATTGAGGTGAGGCGGAGCAAGTGGCAAGCAGATTAGTCCATAGTTCTTTAGCTGCCGTAGCTACCACTTGCACGCTTTCTGTCGATGTGTTCGCGTTCGGAATGTCGAGAGATACGTCACACACGGCTGTGGTGTCGTCGCTGTGAGGCAGTTGCTCTGACAGAATTGGAATCATCCCGTTTTCAGAAGCCGCTCGAACGGCGTCGGCAACATTGAGTTCGTCTGATTCACGAATTGGAAGACAAATTTGGTTGTTTGCAATGAGCGTTTCGGCGGGTGTTTCTAACATCATCTTGTAAATCATCGGCGCAAGGCGGATACGCCTACCGAGAATGCCAAGCATCCCAGCATCTGGAAACTTTTCCTGAATATCTTTGATGGGGAGGAAAAGATAGGTATGTTCACCAACAGCTTTCAGCAACGCCTCATCCGAAATTTTAGATGCACCCAAATTTTTTGGTGGAGTTGCGATCATTGCACCTGCTGGTATGAGAAATTCTTTCGGATAAGGAATGAAGTCGAGTCCGCCCTTTTGTTTTGGAATAAAATTTAGCCCCCAACAAAACAAATCACCTTGTTCCCGAAGCGCATCCGCTACAGATCTAAATCCGGCAGAATCTTTCGTGCAAATGAGAAACTTCACACCAAGCATCGAACGACAGATGCTCCAAATCTCCGCGTGATGAAGATGATACCACAGCGGCAAAATCGCTTGACGCAGTTTGGGATAATGGGCGCACCATTCATGCAGTTCTCGGATTAGAGAAGGAATGTCGCGGTGGGCTGGCTGTTGCATTCGCTCGGACTCATCCAGATGCCGCGACGAAGCTTTAAGAGCATCCAAGACATCTCTAAAATTATGCTTCTCGGCTAGTGACTTTGCCTTTTCAAAATTTTGCTCGGCAGCATTTGTATCGCCCTGAAACATTTTCAGAGCACCCAAGTCATTCAGAGCGGTCGCACGAATGTGATAAAGTGGTTTGCCTTCAGAAATTTTGAGCAGACGTTCCAGTGTAGCTATTGCTTTGTCAGGAGAGTTTTCTTCACGATCCATTGCAGCCAGAAATGCCAAACATTCGCAAATGCTTGCAATATCTCCAATTTCTTCATGTTCATGCAACGCTCGCTCAAACCAATTCCGTGCTTCGTGGAGATTGTGAAGCCAGCCATGCAAGTCGCCTATCTGGCGCATATATTCGGCGCGGCGGCCTTTGACCTCGCACTTGGAAAGAGCGGATTCGAGGTGCTTTACTGCGGACACAAACAAATTCTTGCGAGCATCCTCGGCTTCTTTGCCTTTAAGAAGTCTGGCTTCGGCGACGAGACATTCCGCAATTAACGAATCATCCTTCAATTTCGTTGCGATTTGCTGCGCTTTGCCAATGAACTCTTTTGCTTTTTCAGCTTGATCGTATTTTTGACATAGACCAGCAAACTTCAAAAGGTAAGGCACAGCATCATCGTCTCGCTGTGCAGAACCCAAAAGATGCAGAGCTTTTCCAAGACAGGCCAAGGCTTGTTTTCCATTTTCATGGATGAAATAGAGCCTTGCCATTCGATCCAAGCACCGGCATTGCCAAGTGATATTTCCGATGGACTCGAAAATGGATAGAGACTCTTTGAGCGCATCAAAACCTTCCTGCCACTTCGCTTCGGTAAACAAAACTTCGGCTTTCAACATGATGTTGCGCCCAAGATTGTCGAAAGACTTGGCTTCTCTAAAAAGCGGCTCGGCCTTGGTCAAATACACGATGGACTCTGCCAGTCTTGCTTCCCGACGAACCAGCGCCGCTTTTGTGGACAGGCACGCACCTAAATTTAGTGCGGCCCTTGGTTTCTCATCGGCTGTCGCCTCACGATATTCGGCGCGGTTCAATTCCGTCGCTTCGTCCAATAGACTGTTTGCCTCTTTCAGATTGCCAAGAAATTCTTCTGCATGGCTGAGTCCCATGAGCGCGTGCGCTTCGGCAAAGCGATTTTTTTGTTTTTGAGCAAGTTGACGAGCTTCCCGATAAAGAGATTTTGAGTCTTCAAAATTGTCGAGAAGGCTTTCAGCGTGGCCAAGCAAGGCGAGCACATCGCGCCGCTGTTTGGATTGCGTGTCTTTGGAAAGTTCCCGCAGGCAACTTAACAAGTCGGCTCGTGCGGCAACAACATCGGAGTCTTCAAGAATATACGATTCGGCAACATCAATACGAATCTCCATCAACGCAGCGGTGCAGTTTTTGGTCGCGGCTAGTTGCTTTGCCGACTCAAGCTTTTGCCTAGCTTCGGCGTAGCGGCCTTCATTTATGATTTTTCCCGCCTCGTTAATTATCGCTTTGATGTCGTCTGGAAGTTTTTCTTCCGTTTCGCTCACCGAGCGGACTATTTGTGGCCTTTTGATTTCGTCGAAGATGGCTTGGTGGCTTTCAAGGAGCAGTTCTATTCCTGCCTTCAACTCGCTTTGGCCAACCTCAAGCCGGGTTACCCCCGCTTCAATTCGCGCCAGTGAGGCGAACAGTTTTTCGTCTTGCGCGTCGAGGAATTCCCGGAAGCTGCCGAAGTCCTCCATCTTCCGAATGGCTTCATCCCAGCGGGCCCGTTCCTCAGCGGAAGGTGCGCTACCGAGCACTTTGGCAGTGTCAGCCTTCAATTCGGCGAGAGTCGTCACCGTAAAGGCACGGAAAACCTTTTCGTCGTGCTTCAATTCTTCACGGAAAAACAGGCAGAAGACCTCGTAAAAAGTGATCTTGGGATTACTGTCGCCGTGAATCGGCCAGGCATTCCGCACGCAGTCGTCAAAATGGTCTGGCTTGCTCCCTTCAACAACGTGCCGATGAGTCCACTTGATGAATTCGCCCTGGATATGGTCGCGCAGACGTCTATCTACGTTCTCATGCAGCAGGCGGGTCAGTTCATTATCATCCAACATCAGATCAAGAGGGAAGTCCTTGAAGGCGTCTTTTCCCTTCGACTTGGCAATCAGATCGGCCAACCAACATTCCTCTGCTGTCCCGGCGGGGATGTTGTTGAAATTAACCTTCTCCAAGAAGCGGCTGACGATTGGCCCGCTTTTCAGGCCCTTGATGAGTTCCGTCAGTGGTGCGCGGTTGGGATCGTAAATGTTCCAAGCGAGAAGACGCGCTGTAGTACCTAGAGAACGTTGAAGCGCATGATTGAGGTCGTGATTGGGAGGCAGGCTTTCGTGAGTGTGTGAGTGCAGGGCATGACCAACCTTTTCGACAAGACCAACCCCTGCGCCTTTGAGCACCTCCGCACCGCACTCCAAGGCGAATTTTCCAGCCCATCCCCACATCAATAGTTCCGGGGCATTCACATGCATCACGCTAGAAGCGAATACCATGTTCCATTGCCGGGGAAAAGAGGCAAATTGGGTCGTTTGGAATCTGGCTGCGGCGAGTCTACACCTTCCGCACGATCCTCCCTGAATTCTTTCGGTCGAGCATGTACCGTTGCGTGACAGATTTCAAATCATTCCTGTCCGCCGCGGGTACGGAGCAGGTCGGCGAGATCGTCGCGGCGGTTTCTGAGGGCGACTTTCAGCGGCGTGTAACCGTAATCGTTTTGGACATTGATGTTGGCTCCCTTGGCGAGGAGCAGTTCGACCATCGCTCGGTGTCCATAGCGAATCGCCCAGTGCAGCGGTGTGGAGCCGTTCTTCCCCTTCGCCTCAAGGTTCGCTCCTTTCGCCAGCAACCGCGCCGCCACCTCCGTGTGACCGTGCTCGGCCGCGAAATGCAACGGCGTCGAGCCGAGTCGGTTAACAGCGTTGACATCCGCGCCGTTTGCTAACAGCAATTCGGCCACTTCGGTTTGCCCGTGCGCTGCCGCCCAATGCAGCGGCGTTGTGTGGTATCGATCTTTGGCGTTGGACGCGTCGCTGGCCTGCAGCAGGAGCTTGACGCGTTCGATCTCGCCGAGCGCGGCGGCGGCGAACAGATCCACGTTCGCGCCCTTCGCAAGAAGCCATTCGGACATTTCCCGGTGTTGGTGAAAGAGAGCGGCGTCCAACGGCGTCCAACCGAACGCTCCCTTGGCGTTGATGTCGGCTTGATGAGCCAGAAGTAATTCGGCAACGCCTTTCTGCCCACGCGTTGCCGCTCGATGCAACGGGGTCGAACCGCTTCCGTCCTTGGCGGCTGGATTTGCGCCCTTCGCCAAAAGCAATACCGCGATCTCTCCGTCACCGGTCTCCGCTGCCCAATGCAACGGGGTCCACCCAAGCCCGTCCTTGGCGTTCACATCCACGCCACTGCCCAGCAGCTTCTCCACCTCGCGTTTGTCGCCGCGCTCGACCGCCTGGTGCAAAGGTGTCATATCAATCATTCCTCAGTTCTTTGCGTTGTTGAGAGGCTGTCGCCCAGATGGTATCCGTTGTTGTAGCCGCGCTTCTATGAAGTGGGGCCTTCATATCCCGCATGAATTCGGCGCTTCACAGAAGCGCCTCTACACCGAAATTCCCAAGATTGGATTTGGGCAACACGTCCTTAATACACAGCTTCCAATCTACACCTTCAGCACGATCTTCCCAAAATTCTTTCGGTCAAGCATGTACTGTTGCGCAGCGGCGGCTTCTTTCAACGGGAATACCCGATCCACCACGGGCCGAAGTTTACCGGCTTCGACGAGACGCAATACTTCCAGCAATTCTTTGCGGCCACCCATGAAACAGCCGATGATGGCATGCTGCCGCGCGTAGAACGGGCGGATGTCCACGGTCGCTTGCGGGCCGCTGGTCGCGCCGCACGCGACCATCCGACCCAGGCGCGCGAGGCAAAGCAGGTTCTTCGGCCATGTCTCCGGGCCTATGTGGTCGAAGATCACATCCACGCCACGCTTGCCGGTGAGTCTCAACACTTCCTCGGCGAAATTCTGTTTGCGGTAATTGATCACCATGTCCGCGCCCAACGCCTTGGCCTTTACCGCCTTTTCGTCGGAGCCGACAGTTGTGATGACCTGCGACGCGCCGCAAAATCTGGCGAGTTGAATGGCCATCGTGCCGACGCCTGAGCCGGCGGCGTGCACCAGCACCGTCTCGCCGGCGCGCAATTGCGCCCGCGTTACCAGCATGTGCCACGCGGTCAGCGTAACGAGTGGGATCGCCGCCCATTCCTCGAAACTCAGTTTGTCGCTGACGGGTAACATGTCGCTGTGATGCGCCCTCGCAAACTCCGCGTAACCGCCCTGCCGCTTTCGCCCCATGATGTCGAAGCTCGGACTCGCCGAGTCCCAACCACTCGTTGTGTATTCGTCAATCGTGCCGTCGGTGACGCCCGGTGAGATGATGACACGCTGGCCCGCCTTCAGTTTTTTCACGTTCGCTCCGACCGCTGCCACTTCGCCGGCGACATCGTTGCCGCCGATATGCGGCATCTCAATAGGGAATCCCGCCGCTTCGCGAATCCAGATGTCGAGATGGTTTAACGCGCAGGCGCGCACTCGCACCAGCACTTCGTCGGCGGAGATCTTCGGATCGGGCACGTCCGCGTATTCGAGTTTCTCAATCCCGCCATGCTCGCGAAAGATCACCGCTTTCATAAAAACCTCCTACGGAATCGCACACCATTGCCGAATCACGAACAACCAAGCCAATGCCGCCAGAATCACCACCACCACCATCCACCACAGCCACTGGCGCGGACTGCGCTGTTTGCCGCCGCCAAGCTCACGCCGTTTCCAGTCCTCGTAATCGAATTCCTCGGGGTCTTCGATCCCCGTGCCGTCGTAGACGGTGTTTTCCGACCAACCGGTCTTTTCATCGGAACCACATTCGGGGCACACTTTCGCTCCGACCGGCACATCTGCCCCACAATTCGGACAGACGAACGGCTCGTCATTCGTGCTCATCCGTGTGCATCTGTGGCTGAATTCAGCCGCCTGATCATCTCGTCCACTTTCTGTTTCACACCAACATCCATCTTGATAATCGGCGGCCAAGGACGCGTGTTGGCTTCGCTTGGTAGTTTATGCGTGGCATCGATACCGATCTTGCTGCCGAGACCGAGCACGGGCGCGGCATGGTCGAGCACGTCGGCCGGGCCCTTGGTGAAAATGATGTCGCGCTCGGGATCGATATTGGCGCAGAGGCGGAACAACACTTCGCTCGTGTTGTGGACGTCCACGTCGTGGTCGACCACCACGATGATCTTGGTAAACATCATCTGCCCCATCCCCCACAACCCGTGCATCACCTTCATCGCGTGATAAGGAAACGACTTCTTGATGGAGACAAACACCAGATTGTGGAACACGCCCTCGGCCGGCAACGCCATGTCCACGATCTCGGGGAAATTCATCTTGAACACCGGCAGGAAGATCCGCACGCTGGCCGTGCCCATGTAAAAATCTTCCATCGGCGGCACGCCGACGATCGTGCTCGGATAAATTGCATCGCGGCGGTGCGTGATCCGCTCGACGTGGAATTTCGGATACGGCTCCGGCAGCGTGTAGTATCCCGTGTGATCGCCGAACATGCCTTCCATCTCCAGCTTCTCATCGGGATCGACGTAACCTTCCAGCACGAAATCGCAATCGGCGGGCACCTCCAAATCGTTCGTCTGGCACTTCACCATCTCCACGGATTTCTTCCGCAGGAAACCGGCGAACATGAATTCGTCGATGCCATCGGGCAACGGCGCGGCCGCCGCAAAGGCATAAACCGGATCGCCGCCGAGCGCCACGGCCACGGGCATCCGCTGCCTCAACTCGACATGCCGCCGCCAATGACGCGCACCCGTTTTCTGAAGTTGCCAGTGCATGAAGGTGGTGCGCCCATCGATCACCTGTATCCGGTAGCAGCCGACGTTGCGCGTGCCGGTATCGGGATCGCGGGTGATAACCAGCGGCAACGTGATGAACCGCCCCGCATCCTCCGGCCAGCATTTCTGTATCGGCAACAAGCTCAGGTCGGGCGACGCCTGCACGACTTCCTGACACGCTCCCCTGTCCGCCGAAGCCTTGGCGAAGGCGGAACGCTCCACGACCTTTGGTTTCGCATGCCGCAACTCCAGCGCCGTGCCGAGCAGCGCGATGGCTTCCTGGAAAGATGTCGGCGGCTTGGCTTTGAGCAAACTTTCCAACTTGCGTGCGACATCTTCGACGTCGTTCACCCCGAGCGCCATCGCCATACGTTTCCAAGACCCGTAAGCGTTGATGAGCAGCGGGAAACTTGACCCTTTGCACTTCTCGAACAGCAACGCCTTGCCGCCTGCCCCGATACCATCGGGGCCATCGGGCGATTTCATCTCGCGGTCGGCGAACTCGGTGATCACCAGAACAGGATCGACCTCGACGGAGACGCGCTTCAGTTCACCAGCCGCATCCAATCTCTGCACGAACTCCCGCAACGAATCGTAGGCCATGAGGAGTTTATACCACCAAGACGCCAAGACACAAAGTCGTTCTTGGTGACTTTGTGCCTTGGTGGTTACTGTGCATAGGCCGTCTTGTCCTCGACTCCAGTTTTGCGGAATGCTTGCTGTCGTTCGGCGCATTTGTTGCAGCGGCCGCAGTGCTGGTCGCGGCGCGGGGATATGCAAGAGAAGCTGAGGCGAAGCGGAAGATGTTTACCGCGCCGAATGACTTGCTCTTTCGTCAACGTGCGAAACGGTGCGACGACTTTCAGCCGACAGCTCAGCCCGGCACTGGCGGCAGCAGAGAAGTCGCGGAAGAATTTGGGCGTCGCGTCGGCAAACGGGTTGTGGCCGAGCGAGCCGACGGCGATGATGGGGATGCCGCGCTCGGCGCAGAAGACAGCCGCTTTGGAGAGCAGCAGCAGGTTTCGTCCGGGCAGATAGACTGCGTCGTCAGGAGTCATGGCATGCGGAACTTTGCGGCCAGTCGTGCTCCAGTGCGCGCCGTAAATGTCGCGCACGGGAAGAGAGAGGACAGTCAATGGGGCAATGGAGTGGTGGAGGTTCGGAGTGATGGAACGGAGGAACTGGCGGAGGTGGCGAAGCTCCGCGTCCTCCCACACAAGACCGTGGCGGATGAAGACAGGATAAACTTTCGCGTGACGCTTCGCCAGCTCCGCCAGCATCACGCTACTGTCCAATCCGCCGCTGACCAGGGCGCAAACACCTGAACGTTCAACTTTCAACGTCCAACCCTCAACATTCAACGCAGCAGGCGCCAGCTTGTTGAGAGTTGAGAGTTCAACGTTGGACGTTGAGCGTTAAGGACTATTCTTGCCCCGCCGCACGGCTTCCTTCTCCGCTTCGAGTTTCCCGCGCAGCTTGGAGATCTCAGCGCGCAAAGTCTCTTCAAGTTTTTGCGCCGCCTCGAAATCGTCTTTTGCGCGGGCTTCGGCAATCTTGGGCTTCAGTGCGAACTCCTGCTCGGCGATCTTCGCCGTGTAAACGCGGTCAAGCTCGGCCAACTTCGCCTTGTCCTCGGCGGTGAGTTTGCGGGCGGCCTGTGGAGATTGTTTCGCCATCCGCTCCAGCGCAAGTTCGTATGCGGATTTAATTGCCATTCAACTTCACCTTCACGTCGTTGCCTTCGATGACGCAATCGAACTTCTCCACCTTCGCGGTCGGCACAACGGGCGACACGCCGGTCGTCACGTCAAACCGCCAGCCGTGCCACGGGCAGGTCACGACGTTGCCATCAAGCGTGCCCTCGCCCAACGGGCCGCCGCGGTGCGGGCAAACGTTGTCCAGACAGTAGAACTTTCCCCCGACGTTGAACAGGGCGAGTTCCCGCCCGTCCGCCATGACGGTCCTGCATTCGCCGGGTTTGACGTCGGCCACCTTGGCCACGGGGACGAATTCGCTCATGGATGTCTGCTCCATTTGCCCGGAATAGTAGCCGAATTGTCCGCGAGCGTCCACCGCAAGATGGATGCGGGTTGCCGCGGCGGGCAAGTTCCCGTATCTTGGCGCTGAGATGCAGGCAGACCGTATGGATGGCACCGACAAGAAGCTGTTGAACCTCCTGCAAACCGAGGTACCGATCGCGCCCCAACCCTGGGGCGTCGTCGGCGAACGGCTCGGCGGTGTCGGCGAGGCGAAGGTGATGGAACGCGTGCGGGCGTTGAAGGCTGCCAAAATCATTCGCCAGATCAGCGCCATCTTCGACACGCGCTCGCTCAGTTACGAATCCTCGCTGGTGGCGGCGCAGTACGATTCCGCCCGCTTGGATCCCGCCGCTGCGATCGTCAACGCGCACCCCGGCGTCTCGCACAACTACCAGCGCAACCACGCGTTCAACCTCTGGTACACCATCGCGGTCAGCCCCGACTCGCGGCTCGGTCTGGAGCGGACGGTGCAGGTTCTCCACGAAACGAGCGGCGCGCGCAGCACGCGGCTGCTGCCGACGCTCCACCTGTTCAAGATCGGCGTCGAACTCGACATCGAAGGTACAGCCAAGCTGTGCGAGAAGAAGCCTGGCGGCTACACGCACAAAGACCGCAAGACAGCCGACACGTCGCTGACGGATTTGGAGATTCGGTTCGTGCGCGAGATGCAGAAGGACTTGGCGATTGAACCCGAACCGTTCGTCGCCACCGCGTCGCGACTCGGCGTCAGCCTCGAAGAACTGCAGCGGATTGCTGCGGCCATGATCGAAAACGGCAGGATGCGCCGATTCAGCGCCGTGCTGCGGCATCGCGAGGTCAGGTTTGCCGCCAACGCCATGGGCGTTTGGGCCGCGCGCGGCACCGAAGCCGAGATTCTGGCCGCGGGCGAGAAGATGGCCGCGTTTCGCGCGGTGACGCACTGCTATCGGCGCCCGACCTATCCCGACTGGCCGTACAACCTGTTCACGATGGTTCACGGCCGCACACCGGCAGAGTGCGAAGCCGTCCTCGCCGAAATCTCTAAGGAAACCGGCGTCGCCAACCATGCCGCTCTCTACTCCACCAAGGAGTACAAGAAAACCCGCGTCGAGTATTTCACGGATGCCGAGCAAGAGTGGGAGAGGCGCTACATCGCCGCCGACACGCCGAAGAACGTCGTCAAGTAGCGGCGGGCGCATCCTGGCGCTGTCACCGATGTCGTGAGTGCGCCGGTGTAGCGGCGGCTCTGCGAGCCGCCGAAAACCCCAAGAAACCGACGACTCGGCGCCTTCATTCACCCCGAAAGCTTTCGGGGCAGGGAAGCGCCGCGTCATTGGGTGCCTGGCAAGCGGGCCTCTTGCCCTACAATTCCTCTGCGGGGATTCATGGCTGCGCTGCGGTTATGGCAGCCTTCAGCGTGCCGACGTACGGAAGGTTTCGGTATCGCTCCTGATAGTCCAATCCGTAGCCGACGACGAACTTGTTGGGGATCCGAAAGCCAACAAAGTGGGCTTGGAACCCTTCATGGTGAGGGACATCCTTCTCCAGAAACACTCCGAACTTCAGGCTGCGCGGTTGCAGCTTGAGAATCATCTCGCGGATTTTCACCAGCGTCAGCCCCGTGTCGAGAATGTCGTCCACCACCAGCACGTCGTGTCCGCGGACGTCCAAGGTCAAGGCTTTGGTGACGATGAGATCGCCCGTCGAACGCGTCTCGCCGTGATAACTGGAGACGCCGATGTAATCGAACCGCAGTCGCATCGGCAATCGTCTCAGCAGGTCGGCGATGAACATCACGCTGCCTGTCAGCACTGCCACCAACGTCAAATCTTTCGCCGCATACTCGCGCTGGATTTCCAACGCCAACGCATCCATTCGCTGCTGGATCTGCTGTTCGGTGATCAGGATTTCTTCGAGGTCATCGCGCATCGGCTGCATGGCGGGGAAACCTTAGCCGATCGGTTGGAGGCTGGAAAGAAAAAGCTGGCCCCGAAAACCTTTGGGGCTGGTTCTCGAAGGATTCGTGGATCGTTGCGCCGCCTGACGGTTGAGCTCGGCGGCGCGGCCTGTTCGCGTCCGCTGCCGCACCGTGCTGGGTGGTTCGATCTCGATCCGATGGCTGAACTCTATTCGTGAAAGTACTCGCGGACTTTTGCCGCGATCTGGCGATCAGTCATCTTGTCAACTGTTTCCACAGCGATGATGTGTCCACCGAGTTTGTCTCTCTCGAGACGTTTTTTCAACTCGCCCTTTGCCTCACCAGGACCAAACAGCATAATCGATTCGGCATCACGAATCGCCGCAATCACCTCATCGTAGTAATTGTTGAGATGGCCCGTAAACTCCCTCTCGTGGCTATCATCTGCCGGCACCTGCTGTCCATGGTGAGTCGTCGAACGTACGCCATCAAAACGTCCCGGCTGTTTCTCAACGTTTGATCTGATCTCCATAGTCTCTTCCCCTTCGGTCGAGACAATCGCGATCACAGCCTTCCGATGATCAATCCACAAACCCGCGGTCGTTTTCATGCAATTCTCCTTTTTCGATTTGGTTTGGCTAACGATTTTGAAACAGCATCAAGTTCGAATCTCGTCCTGGTTTCTGGCAGACGCCGGGTCAGACTGCGATCGGAGGTGCTGACTGAGTGCAAAGTAAAAGGCACCGCCCCGATGTTTGGCCGGGCAACAGTAATCGAAGTGCTCCTGTTTCCTCTCGTGTCGCGCAGCACGGCAAAACAATCAGCTCGACTAGGGCAGGAACTCGACCGGTACTTTGATGCCTGGCTCGTCTGTTTTCGCCGTTGCCCCAACTTCATTTTCCACTGTCGTTTCCGTTTTCACCGTCGTTTCCGTTTTCACTGTCGTCTCCGTTTTCAGTGTCACCGGGGAAACAGCCGCCAGTTGAGCTTCGGCTTCCAACCAATGCTGCAAGTCGCGTTCTCGTGGACGACCTTCCTGCAGATAAATTTGGTATGCCATCGCAGCCACTTTATCTCGCGGCGGCTTGACTGCAATGCTGGTTTGGATCGATTTCTTAATCGACGACTGCGGTTTTTCGCTGGCGGATTCTCCATTATTATTTTTGGTTTGGTTTGAATTTGTCATCGGCGATTGCGGCAGCCCGCTGGCCGATCTTTGATTCTGGAAACGGTGTCGATTTTTCATGCCTGATAATTATCAGAGCAACTGTGCGGGCGCTATGGGGTGTTCACCCTATGGGAGATTTCATGAATCCAGTCCCGACGCTTTCGGGGCGAGCGGCTCACGGAGCCTGTCGATCGCGCCAGAGGCGAGCGTCTCCTGCCCACCGGGCGCAACTTGACACTGCTCCCGGGCTGCCCGCGATCCAACGACTCGGCGCGCCCGGCGGTCGCGCCCTACCATCCCGAAGGAACCAGCGTTGATCACCAGAACGCTCATCGGGCAACCACGCCCCCGCCCAGGATGACGATTGGAAAGGACTGCATGGTCTTGGATTGGATTCTGCGTTGTACGGAACGCTGAACTTTTGATTTTCCGCAACTGCCGGTATGGCGTTCGTAACAAAGGCCGTGATCGTACCGAAGACCGCTATTTCTTCATGGCGGTGATACGCTTCAAATGATCGTCCACAACCGGAATGGATTTATCCACGAAGCTTTTGATATCCGCGTCTTGCGTTGCGGCAGATTCGGCTTTGAATTCCCAGGCATCCTCGTTGTGCTCCGTTATCATGACGGCGATATAAGCAGCGTCGAATTCCGAACCCGTCAGGGCCTCCATTTTATCCACCATCCCCTGACGTTTTGTATCCAGGCTGTCGGGCAAGGTCACGCCCTTTTGCGCGGCCAACGCTTTCAGGTCACTATTGATGGCCGTATGGTCCTTCACCATCATCTGACCGAACGCCCTGACATCCTTGCGCATCCCTTTCTGAGCAGCCAGTTCGCCCAGTTTCACCTCAATCATGCCACCTTGGGCAGCCGCGACGATGAAGTTTTTGTCCGCCGTGGAGAGCTTCGTTTCCGCCTTGGCGCATGGAACTGCGAGGAGGAGTCCCACCGCCACCATGGCCATGCAAAGTCTGGCTGCGGCTGAGCTGGTGATGAGTTTGGGAAACCGCGCATTGGTTTGTTCCGCCGCGTGCTTTGATTCTGTATTGGTATTCATAAGTGATTGCTTGGTTAATGTTGCTTTGTTTTTGGTTTGGAATCTGCATTGATCACGACACAAAAAACTTGGAAAAAACCTCATCGCATTGCCGGGCAAGGGAGAAATCTTTCTCGGTGATTCCTCCTTCATCATGCGTGGTTAGCTTCAACGTCACCTTGTTAAAACGAATGTCGATATCCGGATGGTGATTGAGTTTTTGAGCTTTCCTGGCGATCCGGTTGACAAAATCGATGCTTTTTAAGAATCCCTCAAACTTGAATGTCCGAAGAATTGTTTGAGCGCGTTTCGACCAGTTCGGGACGGCCTTTAAGTGAAGGCTGACTTGTTTGGTGGTTAAGGCTGGCATAATTTTAATCAGTTTTTCTTCCGGCCGGAGCCGCTCTTTTTGCCGCCGCCAGTGAGTTTGTTTACGGTGGCCCAAGCCCGTGCTTCCGCGGTTTTCGTGCTGACCCCCTTTTTCTCGTAGCCGGCTTCGATGTGTTCCGCCTGACGCTTCTGTTTGTCAGTGTAGCTGGATTTATCGCCTTGAGGCATTGGTGGTCCTCTCTTACGGGCGGGACGCCATGGGTTCAGTTCGCCACGCATCTTCGCTTTTTTTCTCATAATCGTCGAAGGCTTTGACCAAGCCGGTGAGCACTTCCGCCGAAGTCTCGAATAGCGCCTGGGCCTTCGGTTCCGTGAGTTTTCCAACGTCTTCGCGCAGATGATCGATGAGCTGCCGCATCTGAGCTTTGATTTTCTGCGTGTGGTGAATGGGGTTATTCTCTGAAGAGGGTTTCATACAAGTGGCGCATTCCTTTCTTCTTTATTCATAGGAATAATGATAAGCGATGGGCTGAGATTTTCCAATGGGGTGTAACCCTACCGTGGATTATGCGCGGACACCACCCGCCGAAAACGGATCCAGCCGAGAGATGCATTTCGTCGCTTGGTCGGAATTCCTTTTTTCACTGGCCATGCCAAGTCCGAGTGCGCGGCACACCGGACAAACAGCGTTGGCGACCAGCCGGGGAAGGCTGGCAGTTCATATGACGTTATCAACCGGAGCCGTGGGAAGCGTGATGTCCGCCGGGGCCTTTCGCGCGCAGATAAGTCCATAGCGTCCAGCCCAACGCGAAAGACGCAAGCAGACCGATGATGACCCAAGTCAGGTTTCCCAATGTTTCGCTCAACGCCTGCACCCGGTCGCTGAAGAGCTTTCCCAGCAGCACGTATGGTGCGACCCACAGGACTTCGCCAAGGACGCTCCAAAGGAGAAATCGATGCCAGGGATACTCGGTGATACCGTAGGTGACGTTGAGCCAGGGGCCGAGCGGTGTGACGAGCCAGCGACTGAAGAAGACGCCCGTTCCACCCCACTTCTTAGAAACAGCCTCTGCCTTCTTCAGGCTGGCCTCGCCGACCTTGTACTTGCGTCCTAGTTTGTGGGCCAGGCGTCGCCCGCCCCAGCGCGCCAGCCCGTAACCGATCTGGTCACCCAGGACCGCCCCGCCGCTCGCCAAAACCAGGACCCACCAGAGATTCATCTCTTCTTGGGCGACCAGGGAACCGGCGCCAATGAGCATGAACGTCATCGGGAACGGAACCCCGACGGACGATATCGCCGTCACCCCAAACAGCACCGGGTAGCCGCTGACCGCGAGCGCGGCGAGCAGGGGGTCCCGGACATTCATGGCGCGCGTCCTTCCTCGGGTGGTGGCGGCGGATACGGCGCGGGCATGAATGATCGCGTCCGCCAGAACGCCTATGACGTCATCAACTGAATGCCTCTGCGAGCGGGCAATTTTGCTGATGGGGCGCTTGTCCGGCAGCTTGGGCGGCAGCGCCAACGCCTCATAGAGAACGTCGGGTGGCACATGATAGGAGTGCGCGATATAGCCGACCGTCATCCAGCCATGAATCGGTTCGTCCATGTGGGAACGCCAATACACCACCTTCCGCGCCGTCCGCACCGCCGACACCCCCGTGATGGCAACGGTGAGGACAAAGGCCAGCCCGAGCAGCCAATGTCTTCTGATAATCATGGCTCCGGCAATTGTTCGCAGGGTGGCTGCTCCGGAGTCTCCGCTTAATTGCAACTGCAGGTGGAGCAGGCTTCCTTGACGGCCTTTTCGATCGCTTCACGGGTTTCGCCGGTGCGCTTCTGAATCCGGCCGAACAATTCGTCGTGCTTGCCCTCGACGTATTGGAGATCGTCATCCGTGAGCTTGGCCCACTTCTGTTTCAACTTGCCCTTGGTGATGTTCCAGTCGCCTTTGATTTCGAGTGTGTTCATAGCAGTTCCTTCTGTTCTTCGTTTCCATTCGCCGTCAACGTAACGGCAATAGTGTTTTCGCGGTTCGGATGTTGGCTCAAGCTACGGCCTGAGCTGGCCCTTTACTATGGGGCATAACCCTACCGTGGATGATGGGCGCCATCGCCCTCCGAAAAGCCAGCGAATGGAGGGAACCTTGCTTGTCCGGAGTAGGGTTACACCCCATAGCCAGGGAACGGCCCATCGCGTAACGTACCCGCAATAATGGGAAGGATTGGTGATGGATAAAACCGGCTTCGCTTTCTGGCTGACTTTGACTGGGACCCTTTGCTGGGTTGTTTGTTTTTGGTGGATGTATCGGATTTCAACCAAACAGAATGCCCTTTTGGATCAACTTCACGCGCAGGGCAAACGCATCGAAAAGTTGTCCAAGCTCGAACATGACCTCATCAAGGAAGTGCAACCGCAGGTCGGCGAGATCAAGGATGGTATGGACGCGATGGTTGCCGCCGTGAAGGAGAATACTGAAAGCAATTCTCCTGCATCCAAAAACAAGTAGGTCCATCAATATGTTTATTGGCGAATAGCTGGTTTCATGGATGACTCCTTCGTCATTCTGCAATCCGCCTCTCCTTACACCACTCTCTTAAAGTCGATATATCCGCGCTCCACATCCGTGCTGACCAGTTGCACGCGGAGCCTGTGGCCGACGTCCATGCCTTCAAAACCGCTCGCCAGTCTTCCTTCAATGGGCGGATGCAGAATACGGACCCACGTGCCTTTGTCCGATGCGCCGGTGACGATGGCATCGAACTGCTCCCCGATCCTTGTTTCCAGCAGAATTGCGGCTGCGGATTTTGTGACCTGCCGTTCGACTTTTTTCGCTGCGTCTTCCTCTTCGGTGCAGTGCGTTGCGAGCGCTTCCAATTCGTCGTTCTCGTAGGGCAGCGAACTTCCCGCCACTGCTGCTTTCAGTAATCGCTGTGTAATCAGATCGGGGTATCGGCGGTTCGGGGCGGTGGAGTGAGCATAGTCCTTGACCGCAAGACCGAAGTGCCCGGCGACACTGCCTCCCGGAAGTTGGACGACGTATTCACCGGCGCCCAGGAGCTTGATGACGCTGAGAGAGAGATCGGGAAAGCGGAGAGGATCAGCGGCTTTCGCCGATACCAGGAATTGATCCAGGGCCTTTGCGTCGGGTTCCTTGGGCAACGTTGAGCCCCGCTCGGCGGCAAGCTCGACGATCCGGTCCCAGCGTTTGGGTGTGCGGACTACGCGCCGCAGCGACGGAAACTGTTTGGACGCGAGGTATCGTGCGGTAACGCCGTTGGCGGCTATCATGAAGTCTTCAATAATGTCTTTGGCCCGGTTCCTTGTTTCGGTTGCCAGGTCCTTGAGCTTATCTCCATCAAAGACCGGACGTGCTTGTATTGTCTCGAGATCAAGCGCGCCGTTCAGGTGCCGGAGCGCCTTCAGTTTCTGGGCCACGCGGTCTTGGAGTCGAAGGTTCTCGTCCAGACCGCTGACCGTGCCGATCCCTTGTGGCATCGGCCCGCTACCCTCCAGCCAGCCGGCCAGGCTGTTGTAGGCCAGCTTTGCACGATTACGCACCGTCGCTTGATAAAGGTCCGAACTCTGAAGCGATCCATCCCCGGCGAGAACTATTTCAATGACGATGGCAAGGCGGTCTGATTCATAGCTGAGAGAGGTAAGATCCGTGGAGAGTTTCTCGGGCAGCATCGGAAACGTCTCGGCAACCGTGTAGACCGAGGTGGTGTTTTGCCGCGCATGATCGTCAAGTGCCGAATGCTTCTTGACGACCGCGTCAACGTCGGCAATGGCGACCAGGACCTTGGCGGCGCCGTCGGGCATGGCTTCGGCAACGGTAAGCTGGTCCAGATCACGCGAATCATCGTTGTCGATGGAGCACCAGATAAGGTTCCGGAGATCGCGTGTCGATCCCTCAGTTTGCGACGCTGGCCCGCGGATTCCGTCGAGCTCGGCGAGCGCCGGGGGCGGAAAATCTGGAACAAGTCCTCTTTCAAGCATAGCCCGATGGGCGATTCTTTGCAGGATCGAGCGGTGTTGTCTGTCGTCTGTGTCCGTCATAGATGTCACCATTTCTGGAACGGGAGTATGTAGCGAACGCAATCCGGGCGTCAAGCAGGCCGTGGCCGGAGTTGAAGTTTACCCCGCACGGCGGGGCGTCGGCGCAGGCGTATCGGCAGTGAATCGCGGGCTTGCCCCGACCGGCTCGCGTTGGCATACGGCCTGCCGGTATGAATCTCCACGATTTAATTGAACGAGCGGCGTTCACTTGGATTGCCCATGAGAAGGCGAATGCCCAATCGCTGCCAGGTCAGATTGGGTTGCACGTCGCGAAAGCCGGCAAGCTCAGGATTCCACAACGCGAAGCGATTGAAATTTATCTCTGGCTAAAGTTCTACGGCCAGAACCGTGCTCTCGGCGACATCATCCGCGGTGACCTGCTTCGCGACCAATGCGACCAGCATCCGGCGCTTTGCGCGAATCCCGCGACTGAATTCCTTCACCAGTTTGCAAAGAAAAACGATTCGGCGAAGCTGGCCGCCACTGTCAAAGACGATCCGCTCGGACAGCAACACGACTGGAATGCGTTCCAACGGCGAGCCATCCTGCCGAGTCGCATTTCTGTTATTGCCTCTGCTTTCAAGCCGGCAAGGTAAACCAGAAGGTGCTTCCTTTATCGACTTCACTTTCCACTCCAATCTCGCCGCCGTGCGCCTCAACGGCCAACTTGCAGAACGTCAGTCCAAGACCGGTTGAATACATTTTCCCTTGTTGTTGAGCTTCAACCTGCCCGAATTTCTCAAATATCTTCTCATGATATTCACGGGGAATACCGCTCCCTGTATCTGCAACACAAAGCTTTGCTCCATCTCCATTTTTTTCGACAGAAACGGCAACCTTGCCGCCTTCGGGCGTGAATTTAATGGCATTCCCCACGAGGTTGGCGATGACACGCGTAACCAGGTTCGCGTCGCAGTTGACCATCACCGGCAGGGATTGTTTCTGATAGAGTAGTGACACCTGTTTCGTCAGGGAACCGAGGGAATTGAGGGCATTCTGAATCAGGACATCAACGTCCGACTCTGTCACGTTGAGCGGCATCTTCCCCTGTTCCAGACGACTGATATCCAGGAGGGAATTAACCATGCCCACAAGAACCAATCCGCTGCTTCGGGCGTCTCTGAGAATCGCCAGTTCATCACTGTTCAGCTTTTTTCCAGCATCCATTTCCAGCATTTCCAGATACCCCGTAATACCCATCAAAGGCGACCGCATATCGTGGACAATCATGTGAGTCAGATTATCCCGTAAATCCTCCAGTTTCCTGAGTTGATCATAGTTCTCCTGCAACTGGCGGTTCCGGCTCTCCAGTTCAATCTGAAGCCGGCGAAGTTTTAAATGCGTTTGTACCCTGGCTTCCACTTCTTCGAACTGGAACGGCTTCGTAACATAGTCAACTCCGCCTGCAGCAAAGGCCTTGATCTTGTCAATCGTCTCATCGAGGGCGCTGATAAAAAGGACTGGAATCTCTTTCAATGCCTCATCCGCCTTGAAATGTTCACACACCTCGTAGCCGTTCATCTCCGGCATGTTGATATCGAGCAGGATCAGATCGGGTTTTTCATTCTGAACCGCCTGAATCGCCAGCTTTCCGCTCGGAACGGGCCGAACCCTGTACCCGTGTTTCTTCAGCATCTCTGTAAGTAACTGGAGATTGGCAGGAGTATCATCCACAATAAGGATGTCCGGCGTTTTTTGATGAACTTCAGACGTAATCTGTTCCATTTCAACTCCGCCTTTTTTTATAGTTTAGTGTTCGTCTTCGTCTTTAGGTGGGGCAAGACGTCGTGCCGAGCCGTCTGCTCCTGTTCCGACTCAGCCGGAGGCTTCGCCCTTTTCCCTGGTTGTCATTTCAAGCAACTTCTGATAATCAAAGTTTTCAGCGAGACTTCTCATCCTCCCGGCAACGTTGACATCATGTTTCTCAATCTGATGAATTAATTCCAATACCCGGTCCAGGTCCGCGGAAAGCGTGGCATCATGTAACTGGTTAATGAGAGTTTCCGGCAAAGCCGCCGCTTTCTCTTTCAACCATTCACCCGCGGCATCCTTTTCAGGCTTGAGAGCAGAGGGTTCATCGGCATAAACATATTCAACCGTCAATAACGCCTTGATTTTCTCAAGCAGAACTTCCTCGCGGAATGGCTTGCCGAGGAAATCATCCGCACCGATTTCCAGAGCTTTCTTACGGTCCTCATCAAAGGCGCTGGCCGTCACGCTGACGATCTTGACCTTTTTTCCGTCGACACTTGACCGGATACGTTTGATTGCCTCGTAGCCATTCATGACAGGCATACGATTATCCATGAGAATCATATGCGGTCGCCATTTTTCAAATTCCTGGACAGCCTGTTCTCCGTTTGCGACTTCCCGGACATCAAAGCCGATTCTTGCCAGCATCTGGGAAAGCAATACGCGGTTATCGTCTTTGTCGTCGGCAATCAACACACGGCGTATCTTCTGGCCGGGCTGGAGCCCCGCAACACGGCGTGACTCTGTTTTTTTCGCCATCGCGCCTTCCCGACCTTCCTCGATATTTATTTCGAATCGAAAAATACTGCCCTTGCCAAGCTGACTGCTGACGCTGATGGCTCCTCCCATCAAACGGACGAATTCCCTGCTGATGGCAAGGCCAAGTCCTGTTCCCGTTTGAATCTTCTTGCCGCTCTCGGCTTGTTCGAACGGTCTAAACAACTTTCCGATTTCCTCTTCGGCAATACCCACGCCCGTATCTTCAACCTCCACCATCAGTCGCAATGCTGTCTCGGACCTGGTCTTGATACCGACCCGGACGGAAACACCTCCTTTACTGGTAAACTTGACGGCATTACCAATCAAATTGACAAATACCTGGCGCAGTTTATTCGAGTCACCAACGACACAACCGGGCAGAGCTCCCACGCGTTCCACGAGGAAGCACAGATTCTTCTCGTCCGTGCGCATTCGGAACATCATTTCAATTTCATCAAGCATGCCGTTCAAATCAAATGCCACCGGGTTCAGGGTTGAACGGCCAGCCTCGATCTTGGAGATCTCCAGGATATCATTGATGAGCGCAAGCAGATGCTCTCCGCTGCGGTTGATGATCTGCAGGTGTTTATTCTGTGAAGGCGTTAATCCGGTGTCACGCATCATCAACTGCGAAAACCCCAGTATGGCGTTCATCGGCGTACGGATTTCATGCGACATATTTGCCAGGAATGCGCTTTTTGCTCTGTTCGCGATTTCCGCGGACTCCTTGGCTTTCTCCGCCACAGACCTGGCGCTCTCCAGTTCGACGTTCTTTTCCTGCAGCACCTGATCCAGGCGTTTGCGCTCCGTGACGTCGCGCGCAGCGGCGAACACGCCCTGCAGCCTCCTGTCCCGGTCGTAGAAGGTGGTCGCATTGCAGGACACAACAGTTTCCTTGCCGTCTCTGGCGCGCGCGGTGAGTTCGTAGTTGGTGACCTTCTTTTCGCTCAGCACCAGTTTGATACTCGTCTCGGCCCGATCCGGATCGGTGAAGCAGCTCTTGAACGGCGCGCCGATCAGTTCGTCACGCGTGCAACCGGTGAGCGCCTCCATCTGTTTGTTGACGTCGGTAATGATGCCGGACGGATCGGTGGTCATTAGCGCGTCGATGTTGGATTCGAACAGGGAGCGCGTGTAGAACTGATGGTCGCGCAACCGCTGATCGAGCAGCTTCTGCTCTGCCTCGATCTGCTTGCGCGCGGTGTTGTCAGTGCCGATCAGCAGATAGCCGATGATGGCGTCCTGCGCGTCGCGTAGCGCCGTGACGGACACGACTGCCGGGAAGCGGCTGCCATCTTTACGGATATAGGTCAGCTCGTAAATGTCCTCGATCCCGCGCGAGGCCTTGAACACCAATGCCTCGAAGCCCGGCGTAATCGGGGTTCCGAGTTCGGCGCTTAGCGCTTTGGCGCGCGCGATCACTTCCTGAGGATCGGAAATGTCGGCAGGCGTGATCTTGTTCATCACGTCGGCGGCCGCGTAGCCCAGCATGCGTTCCGCGCCGACGTTGAAGATCTGAATGACGCCCTTCGCGTCAGTGGCGATGCTCGAGAAATTGGCGCTGTTGAAAATTGCGGCCTGTAAGGCCCCCGCCTTCAGCAGAGCCTCTTCGCGTCGGACCTCGGTGAGCACTTCCACCGGGGTTTCACACAACGACGGAGCTTTCGGATCCGTGACCTTTCCGACATCGTCGCGTAGCGGTTCCATCAATTGTATCATTTGGCCCTCTGGTTCATGGCGTTATCCTGGCATTATAGCTCTAAGTTACGACGGGAAGGGGTGCGGGCGCTATGGGGTGTTGACCCCATAGGAAGTTTCATCGATGGAGAAAACAGCCGAGAGCAGCTAGCGCTCGTGGCGAGTTGCACTCAATCAATGTCCCCGGTGTGAATTCCACGAACCAGCAAGGCATCTGCGATGAGCGAGCGATGACAGCGCGATCACTCGCCAAACCGGCGAATGAACCAGGTCTTCACCAACTGGGTCAGAATCGCGTAGCCCAGCAGCATGATGGCCAGAAACAGCCAGTACCGCGGCGGGAGCGGGACAAACCCGAGCGTGTTCGCCAGCGGCGAAACCGTCAGCCAGGCGCCGGCCGCGACGATGATCAAGGAAGTGAGGATGAGCGGCCAACTGGCCCGGCTTTGGATGAACGGGATTTTGTTGGTGCGAATGACATGGATGATCAACGTCTGGGTGAAGAGCGACTCCACGAACCAGCCGGTCTGGAACAGGACCGGGTTGTGCCAGCAGTTGAAAACGTACAGCATCATGAAGAACGTCAGGTAATCGAAGATCGAGCTGATCGGCCCGATAAACAGAATGAACCGCAGGATCTTGCCAATCGTCCACTGGCGCGGCTTGGTCAGCCAGTCCGCATCCACCTGGTCGGTGGGGATGGTGGTCTGCGAGAAGTCGTACAGGAGGTTGTTGGTCAGCACCTGGATCGGCAGCATGGGGAGGAATGGCAGGAACGCGCTGGCCCCCACGACGCTGAACATGTTGCCGAAGTTCGAGCTGGCCGCCATCTTGATGTACTTGATAATGTTGCCGAACACCCGCCGGCCTTCCAGCACGCCCTGCTCCAGTACCAGCAGGCTGTTTTCCAGCAGGATGATGTCGGACGACTCCTTGGCGATGTCCACCGCGCTGTCCACCGAGATGCCCACATCGGCGGCTTTCAAGGCCGGGGCGTCGTTGATTCCATCACCCATGAACCCCAACACGTGGCCCTTGCTCTGGAGCGCACGGATGATGCGTTCCTTGTGAGCGGGGGCCAGCCTGGCAAATACGCTGGTCGCGCTGGCGGCTTCGGCCAGTTCCGTCTCGCTCATCGTCTCGATTTGAGAGCCGAGCAAGAGATGCTCTACCGGCATGCCCACTTCCTTGCAGATGTAGACGGTGATGATCTCATTATCGCCGGTCAGGACCTTGACGTCCACGGTCAGGCTGTGAAGCCGCTTCAAGGCCTCTGCGGCGGTGTCCTTGGGCGGGTCGAGGAAGGCCAGAAACCCCAGCAGGATCAGGTCCGATTCATCCTTGACCGAATACACCGGCTCATCTGAACCGCCCGGCATCTGCTTATAAGCCAGAGCGATCACCCGGAAGCCCTGACCATTCAGGTCGTCCGCCAACTGCCGGCGTTTGGCGTCGTGCTCGGGCAGAACTTCGATGACCTCTCCTTTGACTTCCACCCGGGTACACAGGCCCAGCACTTCATCCACCGCGCCCTTGCAGATCAGCGTGTTCAACCCGGTTTCATCTTCCACCACCACCGACATCCGGCGCCGCACGAAGTCGAAAGGGATCTCGTCTATCTTGCGGTACTTCTCTTTCGCTTTCAGGCGTTCTTCCAGTTCCTCATGGTCGAGGATCGCTTCGTCGAGCAGGTTCTTCAACCCGGTATGGTAATAACTGTTCAGGTAGCCATACTGCAGCACCTTCTCGCTGGGATCGCCGTGCGCGTCCAGGTGCTTTTCGAGCACGATCTTGCCCTGGGTGAGGGTGCCGGTCTTGTCGGTGCACAACACGTCCATCGCCCCGAAGTTCTGGATGGCGTTCAGGCGTTTGACGATCACCTTCTTGCGCGCCATCGCGAGGGCGCCCTTGGACAGGTTGACGGTCACGATCATAGGCAGCATCTCGGGGGTCAGCCCGACTGCCACGGCCATGGCAAACAGGAACGCTTCCAGCCAGTTGTGCTTGCTCAGCCCGTTGATGAGGAACACAGCCGGAACCATCACGGCGATGAAGCGGATCATCAGCCAGGTGAACTTGTTGACGCCCTTGTCGAAGCTGGTCAACTGGCGCTGACCGACGATACTGGCGGCCAGCGATCCAAAGTAGGTTCGGCCCCCGGTAAGGATGACCACGGCGGTCGCGGAGCCGCTCTCCACGTTGGAGCCCAAGAAGCAGAGGTTGGGCAGATCGAGCGGATTTTGAACGTCTGCCGACGCCGGGGCGGCTTTCTTCTCCACAGGCAGGGCTTCGCCGGTGAGGGCCGCCTGATTCAGGAACAGGTCTTTGGCGGAAAGCACCCGTACATCAGCCGGCACCATGTCACCGGCTGCCAGCCGGATGACATCGCCAGGCACTACCATCTTGAGCGATACTTCTTCTTCCTTGCCGCCTCGCACCACTGTCGCCGTGTTGCTGACCATCGCTTTGAGCTTCTCGGCCGCGTTATCGGCACGCAGCTCCTGGAAGAAACGCAACACCACACCCAGAACCACCATCACGAAAATGACCACCGTCGCCCGCAGGTCACCGGTGAGAAAGGAAAGCACGCCCAGCGCCATGAGCAGGAGGACCAATGGATTCTTGACGTTACCCAGGAGGCGCATCAGGGCCGATTGACGCTTCTCTCGGGCAATCTCGTTCGTCCCGACCTGCTTCAAGCGAGAATCGGCTTCCGCCTCGCTCAGGCCGGTGAGTTGCGATCCAAGCTCCTTCAGGGCGGTATCGGTATCGGCGCGCGCCTTCTCCAACAGTTCAACGGAACCATGCCCAGCGTTCCCGACGGGGAGGTTACATGGGCGCTGGGATGAGTTAAGGGTCTTCTTTGAAATTTCCATTCATGCCTCTGCGGCGTGCGGTATCGTCTTGGCTTTGTTAAAAGATTTTACGAGACGGGTTGGGTGGAAAATAGGAGTGGGGCGGAGCGCTCTGCTGTGACCAAGTCATTCGGTTCACCTCTTTTTGTTTCAAGCCCTTCCTAGTAAATCCAGCCTGTTCGCTTGACCGTCGACATTGCACTTATTCTACACCAGTTTCCGCCCGTGGCTCCAGTTCGTCTATGGGGTAAACACCTAGGGTAAACACCTTAGAGCAAAGAATCAGCGCATGGCGCGTAGCGTGCTTTAGATGAGAAATCTCAAGACGCGACAACAAAAAGGGAAAAGTACAATGAAAGCAATTCATCCGATGACGTTGGTAGTGAACGCAAGGAAGTGGATCATAATGGGTCTTGCCTTTGCGGTGGTCATGATATTCCTGCGCTCTGACGCGCTCGCCACGCCGGGCGGAACCAGCACTCTCCAGTTCAATTTCGTGACGGCCATGACGAACCCCGGCGTCGATCCCAGTGCCAGTGGCAACGTCAACTGCAAACTGAACCGCCAAGGGAGTGCCAACAACCTGCAGCTCAAGATCTCGCTGGCCAAGCTGGATCCCGACACGGCGTATCAGTTGATCGCCTATATCGACGACGACACCAACTCGACCAGCGTGACGGAGTTCACCACAGGCTCGAAAGGCACGTTCGCGGTCACGTATGTGCAAAAGGCGAACGCGAGGTCGGGCGAGGAACTGCTCCCGAATGCGCTGAACCCGATCTGCGGCGTCCGTGAGCTTGACATCGTCAACGGCAGCGGGCAAACGATCTTGCGGGCGGACCTGATGGACCCGGACAGACTGCAGTACCGCCTCAAACGTTTCATGGACAATACCGGATTCATTCCCGCCGCGGTCGGGGCACTTCAGATCAATGCCACCAAGCAGAGCACCCAGTTCCGGTTGCGGGTCTCGGGTCTGACGCCGAGCACGGCCTACCTGCTCACGATCAATGGGAACGTTGCCCAGACCAACACGACGGACAGCGCGGGCAAGCTGAATCTGACGACCCTGCCGTCTGGTTCGACGAACGTGCTCGATATCAACACGCTCACACTGAGCGATAGCTACGGCAGCAACGTCGTGCTGACCACAGACGGAAGCGGACCGGCTCTGACGACACGCCAGCAGACGGTCAGGCCGCTCGCCATACCGTCGGACACGCTGCGGATTCCCCCGAACGACGTCTCCCTATACAGTCTTTATGGCTACAGCGCGTGGCAGGTGGGGCCCCCCGAGGACGAGGGCCGGCTGTTCCTGACGCAAGCCGAATACACGGGAGCAACCAATACGGCACGGCTTCTGTCTTTCTTCTCCATGACCGACATCCACGTCACCGACAAAGAATCCCCGGCCGAGGCGCTCTACTTCGGTTGGAGCGCGCCCTTTCAGGCATCGGGTCTTTTTATGTCGGCCTATTCGCCGATCGTTCTCTCCACGACCCACGTCCTCGACGCCGCCGTCAAGACCATCAACGCCTTGCACCGTCAGACGCCTTTCGATTTCGGGATTTGTCTCGGTGATGTCGCCAACAGCACTCAGTTAAACGAACTCCGATGGTTTATTGATGTTATGGACGGACAGTATATTACACCCAGTTCCGGCGCTCATCTCGGCGCCGACACCATCGACTATCAGAAACCCTATCAGGCCGCCGGGCTTGACCGTTCCATCCCTTGGTATGAGGTCATCGGCAACCACGATCAGTTCTGGATGGGCACAGAACGTGTGACCGACAAAGTCCGGAGTACCCAGGTCGGCACCGGCGTCCTCAACATGTTTCCCGACGCCTTGGCCTCGAATGCCACCGAGGGGGCGGGCCTCTATGTGGGCGTTGTCGATGGGACCACACGCTACGGCGAGGTGATCAAGGGCGGACCGACAAACCTCTTTGCGACACCCCCGACCGTCGTCGCCGACACGAACCGCCTCTCCATCGTGACGGATACATCTTCGACTGCGAAGTTCATGAGCGAGTTCTTCAATACCGCATCGTCCCCGGTGGGGCATGGATTCAACCAGACCAACACTGGCAGCACTGCGGCCTGCTATACGTTCGAGCCGATGACGAACATGCCGATCAAGGTGATCGTGCTCGACGATACCTGTAAGACGAACAGCCCGTCCGGCGGACCGTTGTATTACGGCGGCGGCTGGATGGATGCGGCACGCATGGCTTGGCTCACAAACGAACTTCAGATGGGGCAGGACGCGGGCCAGCTCATGATTCTCGCATGCCATATCCCCATCAGTCCGCAGAAGGACCTCTTCGATACGAACAGCGCATCCGTGCAATTCTACCCCTCTCCCGATAATCAAACCGAAGCGAGCTTGATCGCCACACTCCACCACTATCCGAATCTCATCCTGTTGATGGCGGGGCATCGCCATATGAACACGGTGACACCGCAACCGTCACCTGACCCGGCCCATCCGGAATACGGCTTCTGGGAGGTCGAAACCGCCTCGCTGCGGGACTTCCCTCAGCAGTTCCGCACCTGGGAGATCCTCCGCAACAGCGACAATACCATTTCCATCGTGACGACCGATGTCGATCCCCAGGTCGTGGACGGGTCGCCTGCGTCGGATTCGCGCGGGTATGCCATCGGCGCCTCGCGGGTATTCGGCAACACCTCCCTTACCGATACAACGTCGCATGCGTATAATGCGGAACTGGTCAAGCAATTGAGTCTCGCCATGCAAACGAAGATCGCCGGTTACGGAGGGCCGCTGGGTTATCGTGCGGTGTGTTCGTCGATCGCATCGGGACTGGAGTGGTGATCGACATCACCGGTCAATTGCAGTCCGCGGACGCCATTCTCGGACCGTGGAACCAGGTTCAGGGTGCCACCAACCCCTACGCGGTGTCTGCTCCGAGCGGTGCGAAGTTCTACCGCGCAGCCGAGTAATAGCGGCCTTTCCCAATAGTTGAACGGAATCATGCGCCTCGTTCCAGCCGGGGACGGGCACGGAGGCGATGGTGGGCGCCTTCGCCGTTGTCGGCTTCGAGGGCGGGCTCTCCTCTGCGGGTTCCTTGGTGGCCATTTGCATGGTGACTATCCTCTACCGACCGATCCATTTCACAAAGGTTTGCCTGCGTTGGTCGCGCCCCACTTCCAATGGCAGATTTCCGGCAGGTCCTCGCCGTATTTGTCGATGTATTGCTTTGTGCTCGATCAGCTTGTCCTTGAGCTGTTGCGGTGGCGGCAAAGCACCAGCAGTTCAGTGTGGAGTCTGTGGTTGCAGTACGGCACGAATTCTGGCGACCAACTCCGCAATGGGAATTTGTTTGGACAGGAGTATCTCGCTGGACGCGTTCCGCTTCGCCGTTTCTTCTTTACTTACAAGTGAGGTGAGGAAAATCACAGGGGTGCGCCGCAGCGTCGGATGGCTCTGCAACTCCGACGCCACCTGCCCGCCATCTTTGACGGGCATGTCTATGTCGAGGAGTACAAGGTCCGGATGAAATTCGAGGCACGCCTTGATCGTGTCTGTTGAGCGAGCTTCAAACCTCACGGCGAACCCGTGCATTTCAAGACCGGCTTTCAAGACCTGGCCAATCGACTCTTCATCGTCCACGACGATAATTTTTAGTTTTTGTTCTGTCATTGTTGCGTTCCTTTCTTAAGAAGCCCCGAGACTACCGTTCAGCCGGGGCAGCGCCAACCAGAAAGTGCTGCCTTTGCCAACTTCGCTTTCGACACCGATGCGGCCGCCGTGGGCTTCGACGGCCAGTTTGCAGAAGGTTAATCCCAAACCAGTGCCCAGGCGATTTTTGCGGTCTTCGACCTGGCCGAACTTTTCGAAGATACGCTGGTGATATTCGGGCGCAATGCCGGGGCCGGTATCGGTGACTGCGACGCGGACCTCGCCGCAGGATGGTGTGACGACAATGCGGACGTCGCCGCCGGCCGGGGTGTACTTGAGGGCGTTGCTGAGCAGGTTCTGGAGCACCCGGCGAATCAAACCGACGTCGGCCGTGACGGTGAGGGACGATTCCGGTGCGTCGAACGTCACCGTGCGGTTGCCAGGCAAGGGTTGGGTTGTGGCCAACACGGCGCGGATGAGAGCGTCGAGGTCACACGGCTCGCGTTGGAGTTTCATCTCGCCCGCCCCCATTTTGCTGACATCGAGGATTGAACCGATCATGTTGAGCAGATCCTCGGCGCTGCGGCGCGCGACCGTGACGAGTGTCTGGGTGCTGGCGGAGAGTTTCTGGGCCTCGTGGAGCTCCAGGATATCCAGAAACCCGCAGATGACTGTCAGCGGGTTGCGCAGATCGTGGACGACCATGTGGGTGAGGTCGTCGCGAAGTTTTTCCAGCCGGCGCAATTGCAGATGGGTTTGGACGCGGGCATAGACTTCTTCAAACTGGAAAGGCTTCGTCACGTAGTCCACTCCGCCGACACGGAACGCTTTCACCTTGTCGATCGTTTCATTCAGCGCGCTGATGAAAATGACGGGGATATCTTTCAGCGCCGCGTCGGCCTTGAGTTGATCGCAGACTTCGTAGCCGTTCATTTCCGGCATGGTGATGTCGAGCAGAATCAGGTCGGGCGGTTCAGTGCGGGCGGCCTGAAGCGCCAGCTTGCCGCTGAGAACCGGCCGCGGTTTGTAACCTCGCTCCGTGAGCATTCTCACCAGCAACAGCACATTTCCTGGCGTGTCGTCCACGATCAGGATGTTCGGGGCCTGCTGCTGTTTGGTGGCCGTCATGCGTTGCCTTTTTCCGCATATTCCAGTGCCATGTTCAGCGTGTCCATGAACTCTTTGACCTTAATGGGTTTGGTGATATAGCGGAAGAATCCCGCCTCCAAGCCCTTCGCGATGTCGCGTGGCATGACATTGGCGCTGAGGGCAACGACGGGGATGTGCGCCGTGGCCGGGTCTTCGCGCAGAATTTTCAAGGCTTCGATACCGCTGATGCCAGGCAGGTTGATGTCCATCAGGATTACCTTCGGCTGAGTGGCGCGGGCGAGCTTGATGCCGAGAGTTCCGTTCACCGCGGTCACCAGCCGAATGTCCGGGTAACGCGCGATGAGTTGCTCGACCAGCTTCATGTTCGCCGGGTTGTCCTCGACATAGAGCAGGGTGCGCCGCGACGCGCTGGCCGGCAATTGCGGTGGAACAGAAGCCTCGGCTTCGCCGCTTTGGACTGCAAGTTGGGGCGCCGCAGCCGAGTTCAGTTCGCACCAGAACACGCTTCCCACCCCGACCGTGCTTTCCACGCCGAATGCGCCCTCCATCAGTTCTGCCAATCGCTTCGTCACAACCAGGCCGATGCCCGTGCCTGCCACGGCGCCAGCTTCTTGCCCGAGACGATTGAACGGCTGGAATAGCTGCGCCAGCTTTTCCGGAGGCAATCCCGCGCCCGTGTCCGCGACGGTAATGCGAATGCGTTCCGGGGCGCTCACGGTGCAACCCACGATGATCGTTCCCTGCTCCTTGTTGTATTTGATCGCGTTGGAAAGCAGGTTGATGATGATTTGTTTCAACCGGGTCCGATCGGCCTTGACAAAGAACGGGGCATCGTCATCGAACTGGGGAAAGGTCATGCTGATGCCACGCTGTTGCGCCTGTGGCTCCATCATGGCCTGGCATTCGGACATGACCTCGGCCAACGACACCGATTCCGGCGATAGCGACACCTTTCCGGACTCGATCACTGCGAGATCGAGGATTTCGTTGATCAACTTCAGCAGATGCCATCCCGCCTGGAGAATCTGGGCAATGCTTTCCTTCTGAGAGTCCGTCGGCAACGGGG
>Ga0116116_1000611_pt1 | contig 36258 bp, 32 predicted proteins | sample June2015DPH_10_1_FD_89722 | JGI IMG/M metagenome (GOLD analysis project Ga0116116, IMG submission 89722) | Peatland microbial communities from SPRUCE experiment site at the Marcell Experimental Forest, Minnesota, USA - June2015DPH_10_150 | ecosystem: Environmental > Terrestrial > Soil > Wetlands... | reverse complement strand
TACTCTTCTGTGCTATAGTCGGCTCGTGTCAAGGGTGTAGGCTCCTCTCTAAAAGAGATTTTGTTGCTCACACAACAAAACCTACACCCTCTCCGTTTTTACACAATCAAATTTACGTCACCGGTGCGGGTGCGCCCTGCCCCCCGGACGCGCCGAACCGACTAGTTCGGGCAGCGAAATCGGATGGGGTAACTGGTTGGTAAACGGTGGCGCCCCGCGCGAAAAGCGCCACAGCGCACCTTGCCGGTATGCGGGTGCTGGTCCGGGCCCTCCGGCCGCGACACCCCCCTGCCCGCAAGACCCGTTCGCATCCGGTTGACAAAACCTTGCCCCCCAGGTAACATGGTGGCTTCCGCACAATGACTGACTGGTCAGTCATAAAGGATGATAGTCGATGAAAACTAAGACTTCGCGGCGATTGACTACGGCGCCCATCACCCCTCGCGGGCGGCAACGGAAGGCGCTGCGCCAGGAACAGATCCTCGCCGCAGCTTTCAACGTGTTTGCCGCCCATGGCTATGCGGAAACCCGGCTTGACGATGTCGCCAAGAGAGCAGGTGTGGCCAAGGGAACGATCTATCTCTACTTCAAGGATAAGGAACAGCTCTTTCGAGCGGTTGCCCGCAGTCTGATTCAGAAGAGGTTTGATGCTCTGGTCGGGACTTTCCGTGGGACTGCGCCAGAACTGCTCCGCGAGCTGCTCTCACGAATGTACAGCCAGGTCGTCAGAAACGACCGGGCCCGGTCCATCGTTCGCTTGCTGCTGGCCGAGAGCGGCAAGTTTCCCAGACTCTCGGAGATTTACCATCGCGAGATTATTGCGCCGGGAATGAAGGCGGTGCGCCAGGTGCTGAAGCGGGGGATCGCGTCGGGAGAATTTCGCAAAACCCCCGCCCTGGAATTTCCCCAAGTTCTGGTTGCGCCTGGAATCCTGGCGATCGTGTGGAAGTTGCTTCATGGAGACCGCCATCGGCTCGACCTGAACGCTTACCTGCAGGCGCACTTGGATTTCGTGTTGTGCAGCGTGCGAAAAGAGCAGGTTTGAGCGGCGCAGTCGGGCAGGGGGCGCGCCGCGAAGGAGAAAACTCATGCGCTGGAATTCAGGAGGGGCGGGGCTGCTGGTAGCGCTGTTACTCGCCGGCCATACCCCAGCAGGCGGACAGCAGGTAACTCCACAACGGCTGACGCTGCAGGAGGCGATTACTCTGGCGTTGAAGAAGAACCTCAGCGTGCGCGTGGCGAGTACGCAAGTGGAGGAATTGGAAGGCACGCGAGATCGGCGGCGGGCTTCCTTGCTGCCGCACGTCACCGGGAACGCGTTAGCCAACCGTGAGAATATCGATTTGGGCGCCATGGGAATTTCCTTTCCCATGGTTCCTACCGTCGTCGGTCCGTTCGCGCATTATGATTTCCGCCTCTCGGCGAGCCAATCCTTGATTGACCGGCACTCCTACCACAACTGGAAGGCCAGCGAAAAACAAGAGGAGGCCGCCAAGCTCGATTACCAGGACGCGCGCGATTTGGTGATCCGCCAAGCCGCAGGGCTTTATCTTGACGCCCAGGCTTTCGCCGCGGAAGTAGCAGCGGCGGAAACTCGCGTGACGACTTCGCAAACCCTGGAGAAATTGGCGCGCGACCAACACGCTCAGGGACTGGCAACCGCTGTGGACGAGGTTCGTGCGCAGGTACAACTGGCGCGGGACCAGCAGAACCTGCTGGTGGCGCGCAACACTTATCAGACTTCCCTGCTCGTCCTTGCCCATTTCCTCGGACTGAGCCCCGGCGCCCCGCTGGATTTGGCCGAGCCCTTGAAATTCCATCACGTGGAATCAGCCGACGCAAACCAGGCGCTTCACAACGCCATCGAGTCGCGATCCGATTACGCCGCGCTTCTCAAGCAGCGAGAGTCACTTGTCGAGCAGCTAAAGGCCTCGCGGGCGCGCTATCTCCCCACCCTGTCGGTTAACGGCGATTATGGAGCGATCGGGCGCCAGTTCGGCTCCATCGTGGAGACCGGCCAAATCCAAGGAACGCTCACTGTCACCTTGTTTGACCGGGACCGCGCCGGAGAGAAGACGGAAATCCAAAGCCGGCTGAAACGCCTGAACGAGCAGATTGAAGACCTCAACCGCCAGATCGAGCAGGAACTGCGTAAGGCGTTGCTGGACTTGGAATCCACCGAGAATCAAGTGACCGTCACCGAGGCGGCCCTCCACCTGGCAGAACGCGAGCTGAGCCTGGCGCAAGATCGTTTCCGCAACGGGGTGACGGACAACATCGAGGTGGTGACCGCGCAGGCCACGTTGGCGGGCGCGCAGGATGACCGCATCATGGCGCTGGCGCGGCACGCCGACGCCGTCATGGCCCTGGCGCGCTCGCTGGGGGGAACCGAGAAGAATTACCCTGCGTACCTGAGCGAGCCCTGAGCTGGCCGCGGGGTGCAGTTCGAGGAGAGAGGTGAAATGGTCATGAAACGCATCCTTCCGCTCCTGCTGCTATTGGCGATTGGCGGCGCAGTGGTCTACTTCCATCCCCAGTGGTTCCGCAAGCCCACTGCCGAAAATATGCTCAAGCTTTCGGGAAACGTCGAAGCACACGAGAGCCTGGTCAGCTTCAAGGTGGCCGGCCGCATCATCGCTTTGCCGGTGGAGGAGGGCATGACCCTGAAGGCCGGCGATCTGCTGGCGCGGCTGGATAGTGACGACTATCGGCAGCAGTTGGCGGTTGACGAGGCCGCCATCCGCGTGCGCGACCGGCAACTCGCCTTGGGCTTAGCGGGCAGCCGGACGCAGGACGTCGAGGCCGCCCAACAAGCCGTGCTGGACGCTCAGGCCGACCTCGAGCAGAAAAAGAAGGACTTGGCCCGCTACCAAGCGCTCTTTGACAAGGATGAGATTCCCGCACAGACGCGTGATCAGGCGGCCACCAATGTCACCCGCGCGCAGGCGGCTTATGACCGGGCGCGGCAGGTCCACAACGAGCTCGTGGAAGGAACCCGTCAGGAAGAACTTGCCGTGGAACGCGCCAACGTACATCAGGCGGACCAGAACCTGCACATGTCCCGCATCCGGCTGGCCTATACCGCGCTGCGCGCACCCTTTGACGGAGTGGTTCTAGTGCGGCAGGCGGAGTTGGGAGAGGTGGTTCTGCCCGGCACTCCCATCGTAACCCTCGCCGACCTGGACCACGTGTGGGTGCGGGTGTATGTGGCGGAAACGGATCTCGGCAAAGTGCACTGGGGGCAGGCCGTGGAGGTACGCACCGATACGTATCCCGGCAAGGTTTATCGCGGCCGGATTGCTTTCATCGCTTCGGAGGCGGAATTCACACCGAAGAGCGTGCAGACCGAACAGGAGCGCGTCACGCTGGTCTATCGCCTCAAAGTCGACGTCGAAAACCCGAACCGCGAGCTGAAGCCGGGGATGCCCGCCGACACCTCGATCAGTCTGAAGTAGCGAGGACGCCGTGAGTCTACCTCCTGCCATCATCGTTTCCGCGCTGAGCAAGCAGTTTGGCGAATTGCGCGCCGTCAACCGGCTCAACTTCGAAGTGTACGCCGGAGAAATCTTCGGCCTGGTCGGGCCGGACGGCGCGGGAAAAACGACCACGCTGCGGATGCTGGCGGGCGTGATGGAGGCGGATTCCGGCTCTGCGGTGGTGGCCGGCTGCGACGTCGTGCGCGACCCGGAAGGCGCCAAGCTCCATCTCAGCTACATGTCGCAGCGTTTCGGCCTCTACGAAGACCTCACGGTGGATGAGAACATCCGATTCTACGCCGATTTGTTTGGGGTCCGCCGCAAGCAGCGAGAGCCTCGCTCCCGCGAATTGCTTGGCGCCGCGGGCCTGAGCGATTTCCGCAGCCGCCTCGCGGGGAATCTTTCGGGCGGGATGAAACAGAAACTCGGCTTGGTGTGCGCATTGATTCACACTCCCAAAGTCATCCTTCTCGACGAGCCGACCAACGGCGTCGATCCCGTGTCGCGGCGCGATTTCTGGCGCATCCTGTATTCGCTGGTGGCGGAAGGCGTGGCGATTCTCACTTCCACGTCGTACCTGGACGAAGCGGAACGTTGCCACCGTGTGGGACTCCTCCACCACGGGCGGATGCTTTTCTGCGATCGGCCGGAGCATTTGAAGAAGAAATTCCCCGGCGAGATTCTGGCGGTGCACGCGGCGCAGCCGACCGAGGCGCACGCGGCCTTGGCGGGCGCCCCCGGCGTGCGCAGTGCGTTGCTGGTGGGCGACCACGTCCACCTGTTTGTGGACGAAGCCGCTCGCCGGTTGGCGGATTTGCGCGCGCGGCTGGAATCCGCCGGCATCGTTTACGATTCCATCCAGCCGGTAGCGGCGACCATTGAGGACTTGTTTGTTTCGGCCGTCGAGAGCGAACCGGAGGCCGCCGGGAGAACGCAACCTTCATGAGTGGAAGCGAACCATCTGTGGTCGTCGAAAACTTGACCAAGCGCTTCGGCGCCTTTGTGGCTGTGGACAGCATTAACTTCCAGGCGCACCGTGGCGAAATCTTCGGCTTCCTCGGCCCCAACGGGGCAGGTAAATCCACGACCATCCGTATTCTCTGCGGCTTGCTTCGGCCCACTTCCGGACACGCGCGGGTGGCAGGAATTGATGTCGCCCGGGAGCCTGAAGCGGTGCGCCAGCAGATTGGCTACATGTCGCAGAGGTTTTCCCTTTACAACGATTTGAAAGTTATCGAGAACCTCCGCTTTTTTGCCGGGTTGTACAGTGTTCCCACTGAAGTTCTTCCGGCACGTTTGGCCTGGGCGCTGCGCATGGCGGGACTCGAAGGCCGCGAGCAAACCCCCACGCGCGCCCTGGCCGTCGGCTGGAAACAGCGGTTGGCGCTGGGGTGCGCAGTGCTGCATCGTCCCCCCATCGTCTTTCTTGACGAGCCGACTTCGGGCGTCGATCCCGTCTCGCGCCGGCAATTTTGGGAATTGATCCAGCAGATGGTGGGCGAGGGCATCACGGTGTTCGTCACCACCCACTACATGGACGAGGCAGAATACTGCAATCGTCTGGTGCTGATCGATCGCGGGCGCATTGTGGCCATGGGCACTCCCACAGAATTGAAGACTCGATCCATGAAAGGCCAACTCCTGCTGGTGGAATGCGAACCGCTGGGACCAAGCCTCGAAGCCCTGCGCGGCGTTCCGGGCGTGCTCGACGCGGCGGTATTTGGCAGCAGCCTGCACGCTGTCGTCGCTGATGCCCAGGCTGCCCTGCCCAGGATCCTCGAGGCGCTCGGGTCCCAGGGCCTATGCCTGGGACGCCTGGATCAGATTCTGCCCAGCCTCGAGGACGTCTTTGTCTCGCTGACCGCCGCGCGTGAATCCAAACCGGGGAGAACCGCATGAGCCTGCGCCGCATCCTCGCCATGATGCGCAAGGAAGTCATCCAGATCTGGCGCGATCCGCGCAGCCTCCTGATCATCTTCGCAATGCCGGTTGTTCAGCTTGTCATCTACGGCTATGGTGTGAATCTGGACATCAAGCACATTCCCCTGTGCGTGTACGACCGCGACGCGACACAATCCAGTCAAGACCTGCTGAAGCATTTCCAAGCCACTGACTATTTCACGATTGTTCATGTCGCGGAGAACTATCGCGACGTCATCCGGCAGATTGACCGGGGCGCCTGCACGGTGGCCGTGGTGGTGCCGCCGCAGTTTTCTGAAGATCTCCACTCATACGGGCACACCAGTGTGCAAGCGTTGCTCGATGCCAGCGACAGCAACACCGCCAGCATCGGCATGGGCTATGCGTTGAGCATCATGCAAGCTTACTCCCAAGACATACAGATCGAATGGCAGCAGCGCAACGGCCTGCCGCCTGGTACCCCCAACGTCACCTTCCAGCCACGCACCTGGTTCAATGAAGACTTGGAAAGCATGGCCAATGTTGTGCCCGGCGTCGTAGCCATGGTGATGGCCGTCGTGGGCGCATTCCTGACCTCGCTCACCATGGCCCGCGAGTGGGAGCGCGGCACCATGGAACAGCTCATCGCCACACCCGTAGCCAAGCTGGAGATTCAGATCGGAAAGCTGATTCCCTATTTCTTTATCGGGATGATGGATACAGCGCTCTGCGCCGGTGCGGCGGTCTGGTGGTTTGGCGTTCCTTTTCGGGGAAGCTGGACGGTGCTGTTTGCTTGCTCGGCGCTGTTCCTGATTGTGGTGCTGTCCGTAGGGTATTTTTTCTCGGTCACGGCCAAGTCCCAGCTCGGGGCCAGCCAGTTGGCTCTGCTGGTGACGCTGTTGCCCACATTTCTTCTTTCCGGTTTTATCTTTCCCATCGACCAGATGCCCGTCTTCGTGCAGTGGATCACGCGCATCTTGCCGGCGCGCTATTACGTTTCCATCCTGCGTAACGTCTTCCTAAAGGGCACGGAGGTGCGATTAATGGCAGGCGATGTCATCGCGTTGGCAGTCATTGCGGCGGTGCTGATCACGCTGGCCACCCGCGCTTTTCACAAGAGGCTGGAATGAAATTTGTCTCCTCACTCCGACGCATCGGTCAGATGGTCAAGAAGGAATTCATTCAGACGTTGCGGGACCCGCACATGCGCTGGCTGCTCTTTGGGCCGCCGATCATTCAAATGCTCGTGTTCGGTTACGCGGCCACGTTGGATGTAAGAAACGTGGCGCTGACCGTGCTCGACTTGGACAATACGCAGGAGAGCCGCGAGTTGGTAGCGCACTTCTCCGCCAGCCGCTATTTTCACCTGAACCAATATGCCTCGCGGCGCGCGGATCTCCGCGAAGGCCTTGACCGTGGCGATATTCTAGCGGCGATGGAAATCGAGTCCGGCTTTGCCCAGCGCCTGCGAAACGGCCAAGGGGCGACAGTGCAGGTGCTGGTGGATTGTTCCAACTCCAACACGGCCCTGGTGGCGCTGGGATATCTCAACCTGATTGGTGCCGAGTTTAGCCGTGACTACCAACTCGACCGGATGCAGCGGACGGCCCCGCAACTGGTGTCGTCGCTGCCGCAAGTGGACCTTGAGGTTCGGCCGTGGTTCAACGAGGGGCTGGAAAGCCAGTGGTATTTCGTTCCCGGAGTCATCGGCAACGTCATGTTGATTCTGGTCATGATGCTCACCGCCTTCGCGGTGGTGCGCGAGCGGGAGATCGGGACGCTCGAGCAGATCATGGTTACGCCCATTCGCCGCTGGGAGTTTATTCTGGGAAAGACCATTCCCTTCTTCCTGGTCGGCTGCGTGGACGCCACACTCATCGCCCTGGTGGGAACATTATGGTTCGGCGTGCCCTTCCGCGGAAACCTGGGTGTGCTGGCGGCCGGGTTAGTGGCCTTCATCCTCGCGGGCCTAGGTTTAGGGCTGTTTCTTTCGACCGTCTCCGCAAACCAGCAGCAAGCGATGATCGCTTCTTTCTTCTTCACCATGCCGATGATCACGCTCTCCGGGTTCGGCACTCCCATCGCCAGCATGCCGCCCCTGCTTCAGAAGATGAGTTACGCCAACCCGCTGCGCCACATCATGGTGCTTCTGCGCAGCGTCTACTTGAAGGGGAGTGGTTTCGACGTGCTTTGGCCGGAGATCACCGCCCTTACGGGTATTGCTATTCTCCTGCTGACGATCAGCGTCCTGCGCTTCCATAAGTCGCTCGAATAGATGAGTAGTGACGAGAGACGAGCAAGTGGCGTGGGGGGCACAGTCCGCAGCTCTGGGGTAAGTGGCGAGGATAGGAAATGCGGGAGGGCCACAAAGGCCTCCCCTACAGCCCCCGGCGGTGCGCGGCGACGAGGGCTTGGCCCAGGCTGAGGCCACCATCACCGCAGGGGACTTCGGCGTGGGTGAATACCTGGAAAGCATTCGCTTCCAGGCGGTCGCGCAGGTGCTCCAGGAGAAAACAGTTCTGGAAGGACCCGCCGCTTAAGCAGACCCGCTCGAGTCCGGTCCGCTCACGCACCAGTTCCGCCGTGCGCGCCAGGACATCCACGAAACCCAAATGAAATCGAGCGCTGATGCAGCCCGTGGGGACTCCCTCGCGAAGATCCTCGACGAGAGCCAGGAACAGGGGACGAGTGTCGATGACCCAGGCGTCGCCCTCCTCGTGAATCGCGCAGGGGAAGCTCTTTTCCTCGCTTCTCTCTTCCAAAGCCGCTTCCAGTTCGATGGCTGCCTGGGCTTCGTAGTTAACTTGTTCCCGAATCCCCGCCAACGCCGCGACCGCGTCAAACAAGCGGCCGCAGCTTGACGTCAAAGGGGAATTGGTTCCACTCTCGATCAGCCGCAGGAGCGTCTCGGTCCGGTGGCGGTCGAGGCGGCGCGTGAAAGGAACATCGAGCCCCCAGAAGTTTCTGCCAAAATGGTGGAACAAGTAACTGATGGCCATGCGCCTGGGCTCCGCGATCGCGGCTGAACCGCCCGGCATGCGGACGTAATCCAAGTGGGCGAGGCGATGGAAATCGCGATATTCGGCAACCAGGATTTCCCCTCCCCAGATGTTTCCATCGAGGCCGTAACCGGTGCCGTCGAGTGCGAAACCGATCACGCGTCCCTCGAGATGATTTTCCGCCATGCAGCTCGCGATGTGGGCGTGGTGGTGCTGGACGCCCACCCGCTCGAGGCCCTCTTGTGCCAGCGCCCAGCGCGTCGAAAAGTAATCCGGGTGGAGGTCATAGGCAAGTAACTTCGGTTCGATTTCCAGAATGCGCTCGAGGCCCGCGACCGTCGATTCGAAGAACTGGTAGCTCTCCAGGTTTTCCAGATCCCCAATGTGCTGGCTCAGGAAAGCCTCGCGGCCCCGGGTCAGGCAGATGGTGTTTTTCAGCTCCCCGCCCACGGCCAGCACCGGGGGCACATCCTCCTGCAAGAAGATCGGCGCCGGCACGTAACCGCGGGACCGGCGCACCTGACGCGGGCGGTGGCCCTCGACGCGCAGGACGGAATCATCCGAGCGCACAAGAATCTTGCGGTTGTGCACGAGGAAGTAATCGGCGAGGCCGCGCAGGCGCCGGGTGGCTTCCAGGTTATCAATGGCGATGGGCTCCTCGGAAATGTTGCCGCTCGTCATCACCAGCGCCGTGAAGCGCTGCCCGGTAAAAAGCAAGTGGTGCAGGGGCGTGTAGGGCAGGAAAACTCCCAGGTCGCGGTTGAACGGCGCGACGGCTGCCGCCAGGCGCTCCGGCAGCTTCTTGCGCAGGAGCACGATGGGATGCTCGGGGCCAAGGAGCAGCTCGCGGGAGACCTCATCCAGGTGACAAAACTCCTCGAGGCACTCGGGATTTGCGGCCATGACCGCGAAGGGCTTGTCCACGCGCCGCTTTCTTTCGCGCAAGCGCTCGACGGACGCCTCCTGCATCACATCCACGGCGAGGTGAAATCCACCCAGACCCTTGACCGCCACGATCTCGCCCGCGGCCAGCAACTCGGCGGCTTGAGCGGCGGGATCGGGGCTCGCGAGCCGCCGTCCTTCGCTGTCCCACAGTTCGAGGCGCGGCCCGCAGTTCCAGCAGGCATTCGGTTGCGCGTGGAAGCGCCGGTTTAGCGGATCGTCGTATTCGCGCTGGCAGTCCGGGCACATGGGAAAGACCGCCATCGAGGTTTTGGCGCGGTCATAGGGGATGTCGTACACGATCGAGTAGCGCGGTCCACAGTTGGTGCAATTGATGAAGGGGTAGCGAAAGCGCCGGTCCGTGGGATCGAGGAGCTCGTGCCGGCAGTCCTTACAGATCGCCACATCGGGAGAAATCAGCACGCGGCGCTCCTCACCCGAGCGGCTCGGCAGGATGCGGAATCCCTTGTCCTGGTTCGCGGGGCGTTCCGTGACCACGAGGTTCGTGATGCGTGCGAGCGGAGGAGCTTCTTTCGGCAGGCGCGCGAGGAAACGTTCAACCGCCTCCGCGGGGCCTTCCACCTCGATCGTAACCCCCGCGGCGGTGTTGGTAATGAAGCCCGCGAGGTTGGTCTCAACTGCGAGCCGGTAGATGTAAGGGCGGAAACCCACGCCCTGTACCATCCCCGCTATTTCGATGGCTTTGCGCACTCTCATCCGCGATCGACAATGGGCAGCTTGGCCGCCTCCGCCTTGAAAACCTCGCCGCGCTTCTTGATCCATTCGAGCCAATCGCCCAGACCTGCGCCCGTGGTGCAGGAAACCTCCAGAATCTCCATGCCGGGATGAATGCTCCGGGCATGCTCGCGCGCCCTCGCGATGTCAAAGGGGACGTAAGGAAGCAGATCGATCTTGTTGAGGACGAGCAGCTCGGATTTGAGGAAAATGGCAGGATACTTCTGCGGCTTGTCTTCTCCCTCGGCCACACTCAGCAGCACGATCTTTGCCGCCTCCCCGAGGTCGTAGCTGGAGGGGCAGACCAGGTTCCCTACGTTCTCAATAATGAGAAGGTCGAGATTATCCAACTGCCAATCCTCGAGCGCGCGTTCCACCATGCGGGCATCCAAATGGCATGCACCCGCGGTGGTGATCTGTTTGGCGGGAAAGCCAAAGCGGGCCAGGCGGCGGGCGTCGTTGTCAGTCTGAATATCTCCCGTCAGCACCGCGACACGCGTCAGCTTGGGAAGTTGACCCAGGGTGCGCTCGAGCAGTGAGGTCTTCCCCGCCCCAGGAGAGCTGATCAGATTCAGGCACAAGATTCCATGCTCACGGAAACGGTCCCGCAGGCCCGCCGCCAGGCGGTCATTCTCACTCAGGACCTTTTTCTCCAGGCGGATTCGGTCCATCATTCCTCCACTTCCAGGTAAGCGAGCTCCAGTTCATCGCCGCCAGCGAAGAGTGTTTCTTCCTTCGCGCAGCGCGGGCAAGCCAGGGTTTCCTCCGCCACCTCAAAGGTGAAATCGCAGGCAGGACAGCGCTGCCGCCGGGGTAGAGACTCAATCTCCAGCACGAGAGGATCGAGATCTGTTCCCTGTACCAGAGCGCTGAACCCGAAGGTAAGCGCCTCCGGCACGACTCCGGACAAGGCTCCGATGCGAACGCCCACTTTCTTCACGTGGACGCCCGGGCGTTTTCCTGCCTCTTCGCGCACCGCGTCGAGAATCGCACTGGCAATGCTGAGTTCATGCATGGCAGGGTCTGCCTGTTCTTTGCTTCGCCGACACGCGATTCAACCGGAGCCAACGAGACCCCTCTCACCGCAGAGGCGCGGAGGCTTGAAAAGAAAGGAATTTTTCTCTGCGTCTCGGCGCCTCTGCGGTGAAGGTAGCCATTTTCTCACAGCTTCAAAACGATGTCTGCGCCACCCCGCCTCTTTCCTCCGTGACCTCCGTGTCCTCTGTGGTGAGGTCCTTCGTAGGTTGCGCGCTGCACTCGCCCCCAGCCTCAGCAGATGCGCGGAAGCTGGTCGCCCGAGAGCATGTCCACGATGCGGGTGGTTCCGAGCGAGGTCCGCATCATCACCAGGCCAGGGTTCGACTCGGTCACTCGCCCGATGATCCGCGCCTGTTGCCCGAGGGGATGCGCCCGCATGGCGGCCAGGATGGGCTCGGCCTGGGCCGCGTCCACAATGGCCAGCAGTTTCCCTTCGTTCGCCACGTAAAGCGGGTCGAGGCCGAGGAGTTCACAGGCGCCTCGCACCGCCTCCTGAATCGGAATGGCGGATTCTTCCAGCTCCATGCCCACGCGCGATTGCGCCGCAATCTCGTTCAGAGCGCTGGAAACCCCGCCGCGCGTCGGGTCGCGCATGCAGCGGATCGCCGGGCTCGCCGCGAGCATGGCTGCCACCAGCGTGTGCAGCGGCGCGCTGTCACTCCGGATGGGGCTCTCGAATTCCAAGCCTTCGCGTTGGGAAAGTATGGCGATACCGTGTTCGCCGATCGACCCACTGAGCAGGATGCAATCGCCGGGACGGGCTTGATCGGCAGAAAGGTTAATGCCGGGAGGAACACGGCCAATCCCGGAGGTGTTGATGAACAGCCCGTCGCCCTTGCCTTTCTCGACCACCTTGGTGTCGCCGGTGATGACCGCCACGCCCGCCTCCTGCGCGGCCCGGCTGAAAGAAGCCACCACCTGCTCGAGCGTCGCAAGCAGCAGGCCCTCCTCGAGAATAAACGCCGCGCTGAGAAACAGGGGTTCGGCCCCGCCCACGGCCAAGTCGTTGATCGTCCCATGGACGGCGAGCGACCCGATGTCGCCACCCGGAAAGAACAAGGGTTTGACCACAAAGGAGTCGGTCGTAAAGGCCAGCCGGACCCCGTCCACATCCACCACGGCCTGATCGTTCAGGCTATCGAGCGCCAGACTCTGGAAAGCCGGCATGAACACCTTTTGAAGTAGTTCGGCGCTCAGCCGGCCACCGCTGCCGTGCCCCAGCAGGACCTTGTCCTGCGCGGGCAAAGCCACGGGGCACGCGAATTGTTCCAAAGGGTGCCGGTCGTCACTCATCGCACGCCTCCCACTCTTCCTACGGCGTGGCGGCGATATTGATAGTAAGCCGCGCAGGCGCCTTCCGCCGAAACCATGGGCGCGCCGAGCGGCGTCGCGGGAGTGCAGCGCTCGCCAAATGCCGGGCAATCCGGAGGCTTCTTCAAACCCTGCAGGACTTGCGCACTGATACACACGACAGGCTCTTCCACTTCGCGCGTGGCGACGTCGAAGACTTTCTCGGCATCGAAGGTTGCGAACTCGCCCCGCAACTTCAGACCACTACGGGGAATCAGCCCGATGCCTCGCCACTTGCGGTCCGAGACCTCGAACACCTTGCGCATGATCTCCTGCGCCGGACGATTCCCTTCCCGGGTCACGGAACGAACGTACTGGTTCTCAACTTCGGCGCGGCCCTCCTCCAGTTGGGCCACCAGCATGGAAATCGCTTCCAGCAGATCAACCGGTTCGAACCCACCCACCACGATGGGAACACGGAAAGCCTGGGCCAGCTCCACATACTCCTCATAACCCATCACCGTGCAGACGTGGCCAGGCGCAATGAATCCCTGGACGCGATGCTGCTGAGATTCAAGCAGCAACCGGATCGCCGGAGGCACCAGAACCTGGGAGGCCAGCATCGAGAAGTTCTTTAAGCCCTCTCGCGCAGCCTGCCAAACGGCCATGGCGTTCGCGGGCGCGGTCGTCTCAAAGCCGATGCCCAGGAAAACCACCCGGCGCGCGGGATTTGCGCGCGCCACCTTCAGCGCTTCCATGGGCGAGTATGCGACGCGCACGTCGCCGCCCCCGGCCTTCACGTGGAGGAGGTCGGAGTGCGAGCCTGGAACGCGCAGCATGTCACCGTAGGAAACCAAAGTGACGTCCGGTAAGGAGGCAATCGCAATTGCCTTGTCGATGATTTCCAGCGGGGTTACACAAACCGGACAGCCCGGGCCGTGCACGAGCTCGATGCGCGGAGGGAGAAGCTCGTCGATGCCATAGCGCATCAGGGTGTGGGTCTGTCCGCCGCAGATCTCCATCAATACCCAGGGACGCGTGACGCGCCGCGCAATCTCCGCCAGGAGGGCACGCACGATGCTCGCGTCACGGTATTCATCGAGGTACTTCATTCCTGTAAGTCAATTCTGAGGATGGTCGCTGCCTGGAGGCGTAACGAGACCTTCCTCCTCCAGCACGCCCATCTCCTGGAGCAATTGGAAGGTGCGCTCAGCCTCCTCTGGGTTCAGCCGACTGAGAGCAAAGCCCACGTGGACGATAACGTAATCGCCGACCTCGGCCTCCGGGACAAAATCCAAATGGACCTCGCGGATGACGCCGCCGAAATCCACGCGGCCTAGCGTCGCGCCATCGCGCTCTTGCTTTTCGACAATCTTCCCTGGAATCGCCAGACACATAGTCGCTCATTTCAAGGCAGAGGCTTGTAAGACAGATTCGGTGAGGGCCCTGAACCCTTAGGCGAGCACCATCCGCCCGGGTGCATAACGGGCCGAGACGGTCGCAAATGCCCTCTGCAAGCAGTCCGCAAGGGCTACGGCCTGCCCGGTGGCGGTCGGCTTCGTGCACTGCACAATCTCGCCAACCAGCTCGGCCACCAACCCCACAGCCGATTTCACCGCGGGATGCATCTCTCCGCCCAGGGTTAGGCAGTCCACAGCCTCCACCGCAAGAATTATAACCTCTTCTGGGACAGGAAGTACCAGTTTTCTACCCAACTGCAAAGTCTCAAAGAGTCCCACGTAGTGCGGCGAAGGCCCAGAAGGTGACTGTATGTCGGCATTCGGGAAGACCAACAGCGTTCCGCCAGGGACCTGCCCGGTCTGAATGCTATCCACTACCACCAGGAGGGTGCAGTCTGACAAATAGTCAAGGAGATGGAAACCTGAGTCCGTGGTGAAGACCACATCCAGGTGGGGGAACCGCCGGCGAAGCTCCTCTGCCGCGACCAAACCCAAGGCGTCGTCAGCCAGGAGCTCATTGCCCAAACAGAGGACGCGGACCTCGGGGGTCATGGCACTCATTACCTTGCTCAAACGGTGGTGGGCTAAGTCCGGCAGATGTTGCCGTCCCAATCGCGGCGCAGCGTTGCCTGCACGTTGCCCTGGTGGTCATGCACACGCACCATCAACGGCATACTCCCGGGCAAAGAATGCGTCGCGCAGCCGTGGCAGGGGTCGTAGGCGCGGAAAGCCATCTCCACCATATTCAGGATGCCCTCCGAAACCTTGCCCTTGGAAATAAGCGCCTTGGCGGCCTTCTCGACGCTCATGGCAATGCGCGCGGCGTTGTTTTGGGTGGCCACAATCATGTTGGCCTTTTGGATGATTCCTTTCTCATCCGTCTGGTAATGGTGGATCAGCGTTCCGCGGGGCGCCTCCACGACGCCGATGCCTTCGCGGGGTACTTCGGTGGGCAAAGTGCGAATTACGGAGTCCGTTATCTCGGGATCATCAGCAAGTTGTTTCAGGCGCTCGGCCGCGTAAATAAGTTCGATGACCCGTGCCCAATGGTTCGCCAGGGTGTGGTGGACCGGCTTGCCGCCCAGCGCGGCCAAGTAATGTTGATACGCTTCTTGAGCAAGGGGTGTGGCCATGCCGTCGGCGGCGTTCAGCCGAGCCAGCGGCGCCACGCAGTACACGCTGCTCTCCGGGCCCTCGCTGAACCCCTTCCAGCCGAGCGGCTTCAGGTAGGCAAACTTGACATAGCTCCAGGGCTCGACGTGCTCGGCAATATAGTCGAGGTACTTCTCGGGCGCAAACTTGGCCCACTCCTTGCCTTCCGCCGTGACGACGCGGAGCGCGCCATCGTAGAAATTCACGCGGTTAGCCTGGTCGACCATTCCCATGTAGAAAGTGCGATGGGTGAAAGCGTCGGAGCGGATCAGGTCCACGTACTCGCTTTTCTGCAGGACCAGCTTGGTAAACGTCTCCAGGGTAAAGCTGGCGAAATCGACCGTCTCTTTGGCGACTTCCTTGATCTTTGCCTGCTCGCTGGCGTGGATGGGTCTGGCGACACCTCCAGCCAATCCCAGCACCGGGTGTACGGCCTTACCGCCGATGGCCGTCATCATTTCCCGCAGCTTGCGCCGCGCTCCAATTACTTTCTTGCCGACTTCCACGCCCACTTTGGCGATCACGCCGAGGACGTTCCGTTCCGCGGCCGGAGCCTGAGGCCCCACTATGAAATCGGGGCCGCCCAGGAAGTAGAGGTGAAGGGCGTGGTCCTCCGCCACGAAGGCGGAATAAAACAGCTCACGAATCTTTTTGGCCGGCGGCGGCGGGGTGACCCGGTAAAGGCCGTCCAAGGCTTTGGTGGACGCCATATGATGCGCCGTGGGGCACACTCCGCAGATGCGCGAAGTAATTTGCGGCATATCCTCGGCGGGGCGGCCCTGCGCAAACTTCTCAAACCCTCGCAACTCCGGGACCTGGAAAAAAGCCCGCTCGACGCTCCCCTGTGCGTCGAGGAAGACTTCGATCTTCCCGTGCCCTTCCAGGCGGGTGATAGGATCGATCGTGATCCGCCGTCCTTGGTTCCTGGCTTCGCCCTCAGGCATCGCGATTCACCTCAACTTCCTTCTCCGGTTCAACTCCTCAACAGGCTGCGGAAAAACTCTTAGGCGGTGTCATTCTGAGGAGCCGCAGGCGGTCCTGAGCATCGCGAAGGAAGAATCTCGTATGTTCATGAAAATGCGCAGGGCGCGATTCTTCGCTTCGCTCAGAATGACAGCAGGGAAGCGTTTTTCCGCAGCCTGCCAAAAGGGTGGTCGCCGCGGCGACCCATGCGTCCGCCTCACTTCGTCCCCGCCGTCGGCTCAAGTTTCTTCCGCCGCAGCAACGAGGCGGGCAGGCTATAGCGATAGAACGTACCGACGGGGTCAGGAACAGTTTGCACGATCTTCTCAATCTCTCCCTCGTCGTTACTGTCAATGATCGAAGAGATGGCAGACAGAGCTTTCGCCCCGTAGTCGCGGACGCGGCTGGTGGGGCCGAAGCATCCCGTGCAGGGCATGTTGCCTTGCGGGCAGAGGGCCTCGCAGCCGCTGCGCGTCGCCGGTCCCAGGCACACAACGCCCTGCACCAGCATGCACTTGTCCTCCTCGATGATCACTTCCGTCGGCCGCTTGAACTCTTTCAAGACGAGCTTATCCGGGCGCGAGTCCTTGCGCGGACATTCCTCACAAAGCGCGCGGTCCGGAGCGAGCACGGTTCCTTTCGGCGGCAACTCCGTGCCCAGCAGGGCGTGCACAGCTTCCCACAGCAGTTTCGGAGTGGGCGGGCACCCCGGAAGGTAATAATCCACGTCCACCATCTGGTCCAGGGTGCGGACGGTTTCAAAAAATCCCGGCAAGCTCAGCGAGAATCCGTTCTCCTGGTAAAGGGTCTGGGGATAAGTCTTCTCCGGATTTACCGTGGACGGCGACTCGCAGTAAGCGCAGGCCAGGATACTCTCGCGCGACGAGAGATTGGCCAAGCCCGGGATACCGCCGAGCTGTGCGCAAGAACCCAGAGCCACCAGAACCTTGGCTTTCTTGCGGAGAAGGTGCGCCATCTCTTCCTGCTCGGTGGTGCGGATGGCGCCGTTTACAAAGGCGGCCAGGATAGAGCCATCCGGCATGGCTTCCACGTGGTGACGTTTGAAGTCCAGCGCCACGGGCCAAAAGACGATGTCCACTGCGGCGACGACATCGAGGACGCGCTCGTCGAGGTCCAGAACGGTCTCCTCGCATCCGCCACACGAAGCGCACCAATAGAAGGCGACCTTGGGCTTTTCCTTGATGGTGATGAGTGCAGGTTCCGTCATTACGCCGCCACCTCCTGAAAAAACTCGGGACTCGGGATTCGGGTTTCGGGACTCGGGGCCGCAACCCCAATCCTGTTCACTTAATGGGTTTCAGGACATCAATTCGCAATTTGTTCCTGGGCGACCCCCTCACCCGGCGCTTCGCGCCACCCTCTCCCCCAAGGGGGGGAGGGTAGGAGATTCGAATTACTGCCCCTCGCCCCTTTGTTGGAATTAACTGCCCTCTCCCCCTTGGGGGAGAGGGTGGACCGCAACCGGCGTCTTATTCAGCCGGGGCGGGCCGGGTGAGGGGGTCGAACCGGGAACAATCAACTTAAGTGAACAGCCTTACCCCTCACCCCGAATCCCTAACCCCGAATCCCGAGTCCCGTCTCCCTGCAAAGGCCCCAGCGCCCGGACCTTCTCCACCATATCGTTCACCACCACTTTCAGCCGTTCGGCCTCCGAAGCGGAGATCCATTCCAGGCGGAAACGATCTTCTTCGATTCCCATTTCCCGCAAAACCCGCCGCAGCATTTTCACGCGCCGCAGAGTCTTGTAATTGCCCTCCTGATAGTGGCAATCACCCGGGTGGCAACCGCCGATCAGAACGCCATCCGCGCCCCGGGCGAAGGCATCGAGCACGAATTGCGGATCCACGCGGCCGGAGCACATGGTGCGGATCACCCGGATATTGGGCGCGTACTTGACGCGCGAGGTCCCGGCCAGGTCCGCCGCCAGGTAGGTGCACCAATTGCAAAAGAACGCCACGATCTTGGGTTCAAAACCGTTCGGGCCCGCCTGGGGCGATTTCGGTTTCTCTTCAGACATTAACCAGCACCCCCTCGATCTCTTTGAAAATCTCCTCGTCCTCAAAGAGGTTCTGCATGATGGAGCCCGACGGGCAAGCCGCTACGCATGTCCCGCAGCCCTTGCAGAGCACTTCGTTGATTTGCGCCACCTTCTTGTCGCTGAGGAAAGAAATGGCCGAGTACGGGCAGAGCGTAATGCAGGTCTTGCAGCCGGAGCATTCCTCTTCCAGGATGTAGGCCGTGTTCGGTTCCATCTCCACATAACCTTTGTCGATCAGAACCATCGCTTCGGCGGCGGCTGCGCCGGCCTGGGCCACGGCGTCCGGAATGTCTTTGGGAGCCTGGCAGGCGCCGGCGATGAAGATGCCGTCGGTGAAGGTATTGACCGGAGCAAGCTTGGGATGGCGCTCCAGGAACCAGCCTTCCGAGGAGCAACTGATGTTGAAGAGCCGGCGCACGTCTTGGGCGTCATCCTGCGGGACGAGGCCGACCGACAAGACCACCATATCCACGGGCACGCGCCGCACGAAGGAGATGAGCGTGTCTTCGGCGCACATGACCAACTTCCCTTCCTCTTCCGGCGTGGTGGCCCAATCCGTGACCTCCGCCACGCGGCCGCGGATCATGTGGACGCCCTCCTCCAGGAGTTTGTTGTAGAACTCCTCGTAGCCTTTGCCCGGGGTCCGCATGTCGATGTAAAAGTTGTGGATTTCCGCTCCCGTGTGTTCCTTGAGCAGGTGGGCCAGCTTCAGGCTGTACATGCAGCAGACGCGGGAGCACCACTTATTGGTTTTTTCGTCGCGCGAACCCACGCAGTGGATGATGCCGATGCTTTCCGGCTTGCGGCCGTCGCGCAAAACCACTTCTCCGCCCGTCGGCCCGGAGGCGTTGATCAGCCGTTCCACTTCCATGGACGTGTACACGTTGGGATAGACACCGTAACCGTAATTCGGAACCTTCCGGGCATCGAAGGGCTGGTATCCCGTCGCCAGAATGATGGCTCCGACCGGGACCGTTTCCACCTGCGGCTGTTGCTTCAGGTCGATCGCATGGCGATCCGCACAGGCTTCAATGCAAGTCTTCTTGCAGCGGCCGCTCTTGAAGTCGATGCAGGTCTCAGGATCGATGACCGGAATCTGCGGCACCGCCTGGGGGAAAGAAATGTAGATGGGCTTTCGCTTGCCCAAGCCCAGGTTGAACTCATCGGGAACCTTCGCCTGCTTGTAGACACACGCCTCGATGCACTCCAGGCACCCCACACATAGGTCCTCAATGATATAGCGGGGCCTGCGGGTGACCGTGACCTGGAAATTCCCCACGTAACCTTCCACCCCGGTAACGTCGGCAAGGGTCCAAAGGGTGATGTTGGGGTGCTTCTTGACCGCCGTCATCTTGGGCGTCAGGATGCACGCGGCGCAGTCGAGCGTGGGGAACGTCTTGTCGAACTTCGCCATATGCCCGCCGATGGTCGGTTCGCGCTCCACCAGGTAAACGTGCTTGCCGGCGTTGGCCAGGGTCAGCGCCGCATGGATGCCCGCGATGCCGCCACCCACAATGAGCACGTCGGGATGGATGGGCACGCGCTTCCTCTCCAGCGGCTTGTGGAACGCCACCCGCCCGATCGCGGCCCGCAGCAGGGCGATGGCCTTTTCCGTGGCGCGGGCGCGGTCCGTGTGCACCCAGGAATCGTGCTCACGAATGTTTACCATCTGGAAGCAAAAGGGATTGAGGCCACCCTTGGCGACCGCGCCCCGGAAGGTCTCTTCGTGCAGCAGGGGCGAACAGGAGGCCACCACAACCCGGTTCAGTTTGTGCTCCACGATGTCCTGGCGGATCAACTCCTGCCCGGGGTCTGAGCACATGTACTTGTATTCGCGTGACACCACCACACCCGGCAGGGCTGCCGCGTATTCCGCCACTGCCTTCACATCCACCGTGGCGGCAATATTCGATCCGCAATCGCAGACAAAGACTCCGATGCGCACATCACCATTCCGGGCGTCCATCTGTTTCACCTCACCGTGGTTCCTAAATTAGCGGCCTGGGGTGCATTCCCTACTCCCCTTCAGGCCACTGCCGGCTCGAACTTAGCCAGGACTCTCTTGGCCGGCACGATGTTGCGTTCCAGCCCCAGTTCCTTGGCTGAAAAACCAAACGCCAGACCGAGCAGTTGTGTGAAATACACCACCGGCATCGAGACCTCGCCATATTTCTTGCCGGCCTCTTCCTGAAATGCGTCCAGGTTGAATTGGCAGAGCGGACAGATCGTAGCCACCACCTGGGCGTTGCGCCGGCCCGCTTCCTTCAAGAGAATGTGGATAAGGGAAAGGCCGACTTCCGGCAAAGTCCCTTTCTGGCTTCCCCCGCAGCAACGAGTCTTCAGCGGGTAGTCGACGACTTCTGCGCCCACCGCCCGCAGCAGCTTGTCCATGGAAACGGGGTAGTACATCTGATCGAAGGTCGCGTAAGGGCGCACGATCTGGCAGCCGTAATAGGGAGCGACTTTGAGGCCCGCCAGCGGCTTCTTGATGCGCGCTTTAATCTGCTCAATTCCGATGTCATTGATCAGGATGTCGAGGGGATGCCGCACCTTGACGGCGCCGGTGTAAGTCAGCCCCGCCGCCTTGAAACCGTGTTCCAGCGTCTGGGCAACCTTCGGGTATTCTTTGATGTAGTGCTGTGCCTTGTTGAGAACCAGATAACAAGCACTGCACGGCGCCATCAGGTCCAGCTTCTTCTTCTCCGCCAGGGCCAGGTTGCGTCCTGCCAGGGCGAAGGCGTTCACTTCATCAATCGACATGTACGCCGTCGCGCCGCAGCAGTTCCAGTCCTCCAGTTCCTCGAGTTCAATATCCAGTGCCTTGAAGACCGCCAGGAGCGATTCTTCGTAGGCTTTCCCCGTTCCTCGCAGCGAGCAGCCCGGGTAATAGAGGTATCGCTTCATGCCGCCACCTCCTTGTGCGCCTCAACGGCATCGAGCAGTGTCTGAAGTTGTTTGCGGTTGCGGATCGAATCCGGCATCATGTTCATGCGTCCTCTGAGAAATAGTTGGGTGCCCAGCTTGCTCATACCGAGCAGGCGCAGGATCGAGGCCTTCAGAAAAACCTTCACCACCAGCCAACTTTCTGTCACGCGCCCCTTTCCCCGAATCATCGCCGCAAATTCGCCGGCCAGGACGGGGATGGGGAAACGCTTCGGGTAGGCCCCGTCTTCGATCGCCCGCCTCTTCAGCGCATACATGATGTCGGTCACCTGGATCTTGCGCGGACATTCCACCGTGCAGGAATAGCAGCTCGTGCAAAGCCAAATGGTGAAGCTCCCCAGGACGTCGCGCTTGAATCCTTCGCGCGCCATATGCATCAGACGCCGGGGTGTGAAATCCATGTAGGGCGCGAGCGGACAGCTCGCGCTGCAAAGTCCGCATTGAATGCAGTTGCGGATGCGCTCTCCCCCGATGACCCCGGTGACCCATTGCGCGAACTCGCGGTCCCGTTCGACCTCGTACTTGATCATTTTCTTCACGGCCATACAGACTCCCTTTCCTGGTTCACAGGTGAGGCTTGGCCCCGGTGCTCAAAATCTGCTGGTGTGTTGGGCGACGCGAAAAGCTGAGCCAGATTCACAAATTAGGCTGGTGCTCGAGGTCTTCGCAAACGTATTCCCCCGTCCCGGCAGGCTTAGAACAAGAGTCTTGCACGGTACGGGCCAAGGGTGACCAATGTCAGTCTCTTTGTCACTGGACAATATGGCTGAGGGGATTCTAATAAATGTCACCCCTTTAACTGTCAAAAGTCGGACAGTTTTGAGACAAGACCGTTTAAGAATTCAGCACATTTGCTATACTTGGCGACTTCTAGTCTTGTGCTGTTCGCGAATATGGGATTGCTCAGCACGCTCCTTGGCGCCCCGGTAATTCGAGAGCGTCCAAGAACTGGGCAAATTCTGCTGGCTGGAAAGGATTCCTCACTCCCACCTTGGGTTAAATCACACCATTTGTCTGCAAACCCACCGATGACTCGTAGTCTCAACCGGGCGCAGAGCACAGAGAGATGCAGCGCGCAACGCCGTGTCTATTTGCTCGAACAGCCAGCACGCGGAGTCGCATTTGATAAACCGAGACCGGCATTCCCGCCCGGTGGGAAGCTGTGGTGGCCTGACCAGAGGGGAGATTTGTTATCGAGGAGGGATCCCTGGAGTTGCTGAAAGTGTTTGACCACCGTCTCCAGGGCGGCATTTACGGGTGGCGTGCGCGGAGCCCCAAGCGTGACATTCTCCAATTCAATTCCCAGAAGCATGAGACGTGGGAGGCGTCGGCCCAAGCTGCGTGCCATCCTTATGGCTTCGTCCACCCCCCATCCGTGGCTGGAGACTGTTCCGAGCGTCCTGGGCACAATTTCGGGGGAGGGCAAGGGAACCAAGTGGAGAGTCCCGGCCGGTGCACCGGTCTGGACAGCATCCAGAAGCAGGATCTGGTCGGCGCTGGCGAAGAGCTCCAGCAACCCGAGGCCATCGTCAGACAGTTCTCGGAATTCACACTCGTGGCCACCACGCGCTTGCAGGCGATGAACGATTTCCAGCCCCACACTATCGTCGCCAGCCAGAGGGTTGCCGCAGCCCACGACCAATAAGCGCGGAGATGCTGAAGCCAATGTATCCGCCACCCTTGAACCCCGAATCCCGAGTCCCGAATCCCGCTTTACCCTCGGTCGAGCCTCAGCTTCAGGAAATGCGTGGAGCAGGAAATGCACGGGTCGTAAGTGCGCACCAGGTTTTCCGAGACCCGCGCAATTTCCGCTTCCGGCTGGTCCAGGTAGGCGGGCAACAACTGCCGGAGGTCTTCTTCCATCCGCCGCATATTCTGCGAGCTGGGCGGGACAATTTTGGCGGCTTCCACCAGTCCCTGATCATTGATGCGGTAGCGATGATAGAGAAGTCCGCGCGGCGCTTCCGTGGCGGCGCACCCTTCCCCGGCCTGCACGCGGAACTCCACCCGGCTCGCGGCGGGCTCCTGGTAAGCATCGACGAGGGCCAGCGCCTCTTCAAAAGCGTGCACGAGTTCGACGGCGCGCCCCACGATGCTCATAAAGGGGTTGTGGCACGGCCACGCCACTCCACAGGAACGCGCGGCCGCCTGGGCCCGGGGCAGGAGTTTGTCGAAGTTCAAATTGAGGCGGGCCAGCGGTCCCACGAAGTAGCTCGAACCCCGGTCGGCGCGCACGGAGTGAAGCGCCGTGGAATGCGCCACGTGCTCCTCCAGAAAAACGTGCTCAAATTCCGCCGGGTCGATATTCAGGCCCGAGGAAGAAATGATGCGCCGCTCGTTCATGGGGTACTCGGCGGGATGTGCGACCGAGACGAACTCATACTCCGGTGTAAAATCCGGGAAGGTGAGGCTCGAAACCCAGGTCACGGTTTCCAGGGCAGCCTCCAGGCCCCAAACCAGATCATCGCGGAGCTGGGCGAGTTCCCTCCGCCGGGGCACTTTGTAGAAGCCCCCCACGCAGACTGAAACCGGATGCGTTGCCCGTCCCCCCAGGAGTTCCAGCAGCGCGTTGCCCACCTTCTTGAGGCGCAAGCCCCGCTCGACTTCGCGCCCGTGGTCAGCGGCCATCGCCACCGCGCTCTCGTACCCCAGGAAATCCGGAGCGTTGAGCAGATAGATATGCAAGGCGTGGCTCTCGATCCACTCCGCGCAGTAGAGCAGCCGGCGGAGCATGCGGATCTCCGGACCGGGCCGGACCCCCAGAGCCGCTTCCAGCGCATGGACAGCGCTCATCTGGTAAGCCACCGGACAGATCCCGCAGATGCGCGCGGTAATGTCGGGCACTTCCTGGAAATGGCGCCCGCGCAGGAAAGCTTCAAAAAAGCGGGGCGGCTCGAAGATGTTCAGCTTGACGTCGCGCAGTTCCCCGCCCTCGGCGCGAATATAGAGGCCACCTTCACCTTCCACCCGTGTGAGGTATTCAATCTTAACGGTCTTGGCGCGTTTTGCAGCGTCGTTGGCCATAACGGTCATCACCTTTCCTTATTTGTGGCAAACGTCGAATCGCGGTGAGCGGCCGCGACTCGCTTTCCGGGGTCACGCTCCGCTCCCGCAAGCTGGTGTGTGCCTCTCCCACCAAGTGACGGACCTGCTCCACCACTCCCGGCAGAGCCACGGAAACAACTCGCAATTGTATCTCCAAAAGCAAAAGGTTGTGCTGAAACTTCGATGACGACCGCCTGCGGGCGGTGACCATACAGCCGTTCGGCGCTGGCGAGCCGCCCAGACGGCGTGCAACTGTGAGCAAACGTTGATGAAGCGGGGACCTGCGGGCGGACGGCCCAGCGATGGATATCCCCCGGCCTACCTTGAGCGTCGGCGTCGATAAACACGGCGAGGCTGCACTGCCTGAGCCGCTCGGTTGAGAGCAGCGCGATAAGCTCATTTCCTTTCGATAACATGCTGCCTTCGCCCCGAATTACCGCTCAATCTGTGCATTGTCGGACAAAAAGCCGTCTCGATTGTCGTCCATTATCGCGGAATTTGTGAATTGTCGGCCAAGAAGCCCGATCAATTATCGGGCATTGTGTCACTCACGCCTTTGTTTTCATACACATAGTCGGGTCGATCTTCATTTTTAACATCTCTATGGGTCAGCGCCCCGTTTCGGACCTTGAAAAGCACACTCGTGAGCCGCCACAATTGGCGCAGGCTGGAATCTTCCATCCTTTGCATGAGCAGCGCATTTTCGTCCTGGGGAGCCAGGAGTCAGGAGCCAGGAGTCAGAAGTCAGGAGCCAGAAGTAAGGAGTCAGCGACTGCCTACTGCCTACTGCTTTCTGCCTTCTGCCTACTGCCTTCTGCCTACTGCCTACTGTTCTATGGGTTGCGCCGTCCCGTTGTATAGGTCGCGGCCTTGCAAGTCAGCCAGCGGGCGCTGGCCTAAGGGGTTAGTGTACATACGGTCATTACCGTTGTCAAGGATAAAATGAGGGTACACACTCCCGCGAGTAGCGCAGGAGTCCGGCGCTTGCTAATTCCCCTCCTGGATCAGGAGGGGGCCAGGGGGTGGTCGAGTTGGTTGTGGTCTCGCGCCAGCCCGCGAAGCGGGCGGAAGATCGTAGCCCACGGCGCGAGCCGTGGGAAAATCGGCCCCCCCACCCCGCCTGAGCCCCGCAAGGGGCGAAAGAAATCACGGCCACAGGCAACGGCGCAATGGCATTGTTCTTGGGCTGCCGCACAGGGGTGGCACCGTAAAATCGCCGCAAGGATTGGTTCTTTCGCCCCTCCGGGGCTCGGGGGACTTTACTCGAACTCTCACCCACAGCTCGCGCTGTGGGCTACGACCTTTCGCCCGCTACGCGGGCTGTGATGCTGAGCAGGTAACGCGGAAAGGGCTGGGGGTTCGGGACCCGGGGGCCGGGATTCGGGACTCGGGGCTCGGGACTAGTGTCAAGTTGCAGAAATTCGTGACACATTCGAAACCACCGATGTCATGCTGAGCGTAGCGAAGCATCTGCAGTTGTTTCAAAGGATTGGAAATGCAGATTCTTCGCTGCGCTCAGAATGACACGCCATCGGATCTATCGCTTATTTCTGCAACTCGGGACTAGCTGTCGGCTGTGAGCTGTTAGCTAGTTCCTGACAACTGAAAACTGACAACTGAAGACTTGTTTTCAGCGTCGCGCCCCATCCAGATTGACGACGTGCGTTTGCCGCTGGGGTATCGGGCCTGAGAAAAGCCCACGGTCACAAAAGCAGTGACCGTGATGGCTATCCGCTACCCGCTTGCTAGCTATCCTCCCTTAGTATTCACGCGTTCCAGAATAACAAGTGACTCCCTCAATGGAGGAGCGGGGCCGTCACCAATCCGGGACCACTGCTGTCCTGCTGCTCTTAGTTGGCGTAGAACATTTACGCTCTTCACTGACCAACCGCTTTGGGCCGCGATGTCGGCTAGTATGAGGTCAACTGGGATTTCAACCCCGCCATAGGCAGAGGTGCCGACCACTATCCACGCTCGGCCCCCGGGGCGGACCAAACGGGCACATTGCTTCACGATGTTGGCTAGATCCGCAAAGTACGATTGGACCATGGACGGGAGTCTCTTATCCCACAGTATGCTCCTCTCGATACGCGAAAGGAGAGGAGGTATTAATGGTGAGGCCACCTCAGTCGCCGCCAGCCATTTGACCTGTACGTGAGACCTGATCGCCCCAAGCCGAACGCGACGGAGGTCTTCATTCGACTTAACAAAGCCCCCAGCAAAAAGCTCCGGTCGGTACACGTCCGAGTAGTCAAATGAATTCAGGTACGGAGGAGAGGTCACCAAGAGGTCGTGCGAATCAGCCGGAAGTCCGACCAAAACTTTCCTTGTGTCACCGCCTATGGCACGTATCCCTTTGTGGCGGAAGAAGTCGGAATGGACATCCTCGAATACAACCATTGCCCTTTTGATGAACTCCTGACGCAAATCAGCAGATGTATATCCGAGTTTCCTCCAATCCTTTCGATACCTTAAACACTTACCGTCCCGCCGGGCGTTGCAGCACTCAGCCAAACCCGCGAGCAAAGCTAGTTTAAGAGGGTCACGATAGCGACCGGCACCCTGAATAGCTTGCGAAAGCGCTGCAAAGCCACGAAGCACACTTCTATTGAAAAGCCATTGATGAATCTTTGGCGCTTCTGTGAAAGTCGAGACACCCTCAAGGTGTGAAGGAAGCTCGTAGCGAGAGGCGCTGAGAACAGAGTCCAGTCTTGTTAGAAACGCCGATCGTCTCCAGCCATCGGGGCTGCATTTGGCGCGGCAAGCGAAGGCCAAGAAGGGATTAACTTCGATTCCGGTCGCGTCAAAGCCCATCCGTCCAGCGGCTACCAAGGTCGTCCCAACGCCGGCGAAAGGATCCAGGATTCGCAGTTTTCGATTGGCCCGCGGCACTTCGCTGACGGCTAGTCTGACCAATTTCTCCGAAAAACCCTCCTTGAATTCAAACCATCTGTGGCGGGGGAGATCAAGATTGTCATGGAAAAAGGAGAGACGCAACTCGCCGTACTCGTGATTCGTGATAGGCCTTACCATAGGGCTTCTAACGAGCAATCCGCCTCGCCATCACACTCGGGGTTTCGCTTTCTAGAAAGAGAATGTGCGGAGGCCTGCAGAGGTTATGTCGCTGTGAGTCGTCGTACCCCGACTTAGTCTGATGAGCTTGCAAGGGCCTCCCGTCATACACTACAAGGTGGGCGCAGATGAATTGCCAGTCCTGGTCGTGATCGAGATATATTTTCACTTGAGCAAGTCCACGGCTGATTGTGGACTCGTCATATTTAGTGCCATTCTCATTCTCGCCGAGCCACTTTATTTCGACCAAATGAGTCCCATCAATCGTCACAACTTCGATATCCGTCTTGTCTTGACCAAGGCCTAAAGTCTCCCCGAAGATCCTCAACTTGTCGATCACGAACATGTTTAGCCAGGAAAACAGGGACAGGTGGAAGACACTTTCAGTGCTGTCAGGTTTACCCCTCAGGATTCGGTCCCTTGGTTTTTGCCAATATTTGACATTCTGTTCCCGGTCTAAGCATTTCTCCTTGTGCTCATGCACCAGTATTTCGAATTCGATCATCGGGTGGTGGAATTTGGAACTGCTGAGTGGGTCCGCGCCTGGGTAGGAGACATTACCTTCGTCAGTTATGGTTCCCATGAGAATGTCATACTTGTAAGAGCCGCGCACCATCACCCCGAGCGCCTTTTCGTCCGCCGTTCTGATTCCACAATCGACTAGCCTTATCGAACCCTCTTCGGCACTGACCAGCCTGAGTTCCTCATCTACCCGAAAGACCGGCTTATTCCTCCGCAGACTCCTAAGTGCTTCATTACCAGAAAGCTCCTCTTCCTGGGGAGAGGATTCGACGAGGATTAACATGTACGGTCGTTCTCCCACTATGTGGTGGCTGGATTTTACGAAGCTCCCGACTTTTGCTATGAACCTCTCAATTCTTTCAATAGGCTCATTCAACAAAACGCTAGCCTGTGGGGCGGTTGACCCAACAGTACGTTTGATCGCTTGACGTTGTTCAGGTGAGTAGGGGTCCAACGCCTATGCTCCTTTAGAGGGAGACGATACGGAGATGGAAGGCCGTCGAGAGTAATGGGCGTAATTCTCCAAGTATCGAAAGAATAGCTCCAGAATCACTTGATTCGAGGGTCTCACATCCTTGAAACCTGCGCGGAGGGTTCGCTTGAATATCTCCAGTAATGACGCCGTTGAATTGCTGAAACGATCCTCGGGCTTTAAACGTCGGCCAAATCCGTGGATGCGTTCCATTGCATACGTCGGCTCTGAGTACGCCAGTTCCTTCAACCGACCCCAACCGCGAGCATTTACTTTGGCGGCTACGTCAACAGCTATACGCCAGCGAACCTGAAATGGTTCTACCATAGCCAGCTCTTGAGTAAAGTTTGAGCCAGAGGCAGTAAGGCCGTAGGTTGCGCTGACATTTCCTTCGTTGTCGCGCTCCACTCCATGGACATGGACAAAACCCCGGAATGCAAGCGAGTCCACAGCATTCTGAATAGCGGGGTCATATGGACCATGTTTGTATGTGTAATGGCCCTCAACAGGGGGAAATGTCTCATAGAGAGTGCTGACAGCGTCGTAGAGATAAATGAACTTCTGCAGACCGATTCGATTGAGTCGGCGTCTGTGTGAGCCCGCCGCCTCCAAAGCGAATGCAACGTCGCGCATGCGGAGCAGGATTGAATGCGAATCTATCACTGAATTTAACTCAACGTCTTGCTGATGGCCTGCTTCAGCCTCGTAATATCGGCCCGATGAACGTCGCTAAGCTGCCCTATATCGAAGAGATTGAGAACCCGTGAGGCCCTCTCTGTCCGAGGTATATCGGCGAGCAGTTTCCGGGCTATACCATCGGTTTGCACGTTCGCGGTCAAGATCAGGTTGTGGCCCTTGTCCGCGAACGATCTGAACATCTTGACGACATTGTCGACGTAACTCATGTCGAGAGCGGTCTCTGGAGTCTCGCAAATAAAGGTGCCGCTTCCCTCAGAGACATCGGAAGCCAAATCAATCAGGGCCATACGGAAAGCGATGTCCAGGAAGAAACGCTGCGCCTCAGAGCATGACTCCTCGTTGGGCCGAACCGTCTCGCCGAATTTCGGCACAAGAATAGAAAGACTCATCATCTGGCCCTGAGGCACCTCCTCAAGATCGCAAGATAATCCCAAGAACGCAGTTGCATACTCCGAGTACGCTGCATGGAGCCCGTGGAGGCGGGAATCAATGGAATCCCTAAACCGCTTATAGTCACGCTCCAAGTCCTGTCGAAGTTCTATGATTTGGCCTTCCAGATCCGCTTCTTGTCTCGCGAGTTCATCCTTTTGTATCAGGAGGTCCTTACCGGACTTTATAGGTATACTCCGCTCCAAAAGCGTGAGGCTGGGATCTTCCGACCTGATTTGATTTATTTCTGTTTGAATGCTTTCCTGCTCGTCTATGATGCCCTGCAACTTTGCGGACGCCAGTATGTGCTCCACGCCGACGGCTTCTTGGGATCTGGTCTTTTCCTTCAATTGGGAGCGCAGGGTGTTCAACTGGTTGCTCGATTCAAACCGAAGTTCAGACCCGCATAGCATGCAGAGGCCACTTCTGGACCGTTGCTCCGCCTCGGCCTGCAGCTCGGGTTGAACCGTTCCACACGCCGGACAGATTCCGCTTTCGGCAAGCTTGTGGAGAGCAAGTGCGCTTTCCCTTTCCTGCTTCGACAGGAAACCCTCGACAAGCGTTGCTTCGATGAGCTCAATTCGCTCTCGAAGCCCTTCGACCTCGAGGCTGACATCACTTAGAGCTCTGGCTGCCGAAGCCATGTGGGCATCGGCTGTGACGCGTTCTCTTGCCACCTTCCTTAGCCTATCCACGAGGTCGCCCAAGTTTGTTGCTGTTTCATGCCCCGCGTTCTTGCCTCGGTCTTGTTCTGATTGCTTGTAGCCGGCGATCTCACTAGAAGTTGAGATCTGCTGCTCCAGTTTGCCGACCACGACATGAAGGTGCCGCTTCTGACTATCGAGTTGCCTAAGCTGTTCTTGCCGCTTCCGAAATTTTTCCTCCATCACCGCGTCCTGGTTCACCACCATCAACAGTCTGACCTGGCTTTGCGTATCCCAAGCGATAAGACGGCGAGTTTCAGGGAGGTACAAAAGCCTGTTCACCACGAACGAGAAATCCTGAGCGGTTTGATAGCCACCGAATTCTCGGATAGCCCGCCTGAAAGCAGCAGCGGCTTCGTCGGCGTTCTCGTTCCATTTCCCCTTCTTCCCTGCACGTAACGCGGTCACATCCGAGCCTCGAAAACCGCGACGGACTGAGAACTGTTGGTTTCCGAAGGCAAAATCGACCTCAACAGACCCGGCACCACTCGCGCTAAGTCGCTCCCTGAAATAACCGTGGTCCCATCGGAGCCGCTTCTGATCTTCAACCGTTTCATCATTTGTTCCGCCCGTGAGACCGTAGATTATCGCTTGCATTACGGTCGTCTTCCCAAGGCCGTTTCCTCCCAGAATTATGTTTGGCCCTGTGGGGAGGTTTTGCTCCACATCACCTTTGAAAATGGGCTCAAAGCCATGAAGGCGAAAACCTAATAGTCGGGGCAACGTAATGGGGGAACGCATGGATGCACAATGTAATGCTTAAGCGAGAAATACACAAGGGTGTTGTCCGAAATACCGATTGAGGACCGGTGCAGAGCATTACATGCGCCCGGAGACTGCCACTCGCGTGCGGGAGCTGCTAAGAGCAGTGACAAGTGGCGAGTGACAAGTGACGAGGCCGGACCACCCCCTGGCCCCCTCCTGAACCAGGAGGGGAATAAACCCCCGAGGCCGAACGCAGTTCGGCCCTACACCGGCCCCCGAGCCCCCAATCCCTGACCCCGAATTCCGAATCCCTAACCCCGAATCCCGAACCCCGAGTCCCGAGCCCCAGGCTCTGAAATTTGTGATTTATTTCGTCGGCGACTTGCACCGACCGTTGCATGATGAAGACAAGGGATTCCTGCTGCTCTGCTGCGGTGCTATGGCGCCGTCTTCCCCAACTTGTCACCTGCCACGCGGAAGGCTTCGGCGTAACCGGTAAAACCGCGCAACATGCGGATAAGATCCGCCCGCGGCGTACCGTTTTTCAGCAGGTAACTAGAGAACGAATCCGGGTTGGGACTTTCCATCGGCCCAAAGCAACCGTAGCAGCCGCGATTGTAGGCGGGACACAAAGCGCCGCATCCGGCCAGCGTCAGGGGACCCAGGCAGGGGATTCCCCGGGCAACCATGACGCAGGACGTGCCACGCTGCTTGCACTCCATACACACCGAGTGGCGAGGGAGATGTGGCGTACTCCCCAACAACAAAGCCGTGAGCACTTCCAGGAGTTGGTACTTGTTGATGGGGCAACCATTGAGTTCAAAGTCCACGGCCACGTGCGTCGAAATCGGCGTGGATTGTTCCAGCGTGCTGATAAAGGCAGGCGTCGGATAAACCGCCCGCACGAATTCGGCCACGTCCGCCCAGTTGCGTAAAGCCTGAATGCCTCCGGCCGTGGCGCAGGCGCCGATGGTGATGAGGAACTTCGATTGCTCGCGCACCTTTTGGAGCCGCTCGATATCCTCCGCCGTGGTCACCGAACCCTCCACCAGGGTCACGTCATAGGGCCCCGCCAGCGTCTGCGAGCGGGCTTCGAGGAAGTAGGCGATTTCCACTTCGCCCACCAGGCTCAGGAGTTCGTCTTCCAGGCTCAGAATGGCCAGTTGGCACCCATCGCAGGAGGAAAACTTATAGACGGCCAGCTTGGGGCGCGCTTCCGGTGACATCTTAGAAGTCCTCCTTGCCAAAAAACGGCTCCAGGGCAGCGAAGTTGAACACCGGCCCTTGCTTGCAGATAAACATGGGCCCCACCTGGCAGTGGCCGCAGAAACCCACCGCGCACTTCATGTTGCGCTCCATGGAAAGAAAGATGGACTGCTTGGGAATGCGGCGCGCCAGGGCCTCGTAAATCACGAAGCGCATCATGATCTCCGGCCCGCAGGTCATCACCAGCGTCTGTTTGGGATCAATGCGGATGCGGTAAAAGAGCTGCGGCACCACGCCGACCTGCCCTTTCCAGTTTTCATCCGCCAAGTCCACCGTGATGTGTACTTCCACCCCGCCCTCGCGCCAGCGCCCCACCTCCTCGAGGTAAAGCAGGTCGGCGGGCGTGCGCGCGCCATACAGAAGCAGGACGCGGCCGTACTGGTCGCGTTGGCGCAGCACCGAGAGGATGACGGGCCGCAGCGGCGCCAAGCCAATTCCTCCCGCCACCAGGACCAGGTTCTTGCCCGCGGCGTTCTCGAGCGGCCAGGCGCTGCCATAAGGCCCCCGCACTCCTAACAGGTCCCCGGGACGCAGGCGTCCCACGGCGCGCGTTACGCTGCCCGCATCGCGGACGGTGTGCCCCAAGACCTGGGGCTCGCCGGGGTCGGAACTGAGGGATATGGCCACTTCGCCGAAGCCCGGCAGATAGAGCATGTTGAATTGCCCGGGAAAGAAGCGGTACGCCGCGGCTTCTGCGGGATCAACAAAACCCAGGGAGAACGTGGAAATGCCGTACGCCTCCGGCTTGATGGCCTGAATCACCGCCGGATGCGGAAGCATGGGGTCTAGCGCGGAACGAGGATCAAGGGTGGGAATTGCGATGCTCATTTGGAAGCCTTGTCGCGGATCGCCTGCACCTCTTCGGTCAAATCAATCCCTACCGGACACCAGGTGATGCAACGCCCGCAGCCCACGCAGCCGGATACCCCAAACTGGTCAATCCAGGAGGCCAGCTTGTGGGTCAGCCACTGGCGATAGCGCGAGCGGATCGTGGGGCGGATGTTTCCACCATGCACATGCGAAAAATCCAGGGCGAAGCAGGAGTCCCAAACGCGGGTGCGCTCCGCGGCGGTGGCTTTCAAGTTACTGTGATCTTCCACGGTCACGCAAAAGCAAGTGGGGCACACCTGCGTGCAGTTGGCGCACGACAGGCAGCGCACCGCCACCTCGTCCCAGCGGGGATGATCCAGGTTGTCATAAAGCAAGCGGGGCAAGTCGTCGGTGCGCATCTGCCGCTGCATCTGGCGCTCGGCGCGCTGGCAGGCCTGCGTAGCGCGGCCCAGGTCAAAAGCCGTAGCGGGTGCCCAGGCCGTGTCGCGCAGCATTTCCGAGCCGGCTTCGGAGCCGACCTCCATCACGAAGGTGTCGGGCAGTTCGGTCAGGGCCAGGTCAAATCCTCCCGTGGCGCGGGGACCCGTCTGCATGGAGACGCAGAAGCAGGTCGCGGCCGATTGCGTGCACTGCGCCGCCAGAATGAAAATCGGCCCCCGCCGGCGCGCGTAGTGGGGATCGCGAAATTCCCCGCCCAGGAAAACCCGGTCCTGGATGCCGATAGCGCTCAACTCACAGGCGCGCACTCCGATAAAAGCGTAGCGCGGCACGATGTTCTGCGCGGGTTGGACCTGCCAGTTGCCTTTCTCCTTCTCCACCGAGAACAGCTTCAGGCGCGGGGGAAGCAGGTAAGTCTTCCACGACTGCGGCCCGCAACTATAAGCAAAGTATTGAGGTTCCCGAGTATGCATTAACCGGTACTGTCCCGGAGACTGCTCGTCGCTCCAGCCCACCGGAAGATCACTCACCTGGGTGATCGCATCCAGGACGATCGAGCCCTCACGCACCGTCGGACCCACCAAGGAGAAGCCCGACACCCGCAAGTTGTCGAAAACCTTCTGCAGTGATGCCTTCGACACCACCACTCTGGCGGCAACCCGAGGAAGGCTTGGTGTCATAGTGAATCCGCCTCCTACCCAACTGAGAAAACATCCAATAATTGCAGTCGCGTCGCGGTCAAACGGGCAGCAATCACTTCCGTAACGGCCCGGTAAAGTTCAAACCCCAGCCCGCTATCCTCGCGACAGAAGTCCATCAGCGCCCCGCCCTTAAGTCCCAGGGCCTCCGTATCTTCCACCGCCCGTGCCGAGGCTGTCGCCAGGCGCGGCTCCACCACGGCCGACCAGTCGAACACATCTCCCGGGCCCGCCGTAAAAATCGTACGTCGCCCTTTGGACGGCACGTGCAGTTCCACCGCCACCCGACCGGCCTTCACAATGTAAAGGTAGAGACTGGAGTCACCTTCACGAAAAATGTCCTGCCCGGCCTTGAATTGAAAAGTCTCCGCAGCGGACAGTAACTTCTCTTGCACCCGCGGCGAAAACTTCGCCAGGAAACTTCCATACCACGATGCCAGTTCCGCCATTGGTATCGCTCCCTAACCCTTTCGGCATTAGTTCTGCACGCCTTGAGCCAAATTGGCGGTCACAAGAGCATTGGAAATGTTAAGCAATTAAAGGAGTTGCGCCGAGCAGAGGGGACACACTTGACATTATTTGAAAGTCCAAACAACATTTGTGCCATGTGCCGCTCCAGCCTGCGACGAATGCCCCAGTCATTAATTCCCCCTTTGCGGCATTTCAAAGGTCGGAAAAACCTTGCCCGAAGGCATAGAGTTTGTCTTCTAACCCATAACTCGGTGCACCGGAACCAAGACCCGGGGCGAAGCCCCGCTGGACTTTGAGTTTCCGGAGAGATATCCTGACCGGCCCTGGTGAACCACGGGAACCCACCCCAGGGCCAATGGGGGCAATTCATGACTACAAATTCGGCCACATTGAGGCTGGCAAACCGCATGTCCCGTCTGGGGACGGAGAGTGCCTTTGAAGTGCTCGTCCGCGCGCGGGAACTGGAGGCGCGCGGCCAAGAGATCATTCACCTGGAAATTGGTGAGCCGGACTTCGCGACGCCGCCCCACATCGTCGACGCGGCGACCCGTGCTCTGCACGAGGGTTGGACTCACTACGGGCCGTCGGCTGGGCTTCCCCAACTACGCGCGGCCGCGGCGGACGACGTCGCCAAGCAACTTGGCATCACGGTTGACCCGGCGGAAGTTGTCATCACGCCGGGCGGCAAGCCCATCATGTTCTTCACGCTGCTGGCGCTCGTGGAGAGCGGCGACGAGGTGCTCTATCCCAACCCCGGCTTCCCCATTTACGAATCCATGATTCGATTTGTGGGCGGCAAGGAGGTCCCTTACGGCCTGCGCGAGGATCACGACTTTGACGTGGACGTGGACGGGATCCTGGAAAAAATCACCGACCGCACGCGCCTGATCATCCTGAACAGCCCGCACAATCCCACCGGCGGGGTGATGAACCGCGTCGAGATCGCGCGCCTGGCGCAGGCGCTGGCCAGCCGTGAAATCTTCGTCCTCTCCGATGAGATCTATAGCCGGCTGATCTACGAAGGCGAGCACTCGAGCCTCGCGCAGTTTCCCGGCATGAAGGAGTGGACGATCATCCTGAACGGCTTCTCCAAAACCTACGCCATGACCGGTTGGCGCATGGGCTATGGCGTCATGCGCGCCGACCTGGCGAAGCAGATTACCATGCTCATGACCAACTCCAATTCCTGCACCGCCAGCTTCAGCCAAATCGCCGGCGTCGAGGCGCTGCGCGGCCCGCAGGATTCCGTCGACCACATGCGCGAGGAGTTTCGCCGCCGTCGCGCCGTCATGGTCGAGGGGTTGAACCGCATTCCAGGCTTCCGTTGCCGCCAGCCGCACGGGGCGTTCTACGTCTTCCCCAATATTCGCGATACCGGGCGCCCCACGCGGGCTCTGGCCGACGCGCTTCTGACCGAAGCCGGAGTGGCTTGCCTGTGGGGCTCCGCTTTCGGCGCCTGGGGCGACGGCTACCTGCGGTTCTCGTTCGCAAATTCGGTTGAGAACATCCGGAAGGCGCTCGAACGGATTGAGAGTTGGGTGGCCAAGAACAAGGCTTAGGAACAATGCTGTTCACATGATGGGCTTCAGCACATGACATCTCAATTTGTCCCGGTGTGACCCCCTCACCCGGCGCTTCGCGCCACCCTCTCCCGCAAGGGGGGGTAGTGGTGTCATTTGGATTTTTCGGGAGGTGGCCGATGAGTAGCGAGATCATCAACCCTCCCCTCCGCAAAATCATACCCCTGCCTATAAACAAACCGCCCAGGCAGTTTTACTTCCCCCATGAACCGGGTAGTCGGGTCTTATGGCTTGAATTTTGAAATGAGCGTGACCTGCCCCCCGAAAACTGTACCAGTGTAAAGGAGAGTTCTCCCAGGGTATAAAAGCCTGAAGGAGGACAGGAGATGAGGCAGAGCCGTTACACGGAGGAGCAGATTATTGGGGTATT
>Ga0116116_1000603_pt1 | contig 36532 bp, 29 predicted proteins | sample June2015DPH_10_1_FD_89722 | JGI IMG/M metagenome (GOLD analysis project Ga0116116, IMG submission 89722) | Peatland microbial communities from SPRUCE experiment site at the Marcell Experimental Forest, Minnesota, USA - June2015DPH_10_150 | ecosystem: Environmental > Terrestrial > Soil > Wetlands... | reverse complement strand
GGTCATTCCCGCGAAAGCGGGAATCCAGTCCGTCGGCGGCGCATTTCCAATGGCTGGCGGAGTAGATTCCCGCTTTCGCGGGAATGACTGCACCTGGGAGCGCCCGTGTCTCGCAAATGACACAACTACCAAGCGCCGCATCGGGCCAGCGGTTCATCCGATCACCGGATCACCCCATCATCCGATCTTCCGAATTTCTCAGGGGAATTTTTGCTCGGGGTGGAGTCGCTCCAGGGCCTGGCTGGCGGCGTGGTGAACGGCCACGTCAACTTCGGAAGTCTTCCCCGCGGTGTTCTGATAAACCTCGCGGTAGATCGACTCACCTTGCTGGGGTTTTCCCAGGCGGAAATGCAAGCTGCCGATGAGCATCGGCCAGAGCGGGTTGTGGGGATATTCCTGCTGCAACTCGCGGAACAGGTGCAGGGATTTCTCGAACTGTTTTTCGCTGGCGCGGGAGTAGTCCTTGGCGAGGTAGAACTTGGCTTCGGCACGGGCCATTTCACCTTGATTGGCGCAGAGTTGGAGTTGGCGGAGGCCCTCCGTGCGGCTGCCGCCCGGCAGGCCGATGAACACACTCAGAATCTTGACGATGGTCGAGAGCGAGTCGACGAAGTAGTTATAGATGCCGACCCCCAGATAGGCGTCCGTGAGGGTGGGGTCGAGCGCCAGCGCCCGGAGCATCAGAGCGCGCATCTTCTTACCAGCGCGGGCGGTGGGTAGGTCGCGGTCGTGCAGGCCTTCCAGGCGGGCGCGCAACGCATAGGCATATCCCTCGTAGAGATAGTTGCGCGCTAGGTCCTCGCGGGCGTGGATGCGGGCCTCGGCTTTGCGGATTGAAATGTTAACGAGGTCATTGAAGTGGGAGTCGTAGGGCGTGGCTTCCTGGTTGGACACGTCGAAGACGTCCGGATCAATCAGGTTCGCGGAAGCAAAATAGACCCTCCACCAGGTCGCGTTGGCTTCCAGCACAAATCCCAGCGGCGATGGGGGGTCGCGGTACTGAATTTGCTGGAAGATCTCAATCGCCGCGTTGAGGTCGCCGTCCATCATCAGGCCGAGGCCGCGCGCGGCGGATTGCCGGTCGTCCGCGTCGCTCGCTGCGGCTGTCCCGGCAGGCGCCGGCTGGCCGGACGCGAGGCTCGCCCCCAGGATGACCGCCGCCAGCAGCCAGGATTTCCTCACCGCACTCCGTCTCCCCATGCATCAACCTGTCAGGAAGGAACCTTTGCTACCCGAAGTCTCCCCCCACCTTGTCGACTTCTCACCAGAATAGACGACGCTTTTGGAAATGGCAAATTCCGCGCGTCTGGGGAAGAGCCGCGCACCAGCAGCGGCGGGTCGGGGCTAGGGGCGCGCTCCGCCCTGCGGGGAGGCTCTCCATTCGGGCGCTGTGGCGCGCGTGCGCGCCAGCCACAACGCACCCTCAACCGGCGCGCGGCCGAGCAACTCGACGCACGCCAGGGGCGCGACGCGGCGCAATTGGCGGGCGAAGGCGCGCCGGATGAGGGCGCTGGACTGGAACACACCGCCGGTGCAGACCACGGGTATGCTGCGGCGCATCCAGCCCGCGCGCTTCAGCAGGGCCACAGCCAGGCTCGCGAGGTCGCGAGCCGCATGGTCGCACAAATGCCGGGCGACCAGGTCGCCCCGCTCCGCCGCCTCCTTCACCTGCGGGAAAAGCGCGGCGATTTGCTGCGGCGCGAGGTTCATGGGAACGACCGCGGCGATATCGGGAAGATCCAAAGCCCGGCAAATACGATCCGTCAGGCGGGTGTGCGGGCCGCGTCCGTCGAAAGCCTCGAGCGCGGCCGCGACCGCTCTGCGGCCGAGGTCGTAGCCGGAGCCGGGGTCGTCGAAGGGGATGCCCCACCCCCCGGCGCGCAGCAAGCGCCCCTGATTGTCGCGCGCGAAAGCGATGGAACCCGTGCCGGCGATTACGATGATGCCCGGGGAATCCCCCACCGCGGCGGCGAGCGCCAGGGCGGCGTCGGAAGTCAGCAGATGATGGCGCGCGGGAATGTGCCGGCGCATCCAGGTGAAAAGCGGACGGTGCACGGCGCGCCGGTCAACGCCTGCAATGCCCGCGCAGACGGCTTCAAGAATCGGCGCGCGGGAGCGGCGCGGGGCTGCCCGGGGAATTTCTGCTCGGCGGAGAGCGGTGCGCACAAGGTGCAGAATCTCGCGCTCGGCCGCGCCAAAGCCTACCTTGAGAGGATTGGAGGGCCCCGCTTCGAGGCGAGCCAGGACCTTTCCCGTCTCGTCCGCGAGCCACGCCGTGGTCCGCGTCCCGCCCCCATCGATCCCGAGAAAATAAGCCATAGAAAAAAAGCCTGCGCGAGACCCGCCCCTTCAGCGCGAACTTCTAACCTGCACCGAAGATTCTCTTTGAGTCATTATACGCACTCGGTCAAGCAAGTCCCACTGCCTGCGAATCCCCGTCCTGGGGCTGGGCAACCGGGACGAAGGCTTGACAGGAAAGAACCACCGACGTTTAATAGGCAAGGGACGTAAGAATCGTTTGATAGCAGCCGTGGATGGCGTCGACGATTTCCTGTTAGAAGCCGGGTAACGCGAGGCAGGTCTGGAAGCATAGCAAGTTTCAACTCTCAAGCCCCTTCCGCATCTCCCAGAGTTAAGACCAAACGCGAACCCGCCGATGAATCATCAGGGGGGTGGCACCTGGCGGCGAAGCCCTGTGCGGACGAAGAGATCGGCTAAGGTTTTCAGCCGGGCGCGCCCGCGCCCCCTCGCGGCAGTGGGTTGGAGGATCGATGCAGCTTCGGAAGGATCCCATTTCGCAGAATTGGGTCGTCCAGGAGGACGGCGAAACTACCTGGCCAAACCTAAACGTGTGTCCCTTCTGCCCGGGGCAGGAAGCTTTGACGCCCCAGACTATCTATTCGTACGCGAAAGGCAAGGGGGGGTGGGAAGTGCGCGTCACGCCCCATCTGCATCCGTTCTATCGGATTGAAGGTGACGCGCAGCGGCATGCCGAGGGCATTTACGATCAGATGCGAACCCTGGGCGCCCACGAAGTGGTGATCGAAAGCCCCCACCATCACCTGCGCCTTTCGCTGCAGAGCGATGAAAACGTGGCCCAGGTGCTGCGGGCTTTCGTTTCCCGCATCGCGGACCTCAAGAAAGACCGCCGCTTCCGCTACGTCAGCGTCTTTCGCAACCAGGGCGAGCAGGCCGGGCAGGATGCGGACCACCCCCATTCTCAGATTATTGCCACACCTTTCATCCCGCGCCGGGTGGTCTACGAGCTGCGCTCACTGCAACGCTACTTCGCGCTGAAGGAGCGCTGCCTGCTCTGCGACATCGCCAAGCAGGAGCTCGCCCAGCAAGTCCGCACGGTCGAATGGGATAGCCAGTTCATAGCCTTCTGCCCCTTTGCCTCCCGCCTGCCCTATGAGGTCTGGATTCTTCCCATCGAGCACCACTGCGCGTTGGAGGAGGATTTGGCCACCTGGGACCGCCAGTTGCAGTTGGCGCGTTTCCTCAAGTCCATCGTGCGCCGCCTGGAGTCGGTGTCCCCGGACTACCATTTGGTCCTGCACACCACGCCCAACCACCGCGCCAAGTTTGAACGCACCGACCACTGGCGGACTCTGCTCGAGGATTTCCACTGGCACTTTGAAATCTCGCCCGTCCGCCCCTCCACCTCGCGCTCCTACTTCCTCAAAGAGGTTTACTACAACTCCATCCTGCCGGAACGCGCCGCAGATGAATTGCGCCGGGTAAACCTCCAGCAACCCACACGCTCTTAGTCCCCTCCGGGTTCGGTCCTTAGGGTGAGCGTTCGCAATCTACCGAGGGACCGTCGGGATAGAACCGGCAGAGGGCTTCTCTATACAGGTAGGGGACTAGCCTGTCGGTAGTGGGCCACCTGGAACCGGGATTGACATCCGCTAAGCTTGGCTGTAGGCTGGGCGCATTCGTGTGTTGCAAGAGAGGGCTCTAGATCCAAGACAGCGTGGTTAAGGTACCTGCTCGCAGCCCAGTGGCCGCTTCGCACAGAATGATATTCCGGATGCAAGGCGCGGCTGGTGGGTGGCGGGCAAGATTCTCTCAGACAGAGGAGGGCCAAACGAATGAAACGCACAAATGGGTCGCCCGCAATTGTGACGGTCTTGCTGCTGATTGGCTTTGCGACTTGCGCGTACAGCCAGGACATTGAGGCAACTTTGGTAGGAGGAGGGGTAACACCCAGCGCCGGCACAGTGATCCGGCCCAAGTCCTCAGTGCGGAAACCCGAGGACAAGGGTCTTCGGGCCCATACCAACGTGGAGGTCCTTATGCCCGCCGGCGGGAGGCCCCTGGAGGCGCCTCCGTATTCTGGGTATGGATACGAGACGCCGGCGTCGCTCGCCTGTATTTACAAGCTCGTCCCCGTTGTCTCGGGCTGCAACCCCAACGCCACCACGGCCAATCCCACCGGTGGCAGCCAAGCCATTGCAATCGTCGATGCCTATGACGACCCGCTGGCAGCCAATGACTTGGCTTACTTCTCCGCGCAGTTCGGCCTTCCCTTTGGCCCTTCCACGCTCAGTGTGGTGTATGCCTCCGGCACCCAGCCGCCGGAGGACCCCTCGGGCGGCTGGGAACTTGAGGAGTCACTGGACATCGAGTACGCCCACGCCATGGCGCCCAACGCCACGATCTATCTGGTGGAAGCTGATTCGAACAGCGATGCGGACCTGTTGACGGCCGTGACCGTTGCCACCAATCTGGTGCAATGTGGGACCGCAAGGTCCTGCCTCTTACCCAAGGGCGCCGGCGAGGTTTCGATGAGCTGGGGTGGCGACGAATACCCCAGCGAAACGACTTCTGACTCGTACTTCAACCAGCAGAACGTGGTCTTCTTCGCCTCGTCGGGCGACGGACCTGGAACTAGTTGGCCTTGTGTTTCGCCAAACGTCGTCTGCGCCGGCGGAAGCACCACGGCCCGTAACCCCCAGACGGGCAATTTTCTGTACGAGCTGACTTGGAGTGAAGCCGGAGGTGGCCTGAGCGCATTCGAAGGTCGGCCGGCTTACCAGAACACCCTCAAGACTAAGGTGGGGCTGCATCGCGGCGTTCCCGACCTCTCCTTTGATTCCAACCCCGATACGGGGGCTTGGGTGTTGGACAGCAACTACTTTGAAGGAGGGCCCGGTGGCTGGTTTATCGTGGGCGGCACCAGCCTTGCTTCGCCAGCCTTGGCGGGGATCGTGAATAGCGCCGCCACCTTCCACAACAGCTTTGCTATCTCCAGTTCAGCCGAAAACGCCACCATTTATGCGAACCGTGCCGTTGCGGCTGACTTCCATGACATCACTCTCGGCTACTGCGGTCCGTATTCCGGTTATAAGGCTACGGGCCTTTGGGACGTCTGCACGGGGGTGGGCAGCGTCGCAGGTTATGCTGGCAAGTAAGGTCGCAGGCCCGGATTGGGCAGAGATTGTGAAAGCACCTTGGTGCGGGGCCCCCCGCGGCGGGCCCCGGCGAGGGGGGGCAACCCCGAGACTTGACTGGACGAAATCCCTACCCAGGCGTTGTGGTTTGCCACACGCCGGGGAAGAGTTGTGCTAATCTAACAGGGTGTTGAAGAGAGTGTGGCGGCGATCGCCAGGGCGTGCGGGCTGCGTAAACACGGCTCTCCGGACGAGGTAAGGTCGCGACTCCTTCACCGGCAATAGTTTTTCGGCACCCTGATAGGGGATGTTTCTCACGGCTCGAGGCTTCGCCGTGGGGCAGCGCTTATGGCCTTGATTGCGCCCTCTCTGCTGGCGGCGGATTTTGCCCGGCTGGGAGAGGCACTCCATTTATACAAAGAGGCGGGCGCCGCCCTGGTCCACGTGGATGTGATGGACGGGCACTTCGTTCCGGACCTCACGGTGGGCCCGCCGGTCATTGGCAGCCTGCGCAAGGCCACCGACCTCACCTTGGATCTCCACCTGCTGGTGGAGCGGCCGGAACGATACGCCCCGCAATTTGTGGAAATCGGCGCGGACCGAATCGCGATTCATGCGGAAGCAACTCCGCATTTGCACCAGGTCCTGGGAGCGATTCGAGCCCAAGGCGCCCAAGCCGGTTTGGCGGTCAACCCTTCGACGGCGATCGAATCCGTCGCGGGCGCCCTGGACGACATCGACTACTTGTTGATTCTCGCGGCGGACCTGGGATACAAGAACGCTGCCTTTATTCCGGGCACTGTCCACAAGGTGCTGACCGCTTGCGCCTTGCGCCGCGACCGGCGGTTGGACTTTACCGTGCAGGTCGAAGGCGGCATCGGCCTGGAACAAGTGGAGGAGCTTCGTGAGGCGGGAGCGGACATCCTGGTGGCGGGTTCTGACATCTTTAAGAACGGTGAACCCCTAGCGCGGCTGGCGGAGATGATGCACCGGGCGTCGCGCCAAGTTTCCAGCGTGTGATTCTGGTTGGGAGTTAGAGCTCTGGTCAAGGTATCGGCAAGGCCAACTGCACAAAAACTCTTCGCCTCGGTGTTCCTCTGGGGGCTCGGCGTGATTCTGCTCCCGGGCTGTGCGCTGGTGCGGCGGCACGCACGCCCGGAACTGGCCACGCGAGTTGCCCCCGGCGATCAACCAGACAAGATTCTCTACGAGAAAGCCACGAATGAAATTGCCCACGGGCGATACGATGTGGGACGGCTGACCCTTCAGACGCTGATCAACACTTATCCGGACAGTGAATATCTTTCCAAAGCCAAGCTGGCGATTGCGGACTCGTATTACAGCGAGGGGGGAATTTCCGGTTTGACCCAGGCGGAAGCGGAGTACAAGGATTTCATCACTTTCTTCCCCACAGCCCCGGAGGCGCCGGAAGCCCAATTCCGGGTGGGCATGGCCCACTTTCGGATGATGGCCAAGGCCGACCGCGATCAGACGGAAGCGCAACTGGCGGAAGCTGAATTTAAGGAATTCCTGCTGAAGTATCCTGACAGTCGGGTCATGCCTCGCGTGAAGGCGCGGCTGCGGGAAGCCCAGGAAGTGCTGGCCGAGGGCGAATACTGGACGGCCGATTTCTATTACACGCATGGCGCCTATCTGGCGGCGCGGGCGCGCTATCAGACTATTGCCGACAAGTATCCGAATTTCAGCGGCGGTGATGCCGCCCTCTATTTTCTGGGGCAGAGTCTGGAGCACTTGCGCCGAGGGTCCGAGGCGGCACCTTATTACGGGCGCGTCATCACGGACTTTCCCTTGAGCTTGCATGTGACCGACGCCAAAGCCCGCTTGACCGCCCTGCACCAACCTATCCCACGGCCAACCCGCGCCACGCTGGCGCGCGCGCGTGCGGATGCAGCGCGTCACACCAACCGCGACTGGTTGAGTAAACTCGGCGGGGTCATGGCGAGTACTCCCGACACCAGCGCCACCCTCCACGGCCCCGTGCGCCTCGGCGAACCGCCAAGTGGCGGACCCGAAGTGGCCAAGGCCCCAATCGGCGGACCCCCGCCCGCTAACGCCACCATCGTGGTCCAGCCCATGGGTGATACGGGACTGACCGCGGGCAAACCCGTGGACCCGAAGGCGAACCCCAACGACGACGCCGCGAAAGCCAAGGAAACGCCACCCGAAAAGAGTTCGCCCGATTCCACCTCGCCCTCGGAGCCACCCAAGAAAAAGAGCCGCTTCCACGTCTTGAAGAAAGTTGTTAAACCTTTCTGATTCTGTGTCGAAACGCGACCGCTGGCCTCATCGGGAAGACCGATAGAATCCTTCAGGGGCAAGTCGCGCCCTCTTGGCTCTTTCTACCTGCCAAGCGCAACCTCAAGATTCCCAACCGGTTGTTCCTTGACTTCGGCGCACTGTCGTGGTATTTGTCAGGCGACTCGGGTATGGTGTAGGACAGGAGAAACCCCGTGGCCCGGATGGTCTTGGTTGCCGATGACAGTCCCACCATTCAGAAGAAGGCGCTGGGAATTCTGAAAGGTGAGGGATTCGAAGTCGAGACCGTCTCGAACGGTGTCGCTGCCATCAAGCGGCTTGCGACGATTCAGCCCGCCGTAGTCCTCGCCGACGTTTCCATGCCAGGGAGAGATGGCTACGAAGTTTGCGACTTCGTGAAGAAGTCGGCACAACTTTCACACGTGCCGGTGTTGCTGGTCGTGAGCGACATGGAGCCCTACGACGACGTCCGGGGCGTGCAGGTGCGGGCGGACGGAAGAATCAAGAAGCCGTTTGAGCCGCAGGAGCTCATCGCGATCGTGGCAAAGTTCATCGCGCTGTCCGAGGCGGCGATGAAACTGGAGAGTTCCCCGACCCTGGTCGCCGCGCCCGCGCCGGAGTCTGCTCCGGGGTTCGTAGTAGCAGGTGAAGAACCAGAGGAACCGTCGCGGGCAGAACAGCCGGCCGTAACAGATTTCTCAGTGGTCTCCGAGGGAATGGCTTTCACGGAGCCCCTGCCGGAGGAGGCTCCTGCTTATTCAACGGAGCCGCCGGTGGCGGAAACCGAAACGTATGTCTCCGCGCCGCTGCCGGGGGAGGTTGCCCCCGCGTCTGAACCGCCACCGGAACTCACCGAGCTGTTCGCTGCCCCTGGGCCAGATGCCACTCCCGCCGTTGAAACTCCGGTGGTTTGCGAGCCACCCCCTGCGGCAGCTCCCGAGCCGGTCTTTATCGAGGAGCGGACCGTGCCGATTCACTTGCCTCCGCTCCCCAAACCCGAGTCCTCGACGATGATTTTCCGAGCTCCAGTGGAGATTGCGGAGCCGGTTTGGAGGGATGAGATTGCTCCTCCCCCGTCCCCGCCCGAACCCGACGATGTGACCGTGCTGGAGCCGCAGTTTGAGCCCGAAACCCCAGCCGCCCCGGTAGAATTACCCGTGGAGCAGCCCGCAGAGCCGCCCCAGGGAACTCCCGCGGTGGCCGCCATGAGCTTGGACAGCTTCTCGCTCGACGATGCCGCCGCCGGCCAAGTGCACTTTGCTCTCGATGATTGGGACGACTTCGCTCCCACCTCGGCCGCCGCGCCAGCGACGGAAGTGGCGCCAGAAGAGACTCCAGCCGAGGGTCCGGCTGAGACTCCGGCCGAAGCTCTAGCCGAAACCCCAGCGGAAATCCAGGCCGAGATTCCTACCGAAACTCCCAACGAAACCCCGGCGGAAATCCAGGCCGAGATTCCTACCGAAACTCCCAACGAAACCCCGGCGGAAATCCAGGCCGAGATTCCTACCGAAACTCCCAACGAAACCCCAGCGGAGATTCAGGCCGAGATTCCGACCGAAACTCCCGACGAAACTCCGGTGGAGATTCAAGCTGAGGTTCCGCTCGAAACTCCCATCGAAACTCCAGCGGAGATTCAAGCTGAGGTTCCGACCGAAACTCCCATCGAAACCCCGGCGGAGATTCAAGCTGAGGTTCCGACCGAAACTCCCGACGAAACTCCAGCGGAGATTCAAGCTGAGGTTCCGCCCGAAACTCCCGACGAAACTCCAGCGGAGATTCAAGCTGAGGTTCCGCCCGAAACTCCTATCGAAACTCCAGCGGAGATTCAAGCTGAGCTTCCAACCGAAACTCCCAATGAAACTCCGGCGGAGATCCAGGCCGAGATTCCGACCGTGGCTCCACCCGAAACACCCGTAGAGACTCAGGCCAAAGTCGGCGCTGGCACCTATCCCCCTCCACCGGCACTCGATTGGGGCATGCTTTATTCTATCGTCCGCAAAGTGGTATTGAAGATGTCGCCGCCTGCTCTGCGCAGGGAGGCTGTTGAGGAGTTAGCCAGGGGAATAGCCGACGAAATCGCCTCCGAGCTGAGCGACGAATTACCTCCGCCTGAGACCTGATCCGAGATCCACCCCACCCCGCTTGCGCAGAAATTTTCCCCGATGCCTTGTCCCGGGATGACCATGCTCCCGAGGGCACCTCCCCTGCCGGCACAATGCTTGCGCTCCCAGTGATTGCTGAGGTTTGACTCAGTCCCAGGCAGCCGGTATATTAGTTCGATTTCAGTGTATGGCCCGACTCAATCAGGAGAAGGTGGCTTTGGAAACCGAAATCCCCAAGCTTTATTCGCCGGAGAGTATTGAACCACGCTGGGCGCGCCAGTGGGTGGAACAGAATCTATACCGCCCTTCGGATGAGGGTGGCGGGGCGCCCTTCTGCCTGGCCATTCCTCCGCCGAATATCACGGGGTCGCTCCACATGGGCCACATGCTGGAGCACACGGAAATCGACATCCTGATGCGCTGGCATCGCATGCGCGGCGAAAACGTTCTGTGGCTGCCCGGTACGGATCACGCCTCCATCGCCACGCAGATGATCGTGGAGCGCGAACTGGGGCGGGAGGCGTTGCCCGATCTGGAGGGGCCGCCGGCCAAGAGCGCCTGGCAGCGCGAAGGTCAACGCCTCCGGCGCGAAATGGGGCTGGATAAATTCCTGGAGCGCTGCTGGAAATGGAAGGAAGAAAATGGTGGCACCATCCGCCGCCAGATGGAGCGGCTTGGCACCTCCGTGGATTGGACGCGCGACCGCTTCACGCTGGACCCGGCCTACACCCGCGCCGTGCTCGAGGTCTTCATCCGGCTCTACGAGGAAGGCCTGATCTATCGCGGGCAGTATATCGTCAACTGGTGCCCGCGCTGCGGCACGGCGGTATCGGATTTGGAGGTCGTGCACGAAGACCGTCCAGGTCACCTCTGGTACATTCGCTATCCCTTCCAGGACGGCGAGGGCCACCTGAGCGTGGCGACCACCCGCCCGGAGACGATGCTGGGCGATACGGCCGTGGCCGTGAATCCGGCCGACGAACGGTACCACGCCGCGCTGGGCCGCAAGATCGCTCTGCCTCTGCTGGGGCGAATTATTCCGGTAATCGCCGACGAATTCGTGGATCCGAAGTTCGGCACCGGCGCCGTCAAGGTGACACCCGCGCACGATCCGAACGACTACGCCATCGCCCAGCGCCACAACCTGCCACGCGTGGTGGTGATTGACGAGCACGCCCGCATGACGGCCGACGCGGGTGAAGCCTACCGCGGCCTGGATCGCTACAAGGCGCGCGAGGCCGTGGTACAAGACCTGCGGGCGCAGGGAAGTCTCGAAAACATCGAAGACTACCCGCTCAGCGTCGGGACGTGCCAGCGCTGCAAGAGCGTCATCGAACCTCTGCTCTCGACGCAGTGGTTCATGAAGATGCAGCCGCTGGCTGAGCCGGCCATCCGCGCGGTGGAAGAGGGGCGGGTCCGTATCACTCCGGATAATTACAAGAAGATTTATCTCGACTGGATGTGTAAGATCCACGACTGGTGCATCTCGCGCCAGCTCTGGTGGGGACATCGCATCCCGGCGTGGTATTGCGACGCTTGCGGTGAAGTGATCGTGGCGCGCCAGACGCCGGCGCGCTGTCCGAAGTGCTCCGGCGCCCCCTTGCGCGCGGACCCGGACACGCTCGATACCTGGTTCAGTTCCGGCCTGTGGCCCTTCGCGACGCTCGGCTGGCCGGATGCGAGCCAGGACCTGCGGCGCTTTTACCCCAACGACCTGATGATCATGGGTTTCGACATCCTGTTCTTCTGGGGCGCCCGCATGATCATGCTGGGTCTGAAATTCCTGCAAGAGGTGCCGTTCCGCGAGCTTCACATCCACGCTCTGGTGCGCGACGCGGAGCGGCAGAAGATGTCGAAGACCAAGGGCAATGTGCTCGATCCGCTCGCGGTCACGGAAAAGTACGGTACCGACGCCGTGCGGTTCGCCCTGGCCATCAGCGCGGCGCCGGGCACGGACATCGCCTTTTCCGATGACAAGGTCGAGTCCTATCGCGCTTTCGCGAACAAGATCTGGAATGCCGGCCGCTTCATCCTGATGAACCTGCAGAAACTGCCGGAGGCGATGCGCGGCCAGCTCGCCCAGGCGCTGGAACCCACCCCCGGCCTCGGCTTCGAGCCGGTGGCCTCGACGGAGCACCTGGCGCTCGCGGACCGCTGGATGTTCTCTCGCCTGGCCACGGTCACCAGGCAAATGGAAGAGGCGCTGGCCCATTATCGCTTCCACGAGGCGGCGTTCAACATCTATCACTTTTTCTGGCACGAGCTCTGCGACTGGTACCTGGAATGGGTGAAGCCGGAAATCACGCGCCCGGTCGAAGGCGAAAAGGCGCCGCCGCCGTGGATCAACCTGGTGCGCGTCTTCGAAGCGGCGCTGCATCTGCTCCACCCCTTCATGCCGTTCATCACCGAGGAGCTGTGGCACCTGCTTCCCCACCGCAACCCGGGGCCGTCCATTTCCTTGACGGATTTCAAACTGGTGGGCGAGCGGGTGGCGGACCCGATTTCCGAAAAGCAATTTGAGAAAGTGCAGGAACTGGTCGTGGCCGCGCGCAATGCCAAGGCGGAGATGGCTCTGCAGAAGCAGAAACCCAGCCTGCAGGTGGCCTCCGAGGATTTGCGGTTGCTCGAACTCTACCGCGCCCATCAGGACACCATGCTGCGCCTGGCCGGCTGCGAGGCGATGCACCTCGCGCGGGGCCGGCTGCCCGCGGAGGTCCTGGACGTTCGCGCGGGCGCCTCTTTCGACCTGCGCGTTCTGCATGAGGAGAAGGTGGACCACGCGGCCGAACGGGCGCGCCTGCAGAAGGAAAAGCAAAAGCTCGAGCAACAACTCGCGCAGGCCCGCGCGCAACTGAGCAATCAGGATTTCCTGGCGCGTGCGCCTCGGGAAGTCGTGCGCGGCGCCGAACGTCGGCAAAAGGAATTGACCGAACATTACCAGAAAGTCGTCGAATCACTGGAAAGGGTGGGTTGAAGAGTGGGGGGGTACCTGAGTCCTCCGGCTGCCGACCAATCGTCCGAGCCCCTGGATCTTTCTTCCGAGGAGCTGCGCGGCCTCATCTTCCACGCTCTGGCTGAGGACCTGGGACAGGGCGATTTGACCACCCGCGTAACACTGCCCAAGGGCGTGAAGGGCCGCGGAACCTTTCAGAGCAAACAACGCCTGGTCGTGGCCGGACTGCCCATTGCCCAAAAGGTTTTTGAGATTCTTGACACCTCCCTGGAATGGCAGGGCGGAGTGCCGGAGGGCGCGGAAGTCGAGCCGGGAACGCCGCTGGCCTCCGCGAGCGGCGCGGCCGGTACGTTGTTGGCGGGTGAGCGCGTGGCCCTGAATTTTCTCCAACACCTGAGCGGCATTGCGACCTTTGCGCGCCGCTTGAAGGCGGAACTCGCGGGCACGCGCGCGGAGTTCCTGGACACGCGCAAGACCACGCCGGGACTGCGCAGCTTGCAGAAATACGCGGTGCGCGTGGGCGGCGGGCGCAACCATCGTCTGCGCCTGGACGACGGCATCCTGATCAAAGGGAATCACCTTCGGCTGGTGGGCGGCATCCGCACCGCCGTCGCCAGCGCGCTCCAGCAGCGTCCGGCGGGTTACCACGTGGAGGTGGAAATTACCAGCCTCGCGGAACTGGACGAGGCCATCCGCGCCGGCGCCGACGGCGTGTTGCTTGATAACATGACGCCGGAGGAGGTGGGCGAGTGCGTGAAACGGGCCGGCGGGCGCGTGCGCCTGGAAGTCTCCGGAGGAATTGACGCGAGCAACATCCGCGCTTATGCCGAGACCGGCGTCGATTACATTTCCGTGGGTGCCCTCACACATTCCGCCGCGGCAGTGGATATCAACTTTCGCATCACGCCCGTTTAGCGGCAATACTGTTCACTTAAGGGGTTTCAGGGCATCAATGCGCAATCTGTTCCTGGGTGACCCCCTCACCCGGCCCGCCCCGGCTGAAGAAAACGCCGGTTGCGGTCCACCCTCTCCCCCAAAGGGGCGAGGGCAGTAAATTCAAATTACTGCCCCCCTCGCCCCCTTGGGGGAGAGGGGCCGGGGGTGAGGGGGTCGAACTGGGAACAGTCAGCATAGGTGAACAGCATTGCCTTTAGCGGGGATTTCTCACGACGCCGAGGGGATGGGTTCGAGAGGCGAGAAGCAGGGTATGCATATGGCCACCCCAAGCACCGACCGCAGGATCGACAAACTGATTCATCTGCTGGTGAAGAACGCGATGGTCGTGGTGCCGGGCCCCAAGATCGCTTCCGAGATTGGGGTCACGCGCTTCAAGGTCTGGGAGTGGATTGAGAAACTGCGCGCGCTAGGTATGGAAATCCGGGGCGTGCCGGCGGCCGGTTATCAACTCATGAAGATCCCTGACCTTCTCACGCCCAGCCTGGTGCGGCCGGAACTGGGCGCGCAGACGATCGGCCACGTCATTGTTCACTACTTTCGAACTGAATCAACCAACGACGTAGCCTTCGAGCTCGCCGCGGAGGGCGCCGAGCACGGCACCGTGGTGGTGGCGGAGGAGCAAACCGCCGGGCGTGGGCGCCTGGGCCGCGCCTGGCACTCGGAAAAATCCAGCGGCATTTACATGTCGGTGATTTTGCGGCCGCCGCTCGCACCCACCGCCGCTCCCGTGCTGACGCTGCTGGCGGGCGTGGCGGCGCAGCAGGCGGTGATCTCCTCCACCGGACTGGCCGTGGACATCCGTTGGCCGAACGATCTGCTGGTGAACGGCAAGAAGATCTGCGGAATCCTGACGGAAATGAGCGCGGAACTCGACCAGTTGCATGCCGTGGTGCTCGGCATTGGGATGAATGTGAATCACCGCCAGATGCCCGCCGAGTTGAAGAGCACCGCCAGCTCCCTTCGCCTCGAAACAAACCGTGCCATTTCGCGCGTGCAGGTGCTGGTCGCGCTGCTGCGCGAACTGGAGCGGCACTACGGCCTGCTGTTGCAGGAAGGGAGCACGGCCATCACGGAGCGCTGGGCGGCGGCTTCCAGTTTCGCGAGCGGCAAGCGCGTGCGGGTGGCCACCGCCGCGGGCGATATGCTGGCCACAACGGCGGGCCTCGACCCGAGTGGGGCGCTGCGCCTCCGCCGCGATGACGGCCGGGAGGAGTTGCTGGTGGCCGGGGAAGTCGTGGAAGTGAAGTAGACCCGCAGCAAGACCCTCGGCCCACCGGCGTGATAAGATTGAGCATGCCGGTCCGCGCCCGCATGCACGGAACGCTCCCGGGAATGAATATGGCGAACCCCAACCCGCAGCTTCTCGTCCTGGATGTCGGGAACACCAACACCACGCTCGGTGTTTTCCAGGGCGCGACCCTGTGCGCGCAGTGGCGATTGGCCACCAGCCGCGAGCAGACCGCCGACGAATACGGGATCTTGATTCACAACCTCTTCACCCTGGACAAGCTTCCCAGCTCCGACATTTCCGGAATTATGATCGCCAGTGTCGTGCCGCCGCTCAATTTCGTGTTGGCGGAAATGGCCAGGAAGTATTTCAAAATAGAGCCGCTGTTCCTGGGGCCGGGAACGCGCACGGGCATGGCCATTCTCTGTGACAACCCGCAGGAAGTGGGAGCGGACCGCATCGCCGACGCCGTGGCAGCATATGAAAAGTACGGCGGGCCCTGCATCGTGGTGGATTTCGGCACCGCCCTCACCTTCGACGCGATTTCGAAAAAGGGTGAGTACCTGGGCGGCGTGATCGCACCGGGAATCGGTATCGGAGCGGAAGCTCTGTTCGAGCGGACCGCCAAGCTGCCCCGCGTGGAAATCCGCGAGCCGGAACACGTGATTGGAACGAACACGGTCTCGAGCATCCAGGCCGGGCTGTTCTACGGCGCGGTGGGGGCGGTGGATGGAATCCTGGACCGGCTCTCGGCGGAATTGGGGAAACAGGTCAAGGTGATCGCCACGGGCGGGCAGGCGACGCTGGTGGCGGGAGCGCTCAAGTACAAGCCGCGTGTAGACTCTTCCTTAACGCTTGACGGCCTGCGCATTATCTACGAACGAAACCAGGCTGCCCCGCGGCACAAGTAGGTTCCGGGCGGTGGAAAATTACTTCAACTACTTCACCGAAATCGAAGAGCAGTTCCGCCGCTGCCGCTCGGAACCCGTGTTGCTCTCCCCCCTCGATTGGGCACTGATCGAATCGTGGAAAGAACAGGGCTTTCCCCTGGAAGCGGTGCTGGCGGGGATCGAGCGCTCCTTCCAAAAGTTCCGGGCGGGAAAACGCAGTTATCGCAAGGTGAACAACCTGGCGTACTGCTCGCAGGAAGTTTTCCGCGCCGTCGAGGAAGCGCGGGCTGCGGTGGCGCAGGGTGGCAGCAGCCCGGCCGCGAGGGCGCAACCGGAAGCGCCCTTTTCGGCGGAAGAGATTACCCGGTTCCTGACGCGCTCAGCCGGCGCCGCCCGAAGCGCGGGCCAGCGCGCCCGGGAAGCGGGGCAGCAAGTGCTGGCGGAGGATCTGGCCGGGATCGCGGCCACGCTCCAGGCGTTTAGCGCGCGTGCGCCCGCCCAGCCCTCAGGGGACCTGGAGGAACTCGAAAGAAACCTGACGGCGCTCGAGGAGAAACTGACGGCGTCGCTGCTGCGCGCGACCGCGGTCGAGCTCCTGGCCGGGTTCCGCGCGGAAGTGGATCGCGGCCTCGTGCCGTACCGCCGCAAGATGGCGAACGCGGAGATCGAGTCTCTGGAGCGGCGCTTCCTGAAGAATCGCCTGCTCGAGCACTACAAGATTCCCCGCTTGAGTCTCTTCTACCTGTAGAGTGTGCTCCCGTGTCTTCACCTTTTGAATTTTCACCGGTCAAGCTGGTCTATGGCGGCGAGGCGCTCGGCTACCATGCCGGACGGACGGTGCTGGTGCCGCGTGTTCTTCCCGGCGAGCGCGCCGAGGTGGAGGAAGTTCGCACGCAAAAAGGCGTGGTGCACGCCCGGCCGCTGCGGATTCTCGATCCCTCGCGCGAGCGCACGGAGCCCCTGTGCCCTTACTTCGGCCGCTGCGGAGGCTGCCAGTACCAGCACTTGACGCTCGCCAGCCAGCTCGCGACGAAGCCGGAAATCTTGCGCGAGACTTTGCGCCGGCTCGGAAAGGTTAATTGGGAGGCGCCGATCCCGATGCACGCCAGCCCCGCGTGGAATTACCGCAACCAGGCGCAATTGAAGGCGGGAAAATCCGAGGACGGCAGCCCGGCGCTGGGATTCTTTGCGGCGGAATCGAACCGGCTGATCCCGATCGACTCCTGCCCCATCCTTTCGCCGGCCCTGAACTTGCTGCTGGCGGAGTTACGAAGCCAGGCTTGGGCGGAGGCGCTGGGTAATTGTCGCGAGGTCGAGATCCTGGCCGATGACCGCGACGAAAAGGTGATGCTCACGCTGCGGGGGGGCTGGAATGGGCCGGAAGCTCGAGCGCTCGCCCAGCGGTGCTTGGCGGAACTCGCGGGTGTGGTAACCGTGGCGATCGAGCCGGGCGCAAGCCTGCAGGTTTTCGGTGAGCCGCATCTCAATTATCGCGTCGCGGATTGGACGTATCAGGTCAGTCCCACGGCTTTCTTCCAAAGTCAGCGCTTCCTGCTGCCGGAGTTCGTGGCCGCGGTCGTGGGGGAGGAAACCGGAGTTGTGGCGATCGACCTCTTCGCCGGCGTGGGCCTGTTCACGCTGCCCCTGGCGCGGCGTTTTGAGCAGGTGATCGCGGTGGAGTCGCATCCGCAAGCGGCGGCCGACCTCGCAGCGAACGCTCGCGCCGCAAACGGCCCGAACATTCGCGCCGTCGCGGAGACCGCCTTCGACTTCCTGCGGCGCTGCGCGCAGGCGGAACCTGACCTCGTGGTGATGGACCCGCCCCGCGCCGGCGCGGGCGTCGCCACCTTGAAGATGCTCCTGGCGCTCGAGCCCAAACGCCTTCATTACATCTCGTGCAGCCCGCCCACGCTGGCCCGGGACCTGGGGTTCCTGCTCCAGCAGGGTTATCGGCTCGATGCTCTGGAAATGTTCGATTTCTTCCCGCAGACCTACCACATTGAATCCCTGGCTCGCCTCTCGCACCGTGCGTAGCACCGAGGTAATTTCCGAAGTCCTCGCCGCGTTGCCGTTGAAACCGTAGACCTCTGAAAAACAGGGCCTCCCTTTCGGCCATTTGGTGCTAAGCTTGCCCGAGGGGAGCAGGATATGGCTTCGAAACCGGAGGTGAGCGCAAGTCCAAGTCGATTCTACGCCTTCTTCTCTAATCCATTGGTCGGCATAGTGGGCACAGCAGCGAGCATCGTTAGCGTGCTCCTTGCGGTCTATTTTTACTTTGGGAGCGTCAGCTACCCCGAATTGGTTTATTTCGTCAACCCCGTGCGCACGATCGTGGTAAAGCAGGGCACGACCTCGCGCTTGGGGGTTGTATTTGACGGTCACGCCCTCGCTCAAGATGTCACAGCGTCCCAGGTGGCCATATGGAACCGGGGGCGCCAGGCAATCAGGCGAGCAGCAATACTTCAGGCGGTCACCATTATTACGGAACCTAGAGTTCCAATCCTTGAAGCCACGATCCGCAAGACAAGCAGAGACGTAGTGGGTGTTGATCTCGACCGGACGCGTCTCGCTGAGGGAGAGGTCCCTGTATCGTGGAATATCCTGGAAGAGGGGGATGGCGGGGTGGTCCAGATCGTTTATGCCGGCGACGTCGGCACCCAGATCCGTTGCCGCGGTGTAATTGAGGGGCAACGAGGCGTTCGAGGGCTCAAGGTTCCGCGGGGTACCATAGAGTCGCCAGAAAACCAGCTCCGGTTTCCGAGATTGACAAGATACGCCCTTCTTGTGGTTGCACTCCTCATGCTGATCGTTATTCCGTTGAATTTGATAGTTCGGCACGTCGAGATTGCCCTCTCGTATGGTTGGTCGCGGCTACGTCTCCTTCTCTTTTCCGTCGGGGTGCCAATAGTGATTGCCGGGGCGCTCTTCTATATGTTCCTGCAGGCCTCAGTTCCGGCCCCCCCCTTTGGATTCTAACGGCGGGCAGAAGGCCCACCGTGGCGGGCTTGCCGCTCGCTGATGCGAAAGCGGCGGGCCTTTGAAAAACGAAACCCGCCCTAGAAATGTTCGATTTCTTCCCGCAGACCTACCACATTGAATCCCTGGCTCGCCTCTCGCGAAATGGGTAACCCGCAGGATGACAAAACGGGGGCTCGGGGTGGGGGGAGCAAATTGGTACGCTGTAGCGTCTAGATTCAATTCGTTGTTGACAACGATAATAATCGTATGTACACTTAACCCTGAGGCCAGCGCCCGGGCTGACCGCTGACAGCTTTAACCGCGGGAGCAGGAGAATTGAGAAAATGTCCCGCTTTGCCATGATGTTGTTGATAATAAACGCAGTTAGCGACATTGCGCATGACCCACATAAAAAGTCAAGTCATTGAAATTAAACCGTTTAAGTGCCTTTGGCTGCGGTCTGGCTCTACAAGAAAGGGGGCCCCAAAATGAAGGTAAGTCCCACTATGTTACTGAAAACAAATGTAGAAAAAATGTCAGTTTTCAGGCTTTCCATGATGTCATTGAAACAAATAGAGTTATAGTCTTATTTCCATGATGTTGATGAAAAGAAAGGTGGTTAGCAGCAATACTGTTTGCGGGTTCGGGGCGGGGGGAGCGCTGGGCGCTGCCACCGCAGGGCGTGGTGAGAAATCCGCGCCAGATCGCAACTGGGGAGTTATTAGGAACTAAGGGTCCCACCTTGGACCAACGTGCAACGGAGTTGAACATCCTGCCGAGGGCCCACAGCGAAACTTCGCCTATGCACTCCTCTCGCCCCAAGCCGCGAAGTTCCCTCAAGGCTCCGCTGGCGGCGCTGGCGGCGAGCTTCGCTTTGGGGATTGTGTGGGCGCACTCGATGGGGGCCACGGTCGGGGTCGCGTGGTTCCTGGCCGGCGCGGGCTGCTTCCTGCTTGTCGGGCTCATCCTGCTGCGTTCCGGTTGGCGACGCACGGCCGTCTGGTTCGCGCTGGCTGCCCTTCTGCCCACGGGTGTGGCTGCGGCGCGCCTTCATGCGCGCCGGTTTCCGCAGAATCATGTTTCTCACCTGGCATCCCTGGGCGTCGACCTGGGCGACCCGGTACGGCTGGAAGGGCGAGTCATCTCAACCCCCTATCGCACGGGATACGGGATGCAATTCGACCTCGAGGCCCAACGCATCGAGTCTCGCGCCAGGATCTTTGCCGTGACGGGGAAAATCCGCCTGCGCGTGCAGGGTACGGAAGAATTCGACGCTCCCACTGGCGCCCAGCCGCTCGCGCTCCAATACGGCGACACCATCCGGACACTCGTTCGCCTGCGCCAGCCGCACATCTATCGAAACCCCGGCAGCTTTGATTTTCGGCGCTGGATGGAAGACATCGAAGACATTTATTGGATCGGGACCGTCAAGAATTCACGGCTCATGGAGAAAGTGGGTCAGGCGGGGGGCTTCAATCTGGGCTCGGGTCTGGAGCGCGTGCGGCAGCGCTTGCTGCGCGGGATCGATGATCTCTATCCGCCGTGGTCGGCCCAGGGGCGTTATGGCGCCGTGCTGAAGGCTGTACTATGGGGCGAACGCACTTCGCTCGATTCCGACACCATTGAGGGGTTCCGAAAGACGGGCCTTTATCACCTGTTGGTGATCGCCGGCCTGCATGTGGGCCTGCTTACGCTGCTGTTGGGCTTCCTGCTGCGATGGTTCCCCTGGAACACGGCAACGAAGTCGGTCATTGTGCTCGGCTTCCTGGCAGCCTACTCGTTACTGGTGCAGCAACGCGCGCCCACGCTGCGTGCGACGCTGATGATCGCCCTCTACCTTGTCGCGCGCATTCTCGACCGGGACCACTCCGCGCTGAATTCCATCGGCGGCGTGGCGCTGATTCTTCTTTATGTCCGCCCCACGTGGCTGTTCGAGTCTGGATTCCAGCTCTCCTTTGCCGCGGCGCTGCTGATTGTCGGGTTGGCGGTTCCGCTTCTGGAGCGCACCACCGAACCGTACCGCCGCGCTCTCGACCGGTTGGATGATGTGCTACTTGACGATCACGTGCCGCCGCGACGTGCGCAGACGCGGCTGGACCTGCGGGCCTTGATTCAGGTGCTGCGCGGCCGCGCGGGCTTTCTGGATCGCCACCCTGCCTTCGCCCGCAGCGTAGTGGTCATGCCCCTGAAAGTTCTATTGTGGGCCGCGAGCATCCTGCTGTTTTCCACCGTCCTGCAATTGGGCTTGCTCCTGCCCATGGTCAGAACCTTTCATCGGGTCACGTTCGCGGGCGTAGGATTGAACGCCCTGGCGATTCCGGTCATGACCCTGCTCCTGGCACTCGCCCTGCCGATCAATCTCCTGAGCGTTGTGTCCCCGGCGCTTGCGGTCTGGCCCGCCAAGCTGCTGAGCATGGTGATGGCCGTGCTCTTTGGCTTGACCCATCTGCCTGGACTCACGACGTGGCTCTCATACCGAGTGCCCGAACCCCCGGGGTGGGTGGCGTGGGGATTCTGCGGGGCGTTCATCATTGCGGCCGGGGCGCTCAGATTCGCGCGGCGGGCTGTGGGCATAACGCTTGCAGTTGCTGCGGTCTTCGTGGCTCTGGTGGCCCTGCATCCTTTTTCGCCGCGCCTGCCGCGCGGGACACTGGAACTGACTGCGCTCGATTGCGGTCAGGGCGACGCGCTCTTGCTGGTGTTTCCCGACCAGACCACGATGCTCGTCGATGCGGGAGGCAGCCGGACGCGCGGCACCCGGGAGGGTGACTTTCAGGGCCGTCGCTGGGATCCGGGTGAGGATATTGTTTCGCCCTACCTCTGGTCACGCGGCATCAAGACGATTGATGTGGTGGTGCTGACCCACGCGCACGAGGACCACCTGGGCGGGCTCGGAGCAATCCTCGACAACTTCCGCGTGGGCGAGTTCTGGCACCCTCCCACTCCGGAGACTCCGGAATACGTGGCACTCCTCGAGAAACTCGCAAAGCAGCATATTCCCGTGCGCACGCTCTATGCTGGCGACACCCTGGCGCGGGGAGATACCTCCACTCGTGTGCTGTGGCCGCCGCGGCAACGGCCTTTGTTACGTTCTCCTAGCAATGACGACTCGCTGGTCATGCGGATCGGCACGGATGGAGTGAACTTTTTGCTGCCGGGCGACGCAAGCCGTGATGTGGAAAAGCAACTCCTGGCGGCAGGTGAGCCCCTGGCGAGCCAGGCACTCAAAGTGGCGCACCACGGGTCAAGGTCGTCCTCCAGTCCGGAATTCATTGCGCGCGTCGCGCCCCGCGTGGCGATCATCAGCACAGAGGCAGCGGGCGCCGGGAACCTGCCGAATCCGGAGACGCTGGAGGTGCTGCAAAACGCCGGGGTCAGGATTTTCGAGACCGCCATCGACGGCGCGACGACGGTGCAATGGACGGGGCGGTCGCTGGTGGTAAGCAGCTATGGCGCACCGGGATTGGTGCCGGCGACGGGAGCGGCCAGGGAGGGGGCGGGCGTGGAGGGGGTCAAAGTCCGGTAAAGAGAGTGCGACACCTGGGCGCCGAAAAGCATCACTGCCGAGGATATATACGTCCAGGTCATAAGAGCCACGACAACACCTATGGATCCGTAAACCTGCCGGTAATTGAAGAAGGGGAGCAAGATGGTGAAAAGCCAGCGGGCCACCTCCCAGACCAGGGCGGTCAGCAAAGCGCCGGGGAAAGCGTGGCGGAGCCGCATGGCGCGATGGGGGAGCCGCTGGAACAGAATCAGAAACGCCAAGAGCGCTACACCAAAGGAGCCTGCCGCCGTCAGCAGATGATAGATGAAGACCACCAGGGGATGCAGGGAGGGAGCCAGCAGGCGCCCCAGCCAATTGCGGAAAAAGATCTCCACGGCGACGAGTCCCGTGGAGATGAAGATGAGGCAGGCCACGACGACCGCCATCTCGAGGGCCAACAGACGGCTCTGCCACCAGGCGCGGTCCTGCGCGACTTCCCAGGCGCGGTTCAGGGCTTTCTCGAGGGGCACGAACACTCCCGCAGAGCTCCACAGCAGCAGCAGAAACGAGATGAGGCCGATTCTCCCGTAAGCGCGCGAGATGCCGACCAGATTCTGCATGATGAAATCAGTTTTGACGGGCAGGTAGCGCTGCAGGACCGTGGCGAGCCGGCCCGCGAGTTCGAAGCGGCGGATGTAAATTCCGCTCACCCCGAGCAACAGCAGGAGCATGGGAAAAATGGCCAGCAAGGTGTGGTAGGCGATGGATGCCGAAACCATCAGCGAATCTTCCTGGAGAAATTTCCGCAGGGCTTCGCGCAGTACGTGGCGGGTCCTCTCCCCGCGCCGCTGATTCCGTCCCGCATTGGCCGTGGAGAGTCCGGTTGGCATTTTCCCTGAACGCCAGCGCCCGCCGGATGAGGATGGTGAAATCCACACACCGGTCTTGACCCTAGCTTATACTCGATTCTCGCACTCCAGGGCCAGTGGTATTTGCATCTGGCCGGCAGGAGGTTTGGAGCGTGGCCACCGCGGAGGAAATTCTCGCAGAAAGCCGCCGGGTCCGGCGGCTGCAAGTGGTGGTTGACCTGATAACGAATCTCCTCCGGCAGTCGGACCTGCCGGTCGAGGAAGCCGCGGCCCTGGTCGCTCAGACTCGCCAGTATGCTCTCCGGCTTTTCCCTGGCCGGGAAGAGACGTACGACCTGCTTTATCAATCCCGGTTCAAAAGGCTCCTCGCCGAAAAGTACAGGGTGATTTGAGCCGCCCGGCAGAGCTCACGGCTTGGCGGGGGGCGCGTTCGGCGGCCGGTGGGAAACAGACCGCAAGGTGCCGGTGAGTGAACCAACGGCAATCATCGCCTTGATGCGCAGGGGCAATTGCTGGTCGTCAGCGCTGAACCAGATAAGCATGCGGCCTTTCCTTTTGAACAAACTGTTGAAGACCTTTGGCTCCACGCGAAAAGCGTCGAACGTTCCCAGGGGAGTCTGCACCTTCTCGCGCGCCTGGACCTCCACGACGACCCGCTGGGTCTTGGAGCCGTCGTTCACAGGCAGTTCGATCGTGCGGCCAACCTCGAAGTGCTGGCGGCGGAGATAATAAAACGCCGTCACCACGTCCTCGACGCAGGGAGGAATCTCGTTTTCGGTGTGTTTGGCCGGCGCGCCGGACTGGCTCAGGTCGCGTTCATCCAGCAGGGCGAGTTTCCGGATATAGTCGAAAACAATCAGAGTGTCCTTGTGCCGCCGCCCTTCCTTGATCTTCTTGGTAATACGCTGCGAGCAGAGAGTCTGGGGGCTGAAGAAGGAATGGAATTCGTCGTTGACGTCGATCAGCAGCGAGACGACCCCCTCCGACCGCGCCGTGGTCGTGACCTCGTAAGCGTCACGCGCGCCCTCGCCCCCGCTGCGGAGCGTGCCTGTCACCTCGCCTGCATGGAAGACGGACCACGTTACATCGTAGGTCAGCGTCTCGCCCGGCGTGAAAGATTCATGGGCGTTCTCCCCCCTCACCGGGACGGAGACCGCGAGGGGCAGTAGCAGGAGCAGCGCACGGACTGGAAATGAGATGTGTGTTTGCATACCAACCATTAGACGCGGCGGGCCTTACCCAGGTGGCCCGGCACACTCTAGCGGAGCCAGATCTTTAACGCCAGAAAAATCATCCCGCCGAGGTACCCGAGCAGCGCCTCGTATTCACGATTCTTCCGATACTGCTTCCACTGGAATTTTGCCCCGCCGGCGGAGCAGCGAAATCTGGGAAGCAAAAGTGGAACACTCTGAGCATAACGCTTGTACTCATCCCCGAACTCCTGCCGCAGGAATTCCTCTTCGCGACGGATCACAGGCCAATACACCGCCACGAATAGAACCACCAAGGCCAAGCCCAGGATCCACGAGCCTCCGGCCAGAGCAAATCCTCCGCCCACGCAGGCGCTTCCAAGGTAAAGGGGGTTCCGCGTGTACGCGTAAGGCCCGCTGGTGGCCAGACTCTGATTCTTGGCGAGGTGCCCGGCGGCGTAGGCGCGGATCGCTATTCCCAGCAGTGCCACGGCGCCGCCCGCCAGCCAAAGTGCCACGGTGGGCCGGCAGAAGATGAGGTATGCCGCGGACAGAGTGAATCCCATCGGTACGCGCCAGCGCGCGGCCCACCGAGCATAGGCGCTATGCATGTGCCCTCGCCAGACGTTGCGTGATGGCGGCCAGGACGGTCTCCACAGAAATCCCGGGCAGATAGGCGGGGCTCGACGCACGGCGGGTGTGGGTGGTCGGGCCCAGGTTTGAAAGGGCGATGTCGTCCGGAGCGAAGGGGCCGTTGCGCACCGGGTCTGTGGGGCCGAAGATGCCTACGACGGGAGTAGCGACGGCGGCGGCCAGATGCAGGGGCCCGGTGTCCCCTCCCACAAACAATCTGGCCCGCCGCGCCAGGGCGATGAACTGCACAAGCGTAGTGGGTAAATACCGGGCGCGGGTCGAGCCCGCGCGCCCCGAGAGCTCGGAGATCAGACTCTCTTCATCGGGAGAGCCGGTCAGTAGGATCTGCTCGTGAATAGCGCCTTCCAATCGCCCGATGAGCTCCGCGTAGTTTTCCGGGGACCAGCACTTCGACCGCCAGCCACCGCCCGGATTGATGATGATGAAATCCTTCGCGTGGAGAGCGGCGAGTTGAGTGTCCACGTAGGCGTCGTCTGCGTCGTTGCGTGGCAAGGGAAACTGCCAGTGCTCGGTGCGCGCACCCAACCGCTCGACGAGCGCCAGATTCATTTCTATGACATGCTGGCGTTGGCGCGGCGAGACTCGTTGATTGTACAACAACGCGGCGCCGGGCTCGCGCAGCCAGGGTTTCGCGAACCCGATGCGCTGGCGCGCGCGGCTAAGCCACGCGACCAATGCCGACTTCCAAAGCCCCTGAAAGTCGAGGGCCGCATCGTAGCGGGACTCGCGCAGCGCACGCCAGCCCCGCCCGATTTCCTCGAGCGTTCCGCCTCTCATCCACCGCCGGCGCCATCCCAGCGTGTCGAGTTTCACGACGCGGTGAACATAAGGGTTGCCATCCAGCAGCAAGGCGTGACGGCTCTCCACGACCCAGTGAATCTCCGCTCGCGGAAACGCCTCCCCCAGCGCCGCCGCGGCCGGCAGAGCGTGCACGATGTCGCCGATCGAGCTGAGGCGTACGATCAGGAATCGCTGCTGCGAATCAGTCATCCCTTGCACCTGGGGAGGGCTCTGGAGCGCGGGAAGCCGGCCCTAATCCTGGCGCGCGCGCCGGGCCATCTCCGCCAGGAGCTCCCGCGTGGAATGGTTCTTGGGGTCACCCACGATTCGCACCTCGCCGCCATAGCTTTTCACAACATCCCGTTCCGGCACGGTCTCCACGGAATAGTCGGTGCCCTTGCAGTGCACGTCGGGGCGCAGGTCAAGCAGGACACCCGCTGCGCTCGACTCCTCGAAGACGACCACGTAATCCACCGAGGCGAGCGCTGCCACCAATTCCGCCCGGGCTTCAGCAGGAAGAATTGGCCGCCCCGGGCCTTTCAGCGTCTTCACGCTGCGGTCGCTGTTCACGCCCACCACCAGCACATCTCCACACTTCCTCGTCTCTTCCAGATAACGCACATGGCCGACGTGGAGGATATCAAAGCAGCCGTTGGCGAAGGCGATGCGGTGGCCTTCCCGGCGTAGGCGCTCGCCCAGGGGGCGGAGTTCGTCGCGGCGGATAAGGGCGGCGCTCATGCGTTGCGGATGACCTCCCTCATCTCACTCAACCTCACCGTTGCAGTACCCCGCTTCATGACGACGATCCCTCCCGCGCAGTTGGCGAGCAGGGCGGCGTGCAGAAAACTCGCTCCGGCGGCGAGCGCCAGCGTGAACGCAGCGATCACCGTGTCGCCGGCGCCCGTCACGTCCACCGCTTCCTCCGACCCGAAAATGGGAAGATGGCGGGGCGCGCGGCGCGGCTCAAACAGTGCCATCCCGTCGCGCCCGCGCGTCACCAGCAGCGCCTGAAGGGCCTGGCGGCGCAGAAACTTTCTCCCCAGCGCGTGCAGCCGCTCGAGGTCATTGCCGATCGACTGTCCGAAAACCGCCTCGACCTCGGGTTCATTGGGCGTCGCGGCGGTCAAATGCTTGTAACTTGCCAGGTCGTAGCGTGAGTCGATAGTGATGGGCAGCGGCTTCGGACCGATGCGCCGCCGCAGAAAATCCACTTCCCGCGCGTTGGTCGTGCCGTAGCCATAGTCGGAAACCAAGACTCCTGTGGAGGCGCTCAGTAACGCGGCCGCGGCCCGCGTCAGGCTGGCGCGCACACCCGGCGCGAGAGGCTGCGTCGGCTCGCGGTCCACGCGCACGATCTGCTGCCGCTGCCAGTGCGTCACCCCCCCCAGAATACGTGTCTTGGTGGGGGTCAGGCGATGGCGGAGCCGGACTACGTGCCGGATGGAAATTTGCTTTTCGCGGAAGTAGCGGAGCAGCGCTTCACCCGCTTCGTCGTCGCCGACGACACCCACGGGGATGACCCGCGCCCCCAGGTCCGCCAGGTTATTCACAGCGTTCGCACCACCACCGGGCGTCACCTGCTTCTCGCGCTGCTTCAAGATCAGCACCGGCGCTTCGCGCGAGACGCGGGCGATTTCGCCGTAGATGGACTCATCGGCCACCAAGTCGCCCAACATCACCACTTTCTGGCGCCGGAATCGGTCCAGAATGGCGAGCAAGGCAGTACGGTCTGTGCTCGTAAGTTTCATCCGTTCGGCTCCTCGGGAGCCGTCGCGACCCGGGGCGAACCCGCCTGGAAATCTTCCAGGATCATGCTGACCGCTGCGAGCAGGTTTCCCGCAACGCGCCGGCCTTGTGTGACGGGGTTCGCCCCCGGATTGCACGGTTACGCTGGGTGCTCATGCGTAATATTCCACTGCTTCACCAGTTCCAGGGTGGCGCGGAAAACTTCCTCCACTGAAATGCCGCGCAGGCATCGAAAATCAACGGGGCACTGACGCAACCCGCAAGGACTGCACGCGACACGATGCTTGACGATGCGAACCCGCGCTCCCACCGGCCCCGTGGCGCGCTCATCGGTGGAGCCGAAGATCGCGACCAGCGGCACTCCCAGTGCCGCCGCCAAGTGCATGGGCCCGGAGTCGTTGGTCACGATCAAGCGGCACTCGGCCATAAGCGCCAGCAGTTCCCGCAAGGAGGTTTCGCCCGCCACGACCGCAGGCGTGTGCTCCATGGCCTGGGCGATCTCCTCCGCCAAGGGTCGCTCCGCAGGGGAGCCGAAGATTAGCACATCGGCGTTCAGCGCACCAATCAGGCGATCGGCCAGCGCCGCGAAACGCTCCGGCATCCAACGCTTGGCCGGCCCGAAGGAAGCGCCGGGCGTGAGTCCGATCAGGAACCGCGGCCCACTCAAGCCGAGCCCATCCAGCTTTTTCGCCGCCCATTGCTTCTCTGCTTCGGTGAGGCGAAGCCGGATTTCTGTGATCGGCCGGGGCTTGTCAATCACACCAGCGCGAAACAGGAGCTGCAGGTAGTAATAGACCTGGTGCCCGCAAGCGCTGGGCGAGGGGGGCTCGATGGCCTCGTCGAGCAGGAAGCTGCGACCATCCCCGGCGTAACCGATGCGCGAAGGGATGCGCGCCAGGCGAGCCATCCAGGCGGCATGAAAAGCGTTCTGGAAAAGGAGGGCGGCGTCAAAGCGCTCTGCCTGCAGTTCCTTGACCAGCCTCCAAAAGCCTCGGGGCCCGCGGTGTTCACTATTCGGTTTATAGATGATTTGGCGATTCACCGCGGGATGATGCCAATAGATCTCGCTGACCCAGGGTTTCGAGACCAGGACAATTTCGGCGCGCGGGAAGCGGGCGCGCACAGCTTCCAGCGCCGGCAACGACATGACCGCGTCGCCCACCCAGTTGGTGGCTCGAACCATAATGCGCTGCCAGTCCGCGCCGCGAAAGGGACTCGTCATCATTCCGCAATTTCCGGCCTTGCAAGAAACGCCAGCAGGGCTTTTTCGAACTCTTCGGCCGCGAGGATTTGCGCCGCGATGACACAGGCCACAATGGGCAGCCCCGGCCTCCAATCCCGGGGGATTTTCACCGCGTCCTTCTCGGTCGTCAGCAAGGCGGCCGCACCGTTCTTCCGAGCGCTCGCGACCAGGCGGTGAAGCTCCTGCTCAGTGTATACGTGATGGTCGGAAAATGCATCTTCGGCGACCAAGTTGAAGCCCCAGCGCTGGACGTCCGCAAAGAACGCACGGGGGTTGCCGATTCCGCAGAACGCCGCCACGCGCTGGTGGCGAATTTCCTCGCCGGCAAGAGCCTTGCCGCTTGCCACGTCCACCAGGGCCAGGAGTTCAGTCGAGCTGCGAAAGCTCTTGGCTGCGGGTTGGATTCTCGAAATCATCTCCTCGAGCGGTTTCGGATCACCGGAAGCGACCCGCGTGATCACCACCATTTGCGCGCGCTGGAGGGCGGAGAGGGGTTCGCGCTGGCGGCCGGCAGGCAAGAGGCACCGGTCGGAAAGTGGTTGCGTCGCGTCCAACACCACCAGGTCGAGGTCGCGCGCCAGGGCCAGGTGTTGGAACCCGTCGTCGAGAATGTGCACGTCGACCGCGAAGCGCTTCTCCGCCTCGCTCCCCCCGCGAAAGCGGTCGGCGCAGACGATGAGGGGAACTTCCGGGAGCGCGCCAGCCAGCAGGGCGGGCTCGTCGCCCACTTCCCGCGCCTCCGCGTGGCGAGCCGGTGCGGGGGGGACGACGAGGAGGTCAGCCTGGCTGCGGCGGGCGTAGCCCCGCGTCAGGATGCTCGGCCTCCATCCGTGCCGCAGAAGGGTTTTCGCGACCAGCGCGACGAGCGGCGTCTTGCCGGTTCCGCCCGCCGTCAGGTTGCCCACGCTGATCACAGGCCGCGACAGGCGGCGGGTTTTGAACCAGCCGCGCTTGTAGGCAGCGTGGCGGAGTTGAACACCCAACCGAAATCCCGCCGAGAGCGGCAGCCAAAGGGGATTCACTTGGCCTCGCGTGAGAGAGGCGGTCGCGCCGGCGCTTCGCGGCCGAGAAATTCGCGCAGGCACTCGAGCGTGCGCGCGGTGGCGCCGGTATTCTGCTCCAACACCTGCCGCGCGCTCGCGCCCAGGCGGCGGCGCGCCTCAGAGTTTTCCAGGAGCCAGGCGGCGTGCGCCAATTCCTCCGGGTTGCGGATTTGAATCGCCGCCCCGGCGTCCAGAAACAGCTTCGCGATGGCGCGGAAGTTTTCCATGTGAGGCCCAAAGGCAATGACCTTCGACCAGTAAGCGGGTTCGACCAAATTGTGCCCCCCCGTGGGAACCAGGCTGCCGCCGATAAAAACCAGGTCAGCCACTTCGAAGATTCCCGCCAATTCCCCAATCGTGTCCAAAAGGAGGATGGCCGCGGAAGCGAGTTGCGCCCCCAACTCCTGCTCGGCGGCCGACATCGTGGTGCGACGAATAAAACCGCAGCCCGCTCGCCCCAGATACTGTGCGACCTCTTCAAAGCGCGCGGGATGGCGCGGCGCGAGGATCAATAGCGCCTGGGGGTAACGCGTCCGGATCAGTTCCCAAGCCTCCAGGACGAGTGGTTCCTCGCCGGGCATGGTGCTTGCGGCCACCAGTACCGGGCCACGCTGGGCACGGCGCAGCGCCATCTTCAGCGCGCGCGCGAACTCGCCGAGGTGCGGTGGCTGGGCGTCAAACTTGAGGTTGCCGACCATCCTGACCCGCTCGGGCCTCGCGCCAAGCTGCCGGAAGCGGTCGGCGTCGGCTTCCGTTTGCGCGCAGATCACGTCCACATCGGCCAACACGCGACGCATGAACGGTCGCGCGAGTTTGTACCCGCGCAGCGACCGCCGCGACAGCCGCGCGTTCACCACCACCACACGTGCCCCCGACTGCTGCGTGGCGCGCAGGAGATTCGGCCACAACTCAGTCTCAACCACGATCAGCAGCGCCGGTTGCAGGCGTGCCAGTACCCGGCGCACCGCCCAGCGCCAATCCAAGGGAAGGTAGAAGCGGCCAGCGATCGCGGGTATTTGCGCCTCGCCGGCGGCGCGCCCCGCCGGGGTGACGTGACTCAGAAAGATTTTACGCCCCGGAAACGCACGCTCGACCTCCTTCACCAGGCCCACCACGGCCAGCGTTTCGCCCACGGAGACGGCGTGAATCCAGATTGCCCCGGGATGGATTTCTTGAAACGGGATGCGCCCGAAGCGCTCACGCCAGTGGCCGGGCCGCAGACCCCTGCCCTTTCGCCACAAATAGAAGGGCGCACTTAATATTGCACCCAGAGTGAACAGCATGCTGTAAACCAGATACATATGAGGAAGGACAGCGAGCAGGCCTCGTGAACACCAGCGGAGCCAAAAGCGATTATATGCTGAAAGCGCGTCATGGACAATGCCCCCGCAGCGCGCCTCCTTCCCTATCCCGAGTTTTGAGACGGCCTCTGAAGGTCAGCTCCAGGCGCGAGCAGCGCGCTTCTCTCGTCCTGCATCTAATTAATAGGACCGGCCAGGCGCAGTTCGGTACCCGAGGCCGGGAGGGGAGGGTCTGTGCCATGTCGCGTTTTTGGAAATGCTCAGCAGTTGCGTTTCTGGCGCTCGTGACTTGGGCGCCGGTTGCGTCCGCGCGCGGGATCTTTCTCGGATCCCCCGGCTACCTCGGAGGGTTCTACGGACCGGGTCGGTGGTATGGCCCCTGGGCTGGACAGGTGTATTACCCCGGGCCGCCCGTGGGAAAAGTCCAGATCGTCACGAAGCATAAGGGTGACTCGATCTACGTCGATGGCGGGTTGGCGGGCCGCACCGGCCAACTCAAGAAATTCCCTCTCCGCGCCGGGGCCCACACCATCGAGCTGCGCAATTCCAGTGGGCACACGTTCTACCAGGAACGCATCACGGTGATCCCCGGCAAGAAACTCAAGATTCACACCGATTATCCCGGCCAACCGTAGTCGGCTGCTGAAAAAGGCCATCTGCCATGCTGCGCCCTTCGCTTCGCTCAGAATGACAGGATCGCGCTCACGTTGTGATTCTGAGCGAGCGCAGCGAGCGAAGAACCCCCGCAGTTTGTCCTTTTCACTCACCCAGGCAAACTGCGGAGATCCTTACGCTTCGCTCAGGATGACAGTGAAGGGCTCAGAATGACAGCGAAGGGCTCAGGACGACATCGGCGGAAGGCTTTTTCAGAAGCTTGCTGGTCGGGCCGCAGATGCGGCTGTGCTTGACGCGCGGGGACGCCGCGAACTACAGTACCCGGGCTTGGGAGGAGCGACCAAGTGTCAGGCCAACTTCCTGCAAGCCTCCAGGCAGGAGACATACTCGCCATTCGGGGCACCGGGTTCTTCGCACGGGGCATTCTTGCGGCCACCGGCAATACCGTCAGCCATGTGGGGATGGTCCTTGCCCCGACGCCCGGCCCCCTGGTCATCGAGGCTTTGTGGCGTGTCAAGACCCGCCCGCTCAGCTTATCAATTCAGGACAGCGAAAAAGCCTACATCCTCTCGGACCTGAGCCTCACTCCCAGCCAGCGCGAAACCGTCGTCCTCAACGCCTGCAAGTTCTCGGCCGACGGATACGGTTGGTGGGACATCGGGCTGCAGGCCGCCGACGCCGTCTGCCACACCACGTTCTTTACTGACCGCCTGTCGTGGGGCCTCGAGGGCCATCCGATCTGCTCTTACCTTGTGGCCGCGGCCTATGTCAGCCTCGGCCTGACCTTCGGCAGAAAAACGCTCCAAAGCATCACACCCGCTGACATCTTCAACTTCGCCTTGCAACAGCCTGATATCTACACGGTAACTGAGATCAAATGAATCGTCCCAGGCTGGTCACGCGGGTAGCCGTGGCACGGCTGGCGTTATGCCGCCGGAATTCGACCCCATGATCTACGGTCTGCGAATTCGAGGGGCCGCAGGTTTAAACCCTATTCGCACTCAAGTGAGGCGCCCTCTGGCGGACGGAAAAACACAATTTCGGATTCAACCAAGGCACGCGGCTGCCCGTGGAACTCGGGAACGTTCCGCTGACCTTAACCTTCACTGAAATCTATCATGGAGGGCGTCCTTCGAAATCCGCGCGTCATGATGCCATTGTGGATGAAGCCTCCGACAAACCAGGCTCCACCCACAATCTTCGCGGGACGGGGCAGGCTCCACAGTTTATGACTTCGGCGGCTCTCTCCCCTCGCGGGAGAGCCCGACGTAGGAGGGAGGGGGCCCCGAGCGCCGGGGGTGAGGGGGGCCTGGGTCGCACACATCCCGACAAAAACCGTCAGGACGTATGCGCCACCCGCGAGCTTACAAGTTGTGTGTGGCCTTGTACAATTCCGTGAAGGACCTGTACCCGGAGTGCGAGGTAGTATCGAGGATGATGAGATGACGCTCCCGCGCATTCCAGCGAGGCGCGGGAAGAGAAGAACCGGGCGTCCGAGGAGGATGCTTGCGCTCACACCTCAGTATGCGTGTAGGATTCCAGCCCGAAGGGAGACCTGCAATGATTCAACGCATTGACACTGCCTGTTTATGGATTCTTTTGACCCTGCTGGCGATTTGTCTCGGCATTTCCACAGTGAGAGCCCAGGCGGGCGCCGCGAAGGCGGCTTCGCGGGATGTGGCCAGCATTGACGTTGATGCCGCCAAAACCACCGGCAAAGTTTCGCCTTACGTCTTTGGCCAGAACATTGAATACGAGCACGGGACCATCAGCGGGGGAGAACAAAACCAGGGCGATGCGCACGGCCTGCACACGGGCGGGCTTTGGGCGGAGATGCTGCGCGATCGCAAGTTCGAAGAAGGTGATCTCGACGCCGACGGGGTCGCGAACGCCTGGGTCCCGGAGGAGCTTATCACCAACCACTATTGGGAGCTCAACGGCGGACAGGGCAAGAACGACCGCTACTGGATCGACCACCAGGAATACTATGGCGGCGGGGCCGCCCAAGCGATCGAAGTTTACGGAGATGGCTCCCAGCACGCGAGTATCTACCAGATCGGCCTGCATTTCACGAAGGGTCATACTTACACGTTTTACGTCTACCTGAAGCGCCGAGGGAACGGGAGCGCCTGGGTCGAATTCGAGAACCTGGGCGGGCCGCCGTACGCGCGCCAGGACTATCCGCAAGTCTCCGAGGGCTGGGAAAAGTATACGGCGGAATTTACCGCGCCGGAAGACACCGACAGCGGGCGCGTTCGTATCGGCGTCCAGGGGAATGGGACCTTGTGGATTGACTCAGCCTCGCTGATGCCGGCGGGCAATTACCACGGAATGCGCCGCGACGTCATCGACGCGCTGAAGCCTCTCGCTGTTCCCTTGATCCGCTACCCGGGAGGGTGCTTCGCGGACACGTACCACTGGAAGGACGGCATTGGGCCGCGCGACCTGCGGCCTGAGCGTTGGTCCCCCAAATGGAACGAGTGGGAACCGAACGACTTTGGAATCGACGAGTTCATGGATTTCGCTCAGCAGCTCGGGTCGGAAGTCCACATGACGGCGAATTACCTCTCGGGCACGCCCCAGGAAGCTGGCGATTGGGTGGAGTACACGAATGGTTCGACCGGCACTCCTCTCGGCCACCTGCGAGGCGATAACGGGCACCCCGCCCCTTATGGAATCAAGCTCTGGGCGGTGGGAAACGAATCCCAGGAACTCTGCTCCGATGAGTATATCGGGGCCAACAAGATCCAGGATTACGTCCAGCGATTTCAACAATACAAAGGCGCCATCCAGAAGGCGGACCCCTCTGTCCGCGTCATGGCGGTAGGGGCGCCGCCGGGCCCACTGCAATGGAATCGCAATATGTTCGGACTCATGCCCGTTGACCTCCTGGCCGCGTCCATCTATACCGGTGAAGGCTGGCGACGGGATAATTTTGACACTAAGATCATGGACCTTGATCATTTCTACCGGCACGTGGTCGCGGAGCCGCTGGATTTTGATCATGACCTGGGCGAGATCATCACCGGTCTCGGCGACCGGCTCCCCCCGGATCACCCGCTGATCGCGGTTACGGAATACCAAGCCTGGTGGCTGACGGAAAGGGTCGATGAGGATTTCCGCCTCGCGAACGCCCTGTACTTAGCGGGCATTTTCCATGCCTTGATGAGGAGATCGCAGCAAGTGCTCATCGGCGAAATCGAATCCTTGATCAATGTTCAAGGCATCGTGGAAGTGAGTCAGACTTCCGTGAAGTTAACCCCGGAGTATTTCGCATGTCTGCTCTATCGGCAGCACACGGGAAGCTCTGTTTTGGCCACGTCCACTGCGAGTCCGATGGCGACGTTTAATCCTCACCTCCCCACGCTGGATAGCTTGGCGACGCTCAGCGCGGATGGGCACACACTCTACCTCGCCGTCGTCAATCGCAGCGAAGACCAGGATTTGGGCGCGTCAATTCGGGTGGGTGGCTGGAAAGTCGCTTCCGGCAACCCGCTGCGCGTCTTCGAGCTGAATGGCAAAGACAAGGTCGCAGCAAACCCGTTCGGCAGTACTGAAAACGTCAACATCCAGGAGAAGGCGGTCCGCGTCGAACGCCTTCCTTTCTCCTACCGATTTCCGGCGCATTCCGTGACGATCTTGGAGTTGGGCGGTACACAGTGAGATCCCGACTGGGGGACTCGCGCGGCATTCAGAAGGAGCGAAGCCGGAGCGAAGAACCTGCGGATTAGCTCGAATTTCTCACCACGCTGGGACGCTCCTGGGGGGTTGCCTGAAGGGCGGGGCTTCAGAGTCTGTGTGAAAACCCGGCCAGCAAACGTAGAGGCCGCCTTTAGGCGGGCCTAGGTTGTTGAAGGTGTGATGATGCCGGGCTGAAGCCCGCCATTACGAAAACCACCGCGTCCCAGGGTTTTCACACAGGCTCATCAGCCCCCTCTCGTCGACCGGCCTTGACGTGAGCCAGGCCTGCCTGGCACGCGTAATCTGCCCTTTCGGGGCCAGGGGCAATGGATGCCCCGCCGCAAGGCACCTTCCACATCAGGATGGGAAGTTCGGGCCGGGTTAGGGTAGTGACTCATTTTGACACAAGCGAGACGCGGTCCTGATTTTGCCGGAATGCTCGTTCACGCCCGCCCCTTGTCGGAAGGCATGAGGCTTGATCCGTACGAATTGACTCGCAAGGTCCGTTTCTCAAGCGACCTGAGACTTATCGTTGAGGGCCTGGTGGAGGACGGATTCGAGCAGGCGGCGGCTTTCGCTTTGGGCGGTGGTGAGCTGCGCTTCCAACCGGTCACATAGCGCCATCAATTCATCCACCTTGGCCACGATGCGGTGTTGTTCGGCAGCGGGCGGCAGACCGATGACTAAGTTGAGCAGGATGGATTGATTCAGGTTTTGCATCGTTGCCCCGACCGCTGAACCACCGAGATATTCTCGAACGAGCGGCGAGCCGATTAGAGTTGCGAAAAAGATTGGAAACACGCTCTCTGGAAGCCGGAGGATCAGGCTCCCGGTCCCACAGAGCCAACCGTCCTCGCACTCAGTAACTACTGCGCACCTACCCATCTCGCCTCGGCGGGCCATTACGATGTCGCCTGCACGAAGTTTGAACGTAGCGAGTCTCTCCAAGGTATCAGGCCCTATAGCCATGCTATCGACAGGGATCAACCGCCCATTTTTCATGGACGCTGGGTTGATCACGGGAACGCCGCTCTTTGTGTAGAAGCTATTTCAAAACCCTCCGTAAGACGATCATGAAGCAGGCGATATGAAAGAAGGCTTGGTAAATGGTAAGCGAGCGGTCATAGCGCACCACCAGTCGGCGGAAGTTACCGAGCCAAGC
>Ga0116116_1000598_pt1 | contig 36790 bp, 26 predicted proteins | sample June2015DPH_10_1_FD_89722 | JGI IMG/M metagenome (GOLD analysis project Ga0116116, IMG submission 89722) | Peatland microbial communities from SPRUCE experiment site at the Marcell Experimental Forest, Minnesota, USA - June2015DPH_10_150 | ecosystem: Environmental > Terrestrial > Soil > Wetlands... | reverse complement strand
GAGGAGCTTGAAATCCAGCTCCGAAACCTGTTCGATCAACTCCGCGCCGGTAACCTGATTGATGAGTCAACGAAGGCCTGAGGCAAAAACCCCCGGGTTACCTTTTCATTTGAGTCAACGCGGGACGCAAGGACGCGCAACGCCGGTGCGTCCCTTCTGGCGTCAGCCGTGGGGCGAGCCGGCACCGGCCGACAGTTCTGCGGCCAGTTGCTCGCGGACGGTTTGGAACTCCGCCACCAAGGACGCCAGCGTGGCCGGCGCCTCCCCCAGCGCTCCGTTTCCAGCCTGCTGTTCGAGGGCGGCCGCGAGGGTGGCCAGCCGTCGGGCGCCCAGGTTGCCCGCGGAACCTTTCAGGCTGTGGGCCGCTGCGCGCAATGCCCCGGCGTCACCAGCCGCCAGCGCCGCCTGCAGACGCGCGCACGCCGGTTCCGTTTCGCGGAGAAAGAGCTGGATCAGTTCGGTGGCGGCATCGGCCTCGCCCGGCACATTCAACTCGCGCAGGCCCTCGAGAACCGCGAGATCCAGGCTCGGCGGTTCGATTGGCGTTTCTGCGCCTGCTTCCGGTCCGGCCACGAGCGACCGGCGGCGGAAGGCGCGCAGGAGCGCAGCCTCGAGGTCGGCCAGACGCACCGGCTTGCTGATGTAATCGTCCATGCCGGCGGCGAGGCATTTCTCGCGGTCGTCGTGCATGGCGTTCGCCGTCATGGCGATGATGTAGAGTGGCGGCCGCTTGACGGCGGGTCCGCCCGGCTCATCGCGATGCCGGAGGGCGCGCGCGGTTTCATAACCGTCGAGCCCCGGCATCTGGCAGTCCAGCAGCAGCGTGTCGTAGCCCTGTTTCGCCACCGCCGCGAGCACCTCGTGCCCGTTGCCCACGGCGTCGGCGGTGTAACCGAGCTTGTGCAGTTGGCGGAGCGCCAGTCGCTGGTTCACCACGTTGTCCTCGGCCAGCAACAACCGCAACGGTTGCGGCTCACCGGCCGGGCCAGCCACCTCCGCAAGCGGGGGAGTTGGCGGGGCCGCCGACACCGCCGTCATGACTCGCACCACCGTGTCGCGCAAACGCGCCCGCCGCGGCGGCTTGATCAAACAGGCGGAGAACCCGGTGCTGGCCACGACTTCCGCATCCAGACGCTGCCGCAAGGAGGTCAACACCACGAGCCGCAAGCCCGCGAGCACCGGGTCTGCCTTGATGGATTCTGCGAACGTGAGTCCATCCACGTCCGGCAGTTGCAGATCCAGGAGCACCAGGTCGAACGGCGCAGACGAACTGGCCGCATCACGCAGGCGGGTGAGTCCTTCGTGACCGCTGGCCGACTCGGCGGTCGTCATCCCCCAGTGCTCCAGGTGCGCGGTCAGCGCAGTGCGCTGCGCCGCGCTGGCGGCGACCACCAGGACGCGGCGGCCCGTCAGGACCGGGTCGGCACCCGTTGCGACTCTTGGCGCGCCCGCCTGTTTCGGCAGGCTGATTTCAAACCAGAAGGTCGAGCCCTGGCCGGACTGGCTTGTAAACCCAATGCGTCCGTCCATCAGTGTGATGATCTGTTTCGAGATGGCCAGGCCCAGCCCGGTGCCGCCATAGCGACGGCTCGTCGAGCCATCCGCCTGCACGAACGCCTCGAACAGGCGGTCAGGATCCTCCGGACTGATGCCGATCCCGGTGTCCTGAACCTCGCCCCGCAACGTGACCTGGTTGGCGGTTTCCAACAGCGCGAAGACACGGACGACGATCTCGCCCGCCGGGGTGAATTTGACGGCGTTGCCGATCAGGTTGGTGAGCACCTGGCGCAAACGGCCGGGGTCGCCCCGCACGTGATCCGGCAGGTCATCGGGCAATTGGCAGACCAGCTCCAGCCCGCTGGCGTGAGCCCGCTCGGCCAGAAACTCCACCGTGCCCTCCACCACCTCGCCGAGGTCAAAATCCACGCTGTCCAGCGTCATCCGGCCGGCCTCGAGCCGTGAAAAATCGAGGATGCTGTTGATGATGTCCAGCAGCGCGTCGGCGCTGCGTTGGACCGTGGCGGCGAACTCGCGCTGTTCCAGCGTGAGCGGCGTGTCCAGCAACTGGGCGGTCCACCCAATGATGGCGTTCATGGGCGTGCGGATTTCGTGGCTCATGTTGGCCAGGAACTGCGCCTTCACCTGGGCCATCTCGAGCGCCGCCTTCGCCGCCTTTTCCAGATCCTGCTCGGCGACGATCAGGTCGGTGATGTCTTTCGAAACTCCGAACGTGCCGACGATTTTCCCCTGGTGGTCGCGATAAGGCATCTTCGAGGTAAGCACCCAGGTGACGCGACCGTCGGGCCAGGTTTCCTTTTCGGTCATGCCGATGATCGCCTGGCCGGTGCGCATGATCCGCTGCTCGTCCTGAAAAGCGTGCCGCGCGTGTTCCTCGCTGAAGAAATCGAAATCCGTGCGGCCCACCAGCCCGGCCGGATCGCCGACGCCGAAGCGTAGCGCGAGCGCCCGGCTGACGCGCACGAAGCGCGACTGGTCATCCTTGAAGTAGATGGCGTCGGGGACCTTGTCGAGCAGCGCCTGCAGGAGGTCGCGCTCGTAGGCCAGGGCCTCCTCGATCCGCCGCCGCTCGGTCACGTCCCAAAAGATGCCCTGGACGCCGATCACCTTCCCGAGGGCGTCGTAGAGCGGCGTCTTCAACACGTGGACGTAGATTGTTCCGCCGTCCGGCCGCACGTGTTCCTCGACCGTATCCACTCCTTCGAGCGTTTCCACGACGCGACGGTCATCGGTCTGGTATTTCTCCGCCAGGGGCCGCGGGAAGAGATCGAAATCGGTCCGCCCCAGAATCTCCTCGGGGGGGCGGTCAACGGTGCGGCAGAAGAGCCGGTTGACGAACGTGAACCGCCCCTCGAGGTCCTTGCGGAAAATGTTTTGGGGCAGGCACTCGACCAGGGAATGGTAGAGCATCTCCGAATCGTGCAAGGCGGCCTCGGCGCGTTTGCGATCCGTGATGTCCTGCACCGTGCCCTCATAATAGACCACGCGACCACTGGCATCGGGGACTGCCCGGGCATTCTCGGAAATCCAGATGACGCTCCCGTCCTTGCGGTGGATGCGCGATTCGAAGTTGTTGACCTCGCCCGTCGTCTGAATCTGACGGATGAATTCCTCGCGGCGGCCGTCCTCCACATAGAGCTGCCGGCCGATGTTTTGGACGGCGTGGATGAGTTCGCCCGCGGAGTCGTAGCCGTAAATCCGCGCCAACCGGGGATTCGCCGAGATGTACCGCCCTTCGGGTGTCGTCTGGAAGATGCCTTCGACGACATTTTCGAAGATGCTTCGGTAGTTCGTCTCGCTCTGGCGCAGGGCGGCTTCGCTGCGCTCATGGCTGCCGATGCGTTCCTCCAGTTCCCGGCGGTTCCACTGCAGTGCAAGCTGGCAGTCAATCTGGCGGGCGAGCGTTGCCAGAGCCTCCTGACGCTCCGGGTCCAGCACCCGCGGTCGCTCGTCGAAGACGACCAACAACCCCACCACCCTGCCCTCCGGCGCCCGGACGGGAGTGGCGGCCAGCATCGTCATTCGACGCCCATCCGGTTCGAGAACCTCGCCGCCGAGCGCGGCGGACGCCACGCCGTCCAGCAACTCGCGTAATCCAGGCAGGTCGGCCGGCAGTTCCGTGATCTGGATTCCCACCCTGGCGCGGACCACCAGACGCCCGGCCTCAACGAACGCGACGGCCGCAGCCGCGGTTCCGGCCGCGATGGCGGCCAGGCGGACGAGCGCCGGCAACATTTCTGCCATCACCGGTTCGCTCACCGCCTGCAGCATCGCCGGACCAGTAACCTGGCTCGGCGGAGGGGCAAGAGAATCGGCCATGTTCGTTCTGGGGAGGTGGCCTCACCTTCGTCTCTCACGCGTGCACGAGCCGCGCCTCGCGGGTGCCCATCGCCGCCAATTGCCCAAGCCAGGCCTCCGCCTGGGTCTGGGCCGCGTGCATTTTTGGGTAGCGAATCTCCCGGTATCCGCTGACCGACTCGGGCAGGCGCAGGACGCGTACGAAGAGGTCGTAGCGGCCGGTTTCGCCCGCCGCATCGCGGAAGCGTGGGAGCAGGGCCTGGTACCAGTCCCGAAACTCCTTCTCCGGCCGATGCCACTCCGGCAAGGCCCGCCGGAGCCAGCGCATGTGTTTGAGCAGGTCGAGCATCCAGTCGCGGGTTTTCATGTCCCAGGCGAAATTCCGTCCCCAGAATGTGAATTGCGGGCGGTTGAGGTGGCGATATTCGAGGCGGTCGCCGCGCTGCGGATCAATGTTGTGCCGGCTCCGGTCGCGCCGCCTTTTTTCCTCGCTGGTCAGCAAGTGGGCCACATAGACCTCATCTTTGATCAACATCACCTTGTGGAGGTTCCAGATCACGGCCTTGGTGGCGTCATGCCCCCGTTCCGGGCTGTCCCTCCGGTGGATTTCGAGCACCGCGTCGCTATAACGGCGCGCATAGTCCAGATCCCCATATTGCACCAGATCATAGACCCGCAACGCAAAGTCACGGCGGGAATCGTCGGGCAGTGCCAGTTGTCCAGCCGCGTCCGCCACGAGCTGCCGGTAGCGCTCCGCCAGGGCGGTGCCGTTGACGCGGGTTCGCGCCAGGATGTCCACCTTGTCGGCCACCACTTCGGCGAACGTGGCCGGCTCGCGACTCATCTGGGCGGCCCGCTCGACGGCCGCCGGATCATGGGCAATGAGCCGGCCCAGATGGAATGCCTTGAGGTTTTCGGCCGCGGCGCCGCCGAAGCCTTCTTCGATCGCCCATACGAAGTGGTCGAGGCTGAGCGGGATCAGGCCGCGCTGGAAGGCGATGCCGAGCATCAGGAGGTTGGCATAAAGCTGCGTGCCAAAGAAGCGCTCGCTCAGCGCCGAGGCGTCGCCCGCAAAAAAGGCGTCCTCCCGCGAATGCCGCCGCAACTGCTCGACGAGCTGCTCCACCGCAAAATCGTCCTGGCCGAGCAGGGTCAGGATCGTGGGGGTCTTGTGCGTGTTGACCACCACGGCGGTTCGACCCCGGCTCCCCACCTGCTGGTTGACCGCCGGGTCGAAGGCGCGCGCCGCTTCGAGAACGTCCACCCCCACAATCAGGTCCGCCTTGCCATAGGGGATCAGGTTCGAGCTGAAGGGCGCGTCCGCCGGCCGCAACGTGATCTGCGAATACACGCCGCCGTTGCGAATCGCCAGCCCCTTCTTGTCGCAGAACAAAACCCGGTGACCCGCCTGCGAACCCGCCAAAACCAGAATGGCCGTGGCCGTGCCGATGCCCATGCCGCCGACTCCGGCGAGGTAGCCCCGCCAGGTCTGCGTCAGCGGCGGCGTCGCCGGCAGCGGCAGGCTGGCAAAGTCCAGGCGGTCGAGCGGGGACGCGGGCGCCTGGGTGCGCGTGACGATGACCTCCTCAAAAGCCGGGCAGGCTTTGACGCGCAAACCGGCCGCATCAGGCGTCACCACGAAGCGCGTGCAGGCGCCATCGGCGACGCACCACGACGGGTCAATCTGGACTTTGCGCCCGTAGGGTGTTTGTTCCAACGTCAGTCCGGGACACCCGGTGGCCTTGGTGCATTCGAGGCAGTTCTCGCAAACCTCGGGCGTGATGTTGATCAGGCGCTTGTGGGCCAGGAACCCGCGGGCTTTCAACTCACGACGCTCCTCCCGCGCCTCCCGCCGGTGGAAGGTGATGCCACACTCCTTGTCGGCCACCACCACCTTCACCCCGTCCTGGAGGATCGTCTTCTCCAGCAATTCCCGATAACTCTCGCGCTCGGCGGGATTCACCCGCACCACGGCCACGCCCGAATTGGCCGTGTCCACAATACCGGCAATGATCGCGTCAATGTTCTGCGCAAACGTCCGTTCGCCCGTCAGCCCCTCCTCCAGCGCCGGGGTGGTCTGGTGACCGGTCATCGCGGTTGTCTTGTTGTCGAGCAGAATGTAGGTGATGTCGTGACCGTTCTTGAGCGAGTTCGAGATGGCCAGTTGACCGCTGTGGAAGAAGGTCGAGTCCCCCATGAAAACGACCTGCTTGTTGTGGATGAAGGGATCAATGCCCGCCCCGGTTCCGCCGCCCAATCCCATGCCGCTGTAATTGTGCATGAGGTCCTTGGTCGGCTCGAACATCAGCATCGTGTAGCAGCCCGTATCGCCGTGAAACACGAGGTCCACCGGCCCGACCCCGTGCGTGCGCTGCATGTAGAGCGGATCACGGAACTGCTTCTTGATCTCAATCAGCACACTCGCCGAGTCGCGATGCGGGCAGCCCGGGCAGAACGTGGGGGTCCGCGCGGCGACCTTGAAGTCAACGACCTTGACCTCGCGGATCAGGGCCAGTTCGCGTTCGATCCGGGCCCGGTCAACTCTCCCGGCCAGCCCCGGCGTCGCGAGAAACAAAGGCCCGAGCCGGTCAATCAATTTGCTCGGGTGCAGACCGCGCGTGTCGGGAATGCCCGTCAGGCCAAAAGGAAACTGCTTCCCCCAGACGTTGCGTGCCAGCGGCGACGACTCGTGGTCGGCGTTCTGGTGCGCCCGGCTGATGATTTCCACCACCTGCTCCTCGAGGAATCCCCGCCGTTCCTCCACGACGAACAAGTTCCGCAGGCCGGTGGCGAACTCGGTGATGACGGCGGGATCCAGCGGATAGGTGATGCCGAGCTTGAGGATCGGGAAACAACCGTCCAGCCCGAGCTCGACCAGGGCGTGGCGCAGGTGACCATGCGCCGCAGCCGACGTAATGAAACCGATGTCGGCAAGCTCATTGGTGTTGTTGGCCGGGCGGAAGGTACGGTTAACGCCCAGGCGGCGGGCACTGGCCCACAACCGGCCAAAACGCTCCGGCAGTCCCTGCTCCTTGCGCCAGGTGCGTGGTGGAAGCAGGACGCTCCGCTCGAAATCCACCTTGGACGTGTCGAAGGTAAACCGGTTCCGGCTGTTGATTTCCGGAAAATGGTTCGGGCGCACCTCGACTGAGCCGCCGCCGTCGGCCTGGTTCGTCGTCACGAGGTAACCAATGTAGAGCTCGCTTTCGCGGGAAAGAGAAAAGGCGAGGTTGATCCAGTCCTTGAGTTCCTGCGGATCGCTCGGCTCGAGGATCGGGATCATGAGATGCTTGCAGAGGTAACGCGAATCGGCGGGAACTTGCGTGGAATCGCTCCACGGGTCGTCCCCGAGCACGATCACCGCGCCCCCTTCCGGGTGGGCGCCGACCAGGTTGCCCAAGGCCAGGGCGTCGGCCGCCACGTGAACCCCCACGCTCTTCTGCACCGCGATGGCCCGGAGGCCGTGCATCTGCGAACCGTTGACCATGGCCACGCCCAAAGCTTCGTTGTTGGCCATCGTCGCGCGGATGCCGTGGGCGTTCAGCAACTCCTGAATTTCCTGCGCGGTGTCAAAGAACCCCGCCACCGGCGACCCAGGATATCCGGTCCATAAATGCGTACCGCCTTCGGTTTCCAGGCACCCCTTGACGAGCAGCTCGTTGCCTGTAAAGACCTCGACACCAGATGTTTTTGTGAACCGTGATTCGGCTTTCACTCCTGAAACTCTGTCATTCGAGCGGGTTATTGGCAAGTTTTGACTTTCGCGTCACCCGCGCTGAGGGTCCGCCGATCGCCACCGCCGGGATCCGTCGGGCGGGAATTTGCCGGGCTTCTTCGGTTCCGTGCTTGTCAAGGTCGCGGTTTCCTTCCAAATTAGGCGCCAGTCGTGCAAAGCGAATAAGCCACAAGCACATGAACAAGACAGCAAATCTGGAGCTGGACGGCAAGGTGTACACCCTGCCGGTCATCGAGGGCAGCGAGGGCGAACGGGCGGTGGACATCGCAAATCTCCGGGCGGAAACCGGTTTCATCACCCTCGATGATGGTTATGGAAACACGGGCTCATGTCAGAGCCGCATCACCTTCATCGACGGCGAGAAGGGCATTCTGCGCTACCGGGGCATCCCGATCGAGGACCTTGCCGAACACTCCACGTTCGTCGAAACCGCCTTCCTGCTCATCTACGGCCACCTGCCCAACCACGCTGAACTCCGGCGTTTCTCGGACCTCCTCACCGAGAACGAAAACCTGCACGAGGACATGAAGTACCATTTCGAGGGCTTCCCGTCATCGGCCCACCCGATGGCGATCCTGTCCTCGATGATCAATGCCAGCAGTTGCTTTTATCCCGGGTTGATGACGGGACGCAACCCCGCCCGCTTCGAGGTGCAGTCCGCGCGCCTTATCTCGCAGGTCCGCACCATCGCCGCCTTTTCCTACCGCAAGTCCCTCGGCCTGCCGATCATCTACCCCAAGCCGATGTACAAATACACGGCGAACTTTCTCCACATGATGTATTCGGAGCCGTACCGCGATTACGAACTGAAGCCGGAGGTGGTGCGGGCGCTCGACCTGATCTTCCTGCTCCATGCGGATCACGAGCAGAACTGTTCCACCGCGACCGTGCGGATGGTGGCGTCGAGCCAGGCGAACCTGTTCGCGTCCGCCGCCGCCGGCGTCTGCGCCCTCTGGGGTCCCTTGCACGGCGGCGCCAACCAGGCGGTCATCGAGATGCTCCAGCAGATTCACGATTCCGGCGACGACGGCTCCCGCTTCATCGCCGCCGCCAAGGACAAGAGCAGCGGACGCCGCCTGATGGGCTTTGGCCACCGGATCTACAAAAACTACGACCCGCGCGCCAAAATCATCAAGAAGGCCTGCGACCAGTTGCTGCAGACGCTCCACATCAGCGATCCCCTCCTCGACATCGCCAAACACCTCGAGGAAGCCGCCCTCCGCGAATCCTATTTCGTCGAGCGCAAGTTGTATCCGAACGTGGACTTCTACAGCGGCATCATCATGCGCGCCATCGGCCTGCCGCTCGAAATGTTTACGGTCATCTTCGCCATCGGTCGCATGCCCGGCTGGATCGCCAACTTCAAGGAGATCATGGACGATCCGAAAAGTCGCATCAGCCGGCCGCGCCAGATCTACACCGGTCCAACCCTGAGTCACTACCCGCCGATCGATCAGCGGCGCTGATCACGTCAGCTTCGGGAAAAAGCGATGCGCCGTGGCACAGGTCACGGTGGCCAGTTCGAGAGGCGAAAGATCGCGTACGACCGCGACGGCCGCGGCGGTGTCGGCGACGAACGCGGGTTCGCAGCGCCGTCCCCGGTGCGGAACCGGCGCCAGGTAGGGGCTGTCGGTTTCCAGCATGAACCGGTCGGCGGGAACCTCCGCCAGCGCCTGTCGCACCGTCGCGGCGTTGCGGAACGTGACAATCCCCGTGAAGCTGACAACGTGCCCGTCCGCCAGCACACCCTTCAGTGCGGCAGAATCATCCACAAAACAGTGGAACTGGCCCCGCACGCGCCCCACGAAGGGCGTCAGGAGGCGGAGCGTGTCCTCCAGGCTTTGCCGCTGGTGTACGACGCAATTCAGGCCGAGTTCGGCAGCGACCTCCAACTGCTGTTGAAATACCGCCGCCTGCCGGGCTTTGACTTGGACGTCCGCCTCGGCCGTATCGCCACTGGCACTGGGCAAGCGATAGTAGTCCAGGCCGATTTCGCCGATGGCAACCACCTTCGGATGAACCGCCAGCGCCCGCAGTTCCTCGCAAAAATCATCCGGCGCGCGCTCGACCTCGCCCGGATGCCAGCCCACCGCCGCAAACAGCCCGGAGTGGGCTTCCGCCAGCGCCACGGCGCGCCGGCTGCTCTCCAGGTCGGTGCCGATCGTGATGATCCGCTTCACCCCCGCCGCCTCGGCCCGCGCGACCACCGCCGGCAGGTCGGCCGCAAAAACCGGATCGTCGAGGTGGGCATGAGTGTCATACAGGGTCATGTCACACCTCCGTCGTCCGCCTCCGCCACCCGGGCCGGGTCCGACGCGGTATCTTGACGGCGCTCATGTTCGGAGCCGACCCGCGCGGCCATTTCCGCCGCGGCGCGTTCAAGCAGGGCGCGGCGTTCGAGGAGGGCGGCACGGCGAACGGCGACGAGGTCCAGCAACGCGGTGAGGATGGCCAGGGCGGTGAAGACGAAACACACGGTCCAGTAAATGATGAATCCCCAGCGGTGGAGCTGGGAGCGGAGGAGGGTCAGCCCCCAAATCAACATGCCGCCGGCCAGGATCAGAAACAATAACCCGAACCAGCGCCGCCACGCGGCCTCGGCAGTCTTCATGTGGCCAACCTGCCAGCCGCGTTGCCCCTTTCCAAGTGGAAACACAACGCCGCGGCATAGTTTGTATTTGGCAGACCGGCGCGGGTGCGATAGGTTGACTTCGCTGTGAAAGCCTCAAAACCCACCCCTTCCTTGCAGGTTGCCACCCAGCTTGCCGTGTTCCTGGAAAACCGGCCTGGCGCCCTCGCCCGCGTCTGCGAGGCGCTCGCGGCTGCGGGCATCAACATCCATGCCATCTCGATCAGCGACACGGTGGACCATTCCGTCGTCCGCCTGGTGTTAAGCGACCCGCACCGGGCGATGTTTCTTTTCGAGGAGCGCGGCACCCTCGTGGTCGAGAGCGAAGTCGTGTTGATCGAGAGCGACAACCACCCCGGCACGCTGGCGATGCTGGCCGACCGGCTGGCCGCCGGCAATGTGAACATCGAGTACCTTTACGGCTCCGCCCGCCCCGCCGCGGGACAGAGCCTGCTGGTGTTGCGGGTTTCCGACGCCCCCAAGGCCATCAAGCTTCTCCGCGGCTCCCGCAAGTGACTCGTCGGCCAGCCACTTGACCCGCGCCCGTCTTCCCAAGGCAACCTGGCTTTTCGCCCATGAGCTTCCCCTTGGTTTACGAAGTCAACCCGCGCTGCTGGCTGCGCGAAGTCTCCCAACGGACCGGGACCAAGGTCCGGCTGGGCTCCGTCCCCGATACTGAACTGGAACCCTGGCTCGACGCCCGCTTCACGCACATCTGGCTCTTGGGTGTGTGGGAGGTCGGGCCGCGCAGTCGGGCCGAGGCGGCCGGCAACCCGGACTTGATCCGCCGCGCGCGCGCCGCGCTGCCGGACTTCCGGGACCAGGACCTCACCGGCTCGCCCTACGCCATCGCCGGCTACCGCGTCGCGCGCGAACTCGGCGGCGAGGCGGGCCTGGCCGCCTTCCGGCGACAACTTCGGCAACGCGGCCTCCAGCTCATTCTGGATTTCATTCCGAACCACGTCGGCCTCGATCACCCGTGGGTCACCACCGCGCCGGAGCGCTTTGTTTGCGCCGCGCCCGGCACCCCCGGCGCCTTCAAGTCCGCCAACACCCCCGGCGCGCCCTGGTTGCTCCACGGCCGCGATCCTTCCTTTCCGCCGTGGACCGACACGGCCCAGCTTGACCTGCGTCGCTCGGACACGCGGGCGGCCTTGATCGAGGAAATGCTCGCGGTCGCGGACCGTTGCGACGGCCTGCGCTGCGACATGGCCATGCTCCTGCTTAACGACGTTTTTGCGCAGACTTTGGGCGATCTCCCGGCCAGCGCGCCCCAGCCCGCCACGGAGTTCTGGACCGAGGCCATCGCCGCCCTCCGCGCCCGCTATCCCGCTCACTTGCTGCTGGCGGAGGCGTATTGGGGATTGGAGGCGGAACTGCAGCGGCTCGGTTTCGATTACACCTACGACAAACGGTGGTATGACGCCTTGATCGCACGCGATTCAGCGGGTCTCTGTGCCGACCTGCTCGGTCATCCACCGGAATTCGTGGCCCGGAGCGCGCACTTCCTCGAGAACCACGACGAGCCGCGCATCGCGAGTCTGCTGAGCCTGCCGGAACATCGCGCCGCCGCGCTGCTTCTGCTCGGCCTGCCCGGGCTCCGGCTTCTGCACGAAGGCCAGCTCACCGGCGCGCGGGTGCAGTTGCCCGTCCATCTCACCCGCCGCCCCGTTGAACTGGTCCAGCCCGCCCTTGAAACCCTCTATCATCACCTGCTCGGCGCCCTCGACGGCACGGCGGTGGGCCAGGGCGAGGCGACCCTGCTCGCGCCCAAAGCCGCCTGGAACGACAACCCCTCCGGCCGGAGTTTCGTCCTCGTCCAGTGGCAACAGGCACGGCCGGAGTTCGACCTGGTGGTGGTGAACCTCGCGCCACACCGCGGTCAATGTTATGCCCCGTTGACTGCGCCCGACCTGGCGAAATTCAACTGGCAGCTCGAAGACCTGCTGGGCGACGAAGCCCATGAGCGGTACGGCGAGGACTTGAAGAATCGGGGGCTCTACCTCGACGTGCCGGCCTACAACGCCCAGTTGTTCCACTTCAAACCGGTCTGAACACCGGACGCGCGCAGCGAGGCGGTCAGTACTTTTTGGTGAACCGCTTCGCGGACTCCGGCGCCGACGCCGACGCGGGCGAAGGCGGCGTGATTGCGGCGCCGGGCTGGGCGGGTGGAACGGCCGGGGCTTCGACCGCCTCGACGTAATACAGCCGCAGCGTGGTCAGGCTCTGCTGGAGGAATTCGGCCTCGTGCGAACTCAGATTGCCCTTGGTCCTCTCCGCGAGCATTTCCAGCGTGTCAATGAAGAGGCTGGCCGCTTCGAGGTCCCGCGGCGGCGTCATCCCCTCCGGTCCCGGGGCCTTGCCCAGGAACATCAGGGCCATGTTGGTCTGCTGCAGCACCAGGTTGGCAAAAAGCGCGGAGCGGGCCTCGGCGGGCGCCGGGACAGCGGCGGACGAAGGTGGGTTGGCTGAGTTCATTCGGACTGGGAGTTGCGCCTGGTTTCAATGTCGTGCCGCAGGAAAACAATTAAAAAGCGAAGCCGCTCCTCGAGCCGGCGGGTCTCGAGAATCACCTGCCGCTCGCGGGCGTCGGGGAGCAACGTCGCCGAAACGAGGTCGGCGAGTTGTTCGGGATCCTCGAGGTGCGCCAGATGCTTAAGCACCTCGCGGAGCGCCTGCACCGCCGCCGGCTCGCCCAGAGCCCCGGACACCGCGGGCGAAGGTTCAAAGCCGAGTTCGAGCCGCTCGCCCACCAGTTCCATGACCTTGGCCGCCAGGGCGGCGGCTTCCAGGCTGCCCCGCCCGGTGGGCGGCAGCGGCCGCATCCGGTGCAGGTTGTAGGGACGCCGGCGCACCACCTCGCCCAGCTCAACGCGGGCAATGCCCTGCAAAATGAGGTTCGAGGTGCCGTCCCGCCCTTCCACCGAGGCGCGAATCAGGCCCAGGCCCGCCACCCGTGCCGCAAGGTTGCGCCGGTGCCCGCGCTGGGACATTGCAATCGCAAACATCCGATGGGAAGCCAGCGCGTCAGCCAGCATCCGCCGATACCGCGGCTCAAAAATGTGTAGCGGCTGCATCACCTGCGGAAACAGAATGACGTTGGGCAACGTCATCACTGGCACTTCGCTCGGCAGGCGCATGGAACGACTCTACGCGGACGGCGCGCTTATGCAAGGAGGCACAACCGGGCCGAGTTTCAAGTTTCGAGTTTCAAGTTTTAAGTTCCAGGCCAACCGAGACCTTGCGGCTCAGCGGGAGGCTCGCCCTGTTTTTTCCGGGCCGGCCGCCCCGGTGCCGCCCATCGCCTGATTCAGCCGCGGAAGAACGAACCTCGCAAATCGCCCCACGCACTTGCTGTAACCCTGAAACTTGAAACTTGAGCCCTCGTTGCCCATACCGGCGAACATCGCCGTGAGCCGCATTCTCTTTGCTTGGGCCTTGGCCGAAGCCGCGTCCTATTCTACGCGGACCCGGTAAAACCGCGTCGGGTTCGTTGCGGTGCCGTCGCTCAGTGTGATCGTGCCGCCTGTGCAGGACAACGTCTGAACCGCCGTCCAAGCCGTGTCCGTGAACGCATTCTTGTATTCGAGGGTATAATTTAGTCCGGGCGCCGCGGTGACCAACACGCTGAAGGTTTGGCCGACCAAGGCTGGATTGGCAACGGTGGGTGGCGGAATCGGAACGATGTCGGCCGTGGTCGTCGGTTGGGTCAGCGCATAGTTGCCCGCCTCAATGCCACTCAACGTCACTCCGCTGATCGTGACGAGCTTGTTCGTGCCCACGCTCGGGTCGGCAAACGAGCCGGTGACCCCGCTGGTCATCAGCGTCACGTCACCCTTGTCGGCAGACAGCACACCGTTGAGCGTGGCGCCGCTGGTGTTGATCGTCGCGGTGGTCGTGCCGTCATACACCTTGCTGGCCGCAGTGATCCCGGCCACCGTCACCGTGACCGGGTTGATCGTCAGAGTGCCGTTTGCATAAGTGATCAAGTAATTGGCCGGGTTGAACGTCCCGCCGCTGGCCGCGCTGGGCACGATGCTGTAGGGCGAACCCGCCACCGTCGCCGTTGGCACGGCGCCGCTGCTGGTCAACGTCACCGTCCCCACCGACTCGGAATTCTGCAAGCCAGCGGCCGTGAACTCGGTCCCGGCGAAAGTCACCGTCTCCCCATAGGTCTTGCTCCGGTCGTTGGCCGTCACCGTCAGGAGGGCTTTCAAGACGTCCAGGCTTACCGTCCTGATCGCCGTTGCGTAATTCGCCGTGTCGGTGGGGATGAATGTTAGTTCCAGGGTCTGGCCCGCGCCCGCGCCGAGCATCGTTCCCAGCGGCGGGTCGTAGTCAAAGCGGCCCGGCACATTGGCGGTGGCGTTAAACTGGCTCGCACCCAGGGCCGTGCCGTACACGATAGCCGCCGGAGCCGCCCAGGTGACCTGAGTAACGAAAGGCACGACCGCCACCGTAATGCTCTTGCCCTGACTCCACGCCAGTGGCCAGGCGCCGCCTACCAGGCCACACGCCTCAACCAGATAATCGCCCGTCGCCGGCGGGACCACATTGAAGTTGGTAGTGGCGCTGATCGCTGTGACCGGCACCGTCACCGCCTGCAATCCGCTGAACACGACGCTGTCGAAATACCAGCCGTCGAAGTCGGACACCATGAAATAATCCCCCAAATTGCAGTGGTAATTGAACCGAATTTGGAAGGAATGGCCGGCGAAGCTCGCGAGGGAGACGGTGATCGGGTGCAGGTTCAGCACGGCGCCATCGGCCGGGGCGTTGGTCCCGTTTCCCGCCCGCTGAAACACGTTGGTCCAGGACATTCCCTGATCCAGCGACACCTGAACTTCGGCCAACTGGTTGGTGGTTCCGTAGCCAACCCAGCTTCCGAAGCGGAGCTGGCTGTTGGTGCCGGCCAGCAGGAGCTGGGTGCAGAGCAGAGTCTGGTCGGCTGGCAGAGCCCCCAATGCGGCGGGTTGAGGATGCTGCAGGTGGACCAGCGGGTGGCCGATCCACAGGGGGCCGTTGGTGAGGACCTCATAACCCGGAGTCGTGTTGATTGAGAAGTCCGGCATTCCTCCGGCGGCAGTATCGGTCGGGTTGAAGGCGACACGTTGGCTGAGCCGCCATTGGTAGCTGGTGGCGGCCGGGATCGCGGAAACCGAATAGATGTTGGGTTGATTCACCCAAGCCCGGTCGGGGCCGGAGATCTGCGGGGTCACGGTGTCCGCCCCGGGCACTGCCGGGTCCATGATCGTGACGGCATAATGAAAATTGGTCACGCCGCCGCTACTCAGACCGACATTGTCCACCATGACGGTGTAGGTCGTGTCGGCTGCTGGCTGCGGCCAGGCAAAGGATTGCGTCGGGTCGAGTCCGGCCGGATACCACACGAGCGTGTTCTCGCCGTAACCGTCCAAAACTTGTTCGAGCACCACGGGGACGGGCACGCCGTTGCTGGAGAGCGACACCTGGGCCGTGGTGAAGTCCGCGCCGGGGAACGACACCGACCAGCGCGGGTAAACCAGCGAGTACGGGACGAAACCGGGCGGCGGCCAGCTCACAAAACCGTCACGCGTCGCCGGCCGCGGACCGCCGAAGTTGGGGTCCACCACCTGGGTGGCATTGGCGGGCCAGTTGGTGCTCGTTCCCGGCACGTCGCCCGTGCCCATCTGCTGGGTTTGCGGGTAGAGCAGCCAGCGCCGGTGCCCCACTTCGCCGTTGTAGAGGCCGGGATCCTCGATGTAGCCGCGGATCGCCTCCGGCCCGGATACCCCCAGTGCCAGGTTCGCGCTGCCAGCCGCGTCACCGCCGGCCTGGGTGTAGCAACTCCAGGTGGGTGGCGGGTTGTGATCGAGCGAGTTGTTGGCACTCATCATCAGGGCCGCCTCTTGGGCCGCCTTATTGTAATCGTCGTCCAGCGTGATCGCGGCCGGCACCCCCGCCATCGCCCGGAAATAATTGATCCGCAGCGCCACGAGCGCCCGGAAATTGGCCGTCGTGGTCCCCGCTTCACAGGTTCCATAGTCGCCTTGCCAGTCCATGGTCGGATCCTCGGCGGCGTTATACACCGCGAGGAACCAGTTCCGCACGATCTCCCGGCTGGCAATGTTGATGGAGAACCCCGAGGCAGCCGATTGGTTCGTGCCGTCGTTGCCATGTGGGGGAGACGGCAACCGCTTCGTCACCGGCCAACCGTGCCCATGCGGCGGATCGCCCAACTGGATTGGCCCAGCCTGAAGCAATCCCGTCAACAACAACGACATTGCGAGAATTTGCCATCGGCCGAGTGAGGCGCATTTGCGAGTACTCATTCCGCGGAGTATAGCAAAAACCCATGCCTACGGCAACCCGGGGCTGCCGCGCCAACCGTGCCCCAATGGTGCCGAGCCCACTTGGGTCTCACGCCAGACCCAGCCAGACCCGGCTTGCCACACCCGCCGGCCTCGACTACCCTTCGCCTCATGGTAAATCGCACGGCTGGGCTCCTGACCGCGTTGCTGGCGCTGTCACTCGTGGACGTCAATGCGGAGGTGATCCGGCTCAAAGACAACGCCGCGGTCATCGGGAAGGTCCTGGCGGAAAAGAAGGACCAGTTGATCGTGGATCTCGGTTTCACGGTGCTGGTCGTGCCGCGATCGCAAATCGTCAGCGTTCAGACCGCCGAGGACGCCCCGCGCCCGGCGCGTCCGGCGGATCCGACGCACAACAAAACTGCCCCGCCTGCCAAACCGGCTCCCGGCAAGCCCGTTGCCTCCGAACCCGCGGCCAGCCCGTCCAGCACTTCAGCCCTCTTTGTGACGGGCTCGGGCAGCGCGCCGGAGCGTTCGGTGCGCGAACTCGTCAACCAGTTGGGCGAAGCCGTGGTTCAGGTCCGCACGCCCGGCGGGCTCGGCTCCGGTTTCATCATCAACGACACCGGTTACCTGATCACGAACTTCCACGTCATCGAAGGCGAAACCCAGATTTCCGTCGAGGTTTACCCGCAGCGCAGCGGGCAGCTCGAGCGCAAGGCCTACCGCCAGGTCCGCATCGTTGCCATCAACAAGTTCGCCGACCTCGCCCTGCTCAAGATCGAGGATCCCGGCGCGCCGAAATTCGCCCGCGTCCCCCTGGGCCAGACGGACAGCCTCGCCGTGGGTGAACGCGTGTTCGCCATCGGCAGCCCGATGGGGCTCGAGCGCACGGTGACCGAGGGCATCCTCAGCACCAAGACCCGCGCGATGCAGGGCGAACTGTATCTGCAAACCACCGCCCAGATCAACCCCGGCAACAGTGGCGGACCGCTCTTCAACCTGCAGGGTGAGGTCGTGGGCGTGACCAACATGAAGCTCACCTTCGGCGAGGGCCTCGGCTTTGCGATCCCGGTCGAACAGGTGCGCTATTTCCTCCAGCACCGCGACGCCTTCGCCTACGACAACGACAATCCCTTCAACGCCTACCGCTACCTTGAGCCGCCCCGACGGTTCCTGCGCGCCGAGGCGGCCAAACCCTGACCCGCCCGCCTCCGATTTTCCGCGCCTCCCGGCTTGCCAAACCCGCGATTCCGCGACACTCTTGGTCGTTCGGGTCGTCTAATACCAAAAACACTATGCGTCACCCCACCTCGCTCCTGGCCCTCCTTCTCGGCCTGGCTCTCCCCACCATGGCGGCCGTTCCCCCCGCGGAACAATTGCTGCCCGCGGACACGCTCGCCGTCCTGAGCGTGCCCGATGCCACCAAATACGTGGCCACCTGCAAGGACTCCCCGGCCATGCGCCTGTGGAACGACCCGGCCATGCGCCCGTTCCGCGACAAACTCATGGCCAAGCTCACCAAGGAGGCCATCGAACCCCTCGAACGTGAACTGGGCATCAAGCTCGCCGATTACAGCGCGCTGGCCCAGGGCCAGGTCACCCTTGCCCTGACCCAGAACGGATGGCAGGGCACCAAAGATCCCCTGCCCGCCCTGCTCCTCCTGCTCGACACCCGCGACCAGAGCGACCAGCTCAAGAAAACCCTCGCCGAAGTGCGCAAGAAACTCACCGACGCCAACAAGAAGTTCCGCAGCGACAAGATCCGCGACGTCGAATTCACCACGCTCGCGCTCGACGCCACCAACGCCAGCCCCGACCTGCCGCAGATCAGCTTCGGGCAGTCGGGGTCGCTGCTGTTGGTTGGGACCAATCCCAAGGCGCTCGAACAGGTCCTCGCCCGCCTGGCGGGCGGCGGCGGCGGCGCGCTCGCCGATCAGGCCGATTTCCAAGCCGATCAACCGGTGATTCGCGAGGCCCTGACCTATGGCTGGATCAACGTCACCCCGGCGGTCGCGGTTGGCGTCAAGCTCGCCGCCCAGGCCCCCACGGGCAATGCCGAGGGTCCCAAGCCGGACAAGATCATCGCCGCCCTGGGACTCACCGGCGTCAAGACCCTCGCCTTCGGCGCCCGTCAGGGACCCGACGGCGCCACCGTTGACATGTCCATGTCGGTTCCGGCCGACCAGCGGAAGGGCATTTTCAAGCTGATCGCCACCGACCCCAAGGACGCCAGCGTGCCCGCCTTCGTGCCCGCCAGCGCCACTCAGTTCAGCCGCTGGCGTTTGGATGGACAGAAAGTCTGGGCCGCGCTCACCGCCACCGTGAATGACATCAGTCCGGGTACCTTTCAGAACATGATCGTGGCGACACTCGAAGCCGCGGCCAAGCAGAAAGACCCCAATTTTGACCTCCAGAAGAACGTGATCGCGAACCTCGGCGACGACGTGGTCAGCTACAAGCAATCACCGCGCGGGACCTCGCTCGAAGAGTTGGGCTCGCCACCCGCCATCAGCCTGATCGGTTCGGCCAACGCCGAGCAGTTGCTGCAGGGCATCCGTGGACTGATCAATGGTGTCCTCTCGTTGCCCATGCTGCCGATCGCCGGCGCGGAGATCAAGGAACGCGAATTCCTGGGCCGGAAGATTTACTCGTTGCCCCTGCCCACGACGCCCGGCGTGGGCGGCAACAAACCCGCCGAACGCGCCATCATGATGGCGGCCAGTGGCGGCTACGTGGCGCTGAGCATGGACGCCGCCATCCTCGAGGAATACCTCCGTTCGAGCGAAACCAAGCCCAAACCGCTCGCCGAAACCCCCGGCCTGGCCGACGCCGCGCAAAAGGTCGGCGGCACCGCCACCGGGCTCTTCGGCTATCAGAACGACGCGGAAACCGTCCGGTCCGCGCTCGAAGCCCTGCGCAGCAACGCCGATCTCTTCGACAAGATGTTCGCGCTCACGCCGCTGGCGGCCAAGGTCAAGTCCGACAACGGCGGCAGCGTGCTCAAGGAGTGGGTGGATTTCTCGCTGCTGCCGCCCTCCGACCAGATTACCAAGTACTTTGGCATCACGGTGTATGCCGGCAGCATGACGCCGAAAGCATATCTGCTGAAGGTTTACACGCCCACGCCGCCGCAGTTGAAGAAATAGCGCGTGAGGCAGTGTCCTGATTTGGTGGAGGCTCTGACGAGCCGGTTCACGGGGAATCCTCGAGGACAGGTCAAATTGGGACATTACCGAACGACACAGACGATTTCACCGTCACCGTCCGGGCCGGCCGCAACGCCGGCCCGCTTTGTTTTGCGCCGGCCTAGCAATGGGAACGGGTCGTTGCCGCGGCTCTGACTCCCTCTCCGCCATTGGGGGTGAGGGCCGGGGCGAGGTGGTTTCGATCGGAGGGCGTCGCGGCCTTGAATCCCCACTTCGGAATGTCGGTTCCGGGCAGTCTCTTATCCGGCCGCAATGCTGCCATCCTGCTGATCGCAAATCGCGCTCAGACGACTCCACAACGACTCAGAGCGAATTCTCTACTTCGAAAACGGTGGAGATGCGAGTCGGTCCTTTACCTGTCCTTTTTTGTCTGGTGGAGAATGCACAATAACCAATACGCGGGATTTGGCCCTTGTTACGCCGTTGTAAAGCAGCCGTCTCAGTGATTCCGGTTTTCCAGCCACTTCGACCGGCCAAAGGATTATGACGTTCTGAAATTCTCGATTCTTAGCTTGATGAATCGTCATTGCCGCGGTTCCTCTGAAGTTGCGTGATGAGCGCGACCGCAATCGCTGGAGCACTCGGGAGCTTTCCGTCCTCAAATCGCCAAGAGAGAAACTGAGTTGTCCGACCAACCGACGCCTTTTTTCTAAATATTCCTCAAGCGCGGAAGCTCCGCGAATATCACGCTCGAAGTGCAATTGTGCTGTCGCAACGACTGTCTCCGAATCGCCGTGCAGTCCAAGTGCATCAAAGAGAGCACTTTCTTCACCAGCTTGGTCGGCTTCCCAAACTACGTTGTATGGTCCGATGTCTTTTCCGATGCGCGAGGGCTTAATGGGCGCGCCTTTCAGTCTCTTGATCACGTCGTGTACAAACGTTGAGTTTTCTTGCTTGGTTGGTGACAGGATTACCGTATTGGTAGCGCCATACCAATGAAGGTTACTGGCAACGAACGACGCGCCAACATTTGCATTCATCGGCTTGAGCACCTGAAATCTGGAATTGATCTTCTGTGGTACGGCCTGACCGGACCGCAAAAGCTTCGCTGCTTCAAGAAGGCTCAATTGTTCGGTGCGGTGGCAGTGAAGCAAAGGAACTGGTTTGCAGAGCGATCTCGCCCAAGCGACGGCCGTATTCGGCCCTGTTTCAAAGAGGTCTTGAAACTCGTCGGCCGCGCCGATGAAGGAGACTGCTGGTGACAGCTCTTTGAGGATATCGAGGCGACCTTGCTTGATGTCTTGCAGTTCGTCCACGATGACTATCGGGTAAGCGCGCCCAAGCCATCGGCGAACGGTTTCCTTCGCGAGCAGCGACGCAGCGTGCTGACACACGGTTTCAAAATCAGTCGCTACCAACTCATCGACGTCACCGTGCAACTCACGCGCGAGTGTGCGCCTGCGATAGAGCAAGTGCCACGCGAAGCTGTCAACAGTCGTGCAAACGAATCTGCCGGAAAGTCCCTCGGCCTTTTGCAGGCGTTCCTCCAGTCGCCGACGTGCACCATGCATATAGGTTAAGCCGAGTACCCGCTGCCCTTCTTTCAGCGGCTGCCGTTTGAGAAGGGAAGCAAGTTCTCTGATCAACGCGCAGGTTTTGCCCGTCCCTGCTGGACCCTCGAAAAACGTGAAGTTCACGGCTTCCACCTGACGATGTTGCAATCTTCGACACTCGCGGCGTCTTTTTCGAGGTTGGCATCAGCCGCGATGCGGTTCTGCGTCACGTCGCGAATACTGGCCAACACCAAACGCACCCGCTGCATACAGTTTTCAGAATCACGGATGGCACCGGCAATTTCCTGATACGCCAAGTAATCTGTCTTCAGCCCCCCAGACTTCGTATCCTTTTTCCACCTTTGAAGAAGATCGCCGAGGTCCACCGCTTTCGGTGCGACATATTGATTGATCTTTGGAAGGACCGCAGCAGCATCAGCCTCAAGAATCCAACCGACCACATCCTCAATGGCCCAATCCTTCGGCCACTGAATTATGCAACGGGGCTTGATCGCGCCTTTCAAAAGTTCTTTGACGTATTCCATCCCGCGGTTATCTCCATCAACCAAGACAGTGATGTCAGTTCGCAACGCGGACAGCCGTCGAAATGTATCAGCCAAAGAAGCATTGTGTGTTGGTATGACGCCCACGGTCGTCCCAAACGCGAGATCTTCAGGAGGACCAACGGCCATCGCCTCTGCTGTTTCAGCGCAGTCGGACAGAAGACGCAGCCACTCGAAATCGATCCGACCTTCCGGCACAAGAAGATTCGAATGCATCAGTGCTTCAACCAAGTGGAACCGATTATCGAGGTAAAGCTTCCGCAAGGAGGCCGCCGATTCCGCCGTGAGACCTTCCGCAAGCAAAGGCAGCGATTTAAGTTGGCCTTTCCTGTTCTCCAAAACTCGTATCTGCATAGCGGGGTAGTAAGATGCGATATTCGGCGCATGGCTGGTGCAGATTGTCTGGTCTGTGGCAGCTTGAGCCCGGAAAATCGCGCGCCGCTGTAATGGCGGTGGCAAATGAAGTTCGGGCTCCTCTATAGCCAAGATGAAGTTCTTGCCTTTTGCTTTTCTTGCGCGTCCGAATTCTAGCAATAAAATCAGCGTTTGAAGGGAGAGTAATCCTGTGCCATGTCGAATTGCGGGTAGTGAGACAGTCTCTCCATACTTGTAATGCGGCACCAAAGCGTGTAGTAACGAGTCGCTATCTGTGCTTGTCACTCTGAGCTGAAATTGGGGCTGGCCCGGGACGATTCGCCCGAACTCTGCATTGATTCGAGTGACGATTTCCTTCAATTCACCGATTGATTTAAATGGCTCTTCTGGTGTGCGGAGCCGGTCCCGTTCCTTCAGAATTTCCTCAGAAGGCAATCCTTCAAGTTCCTTGATGATACGTCGAAAGATCTCCGAATCAAAGGAACCCACACGATCCCAAGTCCGTGTCGATGGCACGACGAAGAAGCCGACTTCCGACAGCAACCGTCCCGGCACCAACGTAACTGCGCCTTCATCGAACGGGTCGGCGACGCTATCGTCGTCGTGGAAATACCGAATGGTTTCCACGGAAAGCGTTTCCTGGTCGAATCGCGCTGCAAATCCGATTTGGGCGCACAATACATCGGTGGCTTCAGCCTTTTGACCGCGGATGGAGCGATCTTTGGTACACCACCACTTGTCCACCGCCCGCCCATCTCGAAACCAGTTTTCGTTCTGATCCGGTTCGTTCCCTGGGAAACCTGCAACCGTTGCGGTTAACCGAATCCGCTGCGCGGGTTTTGGGTCACTCCCTGAAAAATCGTGTTCGGTTAACGTCCTGACAATTCTTTCGCGTCCGAAGATTAGGGCGAGCGCATCAACGACTGTGCTCTTGCCACAGCCGTTTGGGCCGATCATAACAGTATGGTCACCGAAATCGATCTGCGCGTGTTGAACCCCTCGGAAGCCTTCAATGTTTAGTCGCAGTATTCTCATTGTCGTGTTTTGGTTGGCGGTAGATTTTTTCCGCGCGCAGGCGTCTAGCAATCACTTCCGCCGAGACGCCGAACTCTGGCGCGACGCGCGTGGCGATGTAATCGGCCGCGGCTTCGTCGGCAGCCGGCCAGTCGGCGTAGCCGGCGGTTTGTGCGGTTTGAGTGGTGGACGATCGGTTGTTCATGGCTTTACTCGGGCGGCCAGAATTCCTCAATCCGCAGGCATCGGCCGATGACCTCGGCGGACACGCCGAGCCGGCGGCAAATGTGATTGGCGATGATGGCGGCGCGTCCATGCGTGCCCGTTCGTTCAGCGCTCGCGCAACAACTTGATCAGGTTTTCCAGTTCCTCGTCGGACGGCTTGTGCCCCGAAAGCGTGCGGAAGAAGGCGGGGAGTTTCTCCACCAGTTCCTCGTCCTTGAGCACGTGGTCGGGAATGCGGCCGGCGTCCACGGCGGCGTAGTCGAAGAATTTCAGCCAGTCGTCCGAGCCATGCTTGAGGCCGAGTTGTTTTGCCCAGTCGCGGAGCGTTTCCTCGTCGCGTGGCGGCTGGAAGACTTCGCGCTCGATCTTGCTCCAGTTGCTCGGGTCGTGGCCGTGCTCCAGGCAAAACTCGCGCAGGCCAAGCCGCCGCCGCGCCCGCAGTTCCTTGATGAATCTGCCAAACATGGACTTGCCTTTCGTTGTGGTAGTAACATTACCACACTTGAGCCGAAGTTGTCCACAGGAGTTTTTTACGCCGTTCGGGTGTATTCAGCATGTCTTCCTTCAATCAGGGCGGTGCGTGCTCGAATTCCCCTGCCCCCGGACGGTCTGCCATCGCGTCATCCCGGCCAGAGGCAAAGGGCGCGCAGGAGACCTTCGTTGATGACCAGGGGCGACGGCACGAACACCACCAGCCAGGCTGCGGCGATCTTCGCCCGCGGCTGGCCCTTTAGGAACCGGTGCTCCGCCTGCACCCCGGCCGCCTGCAACAGGAAGTAGAGCATCATCGTGCCGAACAGCACCCGGCCGGTGACGAAGTAGAGCATCAGGTTGATGACCCATTCGTGCATGACGCCCGAAACGGCAAACGTGGTCCAGAGCGCCAGCCCGGGTCGGTCGCGCCACCGGTCGAAAATCGCAAAGCGGAACCAGTCGCGGAACCACAGGTTCCACCGGTTGCCCCAGAAGTCTCCGATGCCGCGGGCGAACACCGGTTGGTGGAGGAGCGGCGGCAGCACGATCCCGCTCGGCGACCACAGCAGGCTGAGCAGGCTGACACCCGTTTCGCCCAAGATCTGCATGATGGGTATCGCGAGGTAGCTCAGGACCACCCCGCGCAAATTAAAGCCACGAACGAGCGCCCAGTAAGCCGCGTAAAACAGCGCCGAGGCGACGACCATCAGCCCAGCGCGCCTCGCCAGCAGCGCAACCCGATCCGACGGGCGGGCGCGGCGCAGCGTGCTGGGCGAAACCACCGGCGAGAGCACAAACGCCCAGTCGGGCTGGCGGTCGCGCCAGGACACGAGCAGCGCCACGAGTTTCATGACGAACCCCATGAGCCCGAGGGCGAGCAGGAACAGAATGGTCACGCGTCGGCAAACATTAGCGGCACGGCTCGGGCAGCGGACGTTGTTCAAACTACGCGGGCACGCGCCTCAGCACACGCGAAGGTAATCGAGTTTGAGCAGCGCGGCGAGTTTCTCCAGCTTGTGCGCCACATGGCCCAGCCCGATGGCGCAGTGGTGCGCCGGGCCGGCCTTCGACCACGCGTTCACGAACGCCTTCGCGCCGAGGCTGAACCGGTAACGGCTGTTCGTGTTCCCGATGTGCAGGATCGGCCCCGGCACCGACTCGCCTTCCGCCACCAGGAGGCTCAGCTTGCCCCGGCCGTCCTGCACGACCGACAGCAGCGTCACCGGTCCGTGTTTCACGCGCATTTCGATCGAGAGGCCGAGGCCCGGCTTGCCGTGATAGAGCGGCAGCGGCACCAGCTTGACCCGCCCCTCGGCAATCACCATGTGCCCCGGCCCGTCGTGGCCCAGCAGGACGACGTCGTGGTCGAAATCCATCGCATAGAACTCGGAGAACGACCCGCCCGCGCCGAGGACGTCGAGCATTTTCATGGCCTGGACATTTTTGACCTCGCACTCGCCCGCGACGGGCACGCCGTGGGCGGTGAGGAGCGAATTGCCGGCGATGACGGAAGTGACGATGTTCTCGTATTCGTTGCCCGGCTGGCCTTCGTAATAGTAAGCCAGCGACCCGAGCCGGTGCGCCTCCACCAACTGGTCGAGCGCGCAACTGGTCTGCGCGGCGCGGCGCAGTTCCGTTTCGCCGCACTCGGGCGCAACGTCGAATTCGCGGCGGAACGCGGCCAGCTTTTCGGCGATCTGCCGCGCAGTGACGGCCTCCCGGAGCCGCCGGAGCTCGCACATTTCCAGCAGCTCGAAATGACAGCCAAAGGCCGCCGCCTGCTGGGTGAGGTCGCTGTAAACATCGAGCATCCCGCAATAATAATGGCCGAGCAGGCCCACGCGGTTGGCCCGCATGACGGCGGCGACGCGCGCGGCGTCGGCCCAGGCGGTGATTTCCTGCCAGGCCTCGGCGTCATCGAGCGTTCCGGTGACGAGGTGGTAGTCAATGCCGGCGCGGTTGAAGACGCAGGCGATCTCGGGCGCGGAACAGGCCTGGCAGTGCGCGAGCCATTCGCCCGTCATCGCGCCCCGGTCGCCCAGGCGGTTGAACGCCTCGTAGTCAATCGCCCGCACCGGCTGCAAATTCAGCACCACCACCGGCGCCTTGGTCTGCTGGACCACGGGCAGCACGGTCGAACTCAGCGCGTAGGTCGAGACATACAAATAAATCAATTGCACGCCGGCGCGCTGGAACTGGTCGGCAACGACGCGCGCTTGTTCCGGCGAGTCCACGAGCCCGCCGTCCACCACCTGGACGCCGCTTCCTGCGAGCCGGTCGCGGATGCGCTGCTGGTAGCCTTCGAGCCGCGGGCGGAGGCCCGGAAACTGCGGCCAGTAGGTGTCGAGACCGATGCCAAAAAGGCCGACGGGGATGGCGGGAGGTTGTGTATTCATAGGCGCGGCACAGCGCCAGAATGGCCGATCAGTTTCAAGTTTCAAGTCCCCAAGTTTCAAGACGGAGGGTGCCATCGGTAATGTCCCAGTTGGGTGGGGCGAGGTTCTGACGAGCCGTGAACGCACATCATCCGCTTCGCCCCGGCGAAGCGCTGAAGGCGGTCGGACGGGTCAACGCTTGACCGCGTAGAGCCGGCCCATGCTGGCGATGAAGATGGTGCCGTTGGCCGCGACGGGTGTGGCGTTGATGGCGCCCGACACCTCCGAGGTGGCGATCAGTCGCTTCTCGCGGCCCGCCGCGAGCGCCAGGACTTCGCCCTGCTGGGTGCAGACGTACACCCGGCCATCGGCCACCAGAGGCGAACTCCAGATATCGGCGCCGGCCTTGTGCTTCCAGACCAGCCGGCCGGTGCGATCGTCCACGCAGTTGACCTCCCCACTGAGGTCCGCGACATAGACCAGACCGTCGTGAATCGCCGGGGTGGCGAGGCAATGCCCGTTGAGCGGGAACGACCAGACTTCGCCCGTGCGGGTGATGTCGCCGGTGCGGGTGGCGTCAATGCACTTCAACCAGCCATGCGGTTTGCCGTGCCAGACGTCGCCCCCGGCGGTGACATAGACCCGGTGGTCATGGAAGACCGCCATGCCGCTGATGTTGCTGGGGCCTTCCTTGAAGTTGTCCTGCCAGCGGTGAACATTTTCCTTGGGCGCCTCCGGATCGCAATCGAACGACCACACCTTCTTGAGCGTGGCGGGCGTCGCGGCCGCCTCCTTGACCGCCTCGAAGGCATAGACCACGCCGTCGCCGCCGCCAAAGAAAACGAGCGTGCGGCCGTTGACCTCGCCCGCCGCCGGCGAGGACCACGAGCTGTGGATGGTGCGCGGCCCCATGCGTTCGGCGTCGGTGGCCACCAACCGGCCGGTGCGGCGGTCGAGCACGAGCAGGCTGGGCGCCTCCGGGGCAAGAATGTGGAGGTGGGTGCTGTCCACGCCGTTGCCCGTCGCCACGTAAAGAAAATCGCCGAGGATCAGCGGCGAGTTGTGGGCCGAGTCGTGGTTGTGGACGCCGAGTTCGGCCGGGGTGTTAAAAATCCAGATAACGTCGGCATCGAGCGGGCCCAGTTCGACCGGCGGGGCGCCCGCGGGCTCGGCATGGCGCGCCTCGTCGGTGAACGGACCATCATTGCCATTGGCCAGGCCGGCGAGATCGAGGCACATCACCTCGTTGCGGTTGTTGACAAGGTAAACGCGGTCGCCCACGACGGTGGCTGGCCCCGTGATGCCGGTGTTCGGCCAGTCGAGATACTTGTCCTCGGACCGCTTGGGCACGACAAGCTGCCACACGAGATGACCGTCCTCCGCGTCGAAGCACATGAGCACCCCGCGGTCGCCCTTGCGCCGGGAATCGCGGGGCGTGCCGTTGTTGGTGCCGATCAGCACCCGGCCGCCGGCAATGACCGGGGTGGAGTAGGTCGAAGTCCCCAGTTCAACGCTCCACTTGACGTTGCGGCCCGTGGCGGGATCGAAGCTGTCCGGGAGGCCGGTCTCGGTGGAGACCTGGTTGCGCGAATGGAGTTCACCCCATTGCGGTTGGTCGGCCGCCCGCGCCCCGGCCAGCGCCCCGACGGTCAGACTGACCGCGAGAATCGCCGGGGCTGTGTTTGCGTGGTTCATGGCGTCAGCGGCGGCTCATTTTGCCGGGTTGGCGGCCTTGGTCCGGAGGCGGATCGAGTAGAGGTTCTTGCTGGCCGTGATGAACAGCGTCTGGCGGTCCTTGCCACCGAACGAGACGTTCGCCGTCCACGGCTCGGCCACGTCAATGTGGTCAATCTGGCGACCGGTGGCATCGAAGACCGTGACACCGCGACCGGTCAGGTAAAGGTTGCCGTCGGCGTCAATCGTCATGCCGTCGGAGCCGAGGTTACAGATAAGCTTCTTGTCGGCGAGGCGGCCGTCCTTTTGGATGGCGTAGCGGTAGGTCTTGTTGGCGCCGATGTCGGCGACGAACAGCGATTTGCCGTCGGGTGTGCCGGTGATGCCGTTGGGCTGCTTGAGGTCTTCGGTCACCCGGATGAGTTCCTTGCGCTCGGCGGAGAGCCAATACACATGCTCGCCGTCCTGCGGGCGATCTTGATGATCCCACCACGAGCGTTTGTAAAACGGATCGGTGAGGTAAAGGCTGCCGTTGGGGTGTACCCAGACATCGTTCGGACCGCACAACAGCTTGCCCTGGTAATCCTTCACGAGCACGGTGACCTGCTTGTCCGGCGCAATCGCCCAGAGCTGGTCGTGCTCGTCCGCGCAGACGATCAGATTGCCTTTCGCGTCGAAGTACATCCCGTTGGCGCGGCCGGCCGGTTGCATGAAGGTGGTCAGCTTACCCTCGATGCTCCACTTGAGGATGCGGTTGTTCGGCTGGTCGGTGAAGAAGACATTGCCGTCCGCGTCACACGTGGGGCCTTCGGTGAACTCAAAGCCGCCCGCCAATTTTTCCAGCTTGGCGCCGGGCGCGACCACGCCTTTTTCGCCGGCGGTTTGGGCCAGACCCGCCACGGTGATGATCAGGCCCAAAATCAGAAAAGAAATCGCTTTCATAAGCATCCAGGGTTGGCGATCAGCGTTTGGGAGCCTCGCCGAACGCCTCGACGAATTTCACCAGCGCCCGCACATCATGGTAATTGGCCTTCCAGTCGTTGGCCTTGGACTGGCTGCGCGGGTGACCGTCGGCTGTGACGCTTTCGACCCAGATGCCATCGCGCTCATCAATCACAAAGGCCTGTAGAAAGTTGATGAGTTTGTGCAGCGCCTGCTCGTGGCGGATGTTCCACTGATGATGGATGCTCTCGGTCAGCGCCGCCAGCATCTCTGCCTGCGCCCACCACACCTTGTCGGTATCGGTGGGCGCCAGGTTTTCGATCCCCCGCGAGTATAGGCCGCCGCGCTCATGGTCGAAACCGTGCGCCAACGCATGTTCGAGCAAAGCGCTGAAATGATCCCAGGAGGGCGTCTCGCCCAGCGTCTGCTGCGCGCGGACCATCAGCCAGGCGAACTCGACGTTGTGGCCGTAGGACAAGCCGGCGCTGCGCGGGTCCGTGACGAAGCTCCAGTCCGGGTTTCGGTGGAAGGCGCAGCGATCCGGCTGGGGCGGGTAAAAATAGGTCATGTTGATCCGCAGGGCTTCGGCGAGCGAGATTTTGACGTCGTCGTTGCGGCTCGCGTTGTAAAGTTCAGTCAAGGCCTCCATCCAGTGGAGGTGCGAGTTGGCGCTCTTGAGGCCCGCGATCTCGATTTCAATCCGGTCGTCCTGGCGGGTGATGAGCTTCCAATCGGCGGTGTAGTGCTCGCCCCAGCCGCCGTGTTCGACGTCGTGGCAGTTAAGCTGGAGGGTGCGGTAAAGGCTCAACGCGCGTTCGAGGGCCTCGCGATCGTGGCTGGCGCGATAATACTCGACGAACGCATAGATCACAAAGGACTGGCCGTAGAGGTATTTCCGGTCGTTGATGGGTTTGCCGTCGAGGTCGGTCTTCCAGTAATAGCCGCCGTTCTGTGGGTCGAGAAAGTGAGCAACGAGGTACTCGTAGCCCACGCGCGCCGCCTTGACGTAATCGCGCTGGGGATCACGGTAGCCCTGGTTGAAGACGTGCGAAAAGCCCCACACCATCCGCGCCTGGGTCACGATCATGCGGTCGCTGGCCGGCGGCGCGGTCTTCGTGGCGTTGTCGGCGAGCAGGTAACCGCCCCGCTTCCAATCCACCGCGGTGTCATACCAGTACGGGAGCACCTTGCCGATGAGCTGCTCGCGAAACTCGCGCGCATGTTCCGTCAACTCCTTGGCCGCCGCCGGGCGGCCGGCCGCAACGCAGACCCCCGCGGCGATAACGAGCAGGCGGACAAAATCGAAGGCCGGTCGGCGGATCCGGCGAACGTCCTCAGCGTTGAAGTTCATGGCCTCGAGGCTAGCACGACGGCCAGCGGGCGACAAGAACGGTTCAACGAATTCCGCTCCAGCCGGAGCGGGTCGCGGCGGCGCCATTATTTCACTGGCGCGGGCACCACCGTGGCCGAGCCGTCGCGTTTGATCTCGACGTTCAGCTCACCGTTGGTCGTGGCCGGCCCGTTCGTCGTCCAGATGCCATTCTGGAGCAGTTCGGCCCCCTTGCGATTGCCCATGAGGCCATGACGCAGCCATTCGATTCGCCGCGACACGGCCAGCTCTTCCCGGAGCTTCTTGACCTGGGCGCGCAGGACGACGATGTCGTTGAACTGGCGTTCGAGATCGGCCTTCTCGGCCTGCAACCGCTTGAGTTCCTTGAGCAGGAAATCGCGATCACCCTCGGAGGCGGCCAGTTTCTTCTGCGTATCGGCAATCTTGCCCTCGAGCGACGTGATGGAGCCCTTCAGGTCGGCGGCCTGCTTGTCAAGGGACAGGTTTTGGTCCTCGAGCTCCTTGATCTTGGCCTCGTGCCTGGCGATTTCCGCCTTGGCCGCCTCGAGTTGCTCCTGGGTGAGCTTCACCACGCCTTCGGTCTTCTCCAGGGTGGATTTGGTTTCGGTCAGGAGCGTGTCGGTTTTGACCAGCTCGGCGGTCTTCGACTCGAGATTCGCCTGCAATCGGGTGGCTTCTTCCTTCTGTTTGGCCAACTCGCCGGTCGTCTGGTTCCACTGATTGGAGAGGTAGCCGACCTTCTCCTCGAAATCCCTCCGTTCCTTGACGGCGGCGTTGTGTCGGAACAACAACCCGGCCGCGAGAGCCAGACTGAGGAGCAGCAGAATCACAATGGGCAGTTTCGATTTCATCCTGTCACATTTTGCCGTGGAGGCGATGATTTGGCAAGCTTGGTAATGTGGGTTGACGCCAGCCGCCCCAGGCCGGCCGCCGCAATCCACTTGCCGCGCGGGCCAGGTCGGCTATGTTAGCCCCGTTCGTGGGCGGGTGGCCCGCGGTCAATACCGTGAAGAAATCGCAAACTCTGGCCGCGCCAGTCCGTTGGCTCGTGTGCCTCGCAACCGGCGTGTTCCTGCTGGGCTCCCTGGCCCTCGGCCGCGCCGATGAACCGCCGAAGGTCGCACAGACCCGCATCCCCGCCGACCCGGTCAAGGACCTGATCACGTATTCCAGCAAGTACGCCACGATTGTGCCGCTGATCCCGGGACCAAGCGACCCGAAGATCGCCCGCCTCGTGGCCAACCTGCTTGAGCGCGCGCAATACTTGCAGCATCCGTTGGACGACGAGATGGCGCGGCGGTTCCTGCGGCGTTACCTCGACACGCTCGATCCCACGCACAGTCTGTTTCTGCAGACGGACGTGGATGAGTTCGCCCGGTTCCAACCGAAACTGGCCGAACTGACGCTCAAGGCGGGCAGCACGCTGCCCGCGCGGGAAATCTTCGCCCGCTTCATGGAGCGCGTGGAGGAACGCGTCGAGTTCGTGGCCGGCCTGCTGCAGGACAATCATTTCGAGTTTGCCGGCAGCGACCGTTTCGACACGGATCGCAAGCATGCCGCCTGGCCCAAGGATGTTGACGCCGCCCACGAACTCTGGCGCCAATACGTCCGCTACGAATACCTGGAGGAGAAGCTCAACAAGCAGAAGCCCGACGAGATCATCAAGAAACTGTCGGCCCGCTACAAGCGCCTGCTCCGCAGTTGGGGCGAACTCGACAGTGACGACATCCTCCAGCTCTACCTCACCGCCCTCGCCCAAGGCTATGATCCGCATTCGGATTACATGGGCAAGGCCATGCTCGAAAACTTCGCCATTGCCATGAGACTGTCCCTGGTCGGCATCGGCGCCCTGCTCCGCGATGACGACGGGTACTGCAAGATCGAAAGCCTCATCACGGCCGGGCCGGCCGAGCGCAGCAAACAGCTCAAGCCGGGCGACCGGATCATCGCCGTCCAGCAAAAGGACCAGGAACCGGTGGACATCATCGGCTGGAAACTGAACAAGGTCGTCGAACTCATCCGCGGCCAGAAAGCCACGCCGGTCACGCTCACCGTCATCCCGGCGGATTCCACCGACACCTCCGTTCGCCGGACGCTGACGCTCATTCGCGACGAGATTCCACTGGAGGACCAGGCGGCCAAGGCGAAGATCGTGGAACTGCCGGGGGCCGACGGCCAGCCGTTGCGGCTGGGCGTGATTGACCTGCCCTCGTTTTACGCCGGCTTCGATTTGGGCGGCGGCAAGGACAAACCGAAGTCCGAGCCGCGCAGTTGCTCGGCGGACGTGGCCAAGCTCCTCAAGAAACTCGTCGCCGAAAAGGTGGGCGGGGTGATTCTCGACCTCCGGCGCAATGGCGGCGGTTCCCTCGAAGAGGCTATTCGGTTGACCGGCCTGTTCATCAAAGACGGCCCGGTGGTGCAGGTGCGCGACGCCCAGGGCGAGGTCAGCGAAGAGACGGATCCCGACGAAGGCATCGCCTATGACGGTCCGTTGATCGTGTTGACCAGCCGCTTCAGCGCCTCGGCATCCGAAATTCTCGCCGCCGCCCTCCAGGACCACGGACGCGCGGTGGTCGTTGGCGACCGGAACACGCACGGCAAGGGGACCGTGCAGACCATCTACGAATTGAACCGGTTCATGAACAAGGAGGCCTTCCCGAAGGACGTCAACCCGGGTGCGCTCAAGGTCACCATCCGCAAATTCTACCGGGTCAACGGGGCCTCGACCCAGTTGAAGGGCGTGACGCCGGACATCGTGCTCTCCTCCGTGGCCAACTTCCTGGAAACCGGCGAGGAAGTGGACGATTATGCCCTCCCGTGGGACACCATCGAAAGCGCCAAGGGTTTCAAGCCGCTTGACCGCGTCGCCCCGCTGCTCCCTGAGCTGCGCCGGCGCGCTGAAGCGCGACAGGCCGGCGACAAGGACTTCGCGTACATTCGCGAGGACATTGCCCGGTACCAAAAACTCCTCGCCGACAAAACCGTCTCCTTGAACGAGCAGGCAAGGTTGCAGGAAAAAGAGGAGAACGAGGCGCGCCTGAAGGCCCGCCGGGCGGAGCACAAGGCGCGGGGCGAGCCCAAGGACAAGATTTACGAAATCACGCTCAAGCTGGCGGAGGAGCCAGGACTGCCCGCGCCCCTCGCCCGGACAAACGAGCCGCCGGCAAAACTTGACGGCGCCGTGAAACCGCCCGGCGACACCGAAACCGCCGACAACGCCGAGGACGACAAGACCCCGGCCCTGGATACGATGTTGGAAGAGACACAACGGATTCTGGCTGACCTTATCGCCCTTGGAAACACGCCCAAACCCGCGGCGCCCGTGGCCACCACGGTTGCCCGGTGATGACCCGCGCCCGGGCGCCCGCCGCGCCAGGTCGCCGGGCCGAGAACGACTTCGCCCATGATCGCCCCGTGGCCCACCACGAACTCGGAGCACCTCGCCGATTACCGCGTCTTCACGATCCGGCGCGACCACAAAACCTCGCCACGCACCGGCCAGCCGCATGACTTCTTCGTGCTCGACTGCCCGGACTGGGTCAATGTGATCGCGTTGACCCGCGACCGGCAGCTCATCATGGTCGAACAATTCCGCCACGGCACCAACACCGTGGAACTCGAAATCCCCGGCGGCGTGATGGACCCCGGCGATGGGTCGCCGATTGCGACCGGCATCCGCGAACTGCGGGAGGAGACCGGCTACGAGGGGGAAACGGCCCGGCGGCTTGCCGGCGTCGCCTCCAACCCCGCCCTCTTCAGCAACACCTGTCACACCATCCTCATCGAGCATTGCACCCTCCAGCATCCGCTCGAGCTGGACCAGACCGAGGATGTTGCCACCCGGCTCGTTCCCGTGGATGAAATCCCCGCCCTCGTGGCCACCGGCCGAATCCGTCATTCACTCGTGGTCGTCGCACTCTACTATTTCGAACTCCACCGCCGCGGCCTGCTGGCGTAGCGGCTCTCGGGCGAGAGCCGCCAATGGCGGCAAACGCCAGTTTGCCGCTACGCAGGCCACGCTACGCGCACCACCGCCGGCAAAACTTCGCCCGCCTTGCCCGCCAGCGTCACATCGCTGTGGGTACTGAGTGGCGTCGGTTCGGGGTTGATCTCGACCAGCAACGCGCCGGACTTCTGGGCCAACTCGGGCAGCAGCGCCGCCGGTCGCACCACCGCCGAGGTGCCGATGGCCATGCAGACGTCGCAGTCCTGGGTCGCCGCCACCGCCGCCTCCCATGCGTCCAGCGGCAACGTCTCGCCGAACCACACCACGTCCGGCCGCAACCGCGCGCCGCAGACCGGACAGCGCGGCGGCACTTCCTCCGTCGCCGGCCACGTCTCGACCCGATGCGCACCCTCGGAACAGCGCGTGCGGGTGAGGTTGCCATGCAGTTCGATGACCCGCCGATTGCCGGCCCGCTGATGCAGGCCGTCAACATTCTGCGTCACCAGCGTCAGCCGCGGCACCCGATTTTCGAGGGCGACCAGCGCCCGATGTCCCGGATTCGGTTCCGCGCGCTCGACCGCTTGCCGCCGCGAGGCATACCAGGCCCAGATCATGTCCGGCCGGCGCTGGAACGCCTCCGGCGTGGCCAGTTCCTGCGGCAGGAACTTCGACCACAGCCCGGTCTGAGGATCGCGATAGGTTGCCAGGCCGCTCTCGGCGGAAATCCCCGCCCCCGTGAACGCGAGCACGTGGCGGGCGGCCCGCAGCTTCTGGATCAAGATTTCAGGAATGTTCATGGCGAAACCGATTCCCCTTCGTCATTCGCAAGTCGCAGTGTGGTTTCCAAAATCAACCACGGAGCCCGAACCACCTGAAACCTCGAACCTGAAACCTCGAACCTCGAAATTGGCCTCATCTTCATGGTGGGCTTCGAGGGACCGCCGCCGCGGTTGGTTCGGCGAACAGCGCGTGAACCTGTTGCTGAACGGGCGTCGGTTCGTTTTTGACCAACTTGCCCAGGTCGGCCTCGTTGAAATTCGTCCGCAACCAGATGGCGGCAATGCGCCGCACCTCCTCGTCCGGATCCGTCAGCGCCCGGGCCAGCGTGAGCGCAATCGGTCGGCGAAAGGTCGTCACCTGGCTGAGCACCTGCGCCGCCCCACGTCGTGCCGGCACGGAAAGCGTCGGAAAACGATCCAGGAGCGACCGCAACAGCCGAGGATCGTTGTTCACCAGGGCCAGCAACCCCTGCCCGCCGCGCACCCGCACCGCCGCCGCCTCGGCCCCCAGCAGTTCCAGCAGCGGCGCGATTGCATCCTCGCCGTCCAGCCGTCCCAGTGTTCGTGCCGCCTGGACGGTCACGTTCTCATCGGGTGCCGTCATCATCAATTGTTTCACCGCCGGACTTGCGGCCGCCGCCTCAGGCCCCAATCGTCCCAACACATCCAGGATCGCCGTCTGCATCGCTGGGGAGGCCGACCCCAATGCGCCGGCCAGCGCCGGAACGCCCGCCTTGCCCATCGCCGCCAACGCTTCGACCGCGGCCGTGCTGACCATCATCTGCGGATCGGACAACGCCGCGCCCAACGCGTCGGCGGCCGGGGCAGCGTCCGGTCCTAAAACCTCCAGCGCCCGCGCCGCTGCGCGCCGGTGCAGCGCGGCCTGCTCGGGTTTGATCCGGCGATAAAGGAAATGGTAAAGGCGCGGCGACAAACGAAGCCGGGCGCCCAGGATCGCCTGGCCGAGGTGGGAATCGCGTTCCTGCAGGGCGCGGACCACCGTGGGCAGGCCATTGGTGCCAATGACCCGGATGGCCTGCTCCGCTGCCCCATGCTTCACCGGGTCCCCGAGATTCAGGTCCGCGGCCCAGTCCATCAAAGGCCGGTGCTGGAACTCCGGCGTTCGCTCGCCACTGAGCCAGACGAAGGCAGCGAGCAAACCGAACCCCACGACGACGACCAGCCCTATCAGCCGCCAAAGCGCTCGGCGCCTGGCGGGCCTGCTGTTACTGGTCGCGGTTTCGTTGGACATGGAAAGCGTCTGGCCGGCGTTCAACCGCTGGCACCCCCGACGATCAATCCCCGCCCCTAAGCCGTCAATGAGCGGTTTCAGATCGGGAACGCGACCGGCCCCGTTGCCTGCAGCCCGCGTCTCGCTGGATGCTTCGATTGGCCCGGAGTCTTCGGCGAGACGCCGAAGACAGCGGGCGAGGACGCGTGGCGAAGCGGGCGCTGCTGCGTCGGCGCCCCAACTGCCAGACAATGAGCTTGGGCCGCGGCGCAGCGCGGCCCACGGCCCAGCAGTCCGCGACCCACCGTGCTGCTCGCGGCGGGAATCGGGGGAGCACGCCCGCCTCGGGTGTTGCGGGACGCGCCTCGCGTCCCGCCCTCCGCCGCCCGAGCATGGCCGGGGAAATGGGCGCTCGTTTCCGGCTTGTTTTCCGCGAGGCCGCGGGAAACGGCACCCGAGGCGGGCGCGGTCCCCGTTCTCCTTTCACGGCCTGATCGTACAAGCGGCAATGCGTCAGAGCCGGGTGCGCGGAGACGCTTGCTCGACCCAGGGCGGATTTCCGATGGAGCTAAGTGACGGAGGGGGAGGTGGATTGGCGAAAGAGCTGGACACCCGCGGCGCACTCTTTTACGCTGGTGGGCATGAAACCATCCACCAAGCCCCTGTTG
>Ga0116116_1000579_pt1 | contig 37695 bp, 27 predicted proteins | sample June2015DPH_10_1_FD_89722 | JGI IMG/M metagenome (GOLD analysis project Ga0116116, IMG submission 89722) | Peatland microbial communities from SPRUCE experiment site at the Marcell Experimental Forest, Minnesota, USA - June2015DPH_10_150 | ecosystem: Environmental > Terrestrial > Soil > Wetlands... | reverse complement strand
GGCCTCGCTGCGTTCGAGCGGGAGCAGCAGTTTTCCACCGCGCAGGCTGGGGCGCACAGCCTCGCCCGCCACGAACGATGACCAAACCTGGGCGCCAGCCGGCAACGCGACTTCCAGAAACTGCCGGCCGTTGTTGCGCACCGAAAGCGCCATCTCGGTCATTGCCTGGCCGTCCTCGGCGATCACGGTGGTCAAGCGCGCTTCGTCCACGAGCGCCTGCAGCACTTCCGCCTGCTTGTGTTGGAGGGCCGCCAGCGCCAGCGTGTAGCCGGGACGCAGATACCGGTAGGCCAGCATCGTCGCCGGGTCCGCCCGCCCCGCCCACTCGGGCAGTTCACTGGCATCAATCCGCGTGAGTTCGCCACTCGTGTTCCGCGCGCTGACCTGGATCGGCGGCCGGGCCATCACCGCAATGGCGCCCGTCTCGCGCTCGACGCCGATGGCCTCCACGCCCGCCGCGGCCAGCGTCGTCTCCTTCTCGGTGATCGCGGCCGGCAATTCCCAGGTCACCGTGAGTGTGTAGGTGCCGATGACCTTGTTTTGCAGCGTCACGCGCCATTGGTTCGTGGTCTGGTCACGCTGCCGGATGTTCGCACCGGTGATCTCCACGTTCTTGAACCCGGCCGGCACGCGCAGCCGGAACTCCTTCACCGGCGCGTTCTGAATCTCGTAGCGCACCAGCGCCCGGCCGTTGATCAGGTTCTCGCCGACGGTCCAAAAATCCACGACTTCCGCGCGGACCCAGGACTCGATGGTTTCATTGCTCACGGTGAGTTGCCACGGTTGCGTGGGCGGGACTGGGTCCGCCGCGATGAACTTGTAGGCCAGACCCGTGCCGCCGCCCGGCACCGAGGCCGCCGGCACTTCCGTCAACCCCTCCTGGGACTGCGTTTTAACCTGCACGCCCACCTCGGCAGCCACGAGCACGAACCCGCTGAGTTTCTGCACGCCGAGCGGATGCACCGCCGCCACCGCCCAGGTCGCGGGCAATGCCGACACCGTCCGGGCCAGCACCACCCCCAGTGAGTAGTTGCCGAGCGTGCGCTGTTTCAAGGCCACCTCCAGCACGCGCCCACCGCCCTCGTCTTTCACCGTCCATTGCGTGAACTCACCGTTGACCGCCTCGACGCGGAAATCGGCCGGCAGCGCCACCCGCAGGTTGAACACCCCAACCCGTTTGATGACATAATTCAGTTCGGCCGAAACCGAAATCTGTTCGGTGCCGAGCCGGATGTGGTGTTGGACCGACACTTCGATCTGCGGTTGCAGCGGCTCCACGCGCACCCGCACGGTGAAATCCGGTCGGAGAAACTGGTAGGCCTCGGCGATAACCACACCCGGCGGCGCGGCTTTGAACTCGGCTGCGTCCACCCTTTGCGCGCCGGTGACGGTGTCCAAGGTGACGCCCAGTTCGTCGTTGGCGGCGAAGCCGACCCAGCCGGTTTCACGTTTCACATCGAGCGCATGTGGAACGGCCACCGCCACCCCGTCCTTGACGGTCCCGGTGGCTTCCGTTTCCACCGTGAGGCGGTAGCTGGAAGCGACGCCCTTGAGGAGTTCCACCGTGAGCACGGCGCCGCCGGCATCCTCCTTCACCTGCCAGGTGCGAATCTGGTCGCCTTCGAGGCGCAACAGGCGCTGACCCGCCGGCAGTTGCAGTCGCGCTTCGCGGAGTTCGCCTTGTGTCACCGCGTAATCGAGCGTGCATCGCACGTTCATGGTGTCGCCGCGGAAGCTCACCACGGCCGCATTCTGGCAGAACACGGTGGCGGCGATCTCGGCCGCCCGCTTTACCCGGGGTGACCAAAGCAGTTCCACGCGTTCGCCAGAGCCGATCGTCCCTTCGACCCGGGTTTCACCGCCCGTCGTCGTGCTGTGGAACGCGACCGCGGTGGGAAACTCGACGTTTGCCTCGGGCTCGTCCACCACCAGCGTGACCTGGCTCGACAATGCCGGCGGAATCGCGAAAGCGAGCTGCCGGTTCACGTCCGCTTCCGCCCCGCTCAACTTCACCAGAAAGCTCAATTTCACCGTGGCCTCGCCTTTTCGGGAGAACCGGACGCTCAGTGTTTTTCCGTCGCGGATCAGGCGCGCCCCTGGTGGCATCGAACCGAAGGCCTCCACCGCCAGATCGTTCCCGAACAGCGCGACGGTCCGGTTCGGCTGCGTGGTCACGATGCGCACTTCGGCTTCGATACGCGCCACCCGTCCGCTGACCCGGCCAACGTAGCTGGCGGACACGACCGAGCCGCCGGCCACCGGAACCGGAGTCTCCTTGGCCAGCGTCGCTGCCTCGGCCGGGCCGAAGAATGACAGACCGAGCAGCGCGACAAGAGACGCGACTGCCGCCGGTCCCGCCGCCACGGCCGGCCGGGTCAGCTTTCTTTTCCGCCATGCGCGCACGACGGCGACGCCGAACGCCACGAGGACCGCGAGCGGCAGGGCATAGGCGACAGCGATACCAAGCAGGTGGGTTACCATGAGCATGGCGCCTACACTGGTGGCGGCAAGAACCAGCCCGACCGCGCCGAGCAGGCTGTTCGGCTGGGACCGGCGCCATTGCCAGGCGAAGAGGAGCAGGCCGGCCAGGAAGGCGGCAATCTGCGTGACCGAGCGCAATGTGTTGCGCGTGGCCGCGCTGATGACGGTGGCGCTCAGGACGAGTTTGTCGTCGCGGACATTGAGCACCTTGGTGAACACAAACCGTTCCCCGGTACGCGGGATTTCGATGCGAATCGGCCGGATGCCCGCCACGGTTGACGCCGGGCCGCCTGGCTGGACGCTGAGCAACCCCGCACTGTTGGCCGCGAGCGCATTGTTGCTAGACAGCGTGCTGCGGCCGCCAAATCCGCCGCCGCCGCCCATGGCGCCATCCCCATTCATGACCTGCTGGGCGACGCCATTGACACGGCCCATGTGCTCCACACCATTCGTCCGCATCATAACCTGGCTCTCCACGGGAGCCGCAACGGCAGCGGGTGGCTTCGCCACGTCGTTGGCGGCGATGGCGAACTTGCCGGCGGCGTCCAACACCGTCACACTTTGAGGAGGCGACACCGCGAGTTCCTCCTTCAACTCACGTCCGGCACTGCGGTCACGCGTTTGCATGGCGAACCCGGCGGCGCCGGCCGTCTTTTGGAGGGATTCACCGAACCGCGCCGCGTCCATCCAGGTCACGCTGCCATCGGACAGGAGCACGGTCCGCTTGCCGTCGCGCTCGGCGGGTGAGTAGGCCAGCACACTGCCCGCTGGTATTCCCGCCTCCTCCCGGCCCGCCCCCAGGTACACAAAGCGCTCGCTGGTTTCCGGGTCGCGGAGGACTCTTTCCGAGCCGACCTCGTTCATCAATTGGTCGAGCGATCCGGGGAAGCGCCCCCGGTTGCCCTGCGCGTAGAGCCGGGCGGCGATGCCGATTTGTTTCAGATTATTGGCCGCGTTGATCCGTTGGGCCTTGCCCTTGGCCTTCGCCAGTGCCGGCAATAACATGCCGCCCAGCACCGCGAGGATCAGGAGAACCAAAACGCCGGTGCCCAGTCCCCGGCCGCCATAGCGCAGAGCCACCAGTACCAGCGCCCCGCCCAGCAGGATCAGCCCCCAAACCACCATCACCGTGCCATCCGAGAGCCAGTTGCGGTAAACGGTGGCCAGTTCGTGTCCCGCGTCGTGCAGCGTGTAACCCGCGCCCTGGGTGGCCGTCAGGTTGCCCCCGAAACCGGTCAGGTCGCGCGTCGGCGGCACGTAAAGTTCCCATTCGGCATAGGTCGTTTGAATGTCCGTCCGCGGCGCCTGGAGGGCGATCGGCTGGCGCGGGTGGTCCTTCAAACCGCCGACGGTCTGGGCATAGACCAGTTCGACCGGAAAGGCCAGGTCCCGATTGACCCCGCGCGGCAACGGCACCAGGAGATTCGTCCCCTGCCGCTCCGCCTTGACCGCCTGACCGTTGACATAGCACGACCAGAAATCCGCCCCGGCCGGCAAAGTGAAGGTCTGATAAGGCTTGTCGTTGTTCTTCACCAGGTAGCTGGCCTGCGTCAGCATCTGTCCCGCCTCGGTCAGCACGGTCGTGAGCTGCGTGCGATCCGCCACCGCGCTGAGCACCGGCACCTCGTCAAACCGCGACACCTCGACCTCCAACCCGTAGTCGTCGCCCGCCGACTGAAGATAGGCGAGCAGGACCGACCGGGTGATCAACGCGCGATCCGTCGGCGCCAGTTCGCTTTCGTCAACGCGCCGCAGCGGACCGCTCACCCTCTTCTCGCGCAATTGCAGGCTGGCGGCGCTGGTCACGGCCAGGGTCCCGGTTTCCCGTTCGACCCCGACCGCGTGCAGGCCGCCCAGGGCCAGGCTGGCGCCGTGCGGGTCGAAGGCCTCGTCGTAGGTGATCACGAGCGTGTAGCCTCCCCACACCTTGTCCTGCAGGCTGATCGTCCAGAGCTCGCCATTGAGGTCCTTGCGCCGGATGTTCGCGCCGGTGAAATCCACGTTCTTCCAGGCGTTCGGCAGCTTCAGCCTGAACTCCTGCACGCCCTGGTTGAACAAAGCGTAACGCACCGTGGCGCTGCCACCCACCAGGCCGTCGCCGATCGTAACCAGGTTGAAAATCTCGGCCACGACGCGGGCCTCGAGACGTTCGGCGGACAGGCGAAGGTTCCAGTCTCCCTGATCGGCCACGAACGCCAGCAGTTCATTGCCTCGCCGGTCCGGCAGACTGGCCACCGGCACTTCGCGCAGGCCGGTCAGCTCGCCGGTTTTCAAACGGATGCCCGCCGCGGCCAGGGCGCCGATGGCCGCCGATTCCCGCGCGGCACCGGTCACGCGCAACGGCATAACCACCACTTCCTCGCGGAACGTCGGCCGCGCCTGCTCCATTTGCACATCAATGCGGCGGTTTCCCAACACCCGGCTGTTGAAGGTCACCGTGAGCTGTCCCGGCCGACCCGCCCGGCCCGCCGTCAACGCGCCGCCGGCCTTCCAGTCCTCCACGCCATCGCCCCGCACGTCGGTCACAACGAACCCGCTGAGCAGGCCGAGTTCCAGTTGGTAGATGCCGGTCTTCTCGACGTTCAGATTCAAGGTCTGCGTCACCAGGAGGCGCGTTTCCTCGAGTAGGGCGGTAACGTGGCTGGCGACCGTGACCACCGGTTCGATGCCTTTGACCTTGACCGGCAGCGCCACCGGCCGGCCGTAGAATCGGTACGCCGCGACCGCCCCGGCCGGAGCGTTGATCTGGCGCAGCCCGGTGCCTTCGCCGGGTTCGACCACGGCATCCTCCGCGCCGAGCGTGAACGAACCGTTCTCGCGTTCGGCCTCCAGCGGTTGCGGGAGATCGAGGTTCGTAGTGAATGGCAGGCTGTCAATGCTCTGTTCCGTCGCGAGCTTTAGCGCGTATGTTTTCTCCACTGGCTTGAGAAACTCAATGTTCAGCACCTGCCGGTCGCCCTCGGCCTTGACCTGCCAATCTTTCGCCTGCTCACCCTCGACCTTGGTCAACGTCTGGCTGGCCGGGATGGCCACCCGCAGACGGGCCATTTTGCCTTGTAGGATCTCGAACTGAAATTGCGTCTGGAACTTGATCACCGTGGGCGTCACTTGGGCGGCGACGGTGGTTTCGCAGGTCGCCAGCGTCTGGCGCGTCACGTCGCCCTGCCGGCCCTGCCAGCGCAGCGCCACCACCTGGTCCGCCCCCAGCACCGCCCGCAGCCGCCGCTGCCCCTGGACGCTGCCACCCAGCGTGTCCGGCACCCGGGCACCGCTCACGAACTGCACTTCGACACCCTCGGCGGCCGAAACCGCCAGCGAGGCCAGGCCGGCCGCCGGCCCCGTGAACGTGGTTTGATTCCACGGATCGGCCTTGCTGATTTTGGCGATGACAGTGACGGAGAACTCGAATCGGCCCGGCCGGGTCGCCACCAGACGGTACTGGTTCCCCTGGCGCGCGAGCCGCAGGTGCGACGGGAGTTGAACCGGGGGCACCGCCAGGTCGCCTTCGAAGAGGAGGGCACTCGTCTCGCCCTTGCCGAGGACCTCGCCGACGATGGTGGCGGCGAAGCGCGCCTCGGTATCGCTTAATTGCCCCTCGTAACGGACCTCGCTGATCAACAGTTCGGCGGGCGGCGAGCTGGTTGGCAGGCCCCGAACCGGAACGATCAGCAATCCAAGCAAGAGCGCAGCCGCGAAACGGCGCAAGGACAGAACAGGTGTTGGATTCATGGAGGATATAACGCCGGTGGCGCGGCGTAGTTGCGGCCCTGGAACTGGAGACTTTCCCATTTCGGTGGGAAATGAACACCCGTCCGCCAACCGTTGGCCTCGTCGCATGGGAGGTTAGACGGCATCCGGCGCCGGATGCTCCCGCGCCGCGGCACATCGCCCGATCACACCCACCCAAAGTACCCGTTGGATCGTGATTGAGTCACGCCGCCCGCTGCGGCATAAAGCGTCGGTGAAAATTTCGGTGGTCATCCCGGCCTTCAACGAGGCCAAGCTCATCGGGCGTTGCCTGTCGGCGCTGACCCAGGCGAGCGGCGCGCTCACTGTGCTGGGCTGGACCAGCGAGGTCATCGTGTGCGACAACAACTCGTCGGATGACACGGCGCGGCTCGCGCATCAAGCAGGGGCGACCGTCGTATTCGAGCCAGTAAACCAGATCAGCCGGGCGCGCAACCGGGGCGCTGCCGCTGCCACCGGCGACTGGCTGTTGTTCCTGGACGCGGACTCCTTCCCCAGCCGCGAGCTGTTCGCGGACATGGCATCGGCCATTGCTGGCGGTGGTTGTTTGGGTGGCGGGGCGACCGTGCGTCTCGAGGGCATCCGCGGCTCCGCCACCTGGGGGGTCGGCCTTTGGAATGCGATCAGCCGGCTTACTCACTGGGCTCCGGGCGCCTTCCTGTTTTGTGACGCCGCCGCGTTCCGTCAGGTCGGGGGCTTCAATGAGGAACTCTTCGTGTCCGAGGAACTCGATTTGAGCCGTCGGCTGAAAAAACTCGGCCGCCGCGAAGGACGCCGGATCGTAATCTTGCACCGCCATCCCCTGCTCACCTCGGGCCGCAAAATTCATCTCTACTCGCGCCGGGAGTATGGCGCCCTGTTCCGGCACTTCATCCTCCACCCCCGCCGCAGCGCGCGCAACCCTGCCGCCTGTCGCCTTTGGTACGACGGCCGTCGTTAGCAATATGTCTCACAAATGCTGGAGCTAATCATCTGCCGGTGTATTCTGGTCCCGCGCCGACCGGGCCCTTCCCCGCCAGCCCCGCTGAACCTACCGTCCAAACGGTGGCGGGACCTCATTCTGCGCGTCTGGCATGTGGACCCGCTGCGCGTCATCGCCGTGATTGATGACCCGCAGGTTGTGGAGACGATTCTGCGACACCTCGGCGCCTGGCACGACCCGCCTGCCTGCCGAAGCCTCGGCGCAGGCAGACCCGCCAGCCTGTCCCCGCCGGGCGTTCCAAGGCCCTGCACCTACGAGCCTTGGGACGACGTGGACCCGATGCCCGACTACGAGAATGTCCTCACGGATTGACAACGGCGGTCGCAAAGGCAGTCTTCTTGCCCGGTGGCCGCCTGCTCGCGGCTCGGCCAGCGGAGAAACTCCTCCGGCCGCCTCCCAGCGTTCCACCGCGGGAGCGCCTTGAGCCAAAACTGCGCCCCAGCCGCCACGCGATGGCCCAAAAACGTCGAAAAACACCGAAACTCGACGCTTGACGCCTTGTTCGCGTCTGGCACGCTGCCTCCCAAAATGAGTGCGAGTGGAAACCAATTCTCCCTCACCCGCGCAGCGTCAATAAACCGGCGGCGCGGTAAAAAGCAAATTCCTATCAGTCAGTTCAGTTGGCTCCCGCAACAACGGCGATTGGGGCGCCCATCACTTCGACATCATTTAGTGGGCCCTGGGGATGGACCATTCCGGCCCCGTCCAGTTTTTCCCCAAGGGTTGCGACGGCGCCCCATACCAGTCCCACCTCGATGCCGACGGCACCCGCGTCTGGAAGAGCCATCCGGTCAAGCACGGCCAGATGATTCGGTTCATTGGCGAGCGGGACGAGGTGTTAGTCAGCCGCCAGGACCGGCTGGAGACCACCCCGGCCGAACTCAAGAACCGCCCCCTGGCGCCGGGCGAGCTCCACCTTTACGAATCTTCCGACCACGAAGGGAATTGGCTCGAATGCATCAAGACCCGCCGCCAGCCGATCTGCCCCGCCGAAGTCGGCCACCGCTCCGCCACCATCTGCCATCTGCACGGCCTCGCCCAACGCCTCAACCGCCCCATCCGCTGGGACCCGCTCAAGGAGGAAATCCTCGGCGACACCTACGCCAGCCGCTGGGTCGACCGCCCGTGCCGCGCCCCGTATGTCCTGCGACCCACGGCGGCCGGTTTGAGAGCGGCATTTCGGCAAAGCAGTCATCAGTTTGATGTCCCCGGACTTTGCCGACAGTTTTCTTCCGGTCTTTCTTCGCCGCCTGACGCTGGGCGCCATCGGCTTGATCTTGGCGGTAGGGATAATCCTGCTGATCCCCGGGGCCGGCCTTTGGTTCCTGGTGCTTGGCGGCGGCGAAGCCGCGCTCTACACCGTGCTGAAGATGAAGTGGCGCCGGGCGGTCCGGCGCGTCCGCCAGGGTCCGCTCCAGCGCTGCTCCTGGAAGCGGTTTGTGGTGACAGTATGGATGTATGCGATGCTGATGGAGTTCTGCGTGGACTTCGGCGCCTATCACGCTGCAAACCCGCTGATCGTCCTCGCGATCATGGCCGTCCTCACACCCCACTATCTTTTCATGGGGATGGTCTTCCGCCTCTGGTTTCGCTGGTACACTTTCACTCCCACCGAGGCGTATCTGACGATGGGCACGGTGGGGTTCCTGCTCGAGGCCATCATCCTCAAACTGATCGCAGGGACCTGGCAAGCCAGAGGCATGATCCTTTACCCCCTCGACTTCGTCGTCAATCTCCTCAATTACGGCGGGTTCACAGTGATCGCCACCCTTTACCAGAATCAGACCGAGGAGCGTCCCCGGACGAAAACCTGGCGCAAGTATCTCGTTGGAATCTTTGGAACCCTGGGGATCGCTTTGCCCGAAATTGTGGGCACGTATCTCCTGGTGTATAAAAGGCTTTGAGCAATCTGAGGGCTCGTGCAAAATTGGATTCCGAGGTCTGGCTGCTTGGGTGGAGCGTGAGAGCGTGAAGCGTGGTCCCGCCACGGCGGGACTCACCTGCGCAGCGTCAATAAACCGCCGGCGCGGTAAAAGCAGATTCCTATCAGTTCAAACCCGATGGCCCCATTGGACCGCCAGCGCGTCGAAAGCGAACTGGATGGCGATTGCCGCCAGGAGCAATCCCATGATGCGCGTCGTCAACCGCAGCACGATCGGGCTGAGCCATCGTGCGCCTTCCGCCGAGAGACGGAAAATGACAAAGCTCACCGCCGAGACCGCCAGGATGCAGAGGAACAAGACGATCTGTTTGCCCACACCATCGGCCTGGCCGTGCAGCAGGATCGCCGTCGTCATCGCCCCCGGCCCCGCCAGCATCGGCACCGCGAGCGGCGTGATGGCGATGTCGTCCTTCGCCGCCCCGGCGTCCGTTTCCTCGGAGGTTTCCTGGACGCGTGACCTTTGCGCGCGGAGCATGTCCATGGCCACCAGGAGGAGCACAATGCTGCCGGCCAGCTTGAACGCCGGCAGCGTGATGCTGAGCATGCGGAAGATCCAATTCCCCGCCCACGCGAACGCGATCAATGTCCCGGCGGCCACCATGCACGCCAACCGGGCCATCCGGATGCGCGCCGCCGGCGTGTCCGTGGGCGTCATCGCCAGAAACGCCGGCACCGCCGCGATCGGGTCCACGATCACGAAGAGCGAACTGAACGCCAGCAGAGTGTATTCGAGCATCTCAGATGCAGCATGGCGCGAGGATGGCGTCGCGCATGCCATGAATGATTTTCTTGTCCGCGGGACAGATTGTCGCCAGCACGCCGCCCAAGTGGGCGCGGGCCGCGTCGCCGTCGCCGTGGACGAAATAATACGGACAGAGCCGTACTCGGCCAGCCATTTCCACCAGTTCGTTGCGGTCAAAGTCGAACCAGGAGGCCGCCACCGTGCGGGGTTTGCGATACCGCTGCAGCACGTAGGGCGTTTGCGGAAAGCTCCGCAGCGCCTCGTCCACCGCCGTGCTCCACTCGCCCGCCGACAGGTCGCTGCCGAGCGACACGCTCCGGGCACCCCAGGCATTGGCGGCAAACCCCGAGGCTTTCAGAATCAAATCGCGTTCCTTTTGCGACAGCGTTTTGAGCTGATGCCAGTCGGTCAGATTCAACTCCGGCATCGCCGCCTGGGGCGGAAGCGGCGTCGGATCGAGCACCCACGTATAGGGCACGGCCTGCTTGAGGCGGTGAAGGAACCCCTCCCCCAGTTCCTGCCGCCAGAAATCATGCAGATTCCGGTTCCACAGCAGCGCGAAGAGCATTTTCTCCTCGAAGATCGGTTTCGGCGGCGGCGTCAGGCGAATGCCCTTGGCCTGCGCCAGTTCAAAAACGCACGGCGCGTTCGCCACGTTCGCGAGGTCAAACAGTTCGAAGAACCGGTAAACCGCGTCGCCCTCAGCGAAACCCGTGAACGCCGGATCCTGAACCGCGAACGCCGCTCCCTGCATCTGCCCCGCCAGCCATTCCATTTCCGGCCGGTAGGTCGCCGCCTCCTCCGAAACGACGATGTGGACGCGCGGCGAGTTGCCGAAGATGCCGGCAAAACCGTCGCCCATGCCGCGGGCGCCGCCCACGATTTCGGTTTCGGCTTGGCCAGCGACCACCCGCTGCCCAGTCAACTCCGCATAGGTCTGGTTGAGCCAGGCGGTCAGGCCGATGCCGCCCGGCACCGCGTCGAGTTCGGTGATCGCAAACCCCTCATCCGTCAGCAGGATGTCCGGGCGGATGACGCGGGGCAGTTCGTTCTTGAAGGCCGGGTGGCGCTGGAGCGCGATCAGGTCCGACGGCTTGCCGCGGTCGAGCCAATCGGCGACCCAGCCCGGCTGGCGGCCGGTGATGCTCTGCCGGTAAAGCAGGTTCACGGCGCGATTGAACTGGAGCAGCACGCGCCCGAGTGTCTCGAGTTCCCGGGCCAATTGCGGCCCGAGGGCGAACGGTGCTGGGGCGGTCCGCCAGTCAAGCCCCGCAAAGAGACCGCGGCTGGGCAACCGGTCACGAACGAAACGGGCGTCCGGGCCGGGGGCAGGTGCAGGTGGCGGATTCAAGTGGCTTTCTTACTCACCTTCTCACCTGTCCGTTGCCAAACCCAAGCCATTTGTAGCTGGTCAATTCCTCCAGCCCCATCGGCCCGCGCGCGCCGATCTTGTCTGTGCTGATACCGATCTCCGCGCCCATGCCAAATTCCCCGCCGTCGGTGAACCGGGTCGAGGCGTTCCAGTACACGGCCGCAGAATCCACCTCGGCAAGGAACCGCCGCGCCGCCGCCTCGTCCCGCGTCACAATGCTGTCCGAGTGGGCCGAACCGTAGTGATTGATGTGGGCGACCGCCGGCCCGACGCCCTCGACGACGCGCACATTCAAAATAAGGTCGTTATACTCCGTGAAATAATCCTGTTCCGTGGCCGCCCGGAGCTCGGTCTTCGGTGGCCGGCCACCGGCCTTCAGAATCGCCGCCGCCGCCGGGTCAACCCGCAATTGCACATGCTTTTCCGCCAGGCGGTCCGCCATCGCCGGCAGGAACTGCCCGGCAATTGCCCGGTCCACCAGCAACGTTTCCATGGCGTTGCACACCGCCGGACGCTGGCACTTCGCGTTGAAGACAATCTCCTCCGCCATCGGCAAATCCGCCGACGCGTCCACGAACACATGGCACACGCCCTTGTAATGTTTGATCACCGGCACCTTCGCGCACTCCGTCACTGCCCGGATCAAGCCCTCCCCGCCCCGCGGCATGCACAGGTCCACGTATTGCGTCAGCGACAACAGCGCGGGAATGGCCTCGCGATCGGTCGTCGGCACCAACTGGATCGCGTGCTCCGGAAAGCCCGCGAGCTGCCTGCGCCCGGCCTCGATCATCGTTTCCGCAATCGCGCGATTCGACGCCAGCGCCTCCCGGCCGCCTCGGAGGATGGTCGCGTTCCCCGACTTGAAACAAAGGCTGGCGGCATCGGCCGTCACATTCGGACGCGATTCGTAAATGATCACGATCACGCCGATGGGCGTGGACACCTTCTGCAGCCGCAGCCCATTCGGCCGCGTCCGCTCGTCGAGCACCCGCCCCACCGGGTCCGGCAACGCCGCGACCTCGCGCAGGCCGCGCGCCATGCCGGCGATGCGTTTGTTGTCGAGCGTCAGCCGGTCGAGCATCGCCGCGGACAGTCCCGTTTGCGCCGCCGCCGCGACCTCGCGCGCGTTGACTTCCTGCAGCGTGGCCGCGCGTTGTTCGATCGCGTCGGCCATGGCCAGCAGGCAGCCGTTCTTCTCGGCGGTCGTGAGTCGCGCCAGCTCGCGCCCGGCCGCACGCGCCTGCCGGCCGAGCAGGGTCATCTGTTCCAACAGCGTCATCTGCCGGCAGTCTAGCGGCATTCGGCTCGTTTTGAAGTCCGAATTACGTGGAACTCCAACGTCGTTGGTCTTTGGCCGTATCCTGATTTGATTGTGCCGGTGGGGCGAGCGTCTGTCTGCGCCTGTCTGCGTCCGCGCAGGCAGATGCGACGCACAGGCAGGTCCTCGCGAGCCTTCCTTCCCCCGCAACTTGCCGCGGTCCTCCTATGGTCGCTCAACTCTCAACCATCAACCATCAACCTGTTTTCGGCTCGTCAGCGCCCTACCGACAAGTCAAATCGGAACATTACCCGGATTTTGGTGTCGGCGCGCGGCGATCTGCGCTATCGTCACACAGTATGCATTCCGTGGACGAGCCGTCCCCGCTGACCAGCGATGATCAACTACGCTCCCTCCTGGCAGGCATCCGTGTCATCGCCGTGGTGGGGTTGTCGGCGAACCCCGAACGGGACAGCCACCACGTTGCGGCCTATCTCCAGCAGCACGGCTACTGCATCATCCCGGTGAATCCGAAGGTTGCGGAGGTCCTCGGAGAGAAGGCATACGCCAGCCTCCGCGACGTGCCGGAACGGGTGGACATGGTGGATGTGTTCCGCCAACCGGCTACCGTGCCGGAGATTGTCGCCGACGCCATCGCCATTCAGGCCGGCGCGATCTGGTTGCAGGAGGGCGTGGTGCATGAGGCCGCCGCGGCCACGGCTCGAGCCGCCGGACTGCCGGTGATCATGGATCGTTGTCTGCTCAAGGAGCACCGTCGCCTGGGATTATGAACGCCGCTGCCCGGCAATGCAGGCATGGGTTATGCTGTAATAACTACTTGGAATGGCTAAGTCGCTGAAACAACCGAGGCCGGGAGAATGGTCGGCAGCCGAATCGCTGCCCCTCGCCCACCACCGCGCCCGGCCGGCCGCCGCCTTCACGCTGATCGAATTGCTGGTCGTGATGGCGATCATCAGCATCCTCGCCAGCATGTTGTTGCCCGCCCTCAGTCAGGGCAAGGAGCGGGCCTACCAGGCCGCCTGTCTGAATAATCTCCGCCAGATCGGCATCTCCATCGCACTTTACGTGGACGACAACCACTACGAATTCCCGGACACCACCGTTTATCAACCCGGCACTCCGGCTTCGCCCCGCGACGCCCAGTTCGCCATCGGCGGCTTCGATCCCACGCCTGCATTCCGCAACGAATTTCCCTCGGCAACCATCCGGCCGCTCTACAACTACGTCCGCCCGTCCGCGGTCTATCGCTGCCCCCGGGATCGCGGCCAGCCCGCCTTGAAGTTCACGCCGACCGATTTCCAGGCGATCGGCTGCAGTTACCATTACAACGCCGGACGCCTCACGACCCCGGCGGGCGGCGGCACGCGTCAGGCCCAGGCCGATCCGATGTTCGGTCTGGCCGGCAAAATGGAAAGCTGGCCGCATGATCCCAGCCGTTACCTCCTCATGTATGAGCCGCCGGCCCGGGTCTATGCCGGCGCGGACGGGATCTGTCGCTGGTATCAATGGCACCGAAACGTGGGCGGCGCCGAATTCACCGATCCGGCCTTGGTGCCCTCGAAATTCATCTCCGTCGTCCTGTTCGTGGACGGCCATTCCGCCGTCCACAACTTCACGCGTGCCCTGACCACCAACCCGCTGTTCCCTTACGAACCCACGGCCGATTGGATCTGGTACGAACCGGCCCAGCCATGAACCCGGACCCTGCCGCTGACCCCACTCCGTCGCCCGTGCCGCCCACGAGCCCGGCCCAACCCGCCGATGTGATTCACCGCGTGGACCTGCCGTCGCTGGTTTCCTTTGCCGGCCGCCTCCGTGAGCGCCTCCGCAACGCGGTCGGCGCGGATGAACTGGCGACGGTGGCCCTCAGCCGGGCGGTGCAGATCGCGTGCCCTCAATGCAACCTTGAACTCACCACCGAGGATCTCTGCGCCCTCACCGCCGATGACAGCGGCGAGACGACCGCCAATGCCAAGGTCCAGCGCCTGCGGCAGGGCTATTGCGGGCGCAATGGCTGCAACGCCTTCATCTATCAATTCACGTTCCATCCCTATCCCGGCGTTGACTGGCCCGCGATCCTGGGCGAAGCGCGCACCACCGCGCCCGCTGGGGGAACCGAATCCACTGCAGCCACGGTGGCGCCCGCTGCCCTGCCGCCTGACCTCCGCCGACAGCGCGTGGTGCGGATTTTGATCGGCGTCGGCATCGTGCTCCTCCTGTTCCTCGCGCGACAATGGTACTACGGTGGCGGTCGCATCCCCTTCATCCGCGAACCCCGGAAGTTCCAGGCGGCGCCGCCACCTTCTTCGACCTCCGCCGCCCCGGTTCCAGCACCTGCACCCGCCGCGCCCAAAGGCGCCGGTCGCTGAGGGTGGCCGGCCCCAATCCCAACCGTGCGCAACACGCCTCAGCGCACGACCTCGGTGCCGACACCGGCGTCCGTGAAAATCTCCAGCAACACCGCGTGCGGCACCCGGCCGTCCACCAGTGACACTTTGTGCACGCCTGACAGGATGGCGCGCACGGCGCTGTCCACCTTCGGAATCATGCCCTTGTCCACGATGCCGGCCTGCTTCAGCGCTTCCACGTCGCTGGTCTGCAGGTGCGCGATGAGCGTCTGCGGATCTTTGGGGTCGCGCAACAGCCCCGGCACGTCGCTCATGAACACGAGGCGCTGGGCCTTGAGCGCAATCGCCGCCTGCGCGGCCGCCACGTCCGCATTGCAGTTGTAGATGTGGCCGTCCTCGCCCCGCGCCGTCGGGCTGATCACGGGCGTGATGCCCTGCGCGATGCACTCGATCAGCGGCGCCGCGTTCACCGCCACCACCTCGCCCACGAACCCGATGTCGAGCCGCGCGCCCGGCCTGCCCTTGTCCTCCAGCCACAGCTTGCGGCAGCGGAAAATGTCCGTGCCGGCAAAACCCTTCGCCGCGCCGCCGAACGATTGCAGCGCCGCCACCACCTGCGGGTTGATCTCCCGGGACAACACGCGGTCCACCACCTTCACCGTTTCCTCGTCGGTGACCCGTTGGCCCAGGATGAATTGCGCCTTCAACCCCGCCTGCTCCATCGCCCGCGTGATCGCTTTGCCGCCGCCGTGGACCACCACCGGATTGATCTCGACCGCTTCAAGGAAAACGATGTCGCGCGCCACGCCATCCCGCACCGCCGGGTCGGGCGAATCCATGAAGCTGCCGCCGTATTTGACGACAAACGTGGCGCCGCTGAACTGCTGGATGTAAGGCAGCGCCTCGAGCAGCGTGCCGGCTTTGGCAATCAGGTCCTGCATCATCGTTGATGATAGAGGACAACGCCGCCGCGGCCAAAGTCAATTCCAACCGCTACACCTCACGGCCGAACCCGGACCAGTTTCCCCTCCCCGGGCCGCAGCTCGAGCGCGACCGTTTTCATCCGCGCGGCCGACCACTTGCGCGTTCCCGCATCGAACACCTGCAAGTTGCCGGGCCCCACGACGGCCGCCGTCGCGGCGGTGGTGTAATCGAGATTCACGACACAGGCATGCGTTGCCTTGGTCCCGCGACCAAACAGCGTCACCAGGAATCCGCGCGGAAGTGCCGTGGATTTGGCCGCATCAACCCGGAAGCGCGCGTCCGCTGGCAGCGCCACACAACCGGGCTCGCGCATCGTCGTGTGATAGGCCCCGAGCAACCGCAACGCCTGAAGCTGCGTGGCGAGCGCGACGAACTCCCGGTTCGCGCGCTTGAGTTCGTGGAACAGCGGCGTCGGCGTGCCGTCCGGCAGCGCGATGCCCCCCGTGTGCCCGGGATGACAATAGACATAGTAGCTGATTCCCTGGGCCCCATAAGCGGCGCTGGTGTGAATCAGGTAACGCAGCTCGTTCGTGGTCGGCACCCGCATCGAGGGCGTCCACGTGCAAGCCTGCACGATGTTGAGGAACGGCAGCCCGGCGTCCTGGGCCGCGCGCTGGATCATCGCCAGGTTCAGGAAATACTCCTGATTATCGTGGCCCACCGCGAATTGGTAATGGTCGTAACTGATCAGGCCGGGCCGGACGGTGTCCACGAACTGCCGCAGATGTTCGCGATAGGCGGTGACGACGTCGCCCTTCGTGCCAAGTTGTTCGTTGTTGGCGTAGGTGGGAAACAGGTTGATGTAGGCCAGGTGCGCCGGATCGTGCGTGCGCAGGTAGGCGACGAGTTTGCCCAACCCGGGGAACGCGCCAACGGCCGGCTCGTCGGTGATGAAATAGGCATAAAGTGCCGGCTGCGTCCGCACCCGCGCGATCAAGGCGTCCAACTTCTCCCGCTGAGCCGCGTCATCGAGTGCGGTCGGGGCCAGCAACGGGTCCTGCAGCAACGCGCGCAAGCCGTGACGCTGCGCCGTGCCGAGATCGTTCTCGCCGCACCAGACGAGATTGAAACCGCCCTCGGCCATCTGGATGGCGGTGGCGTCGTTCAAGGCCGGGCCGGCCCAGTAGGTCACGATCGGGGTGCCGACCTGCCAGGTTGCGATCTTCGTGGGTTCGCCCTCAGCCGCGTTCAGGACACCAAACAGCCCGGTGGCGGCCAGCACCGTGAGAATCAGGTGAATGCGCATGACCGATGATGGACCAAAACGCCCGGCCTGGCGAGCAGAACAGGAAGCGAAACCCCGCACCCACCGCCGTAGCGGCGCCTCGGCAGAGCGCCGCATTCTCCCCCCGAGTGCAGCCAGTGGTATCCGCGTAACCGCCCGGCCGACACGAACCGCCGGGCAAGACCCCCGGCCTTTTGGCGTGACTTTCAACTTATCGAACATCGGATGGTACTTCGCGGATTCGAAGTCAGCGCCTGGCGTCGCCCTAATTGGGGTTGAAGCCGCGATAAAACCGCCGATTGAGACTCGTCGCGCCCTGGTCAAAGAACTGCATGGGCACATTGGTTATGGTGACGCTCGTCAGCGGCGCCCAGTCCACCAGATTGGTCGAGGCCTGGATTTGCCAGGTGTCGCCCAATGCGCCATTGACTGTCACCGCCACCGTTCCATTCGGCAGCGGCGTGACTGGCCCCAGCGTGAGCAGCGTGTCGGCGAGTTGGGCGGATTGGAGGATGGTCCCGCCGTAACCCACGGTGACAAACGTTCCGTTGCCGTAAGCCACTGCCAACAGACCATTACCTGTCCCCGAATTGCGGTTGACCCAGTCCACCCCGTTGGTTGAGGTCATGATCGTCCCTGATCGTCCCACCGCCACAAAGGTCCCGTGCCCAAACCTGACGGAGCCAAGCCAAGATAGTAAGGGGCCGGTTGCGCCCGGGTTCCAATCCAGGCCGTTGATCGAAAGCAGGATCCCATTGGTGCTGTCCGTGCCCACAAACACGCCGTTGCCCCAGGCCATCCCGCTGAAGCCTTGGTCGGTCCCGCTGGTGCCCTGACTCCAGTCCACGCCGTTGGTCGAAACCGCCACCTCCCCACTCGCCCCGCTCACCACAAACGTCCCGTTTCCGTAGGCCACCTTCCAGAGCGCCTCGTTGATGCCAGTATCGCCGCTGACCCAGTTGGTTCCGTTGGCGGACGTCAGGACGGTTCCTTGATCACCCACCGCCACAAAAAGGCCCTGACCGTAAGCAATGTCCATAAGAAAGCTGGTGGTTCCGGAATCGGCCGTCTCCCAATCCACACCGTTGGTGGAACGGACCACCGCGCCGTCGTAACCCACCGCCACCCAAGTGCCCCCGCCCACGGCCAGCGCACTGAGGCCGATGTTGGTCGCGGAGATTTCCTTCGTCCAATGGCTTCCATCCGGCGAACCAAGCACCATACCGTCCCCCCCGACGGCCACGAACCGGCCGCCGCCGTAAGCAACATCAATTAACCCGTCCGTCGTGATGCTTGAATTCAGGCTCTGCCAGTTTATACCGTTGGTCGAAACCACAACGTCGCTGCTACCGTCGGCCACAAACACACCGTTGCCATACGCAATTTCGGAGAGGGTCTGGCTGGCGCCTGAAGTGCGGCGGGTCCACTTCTGCGCATCCGGCGAACTGAAAACACCGATACCGACGGTCACAAACAATCCGTTCCCGTAGGCCACACTGTTAGGCGAGGCTGCTGACCCGCTTGCCTGCTTGGTCCAAGTCTGTCCGTCCATCGAGGTCAGGAGTGCGTTCCCGCCCACCAGCACATAAGTGCCGTTGCCAAAAGCGACGCCGCTTGAACCGAAAAACCAAGGACTTAGGTACTCGTAGGCCCAATCAACGCCGTCGGTGGAGGTGAAAAGTGTTCCCGTCATGGCACCCGAGGTAGGGGCTGGGAGAAAGAACTCGCCATTGACATAGAAAAGGGGCCAGTCCAAAACTTGTATGCCAGCTCGGGTGAACACCGGCGTCCACTGGACCCCGTCCGGTGAGGTGAGAATATATCCTCCCACGGTTGGATCTGCTCCAGTGCTACCAGCCGCCGCCACAAACAGGCCGTTTCCATAAACCACACTCGCAATGTCGCTCAGATCCGCCGGCTTGGGCTGAGCCACCCAGTCGACGCCGTTGGTCGAGGTAAACACGACGCCACATGACCCGTCCGCCCCCGGCGTGCGGCCGCTGCCCGCCGCCACGAATGTCCCATTTCCGTAGGTCACGCTGCCCAACCCGTAAGTCGTTCCGGCCGTATCCACCGGTCCACAGTTGTGAGTTATCCAGTTGGTCCCGTCCAGTGAACTGGCCACCGCACCTCCACTCACCGCCAGAAATTGGCCATCCGCGAAGGTGAGGCCGCTAATTGAGTTGCCATTGGGCAAGGGATTACGCCACTGCCACTGGTCCAGTGGATCGGTTCCGCCAGCCGCCAGTTGCGCCGTCACCAGCAAGCCGCCCAGTAAACCGAGCATGTTTGTCGTCATGGATTGTCCTTTCAAATGGATCATGATCGCTTGTCCGGGTTGTAGTTCTCACCGGTGCGGGAGATTGTCCCGATTCCAGCGCTGACGGACTTGGTCTTGATGCATGTCCACCAGCGCCTTGAGCGTGAGGCTCTCCGTGTGCCCATCGCAAAACACCATCATCCACCGCCCGGCGTGCCGTCTGGTCGCCAAAGCTGCATTGGCCAGGTCGTAGGGTAGATCTATGGCAAGCGCACCGGTCAGGTCGAGGGGATTGTCTGTAAAAACTTCACACAGATCGGCCTCACCCATGCAAGGATTTAATAACGGAACAGATGCGCCCCCGATGCTGAAGTCCCACAGGGGAGCATCGCCAATGGCGATCATATCGCTGGGATGAACCACTTCAGCCTCACCGATCAGGCGGATGTCACCGGGATTTACCTGACCAACCGACGTGTTGGATGGTTGTGGGTCTCCCCCCAACCCCAGACCAAGGGTTGATCCGTTGAGGGCATAGGGCAGCCCGATGCTGTTGTACCCGTAGCTGCCAACCGAACCATCATTAAGCATTCCCCTCAACTTGGCGTAGCTGGGGCATACTTGGATGCCGTGCGGATAGGGTCCGTCAGTCCAATTGACCCACTTGGTGCGAGTATAGGGTTCCAACCGTTGGTGCCAGTATATTTGGGGTCCGTAATCCACGTCGCTCATCTCGTAAGGCGGGTAGTAGTGGAAATCATCCACGTACATTCGCAGGCCCAATCCCCACTGATGCAGGTTGCTTCGGCACACCACCGCGTCCGCCGCCACCTTGGCCCGTTGGAGCGCCGGCAACAGCAGTGCGGCCAGGATCGCGATGATGGCAATGACCACCAGAAGTTCGATGAGCGTGAAGCCAATGCGGTGAATTCCCCCGCCCGCAACCTGATCTCCGGCAGGCGGATGCCCGTCAACCGAACGCGCCAGAGGCGAAGGGAGCCCGGGTAAACCTCGTGCCTTGCGCGGGACTTCTGCCCGAATCGGCCCAGCACTGAAGTTCATGATGACCTGGCCTATAAAGTAGCATTTCTCGGGCCATCTGACCAGGCAATTCAGGGTGCCGTTCGCCGCACGAAATGGCGTGACCAGCGCGAGTCCCGCCCAAGCCCGGTCAGTCGGAACGCGCCCCGCCGCGCGCTTCATCGTGGTGCCCGCCTCCTTCGGCAATCTCCATCCTGCGCGGCCCCGCGCCCGAAGTGAGCACCGGTTGCGCCTCAGTTTGGATCAGGCAAGCCAAGGCGGCGGCAGACCTTTCGCGCCAGGTTGTCCTTGATTTCAGTGTCGCGGCACGGCTTCAACCACGCCGTTGACCGGATTTGCCCAGAGCGAGTGGGCCGCGCCTTCGCGTTTGAGGTAGCAGCCGTGTCGGCGCAGGTGCCTGAACAGGCGGTGGCGTTTCACGGAACAGCCACGACATCCCGAATGGCGTCCTCCGGCAGACCGCGCATCGCATCCTCCCGGCGATCCTCCAAGATGAGCTGAATGGCGGCCGCGAGGCTTCGCTTGGTTTCGGCAATTGTCTCCCCCTGGCCGTTGGCTCCCGGAACTTCCGGACAGATCGCCCAGTAGCCGCCTTCCTCGGCGGGCTCGATGACGGCAGTGAATTCGGCTCGCATGGCGCTACCGTATCCTTCCGTTGGGATGAACGCAACCGCCGTTCCACCAGCTCCGGCAAGCCGGCAAGCCGGCCGGGCGCCACTTCTTCCCCGGCTTGATTTCGAAGACGAGTTCGCCTTTCTTGAAATCCACCGTCACCCGGCTGTGGTCGGTGATCTTGCTGAAGATCGAGACAGCGAAATGCCCGAACAACACGAAAAGGAGCCCCAATACGGGCAATCGGGTCCTCCGCGTGAGTTCCTCAACTCAGGTGCATCTCGGGTCGGACTCGCTGGAGAACGAAATCGTAGATGGCTTGGGCGTGTTCGATAGCGGTGGTGACTTCCGTAATGGAGGGAAATTCCACGCCCGGCGTGTCGGGGTAGCGGAAGGCGGTGGCGTAGGGATTGAGAACTTCGGTCGCTGTTTCCAAGATAGCGAACACGGGGTCGAGCGCCGTTGCGAGTTCCAGCAATCGCTCCAGGTCGTGGGTTCGTTCCAGCGGTTGGTCGCGGAAGGCAAGCCAGCCTTTGAGCGTCTTTTCCGCAGCTTGCTGGCAGTGGTAGATGGCCGTGTCGGTGGCCGGTTCAGGCAGGGCTACCAGCGCTCGGGCCGAGCGCAAATCGCTGTGCGCTTTGATCAGCCACGTCCGCACCCACTCGCGCTTGGTGTCATCCATAAAGCTTCCGGCCCCGGTGGAAGACGAGGTAGTCCAGCGTGGAAGGCAACGCCCGCAAACGGTCGAAATCCTGGCGGGTTTTGACGAGCACGTCTTTGGCGAGACCAAGCCCCCGCAGGCAACGATGTGCCCGTCTCATGCGCTGGACCGGCGGCTCGTCGCTTTCGGGCACGACCACGAAAAGGTCCAAATCGCTGCCTTCATCGGGGACTCCCCAGGCATGGGAACCAAAAAGCCAGATGCCGTCCGGATGGAGTTCGTTGGCCAAACGATGGGTGACTTCGTCGAGCAGGTTCTGGTCAATGGTTCTCACGGAGCACAACATAGCATGACCCGCCTCGTGATGGGAAGAAAGCAGTGGCTCGACTGCGCTTCCGCCAAACTGGCCATGCTGCCAAGGGATCGCCAGTCGGGGCGGCTCAGGATAGACGACAGGTCCAGATTACTTCTTCCCCGGCTTGATCTCGAAGACGAGTTCGCCTTTCTTGAAATCCACCGTCACCCGGCTGTGGTCCGGCACTTCGCCGGCAATCAGCTTGCGCGACAGCGTCGTTTCCACCGCGCGCTGCAGGAACCGCTTCAACGGCCGCGCGCCATAGACCGGGTCATAGCCTTCGCGGGCGATGTGTTCCTTCGCTGCGTCGCTTAACACCAGCTCGATGTGCCGGTCCGTCAGGCGCGCACGCAGCAGGTCGAGCTGAAGGTCCACGATCTTCTTGATGTCCGCCAGCGTAAGCGGTTTGAACAGGACCGTTTCATCCACGCGGTTCAGAAACTCGGGCCGAAAATGGCGCCGCAACTCGGCCAGCACCTGCTTGCGGATGTTCTCCGCAATTTCTCCCGACTCGCTCGCGTTCTCGATCAGCAGCGGGCTGCCGATGTTCGAGGTCATGATGATGATCGTGTTGCGGAAGTCCACTGTGCGGCCCTGGCTGTCGGTCAAACGCCCGTCATCCAGGATTTGCAGGAAGACATTGAACACGTCACTGTGGGCCTTCTCGATCTCATCGAACAGCACGACGCAATAGGGCCGCCGCCGAACCGCCTCGGTGAGCTGGCCGCCTTCCTCGTAGCCGACGTAGCCCGGCGGCGCGCCGATCAGCCGGGCGACCGCGTGTTTCTCCATGTACTCGCTCATGTCCAGGCGCACGATGTTCTCCTCGCTGTCGAACAGCGACTCCGCGAGGGCGCGGGCGAGCTCGGTTTTGCCAACCCCGGTGGGGCCGAGGAAAATGAACGAGCCGATCGGCCGCTTGGGGTCCTTGAGGCCGGACCGGGCGCGGATGACCGCGTCGGCGACGGCCTGCACGGCTTCGTTCTGACCGATGACGCGCTCGTGGAGAATCTCATCGAGGCGAAGCAGTTTCTCCCTTTCGCCTTCGAGCAACCGGGCGACAGGAATGCCCGTCCAGCGCGCCACGACCTCGGCGACTTCGTCGGGGGTGACCTCCTCTTGCAGCAGCCGCGCTGGTCCGCCGGCGGCCTTGCCACCTGCCGCCCGGGGACCGCGGGCGCCCGCCTCAAGGCCTTTGAGCTGTTGTTCCAGGCCGGGCAGTTTGCCGTACTTGAACTCGGCGACGCGGGTCAGATCGCCTTTCCGCTGGGCCTGCTCCATTTCGTTGCGGGCGACCTCGATCGCCCCGCGGAGCCGCTGGACGTCGCCGATGGAACTCTTCTCGTTCTGCCATTGGGCCTTGAGCGCGTCGCGGTCGTGCTTCACCTCGGCGATTTGCTTTTCGAGCACGGCGAGGCGTTCCTTGCTGGCCTGGTCCTTTTCCTTGCGCAACGCTTCGCGCTCGATTTCGAGCTGCATCAGCTTGCGCTCGAGCTGCTCCAGTTCCTCCGGCATGGACTCCATTTCCGTGCGGAGCTTGGCGGCGGATTCGTCAATCAGATCAATCGCCTTGTCCGGCAGGAACCGGTCAGTGATGTAACGGTGCGAGAGTTGCGCCGCGGCCACCAGCGCGCTGTCCTGGATGTGGACGCCGTGGTGCAATTCGTAACGTTCGCGCAGCCCGCGCAGGATGGAAATGGTGTCCTCGACGCTCGGTTCGTTGACCATCACCGGTTGAAAGCGCCGTTCGAGCGCGGCGTCTTTTTCGATGTATTTCCGGTGCTCCTCGAGCGTGGTGGCGCCGATGCAATGAAGTTCGCCCCGCGCCAGCATCGGCTTGAGCATGTTGCCGGCGTCCATCGCGCCCTCGGCCTTCCCCGCGCCCACGACCGTGTGAATCTCATCAATGAACAGAATGATCCGCCCTTGCGCCTTGGCCACTTCCTGGAGCACGGCCTTGAGACGCTCCTCGAACTCGCCTCGAAACTTCGCCCCGGCGATCAGCGCGCCCAGATCGAGCGCGACGATGCGCTTGTCCTTGAGGCTGTCGGGCACGTCGCCGGCGACGATCCGACGGGCCAGGCCTTCCACGATCGCCGTCTTGCCGACGCCCGGTTCGCCGATCAACACCGGGTTGTTCTTCGTCCGGCGCGAGAGGACCTGCGTGCAGCGGCGGATTTCCATGTCGCGGCCGATGACCGGGTCGAGCTTGCCCTGCTGGGCGAGGCGGGTGAGATCGCGGCCGTATTTCTCGAGCGCCTCGTAGGTGCCTTCGGGGTTCGCGCTCGTGACGCGCTGGTTGCCGCGCACTTCGGTCAAGGCCTTCAAGAAGCCGTCGCGCTTGATGCCGAGCGCCTTGAAAATCCTGGCAATCGGCGAGCCGGCGGGTTCCGCGAACATCGCCACTACCAGGTGCTCGACACTGACGTACTCGTCCTTCAGCTTTTTGGCCTCGTCCTGGGCAAGCACGAGCAGCTTGTTGAGGCGTTGGGTGACATAAATCCCCTGCCCCGCCGCGCTGTCGCCGCTGACGCGCGGCAACCGGCCAAGTTCCTCCTGAATTCGCGCCTTCAGCAAATCGGGGGCAACCCCGGCCCGCTCGAACAGGCGCGGCACGAGTCCGCCCTCCTGTTCGAGGAGCGCGAGCGCGAGATGCTCGACGTCCACGGCTTGGTGTTGTGAGCGGGTGGCGAGGTCCTGGGCCTCGGCGATGGCTGACTGGGATTTCTCGGTGAACTTATTCAGGTCCATGGTGTGCTGGCGATGATGGGACGGCCACCACGGCCGAGAGGAATTGTACGGCGAATTCCCGGAGATGCAACCCTTCGCCCGGGCGCGTATTGGCCGGAGGTGGTGGGGCGAGACTCTGACGAGCCGGCTCGACGTGGGCTCGCCAACACGGCTCGCGGGGACACTCACCCCGCCGACGAATCAACTCCGAAAACCACCCTCGCTGGACGAGTCCTCCTCACGACGCGCCGAGGTTCAGTTGCTGAGCGGGACGCGGAAGTAACACTCCCACGTGCCCAGCGGCCCCCCGCCGAGCTGGAGCGTGTGAGCCCCATACCACCCCACATGGCCATCCTCGAAGAGCAGATTGCCTCCCTCCGGGATCCCGCCGGTGACGCGATGCGTGCCCGTCGGCACCTTGCGGCCGTTGTAATCCGTGTACCAGTTCAGCCGCGGATCGAGCATGTTCGTCGCCACCGGACCGGTCGCCTGGTTCTTGTCGATTAGGATCGGCGCCGCCGCGTTGGTGCCCTGCCCGAGCTTGCTGCGGTAAAACCATTCAGACGTGCCGTAGGGCTTGGTCCAACTGTCCACGCTGCCGGGCTTCCGTCCCGGCAGGTAGAAATAGCCCAACAGTTGCGCTTGACTGTCCGTGGTGATGTTGTCGGCTTCGAACACGCGATGCCAGACCTCGGTGGGGCAGAAGAGCACGTCGTTCTGGGCGCGGGTGGTCGCCTTGGTGCTGCGGTGGTTCGGCAGGAGATAGTGGCTCCAGAAATTGCTCATCTCCGGCTCCATCCAGCTCAAATCGTAGCCGTTCGGGTTGTCGGGGTAGGATTCGGAGAAATCCCCGGCATACAGGTGAAGCGCAATCCCCCATTCCTTCCCGTTGCTGGAACACAAGATCCGCTGCGCCTTGGCCTTGGCCCGCGCCAGCGCCGGCAGCAGCAGCCCCGCCAGGATGGCGATAATCGCGATCACCACGAGCAATTCGATCAACGTAAAAGCCCGGTGGTGCCGTGGATGCGCTGCACTGCAGGACACGTTGGCTTCGGGTTCGAGTGGCATGTGTAACCGCAACCTATCTCACCCGGCCGGCGTGTCAAACCGAGTTCGAGGCCCGTAACCGCAGCAACGAGGCTCGGCTGATCGCCCTGACCCGCGAGCCCACATCGCCACAAAACCGCCACAAAACCGGCTGGCCTCCGCCCACGCCCTGTCCTAAACTGCCTCCGCAGGCACGATGAACATTCTCAAGCGCGCGTGGAGGAGCTTCCGCCGATGGCCAACTGTGGCCTCGTTGCTGGTCGGCGCTTCGCTCGTCCACGCCGCGCCTCCCCCCGCTGCGTGCGCTCCCACCGCCCTGGCGATCGGCGCCGACGCGCGACAACTCTTCGTGGCCTGCGCCGAAACCGACCAGATCCTCGTCCTTGACCCCACCCGCAGCACGGTGAGCCGCAGCATTCGCCTCAACGGCACTCCCAGCGGCCTGGCTCTTTCGCCGGACGGCAAACGACTGATCGTCACCTGCGCTGCGCCGGAAAGCAGTGTCATCATCTTTGAAGCGGCCAGCGGCAAACTGCTCGCCCATTTCCGTTCCGGTCATACCGCCTGCGCGCCCGTCGTCAGCCCCGACGGCACGACGCTGTTTGTCTGCGACCGCTTCGACAATGACGTCGCGGCATTCAATCTGGCCGACGGCCGGGAGGTCACCCGGATTCCAGTCCTGCGCGAGCCGGTGGCGATGGCGCTTACGCCCGACGGCCGGCGGTTGCTGGTGGCCAACCACCTTCCCACCGGGCGTGCCGATGCTTCACTCGTGGCCGCGGCGGTGAGCGTGATGGATACGACCTCGCGGCGCGTCGTCACGAACCTTGCCCTGCCTAACGGTTGCGGTCTGCTGCGCGGGATCGCGATCAGCGCCGATGGCCGGTTCGCGGCAGTCACGCACCAGGTCGCCCACAATTATCTGCCGACCACGCAGTTGGATCGCGGCTGGATGAACAGCAACGCCCTCACCCTCTTCGATCTGACGCAGGATGCGATTCTCGGCACCGTGCTGCTCGACGAACTGGATCGAGGCGCGGCCAATCCGTGGGCGGTGGCCTGGAGCGCCGACGGACGGCGTCTGCTCATCACGCACGCCGGCACGCACGAGTTGAGCGTGATTGACGCGCCCGCGCTCATCGCGAAGCTCGCCCGGCCCGGCGTGGCGCAGGTTTCCGCCGAGGATCTGGCCTTTCTCGTCGGCCTCCGTCAACGCGTCGCGCTGCCAGTCAACGGACCGCGCGCGCTGGTCGTCAGCGGCCATCGCGCCTTCGTTGCCGGGTATTTCTCCGGAGATCTCGCCACCGTTGATTTCGATCAACCGCCTCCGGTCGTCACCCGCATTCCTCTGTCATCGGGAACGCCGCTTGCATTGGTCCGGCGCGGCGAGATGCTGTTTAGCGACGGGCGCCTTTGCTTCCAGGAATGGCAGAGCTGCGCCAGTTGCCACTCGGCGGACGGGCGCGTGGATGGATTGAATTGGGATCTGCTCAACGACGGCATCGGCAATCCGAAAAACACGCACTCCCTGCTGCTGAGCCACCGCACGCCGCCGGCGATGTCGCAAGGCGTGCGGGAAACCGCCGAGCCGGCCGTCCGTGCCGGCCTCCGCCACATCCTGTTCTCCGCGCAGCCCGAGGACGTGGCGGTCGCCCTCGATGATTATCTGAGATCACTCCAGCCGATTGCCAGCCCGCACTTGCAGCACGGACAGCTTTCCGCGGCCGCCCGGCGGGGAAAGCGGCTGTTTCATGACGTGCGCACGGGTTGTGCCTCGTGTCATCCACCGCCCCTTTTCACCAGCCTGAAATCCTACGACGTTGGCACGCGGGCGGCGTTCGACGACGTTTCCGAGTTCGACACGCCCAGTCTCATCGAGCTGTGGCGCACGGCTCCCTATCTGCATGATGGCTCCGCTGCGACCGTCACCGATGTCCTCACCACCCGCAACCCGCACAACCGGCACGGTTACACCGCACAGTTGACGCCGGCCCAGATCGCCGACCTGGCGGCTTACCTTTTGTCCCTATGAACTTGCCATCAACCCTCCTCCGGCCATGAACACGAAACTCGCTTTCGGCCTTTTTGTTTTTACCCTCGCGGCCGGTCCATCGGCTTACACTGGGCGCGCCGACAATCTGCTCGACCATTTCCTTGCCGGCCCCATGAAAGGCGTGGACGGCATCGTGTTCGCTGTCCGCCAGCCCGGGAAGGACGGCCATTGGTACGCCAACTTCAGTTACTATGCGGCCGACGCGAACCGGAAGGCCTATGGCGACGGCGGCCGCTTGTGCCGCCTCAACCGCGCCGGCGAGGTGACCGTGCTGCTGGACGATCCCAAGGGCGGCGTGCGCGACCCGCAGGTCAATTATGACGCCACTAAAATCATCTTCTCGTATCGGCGCGGCGGCACGCCCAACTATTTGCTTTATGAAATCAACCCTGACGGAACCGCGCTGAAACAGCTCACTTCGGGTGACTATGATGACATCGAGCCCGCCTGTTTGCCGGACGGCAGCATTGTGTTCGTGTCGAGCCGCTGCAAACGCTGGGTCAACTGCTGGCTCACGCAGGTCGCCATCCTCCATCGCTGCGATGCCGATGGCAAGAACGTGCGGCCGCTGTCGAGCAACAACGAACAGGACAACACGCCGTGGCCATTGCCCGACGGCCGCATTCTCTACACCCGCTGGGAATACGTGGACCGCAGCCAGGTGGACTATCATCACCTGTGGACGATCAACCCGGATGGCAGCGGCCAGATGGTTTATTACGGCAATCTTCATCCCAGCACGGTGATGATTGACGCCAAACCGATCCCTAATTCCGACAAGATCGTGGCCTCGTTCTCGCCCGGCCACGGCATTCGCGAGCACGACGGCGTCATCACGGTGGTGGACCCCAAGGCCGGCCCGGACGACACCGCCTCCGCCCGCCGCATCAGCCAGGACGGCTGGTTCCGCGATCCGTGGGCCTTCTCCGAAGACTGCTTTCTCGCCGCGCAAGGCAGCACGCTCGTCGTAATGGACGGTCACGGAAACAAGCAGGTCATTCATGCGCTTTCCGCCGCCGACCGCGCCGCCGGCCTCGAATGTCACGAGCCCCGCCCGCTCACGCCCCGCCCGCGCGAAAAGCTGGTCGAACCGCGCATCAACCTCGCGCAATCCACCGGCCGCCTGATGGTCGCCAACGTGCATGAGGGCCGGAACATGACCGGCGTCAAACCAGGCGATATCAAACGGCTGCTCGTCCTCGAAACGCTGCCGATGCCCATCCATTACACTGGCGGCATGGAACCGATCAGCTACGGCGGGACGTTCACCCTGGAACGCATCGTGGGCACCGTGCCGGTCGAAAGCGACGGCTCGGCGTTCTTCGAACTCCCGGCGTTGCGGAGCTTTTTCTTCGTCGCCCTCGACGAGCACGACCTCGCGGTGAAACGCATGCAGAGCTTCGTCACCGTGCAACCGGGCGAAACCACTGGCTGTGTGGGCTGCCACGAACAGCGCACTCACTCCCCCGGCCTGGCCACCCAAACCATGCTGGCCGTCCGGCGGCCACCCAGCCCAATCGCCCCCATCGCCGGCGTGCCCGAGGTGCTCGATTTCCCGCGCGACATCCAGCCCATCCTCGATGCGCTGTGCGTGGACTGTCATGGCTATGAGAAGACTCCCGCCGGCGGCCCCCGGGCCGGGCGCCTGATTCTCGCCGGCGACGCAGGGCCGCTGTTCAGCCACAGCTATTACATGATGACGATCGCGGGCCTGTTTTCCGACGGCCGCAACATCCCACGCAGCAATTATGCGCCGCGGACGCTCGGTTCCTCCGCCAGCCGCATTCTGAAAATGCTCGATGGAACCCATTACAACGTCCGGGCGACACCCGAACAGAAGCGCACGCTGCGGCTGTGGATCGAAACCGGCGCCGCCTTTCCCGGCACTTACGCCGCGCTCGGCACCGGCATGATCGGGAATTACGACGAGAACCAAGAGATCAACACAGACACCGAGTGGCCGACCACCAAAGCCGGCGCGGCGGTGCTGGCCCGGCGGTGTGCCGCCTGCCACACCGAGCCTGCGCGCCTGTTGCCCACGAGCCTCGCCGACGAACGCGGCGTTTCGTTCTGGCAGCCGGAACTGAACGATCCGCGGCTCAACACCAGCCGGCACATCGTCTTCAACCTGTCCCGCCCGGAGAAATCGCTGATGGTCCTCGCCCCGCTCGCCCCGGCCGCCGGCGGCTGGGGACTCTGCCGCGATCCCAAGTCGCACCAACCCGCCAGCGTGTTCGCCGACGCGCAGGACCCGGATTACCAGGTGTTGCTGGCGATGTGCGCCGCCGGCCGCGACCACCTGGCCCGGATCAAACGCTTTGACATGCCCGATTTCCGGCCGCGCGCCGACTGGGTGCGTGAATTGAAGCGCTACGGCATTCTCCCGGCCGAGTTCCATCCCGGCGACGCGGTGGATGTCTATGCCACCGAGCAGCGCTATTGGAAGTCACTCTGGTATCAGCCGGTCGCACCCAGCCCGGCTTACGCGGGCAACCCTTGATGCTCAGTTCAACGCTCCCTCGCGACAGCAGCAGTGCCATATATGGGAAATACCGCCGGTTTACCAACTGCTCCAATTGCGTCGGCGAACCAATCAAGTCGCGCCAGGATACAACGTGGCGCAATTTGACGCCATTCTACATCGTCTTGACCTGATTGCGGGCCAGCTTCCCAGGGTGCCTCAAGCCGTGAAGGGGCTACGGTTTCGGCGGTCCCTGAACTCAAGGTCTTGCCAGGGGGCGGCGGTTGAAGTTGCGACTAGGCATGAACCAGGCTAGAAAACACCTTGACTTCCCGCCATGAATCAAGTTCGATCGTCTTCATGTCGGCACGAACTAGACCAAATCTGCGCGCGCTAGGCCAAACCCGCGTTTGGCCTAATGCCTGTTAGGCGCTTTACCACATGGACACCCAAGAAATATCCAACTGGTTGAAGAATACGATCCCTGGCCTTATAATCCTTGGAGCAGTCGGGAGCATCATAGGTGTGTTCGTCATTAAGCTGTTTTGGACACCGTTAAGTACAGTTGCACTGTGGCTTGTTAATCACATTCTCTTTCGTCACACGCGGAGACTTTACAAACACGGCTTTGTCGTTGGGGCATTTTTCGCACGCAAAGACCCCATCCCCCTCATTGTTTATTTTTGCTTCCACTTGGCATGTTTCATTGGGGCGATTTCATTCAGCCTGCTTTGCTACGGCGTGTTTGCATTGCGCGTTACGCTTATATCTAATACCGGATTTTCGTCCTTTTCACTCATACTTATAATTGCTGCATTTCTAAGTATGTATTTCGCTTACAGGGAGTTTACACTCATCAGCCACGCGTATAGACAACTGACATCCGAAATGTTAGGAGTTGCGCAGAACACATTTGATGAAAAGCATTCGTCTAAAACATCCACAGATGCAACGCCGCCAAGCGGCTAACACACACAAGTCGCCGGAGCCAACCGCCTCGCGGCCCGTTACCTTGTTTATATATAGTTAATTGCACTTTGTTACGCCGGTGTAACTTGCTGTAACGGGGGTTGGAAGTCGCGCTAGCGTCATTGGCCCGCCTGGCCAGTGGGCTATAAGCTCTTGGTACTGCGATCTTCGTTTGTCTGGGATTATCCGCTGGCATTGCGCTTTGGTGTTGGCCGGGTCGGTGGCCGGAAATTCCAGGTCGGCGGCGTTTGGCTTCATAAATTAAGTCAGGCGGTCTGAAATTGAAGCTCGCGCAAATCCAGCTTGGGCGCGCGTTTGGACAGATGGAGAAACTCCACGCCGACCACCTGATTGTGGTCATTGAAATCCAGCACCACGCCCGTCGACACTTCTTCCGATTCGATGATTTTGGAATCATCCAGCCGGAGATAAAGCGCGTCCGCCGCCTTGTCCAGATGCAATCTCACAGTGTGCCTTTCATCTGACGATGACCGGATTAGACTATTCTCCGGCATTCACGCCAGGGCGAAAACATCCAGCGGCACCGTGCGAACCGGCTGGTTTGGGCCATGCACCAACTGGCGGATGGCTTCCGTCGTCGTGCAGGAAAAGGTCGCCTCGCCGCAATGCGCGCACACTTCGGCGGGAATGTGTTCCACCAGCACGCGCCGGCTGCCCACGGTGAAAACCTCGCTCACAAACTCGGACTTGGCGGCCGTGTGGCCGCAGACCTGGCACTTAAACATCATTGCCTCCGTTTCCGGTGTTCGATCCATTCACTGCCACCACCAGGCCCATTGCTGCTGAACTCAGGACAGGGTTTTCACGCCCGAGGTTCACGCCCCACTCATTTCGACGGTTTTGGCGGCGCCTCCGGCGCCTTGGCTGGCTTGGCTCGCCGACGCCTCGTCTTGAAAAGCTCCATCTGCGGTTCACGGATCAAATCGTAGGTCTTCAACACACGAATGATCTGGAGCAGGTCGGACTTCTGATAGTTCCGGTTCGGCTCGGTTCGTTTGACCAGTTCGGCCAGCAGGGTGTGGAACGGGATGACGGCATCCACGCCCTTCGCGCGCAGGAGTTCGATGCTCTGATCGCGGGCCTCCGCGCCCTGCGGCAGGGCCGGCACAATGAGAATCTTCGTCAACGTGACGCCCTCGCCGAAAAAGCGCGTGGCCTGCCGGAAACTCGCCGGCTCCGCAAACCGGAAAATCTCGGGCGCGCTCGCCAGCCTTCCGGGACTGAACGTCTCCGTGTGCCAGCCTTTGACCACCACGATCGCCCGTTCCACGCGCTCCAGGTCGGCCGCCGCCAACACGAACGGCAGCGGTTCCGGGCGCGGTGCCGGCTGGGCGTTCAGCACGAAGAAGTCAATGTCTTCGTCCTCGCGGGCATTCGGCGCGACGAATTTCCGGCGTTGATGCACCAGAAAACCCTCCAGCTCGAAAAACTCGCGGACGATGGTTTCACTGACAGACATGGGGCAGTCCTTCTGGTTGAAGGTTCGAGGTTCAAGGTTGAAGGTTCAAGGTTGAGGGCTGATGGCGGAGCGATTCCAGGATGACCGTCTGCGGCACCGACTGGCCGATGACGACCTCGCCAATCCGCTTCGCGAGGACAAAGCGCACCTCGCCGGCGCTCACTTTCTTGTCGTGCTGCATGGCCTCGATCAACTGTTGCTGCTGACGCACGCCGAGCCGGACCTGCGTGGGCAGACCCGCGCGCTCGATCAGGCGACGAATGCGCTCGACCCCGGCCGCCGGCAACCCCGAGTGCCGGGCCGAGATCGCCGCCGTCGCCACCATCCCGATCGCAATGGCCTCGCCGTGGAGATACTTGCCATAACGCGAAATGGCCTCGAGCCCGTGGCCGATGGTGTGGCCAAAATTCAGGATCGCCCGCAGACTGCTCTCCGTTTCGTCCTGCCGGACCACCGCCGCCTTGATCTCGCAGCAACGCGCGATCACCACCGCCAGCGTGGCCGGATCGCGCGCCAGCAGTTTGGGCAGGTCGCGCTCCAACCGGTCGAACAGCGTCGCATCGGCGATGATTCCGTACTTGATGACCTCGGCGAGGCCGGCCCGCAGTTCACGCTCCGGCAACGTCGTCAGCGTGTCAAGGTCCGCCAGCACCAGACGCGGCTGGTGAAAGGCCCCGACCAGGTTCTTCCCGGCCTTGAGATTGACACCCACCTTGCCGCCCACCGAACTGTCCACTTGCGCCAGCAGCGTTGTGGGCACCTGGACGAACGGGATGCCGCGCAGGTACGTGGCGGCGACGAAGCCCGCCAGATCGCCCACAACGCCGCCACCGAGGGCGACGATGAACGACTTTCGTTCGAGGCGATGCGCCGCGAGCTGGTCGTAGCACCGCTGGACGTTCGCGATGCGCTTGGCCGTTTCGCCGGCTGGCACGGTAAGCAGCAGCGGGTCAAAGCCGGCTGCCTCCAGGCTGGCCAGCGCCGGGCCGGCGTAGCGGGGCGCGACGCGGGCATCGGAAATCACGGCGCAGCGACGACCCAGCTTCAGCCGGGCACATTCGTCGCCCAGCCGGGCGAGCAAGCCGCCGCCAATCCGGATGCAGTAGCTCCGCCGCTCCAGCGGAACTTTCACGATGCGCATGACCCCAGTGTAGGCAACGACCACGCCGTGTCAAAGCCTGGACCGTGTGAATCCCGCCGAAACCCCGCCGCCTCGGACTGCGCTCGGGGAGCGTTAACTTCCGCGTTTCGCGTGCGCTGATCGCGCCTCACGCTACGCCAGCCAGGCCATCGCCATCGCCGCCAGACCGAACTCGGCCAGGATCATGGCGACAAACCACAGCGGCTTGCGCTTCGTGACCAGGCAGATGGACCCCGTGGCGATGGCGACGGAAAAGAGCGACACCGCCCGGCCCATTTTTCCGCCACGCCGCGACGCCGCGTCCCGCGTCGCCTCCAGCGCCTCCGCCTTGGTCTTGAGCTCGGCCTTTTCTTTGTCGTACCGGGCCACGTCCCCTTCCAGCTTCTTGAGTTCGGCGGCCGCGGAGGCGTCGCCCGGGGCCGCCAGCCGCTGCAACTGCGTGCGCGTGGCCTCGGTCAGGTGCTGCTTGATGGATTTGGCCTGGTAGAACGACCACTGGTCCGACGCCTGGGCCTGGCTCATCTGCGTCTGCGATCCGTATTTGCCGGACCACTGCGCGGCCATGGCCGTCAGCACAGCGATGATGACCAACGTAAGCGAAACGTATTTCGTCCACGCCTCGCGCGCCTCTTTCGCCTTGGTCATTGCGCGATCCTCTTTCAGATCGGCAATGAACTGTTTCAACTCGTTCAGTTCCGTTCGCAAGTCGTCCATAGCTGTTGAAGATGTTCTCGTATCCGGGCGACGACCGGCCATCCGACCCGGCCCGTCCGGCTCCAAGTGGGGCGTTTTTCTAGCGAAGCTCGGGTCGCCGATCAACCAAAAGTACAGCGAAGATCCAAGCCAAGATCGGCGGTGGTCCGCTGTCCCCGCGTAGCGGCCGATGGCAATCCGCCGCCATCTTCCTCTGCGACGCCGACCTTCGAGAGAGCGGCGGCGCTCTGCCGAGCCGCCGCGACGGTTCGTTGACCTCTTCTGCGACAGGGTGGGTCGTGGACCGCCGGGCCGCGACAGAGCATTCGGAATGCGCTCGATGGGTCGCGCGCCGTTCGTCGCCCGGACCGCGGCTGTGCCGGAGGCCAGCCGCAGCAGTTCCGCCTCTGCCGGCCAGACTGCGATGGTTTCATGACTGTTCGACCTGCGATAGCGCTGCGGCTGGTGCAGGCCACCCAGCCGCGGTCCAACTCCCCCGGACCGCGGCTGTGCCGGAGGCCAGCCGCAGCAGTTCCTCCTCCGCCGGAAAGGCTGCGATGATTCCACGGCTGTTCGACGTGCGGTAGCGCTGCGGCTGACGCTTCGCGCACTGCCGCGCTCCAACCCTTGTGGGGTCGGCAGCCTTGCCACGCTGGGCTTTTCGTCCGTGTTCCCGGCCGCCTTTCAAAACTTGTGCCGGCCGTCTCCCCGTCGCAACATTGCCGCATGACACCGATGTGTTCCGCGGGCATTTTCGGCCTGCTTGTCCTGCTGCTGTCCCCTGCCCTGCCCGTGCGCGCCTCCACGCCGCCGACGCTCTGGTACCGCCAGCCCGCGCAGAAATGGACCGAAGCGCTGCCGGTCGGCAACGGCCGTCTGGGCGCGATGGTCTTCGGCGGCACCGTCTCCGAACGCCTCCAGCTCAACGAGGACTCCGTCTGGTCCGGCGGACCCGAGGACGCCAACAATCCCGTGGCGCTCGCCGCCTTGCCGGAAATCCGCCGCCTGCTCCAGGCCGGCAAGTTCGAGGAAGCAGACCGCCTTGCTTCCCGGACGCTGATCTGTCGCGGTGCTGGGTCCGGTTCCGGCAGCGGCAGCGGCGTGCCCTACGGTTCCTACCAAACCCTCGGCGACCTGCGCCTCGATTTCGACGGCGTGACGACCAACGTCGCCGATTACCGCCGCGAGCTCGATCTCGCCACCGCCACCACCACCACGCGATTCAATGCCGGCGGGATCACCTTCACACGCCGCGTCTTTGCCAGCCACCCCGACCAGGTCCTCGTGGTCGAACTCGGATGCAACCACCCCGGCGGGCTGAGCTTCACCGTCAACCTCACCCGCCCCGAATGCGCCACGACGCAGGTCGTGAGCGATCGCGAACTCGCCATGACCGGCCAGCTCTTCGACGGCCATGCCACCAACGGCCTGCGCCTCGCGGCGCGGCTGCATGCGGACGCGCAGGGCGGCACCGTCCGCGCCCGTGGCAATTCCCTGCGCGTGGAAAAGGCCACGACCGCCCGGCTGTTGCTGACGGCGGCGACGGATTACCGGTTGCAGCCACCGGCGTATCGCGGCGGCGATCCCGGCGCGCAAAGTTCGGCCCAGCTCGCTGCGGCACTGCGCAAGACCGCGCGTCAGCTTCGTGCCGACCAGCTCGCCGATCACCAAAAACTTTTCCGCCGCGTCCAGCTCGACCTGGGCGAGACCGAGGCCGCGCGTTTGCCGACCGACGAGCGGCTGGTGGCGTTTCGGCGCGGCGGCGAGGACCCGGCGCTCATCGCGCTCTATTTCCAGTTCGGCCGTTACCTGCTGATCAGCAGTTCGCGTCCGGGCGGCCTGCCCGCGAATCTGCAAGGGCTCTGGGCTGAAGGCATCCAGACGCCCTGGAACGGCGACTACCATCACAATATCAACGATCAGATGAATTACTGGCCCGTCGAACTGGGCAACCTCGCCGAGTGCCACGAACCGTTTCTCGAGTTCATTGACTCGCTGCGTGTGCCCGGCCGCAAAACGGCTCAGGTCCACTACGGCGCGCACGGCTGGTGCGTCCACACGATCTCGAATCCGTGGGGTTTCACCGCGCCCGGCGAGTCACCCGGCTGGGGGCTGTTTCCCGCGGCGGGGGCGTGGTTGTGCCAGGATTTGTGGGAGCACTACGCGTTCGGTGGCGACCGTGCTTATCTCAAACACGCTTACCCGGTCATGAAGGAATCGGCGGAGTTTTACCTCGACTGGCTGGTCACGGACCCGAAGACCGGCAAGCTGGTTTCCGGCCCGGCCAATTCGCCGGAAAACGGCTTCGTCGCCCCAGACGGCCAGCACGGTTCCCTGAGCATGGGACCGGCGATGGAACAGGAGATCATCTGGGACCTGTTCGGCAACGTCCTGGCGGCGGCCCGCGATCTCGGCATTGACGACACATTCACCCGTCGCGTGAGCGAAGCCCGCGCGCGCCTGCTCGGCCCGCAAATTGCACGCGATGGCCGGCTCATGGAGTGGGCCCAAGAGTTCGGCGAGACCGATCCGCACCACCGCCACGTGTCGCACCTCTTCGCACTCCACCCCGGCAAACAGATCACCCCGCAGACGCCGGCCCTCTTCGCGGCGGCCCGGAAGTCCCTGGAAGTGCGGGGCGACGGCGCCACCGGCTGGTCCATGGGCTGGAAAATCAACTTCTGGGCGCGCCTACGGGACGGCGATCACGCCTTGAAGCTGGTGCGCAATCTGATCAATGTCGTCGAAACCCAAGGCTTCCGTTACGACGGCGGCGGCGGGGTTTATGCGAACTTGTTCTGCGCCCATCCGCCGTTCCAGATTGACGGCAACTTCGGCGGCGCCGCCGGCATCGGCGAGATGCTGCTGCAGAGCCACGCGGACGACGTGGACCTGCTGCCCGCCCTGCCTGCTGCGTGGCAGGACGGCAGTGTCAAGGGCCTCCGCGCCCGCGGTGGTTTCCAGGTGGACCTCGCGTGGAGCCACGGCCGGTTGACCTCCGCGACCATCATTTCCCTCAACGGCAACGTCTGCCGCCTGCGCGCCCCTGCGGCGTTGGAGATTACGGGACATTCGCAGGGCAAAGTGACG
>Ga0116116_1000516_pt1 | contig 41053 bp, 30 predicted proteins | sample June2015DPH_10_1_FD_89722 | JGI IMG/M metagenome (GOLD analysis project Ga0116116, IMG submission 89722) | Peatland microbial communities from SPRUCE experiment site at the Marcell Experimental Forest, Minnesota, USA - June2015DPH_10_150 | ecosystem: Environmental > Terrestrial > Soil > Wetlands... | reverse complement strand
GGGCTCCAGAGACCCAAACGAACCTCGCAGATCCCTGCGGATCAGCCCAAAACGGCCAGCGATCAGCTCGCCAGAGAACCGGAAAGCAAAAAACCAGCGTTTTTCCGCAGCCTGTTTAGCCCCCCCGATAAGCAAGGAACCCCGCGGTGCCAAGGGTCAGCCGAGACCTCAGCGAGGATTTTGGGTTCCGGGAGAGGACTCCCGGGCCGCTGCCCTTATCTCGGGTTCCAATTTGCGGTCCTCCGGGCTCAAGCGTAGAACCACAGTTTCAACGCTCAGCGCGCGCGCAACTCTCCCCAACCCGCCGAGTGCAATGTCTTTTGTAACAACCACGAAGGGTCGTTGCCGGGTGAGGCGAGCAAGATAAGGGATAGCGACAACGTCCTCAACATAGCTCAGGGATTTGGCGGCATCCAATGCCGTCTCGGCGTTCATCAGCATTGCGGCCCTCATCAGTCTCTCGCACACCTCGTCCAGACGTTTTTCGTCTCGGTCCCCCACCTCCAAGGTTAGCTGCTGCGAGAATTCGGCCTTCGCGGGGACCCCCGAGTCTTTGCCGACCGCTGTCGAAAGAGTCAACACGATCCTGTAATTGCCTGCTTTGCTGAACGGGTACCACTTGTTGAGGAGCAATCTGTGCCAATACGTTTCCCCCGGCTGCAACTGGAGTTGGGGAAGACTACTCATGCCATTGCGCCGGGCAAGATGCGGAGGTCTAATCGTCGACCCATCGGGCTGGACAATCGAGAATTCGAAGTTGCCTTCACGGTCGTACCCTAAGTCAACGCTTACCCCCTCCGCCAGGTCGTTGTGGATGGAGAGATTGACTACGACCGGCTCGTGCAGAGTCACCGATGAACTCTGCAGCGCGAACGAAACGTCCACGCCTTCCTGCCCTTGGCACAAGCCGCACACTGACGGACCCAGAAAAAGGGAAGCCAAGAGAACTACGCGACGACCGAAACCCGCACGCGCTGGCTGGCGCAGAGCGTAGCTCTGCGGCCTTGCGAGGATGTAGGGGTCATAAAGGAACGGACGCTGCAATCTGCGCATGCGATGAATCTACGCCCGATGCGGCGTGGACACAACAGTGAACGGGGCCGGAAAGCCAAGGTTGGGCTGAGGCACTTTCGCGGGTGGCGCATACGTTCCGCACTATGGAATGTATGCGCCCTTAGGGGCATCTATGGCCGTAGGGAGCCCATACGCTCCGCCCATTGAGATTGCTGTGACCGCATACATGCCAGAAAACGGCACGTATGCGCCACCCACGTTTTTCAGCAACCGCCTAAAACACCAAATGCTGATGCCCGGCGTGCAGCGGGGTGGGCTTGCCGTTCCAATAGAACTGGCCGTGCAATTTCTCCGGCAAATCGATGTCAGCCGTTAAGCCTTTCCCGTGGCGTTCATAGGCAACGCGGATTTCTCCCTGGGGGTGCGGGAGTGAGGCCTTGAGCCGTTGCAGGGCTCCGAGGTGGGGGCGAATCTCCACCTCGCGAAAGCCAGGAGCGGCGGGCTCAATTCCGGCGACCGTGGCGAGCAGGTCAAAGTTCGGGTGGGCGCTCCAGGCGTGGCAGTCGGAGCGCACCGGCTCAGGAGACTCAGCCCAGGTGGTCAAGCCCAAGGCCAGCATCTGTCGCCAGGGAGCAAGCTGCTCCAAGTACTGATCACCCATGCCGACCTTCTTCAAGGCGCGGAATAGGTAAAACCGGAAATAGTAGGTGGCTTGGGTGATCGAAGCATCGCTCAGCACGGTCTTCATCACAGCCGCCTGGTCCGCGGCCGGGATGGAATCCTCCAGGATAGCCAGGATGTTGGCGTGCTGGCTGAAGCGTTTGTGCGCCGGAGTGTCGGCCACGAGATGGCGCGTAGGATCCCAGCATGCCTTGTAGACCGCAGCCGCAATCTTTGCGGCCAGGGCGCGATCGTGCGCCGCTCGCGCCGGGTCGCCGTAAGAGCCTTCCAGATCGGCAGCCGCGCGCAGTCCGGCGGCGAACTGCAGGCTCAACATGGACGACTGCCCGTCTTTCTCGAGGGGCGGTACGCCATCGTCAAACTCTTGCGGCCAATCGACGAAGTTCCACCAGTCCTGCCGGCCCAACAGACCGGAAGGCGAAAGGCCGTTTTCATACCAGATCAGAACGTTGCGCACTCCGGGGAGATAGGCGCGCAGGAAGTCCACGTCGCCGCGATACCACCAGAGGTCGTGCATCATGCCGATCCAGAAGAGCGAAAAGGGCGGGATGTATTGCGGCAGCCAGGAAGGATAACGGCTTTGCGTCAGGCCTTCAGGGGTGCGGGATTCATCCAGGGTCTCGATGGCGTTCTTCACCAGGCGGTCATCGCCCGTCATATAGAGGGAAATGAGTGACTGGATACGGGTATCGCCGCCATATTGCAATTGTTCATAATACGGGCAGTCCATATAGGTCTCGTGCGCGCAAAGCCGCGCGGTGCGCCAGCCGACTTCCCACATTTTGGCGAGTTCAGGATCACTGCTCTCGAATTGGGCGCGCCTCTCGAACGGATACGCCGTGAAAGCTCCGCGCAGGTCTTCGAGCACGACCGGTTTGGACTGCGTCGCGACATCCACCTGCAAATAACGATAAGTCCGCCACCAAAGCGAGCGGAACAGGCGATGCTCGCCGCCATCGGGAAGGAATTGGTCGTGGTACCCGACGATCTCACGGCCTTCGGTTTCATTGCGGTTTCCCTTTTCATGATTCTTGAAGAGAGCCTCCGCATAAGTGAGAGTAATTTCCGCGCCGCGCCCGCCGCTGGTGAGCAGTTCCGGGTAAGCCGTGGTCAGGCGCGCCTGGTCAAAGAGTAGAGTGGCGTGCGAATTTGCCGGAATCGTGAGGGGCGAGTGGCCCAGCGGAAAGTCGCTGCTCGCTTCAACCCCTTGCGAGCGCACCAGGCGCGCGAGCCGCTCGGCCTTTTCTTCCATGAGCGGAATGTTGCGGGGCATCAGGAACCAGCGCGAAGCGGCATCCTTCGCGCCGCGTGGCAGGGCTGGCGACACCACGCTTGCAAGGACCCAGGTGGAGTCATCGTAATCGAGCTTCTCCCAACCCCAGGGATAGCGCGAGGCATCCCAGCGTTCGCCGGGGCCGACTACAAAGTACGCGCCCATGGTCTGGGTGTTGTAGGGAATGGGCTGGAGGGCCTGGCTCTTGAAGGCCTTCCAGGAAGCGTCCGTATTGGCCACGGCTTCCGCGGCGCCGTCACCCTGCACCATCAATCCGGTTTCGTTCATCATCTGCGCCATGGGGGCGAGTTCTGCGTAGCTCCACACCACCGCCGCCAGGACGTTCTTTCCCGCCTGCAACTGCGGGGCGATATCGAGCGTTTCATACCGCCAGTGCTTTAGGTCGCCACGCGCCGGCCCCGCCAGCACGCGTTGGCCGTTAACAAAGAGTTCGTAGCGGTTGTCTCCGCTGGCATGGATGACAAAACGCTGAGGGGCCGAAGTGAGCGTGAACGTCTTGCGAAAATGGAAGAGGCCGAATTCGCGCGCCGGGCCGTCCGGATGTGCGATCCAGCTTGCCGTCCAGGTTTGGGTCAGCAAGTCGGGACTGGCCGTCTGGGAGTTTGACACGCCGGCCGGGAAGGCCGCAGCCAATAAGATGACGAAGAGTACACAATTTGAAAGGCGGGGTTGCATGGCAGTCTTTTTCACCTCGAAGATACTGAATCCGTCACTCGACATGGCGGGTCGGATGGACGCTATGTATGTATCACGCGTGGCCCCAGGGTTCAAGGCGCGAGCGCACGAGCAAGAAGGTTTCACGCCCGTGCGGGTGGGTTATAGCCTGGGAGCCTAACCGTTTGTCGAGAGGCCTGTGCCGCCGCCTGGCGGCCCTGCACAGCCGAGGCCACCGCCTGCTCGGTTACCCAATCGATCCAGAGCGAACTCGATTCGCTCGCCAGCAGAGGCGCGCTTCGATCATGACAGCCTCAGGTCATTTCTGGCGAACTTGTCCTTCGGTCGGGACCGGCCAGTCGTCGCTGCGGAACGGTGGCGCGGGCAGGCCCACTTGGTTATAGAGATTGCACTTGGGATCGTCCGCCCAGGCGTAGCGCGCGGCCACGGGGCTGGGGACGTGCGGGCTCGAAATCACCACTTCCTTCCCCTCGATCTTGGCTTCCGCCGCGACGAACTTTTGATCTTGCCCGGCAATCTGAAACCCTAGAAGTGTCGCACCGCGCACGACCAATCCCCCGCCCAGGTGCTCAAATTGCAGGCGCAGCGTTCCTTTTTCCACCTGCATTGACTTGAAGGTTGGCCCCGAGTACTCCACTTTCCGCCCGTAGGCGATGGCTTCTGCCACCAAGGCCAGCCGGCGTCCGACTTCCTGCTTGTTCTTGGGGTGAATATCGTGCGAATCGCCAATGTCAGTAGCCACGGCCAGTCCGGTCTTGGGCAGCGCCAGGGTCTTTGCCTGCGATTCCCTTACTACCGCCCAGGAATCTGCGGGGGCATATTCCTGGCTGAAACTGGCGAGTTGGACGAAGAGGAACGGGAAATCCCCCTCGTTCCAGGCGCGGCGCCAGTCCTGGATCATAGTCGCGAAAGTCTTGCGGTACTGATAAGCGAATTCCGCGTTGGCTTCACCTTGGTACCAGATGGCACCGGCGATCGCATAGGGATTGAGGGGTGCGGCCATCGCATTCCACAACCCCGCAGCTCGCCAAGGATTGCTGCGCGGGTCTCCGGGTGCACTGGGAATGGCCGGCGCCACTTTTCCGTCCGCCTGCGCCTCTTCCGCGGACTTTTCCCATTCCGCCAATTGCTGTTCGTACTTCTCAAATACCTGGGGGTACTCGGCGATTTTCTGCCGCCAGGAGTCCGCCAGGATCTTCAGGTCCGGGTCGGCGTCCAGTGCCGCATCGCTCATCCAGGCCTCCGCCGGCGTTCCGCCCCAGGAGGTGGCAATCATTCCTACGGGTGTTTTTATGGCGCGATGCAGATCCCGCCCGAAGAAGTAGCCGACCGCGGAGAACTCCCCCACCGTCTGGGGAGCCGCCACCACCCATTGGCCCTGCACGTCGGTCTGCGGCCTTCCTGCGACCGCGCGCTGCACAGTGAAGAGGTGAATCAGGGGATAGTTGCCCGCCGCAGCCTCCTTGTCGGCGTTCAGTACGCCACCCCACGCCTTTTGACTGTTCGTCACAGCCATCTGCATGTTCGACTGGCCGGAGCACACCCACACTTCGCCCACCAGCACGTTATGGATCGTTATGGTGTTCCTTCCCGCCACCGTCATTTCCCAGGGCCCGCCCGCCTTAAGTGGCTCCAGTTGCACTTTCCACAAACCCTTGGAATCAGCCGTAGCCACCTGCTTTTGTTCGCCCAGGCTCACCGCGACTTGTTCACCCGCCTCAGCCGTCCCCCAGATCGCTACCTGCCGGCCTTGCTGCAATACCATGTTGTCGCCGATTACCGCGGGCAGTTTCACCTCAGCGGTTGCGGTGGTAACCATCAGCAGCAAAGAACATCCAGCCAGCCAGATGACCCGCAGCAGCCGTTGGGGGCGCTGGATCCGGGAACCTACCCATGCATGCCAGAGCAGGCTGCCAGGCAGTCGTGACCCGGGCTGGGAAATCCCATTGCACCATCTCGATTGAGTCCTCATTGGTGACACCCTTTCGTTAGCATGATCAAAGCCCTCCCCTTGGGAGGTCCGGCAGATAGTAACACCGGCTCCGCGGTGATACCACATGCACTCGCGGAGTCCTGGACCAGGCCGGACCGCACAGGAAGGCTCGGCGTTGCCCGCCCTTCTATCACACGGTCGCTGGCAGTCGGACCTTTGCAGTACATCACGTGGTCAGGTAGAATCACCCCGGCTTTTCGAATGTCCCTTTGCTGTGAGGTTGAGCATGAGATTGTTCCGGGATAAGAAGCTGTCGCAAGCCCTTGTGCTGTCAGGCGTTGGCCTGTGCATGCTCTGGCCTGCCAGGGTCCTCGCTTCCCTGCATGTGGATCTCAACGGTGACTGGCAGTTCCGCACAGACCCGGGGAAACAGGGTGAAGCGCGAGGCTGGATGAGGCAACTCCCTGAGGGCACGGATACGGTGCGCGTCCCGCATTCCTGGAACGTTGGCAAATACGACGACTTCGAAGGCACGGCCTGGTATTTCCGCTCGTTTGAAGTCCCCGAGGAGCTGCGTGCCAAACATGTGGAGATCCATTTCGGCGCGACGTTCTACAAGTCGCGGGTGTGGCTGAATGGCAGCGAAATCGGTGGGCATGAGGGCGGACACACCGAGTACTTTTTCGATGTCACAGCGCATTTGAAATCCGTCAATGTTCTCGCTGTGGAGATCAACAACCAGCCAACCACCCAGACCATTCCCGGGTGGGCCATGAAGCTTGTCTCGACCCGGAACCTTTGGTACGACTGGTGGCACTATGGCGGCGTGGTGCGCGACGTCTGGCTGAACGTGACCGGCGACGCGTTCATCCGACGACAGCAAATCCGCCCCCAGGTGGAAGGCACGAGCGCGAACGTCAGCGACACGGTCTTCCTGGAAAACCATGCGACGAAACCCCTGCCATTGAAGCTCCTCCTGAAGGCTTGGCCTCCAGGAGGCGGCCCTGCGACAGCGGCCGCAGAGCAGTCATTGACCCTCCCCCCGGGTTCACAAAGCAAGACCCTGGTGCTCCGGATCGATTCGGTAAAGCTCTGGGATTTCGACCACCCCAATGTTTACCGCGCGGAAGTTATCCTGCAGGATGCGCGCGGGAATCCTCTTGATTTGCTCACTGATAATTTCGGCGCGCGCACCGTCGAGATTCGCGACCGGCATCTCCTCTTGAACGGCGAACCGGTCCGTCTGACGGGCATGGCGCGCCATGAGGAGTCGCCCGGGGAGGGGCTGGCCGAGACACGCGGTACGATGAAATACGACTGGGACGATATGAAGAATCTCCAGATGACCCTCACCCGTCCCGTCCACTACCCGCAGCACCCTTACATCCTCGACTACGCCGACCGCAACGGCATTCTGCTGATCCCGGAAATTCCCGTGTGGCAGTTTAGTGGCGAGCAGATGTCTGACCCGAAAGTCATTGCCCTGGCCCAACAGATGATGCGTGAGATGATCGAGCAGGATTTCAATCATCCCAGTATCTTTGCCTGGAGCGTGTGCAATGAGAGCGCCACCGATACGCCCGGCGGACGCTCCTACTTCAAGACGATGTACGACTTTCTGAAATCGCTCGACCCTGATCGCTATGTCACGTACGCCGACGACCGCATCGCGTTTGTGGAAAACCCCGGCGACAACTCCGCCAGCATCGCTGATTTTATCATGTGGAACGAATACTTCGGCGCCTGGCACGGACCCACCAGTCTGTTGCCGGCGGTGTTTGAGCGTATCAAGCACAATTATCCTAATAAGATGGTAATTATTTCTGAATTTGGAACTCCAGGAGTCTTTGCGTATGATTCGGCGGCTGCGGACAAACTCCGCGTGCAGGTTTTCCGCGACCAGATGGAGCAAATCGGTAGGCAGGATTGGATCGCCGGCGCCCTGATGTGGTGCTACCAGGATTACAAATCGCACCGCAACCTGTGGCCAGGTCTGACCGAAGGCATCGTGGACCACGGAGTTGTGGACGAGAACCGGCAGCGCCGTCCGTCCTACCAGGTCTGGCAGAGCCTGAACAGCCCTGCGCACGTCCAGATGAAATGGAATTTCAACCTCGAGTCGCGGCCGGCAGGGTTTACCGTCACCATTTCCAGACGCGAGCCAGACGAAATCCCTTCCTATGCGTTGCGCGGCTATCGCGTGAGCTGGGAGCTCCGCGACAGAGACAACAACAAGCTGGCTGGGGGCGAAAGAGATCTGCCGGAGATCGGCGCTCCCCAAACGCTGGACGCGAGGTGGCCCGTTCCCACTTCACCATCGCTCCATCTGGCTTTCCGGCTTTTTCGGCCCACGGGCTTCGTTGCGGGGGAGCAAACACTCGATTGGTGGGAACCGCGTTCGGGTGGCTTCGATATCGAAGACATGAAGCGGGAAGGGAAATCCGTCCCGGAATAGCGCCACGGCGCGCGCGGGACATCACCTCAGGCAGCCGGGATCCCGCTCAAACCATCCCAATGGCCAGGGGGGCTGCATTGAGAGCCCGACGACCGCAAGGAGAAATCCCATGTCCACTTCTAGAAGGGGTTTTCTGAAGGGCACGATGGCTGGTGCGAGTGTCGTGCTGGGCGAATTGCAGACCATGGCCATGGGCCCAGGCGGGTCCGCGGCTGATGTCAGCGCGCTTCCTGATGCCCGGAGCGACCCCCAGCGGGGCGGAGAATCTCGGGCGGCGGGTCCGGAGTATACGCGCGGGGTAGGGGTTTACCCCGGTGATCCGCGCGAGGATTTTGGACCGGTGCTGGTGGCGGATGGGTCGACATATCGAAACCTGGCCTTGCATCGGCCCGCGTACCATTCCAGTTCCTATGATTACAATCTGACCGCCCAACTGGTTACAGATGGGATCAAGGACACGCATCTCCCCGACTGGGTCGCAACTTCGGTGAGCTGGCGTGGCCTGTTGCCCAAGCCCGAGCGCGAATTCTTCCTGGACCACAACGCGACCAGCGTTGTGGAGTTGCGGGGTCCGGGTCCGTGGGTGCAGGTGCAACTGGGCGGGGGAACGCGCGTGCCCGAGGTCGATCGTGTGGACGTGCTCTTCGTTGCGCCCCGCAGCGCAAAATCGCGGGACCTGAGCATCACGGTATCCGCCTCCGAGGATGGGCGCAAGTGGGAAGAGGTGGGGAAGGTGACGAATCCCCAGCCCGCGCCGGTTGCCGGATACCCAACGGGTTTTGCGCAAGAGGGGCAACTGTTTCACCCCGCCATCCCTCTGCACGCCGCAGCGCACAGCCGCTTTTATCGAGTTGCGCTGGGGGCTGCCCACGCTCAGCCGTTTGCGTTTGACCTGTCTTGGCAGGTAGCCGAGGTGGAGTTCTTCCATAATGGCCAGCGCGTAGAAATTGGCGGGCCCCACCGTTTCACCAGCGCCTGGATGAGTGCGGGCCTGGGTGAGGAGTGGGTGTATGTCGATTTGGGCTCGCGTTGCGAATTCGATCGCGTGGTGTTGTCCTGGCTCGCGCGCCCTGGGGAGGGCTCGCTACAGGTTTCCCATGATGCGCAGATCTGGCAGGATGTTCAACCCCTGCCGGGCGCAACCGGAAGCACGGATGATATGCGGCTGGCACAGCCCGTCCAGGGGAGATACGTGCGCGTCCTGATGCGGCGCCCCACCTCACCGGATGGCTACATCCTGAGCGAGATGGAGGTTTACGGACGCGGCGGATGGGTGGCGCTACCCAAGCCCGGGCCTGCCGCTCGGCCCGACGGGGGGCTTGACTTGACGGGAGGCGCGTGGCGCCTGCAACGAGATTCGCTGGTGAGCGTGGACGGCGCGACGCTCTCCCGGGTGGGATTTTCAGACCACGATTGGATCATAGCAACCGTGCCGGGCACAGTGCTGGCCTCCTATCTGAATGTCGGGGCAATTCCGGATCCGAATTACGGCGAAAATCAGTTGCATATTTCCGATTCATTTTTCTACGCGGATTTCTGGTACCGGAATGAGTTCACGGCGCCCGCCCTATCGGAGGGGCAGCGCGCCTGGCTGAATTTCGCGGGCATTAACTGGAAGGCGGAGGTGTTCCTGAATGGCGAGAAAATCGGCCGCATCGAAGGCGGTTTCATGCGCGGGCGGTTCGATGTCACGGGACGCCTGCTCCCCGGCCGGGTAAACGCGTTGGCTGTCCGCGTCGAGAAAAATGCTACCCCCGGGAGTGTGAAGCAGAAGACATTCCAGAGCGCGGGCCAGAATGGAGGCGCGCTCGGAGGGGATAATCCCACCTACCATGCCTCCATTGGATGGGATTGGATTCCCACTATTCGCGGCCGCAATACCGGTATCTGGGGTGACGTCTCGCTCCTGCTCAGTGGGCCTGTAACCCTTGAGAATCCTTTCGTCTCGACCACCCTGCCGTTGCCGGACACGTCGCGCGCCGACGTAAGTGTGGAAGTGGAGTTGGTGAATCACACCGCCCAGCCCGTAAGCGGGATCTTGCGCGGGCGGCTGGGGGAGTTCGAGTTCGGGCAGCGCGTCACGGTGGACGGCTCCGCAACGAAGAAGGTGAAGTTCGACCCTGCGAGCACGCCGGGTTTGCGTTTGCAGAATCCCAAGCTGTGGTGGCCAACGGGATACGGCGAGCCCAACTTGTACAAGATGGAGCTGAGCTTTGAGACACCAGAGCAGAAGGTGTCAGACTCAAAGGCCTTCCAGGTGGGCGTGCGGCAAATGTCATACAGCGAAGAGGGTGGTGTTCTGAAGATCTGGATCAACGGCCGGCGTTTCGTGGCGCGCGGCGGGAATTGGGGCTTTGGCGAGTCCATGCTGCGCTATCGCGCGCGAGAATATGACACCGCGGTGCGCTATCACCGCGAGATGAACTTCACAATGATTCGCAACTGGGTTGGGCAGATCGGCGATGAGGCGTTCTTTGCCGCTTGTGACCGGCAGGGCGTGATGGTCTGGCAGGATTTCTGGCTGGCCAACCCTTGGGATGGGCCCGACCCGAAAGACAACGACCTGTTCATGCGCAATGTGAATGACTTGGTATTGCGGATTCGAAACCATCCGTCGATTGGCCTTTATTGCGGTCGTAACGAGGGCGACCCGCCCAAGCCCCTGGACGAGGGCATTAAGAAAGTATTGGCGGAGAAACACCCCGGCCTCCACTACATCTCCAGTTCGGCGGATCGGGTGGTCAGTGGGCATGGGCCTTACATGGCTATGCCCTTGAGTTTCTACTTTACTTTCGGCGCCGACCCGAAACTGCACAGTGAAATGGGCCTGCCGAATATACCTCCCATGGAGAGTGTGCGCGCGATGATGCCGGAGTCAGCGCTCTGGCCACAGGGAATCGCCTGGGGTCTGCACGATTTCTGCCTGGCGGGCGCGCAGGGCGGGGAGGGTTTCAGGAACCTGATTGAGTACAACTACGGCGGGGCCGGCAACGTGGAAGAATGGGTTTCCCTCGCACAATTCCTCTGTTACGAGGGCCATCGCGCCATGTTCGAGGCGCAGAGCACGCACCGCATGGGACTGCTGATGTGGATGAGCCATCCTTGCTGGCCTTCCTTTGTCTGGCAGACCTACGATTACTATTTCGAACCCACGGCCGGCTATTTCGGGTGCAAGAAGGGAAGTGAGCCGCTCCACATCCAATGGAATCCTGCCACCGAGACTGTCGAAGTGGTCAACTACAACGGCGGCAACGTGCACGGGTTGACTGCGGCAGTCGAAGTGCTGAACCTGGATGGGACAAGGCAATGGGAGAAGTCGACATCCCTGGATAGCGCGGAAGACAGCACCACCTCGTGTATCAAGCTGGAGTACCCGGCGGGACTGACCCCGTTGCATTTCCTGAGGCTTTCTCTGGCACGCGGCTCGGACACGGTCTCGACGAATTTCTATCTGCGGGGCAAGGAGGAGGGCAATTATCGCGCCCTTCGCCAGTTGCCGAAAGTCAACCTGGAAGCTGCAACCCACGCCGAGCAGCAGGGAAGTCGCTGGCACTTAACGACTGAGTTGCACAACCCCTCGAATCAGCCCGCCCTGATGGTGCGCCTGAAGGCCGTGCGGGAAAAGAGTGGCGACCGTATCCTTCCCGCAATCTACAGCGACAATTACATCACCTTGATGCCTGGCGAGCGGAGCACTGTCCGGACTGAGTTGGAGAACGCTGACACGCGGGGCGAGGCGCCGTGGATCGTCGTAGAAGGGTTCAATGTCGGGCGTGTCGTCCAGGCGTAGTCGGTGGGGATCGCGCTGCCATCCTGGACCCTGCGCTGTCATCCTGAGCGCCAGCGAAGGATCTCGCTCTGGTCGTTTCCGGAGAAGGGAGCAACTCAGGTGGGGGGGTAGCGCAGAGTTTCGCCTCTCAGAAACTCTGCGGTTTTTCGGCGGTTCCCAAACGAAGGGCCGTAGAGTTTGAAAAGCACAAACTCTGCGCTGCTGCTAAAGTTCTGATTGATGAGTTATGCCTGCCTTCGACAGAATATTCAGGTAGGAGGTCACGACCTCGTCCAATATACGGAGGAATCCCTCAAAAGCAAGAACGACGAATGCAACCACATCGTCGACGGAATGGTCCGGCATGTCCCCGCCGCCAAAGCCCAATTCCACTCCCCGCGTTCCATCAGCGTCCGTGTAGCTTCTCCACCGCTTCTCCCTGTTGTAAACAATCCCAAGCCCTCTTACGAGGGATTGCTCATGCACCCACCTGTTTCTCCACTGCATCGCCTTGCGCCAGGATTCGGACTGGCCAAGGCTGCACACGGCTCTCGTCACGGCCTCGGTTGGCATATTCTTACTGAGATAGGCCCCAACCTTTGCGTGAACACTCGTCCCACTGTTTCCCTCTTGGTTAACCTTCTTGCGATCAAGCTCGAACATCTCGACCAATGCGTTCGCTAAGTCCTCAGCCGCGGCGTACAAACACGATGCGGCTGCGGTTGTATAAAACAGAGCTAACCAGACTGCTGCCCCCTCGTCGGGTTTCTGCCTCTTCTCCCTGTACCAAACCAAATGCGCAAAAGTCTCATGTAACGCGTAGCGAGCTTCACAGGCGACGTGGAAAGCGTCATGCAGGCAGGGAGCGGCAACGGGCACGCTGCTCTCCGGTTGGAAACACATTGAAACAAAAGCCGGCGACAAGCCCAACACTCGCTCCGCTAAGGTCGTGACTCGGGGCAGCCTCGAATCGATTTGCTCCAACGTGGCTTGATCTAGTTCTCCTCGCGACATGTTTCGTCCTCCTCCGCGTGGCTCGACGACCAGGCGCAGAGCGGAGCTCTGCGGGTTGCACGAATCCTGAAGCCTGAAGCTTGACCCCGGCCACAGATCGGGCGAGCGGGCCAAGCCGCGCTGGAAGTGCGCTCAACGCAAGATGGCTTCGGCTTCACGGTGTTTTCTCCGATTCGCCAGCCCTGCCTTTTTTCGTTCAGCGGTGGCGAGCAGGTGGGTGAGCTTGACGGTCCTATGCGGAAGTACAGCGTGCAGTTCGAGTCTTCCGCCCAGAGCCTCAACGTAGTTCGCGATACTTTCGAGAAGAACATTCGGACGCCGTTCAAGCCGAGAGATGGCCGCTTGCGTCACCTTCAGTTTTTTGGCGAGCTCTCCTTGGCTGACCTGAAGTGCCTCGCGCAACTCGGAAAGTTCCATGTCCGCAAGATCGCGCATCGCGAGCGCGTGTGCCAGCCGCTGTTCGTCCTTTGTCATCGTCTCGTTCTTTATCTGTGTCCACGTCTTGCGCATCAGATCAACCCCTCGTCCTTGATTTCCTCGAGATACCGCTCGTAAAGTTTCTCAGCCGCCGGGACGGCCGTCTTGTACCATTTGCTATCTGCCTTCCGACCACCGAGCAAAAGAATCGCGATTCGGCGCGGATCGAAAGCGAATATCACGCGGTACGGATCGCCCGCGTGCTGGATCATGAGTTCCTTGAGGTTAGTGAACTTGGAACCTTTGAGCGTATCGGCATGGGGACGCCCGAGCGACGGTCCCTTCTCCTCGAGCAAGTCGATCTTTGCGGCAACCGAAACACGCTCGGCAGAGGTTAGCCTGGAGAACCAAGCGTGAAACTCATCTGTGCCCTCGACCTCCCATTCCATGCATGTAATATAACGTGCGTGTTATGAAGTGTCAAGAGCAAAAAGCAGGAGCGTCAAAGAGAAAATGATTTCAGCCGCTCAAGTTGCGTTGCTGTGAACCTCGGCTGGCGCAGAGCGGAGAACTGCGGTTTGCAGGGGCGAATCTGAGGATGACATGGCCGGAGACTCATTCAGCCTGCTGACCAGCCGGCAGCGGGGGCCGGTAGTCGGTGTGCCGGAGGCATCCGGATGTGGTATGGTAGTTCCACTATGAACATCCAAAATACGATTTCACGTCGTTCCTTCCTTGGCTTCATGGCTGCGGCACCGCTGGCGGCTGCGATGCCGGACTTGAAACAAATTCCTGTGGGACTTGAACTCTACTCGGTTCGCGACGAGTTAAAGAAAGATCTGATGGGGACCGTCCGGGGCGTGGCGAAGATGGGTTACCAGGGTGTGGAGTTCTTCGCACCTTACTATGCCTGGACACCTGAATATGCCAAGCAGGTCCGCGCCGAGCTGGATGACCTCGCCATCCAGTGTTACTCGACGCACAACGGGTTGCAGTCATTCACTCCGGAGGGCGTTGGCAAAGCGATCGAGCTGAACAAGATCCTCGGCACACGGTATGTCGTGCTGGCTCACCCCGGCAAGGTCAGCACGCTGGATGACTGGAAGCGCGTGGCGGAGACACTGAACAAGGCTAACGACACGCTGCAGGGCCAGGGCCTGCATGCCGGCTACCACAACCATGATCTGGAGTGGAACCTGGTTGAGGGACAAAAGCCAATAGAATTGCTGGCTGCGACGTTGGATAAAAGCATTCTATTGCAGCTTGATGTCGGAACGTGCGTGGCAACAGGCAACGACCCCGTGGCCTGGATCAACCGGAATCCCGGGCGCATTCGCTCGATCCACGTCAAGGATTGGTCTCCTGCGACAGGCTATAAGGTGATGACTGGTGAGGGGGCGGCGCCTTGGAAGAAAATCTTCGCTGCGGCCGAAAACACCGGGGGAATCGAGTACTACTTGATCGAACAGGAAGGCAGCGAGTACTCTGAGATGGAAACTGTCCGGCGCTGTCTCGAGTTGTTTCGCAAGTTGCATGGCTGAGCCGGGGCGTGGCTGGCGACTTCGTGGCGGCCCATCCTGGCCCTGCATTGCCGCTACGGCACGGCCATCTGACCCTGCGCTGACGAGTAGACTCGCACGGCCATCCGAAGACCAGCATGCCTCGACTCCAGACGCTCAGTACAGTGCCTTTCTTGCGGGTTCCACGACAGCCCTACCAAGGGGTTCCAGAAGCTGCCGTGCCCCGCGGGCCATCAAGCCGAGCTCCGTCGCGGTCTGAAAGAATCGGAAGCCTTGCTCAAACCGCTTCTTTATTTGGGCGGGATCTGCGGTCGGCAGGCCTAGAAACTTGTCATGGGCCTTGCCGGCCGTCACGATCTTTTCGAGTGCTGCTTCCAGCTTGGGATGATCCTGCTGGCCGCGGCATCCCAGCGAGAACGAGAGGTCGCTGGTGCCCACAAAGATGACGTCAACGCCTGGGGTGGCGGCGATCGCGTCGATCTCCTCCACGGCCCGTGCTTCCTCGATAATAATCACGACCATGACATTACGGTCGGCAAAGTCATGGTAGCCCTCCGGAGCCGGCCAACGGAACGATGCGAGTCCTGGCCCGGAGCCGCGCCGGCCATGGGGCGGGTATTTGCACGCCGCCACTGCCTGGCGAGCTAACTCGGGCGTGCTGGTGAAAGGGAACATAACGCCCAACACGCCGGCATCGAGCACGCGCTTCGCGGTCCAAATCTCGTTGACGGGAACCCGGGCAAAAGGCAGGGCCTTGAGCCCGCGCGTAGCCAACACCATGTTGCGGAGGGTTTCGAGGGTGATGGGGCTGTGCTCCATCTCGATCCACAGGAAGTCGAACCCCAGGTTCGCCGCCTGTGCGGCGGTCTCGGCGCTCGCCACGGTCAGGGTGACTCCAAATACCGGATTTCCTTCGCGGAGCGATTTCCTGACGGGGTTTTCCCAGGCGCCTTGCGGGCCTGCATCTGAATCTGGCATAGGGTTCTCTCCTCCAGGGCTTACCAGGCTGCGGAAAAACGCCCCGATGCTGTCATCCTGAGCGAAGCGAAGGACCCTTGCATTTAAATTTTCAAGCAAATACAGAGGTCCTTCGTCGGCTTCGCCTCCTCAGGATGACAGTGTGAGGGTTTTTCCGCAGCGTGTTACGCCCGCGCGGCGGGTCAATGGAAACCCTGGGCTACGATCTCGCGCCCCTGACGGGGCTGTGGAACCATCGCCCGCAAGGTGGAAACTTTGTCGGCGAACTTCTGGCTCAGGCCACTGGCGGCCCCGCGCTACCTGTTCACACGAGCGGCCCTCATCACACGAACTTGTACTGGCCGGGCACCGGGACGGGCGGCACATCCATGGGCAGTTTGTAATCGAACGCCTTGGGTTGAAGGTCCTGTTGCGAAGCCATGATCTGGTCCCAGGTGATTTCCAGGCCGGAGTACGCTGCTTCGCGCGCCATGATGCAGGTCAGCGTGCTTTCGGCCACCTGCAATCCTTCATTCGCGTACGGACCGTCGCCGCGAATGCTGGCCACCAGTCTGGCGTGCTCCTGCACCTGCGGGTCCAGACCTTTGGAGCCCATGTCCGTCCCATCGCTCAGTCCCTTGGAACCCACCACGCTGGCCCACACCTTGCGATAGCCGCCTTTGGGATATTGGCGGCAGGCGCTGTGCATATGCACGCCGTTGGGGTAGGTGAAATCGGCGGTGAGGTGGTCGTAAATATTTCCGTATAGTTCCTCACGTGGCCGCCACGCCGCTCCCCCGGAGGCCACCACACTGATGGGATGAGCGCCCATGACCCAATTGCAGAAGTCGATGGTATGGATGTGCTGCTCCACCATCTGATCCCCGCAGATCCAGACGAACGAGTACCAGCCGCGGTGCTGCCACTCCATGTCCCCCCAAGCGGGGTCACGGTGGTCAACGTGCAGGACCGGTCCGCTGAGATAATTCGCGCTCAGGGCCACGACCTCGCCGATGGCGCCGTCATGGATCTTCTGCACGGTTTCGATGCTCTCCCTTTGGGAGCGGCGCTGCGTGCCGGCGACCACGGTCAGCTTCATGTCCCGAGCCTTCTGGGCGGCAGCTATGAAGCGGCGCGCTCCCACCGCATCCGTCGAGATCGGCTTCTCGGTGAAGATGTGCCTGCCGCCGTTGACGGCGGCCTCGAAGTGCGCGGGCCGGTGGCCGGGAGGCGTGCAGAGCAGCACGACGTCCAGTTCTGAGGCGATCACCTTGCGGTAGGCGTCGAACCCGACGTAGCAATGCTCGGGATCGACCGTGACGCGCTTCCGAATCGATTCCACCAGTTCAGCCAGGGGCTGGCCTGTGAAGGCGGCGGCGTTCTTCGGGCTCTCATCCGCGAGAAATTTGGGATCGCGCAAATTGGCCAGAGAGTCCTTCAGCTTGTCATCGAAGATGTCTCCCATGGCCACGAGTTCGACGTGCGGATCGGCAGCGAGGAGGTCCGCAGCCGCTCCGGTGCCGCGCCCACCACAGCCCACCAGTCCGGCCCTCAATCGCTCCTTTCCCGCGCCCCGAACCAGTTCGGGCTTGAGGATCGTAAACGCCGAAACCGCCGCTCCGGCGGCCAACGACTTGCTGAGGAATGATCGACGATCGCAGTTATGGAGTTCGTTCTGTGCCATGTTCACCTCGCAAAAGCAGATTGGATAAGGCCGTAGGGGGCGGACCACGGGCATCCCCCCCTAATGTAGCACGGGCGTCCTGCCCGTGAAGGTCTGGCCAGCACAGCCAGGATGGCCGCTACAGCTTGGACATCGCGGCTTTGACCCGCTCGGGCGTCATCGGTAGTTGCAGCAGCCGGGCGCCGGTGGCGTCGAACACTGCATTCGCAAGGAGTCCGCCCATGCAGATGATGGCCGGCTCTCCCCCACCTTGCGCGGGCGACTGTGGCGCGTCGATGATGACCGTTTCGATTTCGGGCGCCCACGAAAAACGGGGCAATTCATAGGAATCAAAGTTGCGGTTATGGATCTCGCCCCCCGTGAACTGAACCTCTTCAGTGAGGGCATAACCGAGGCCCATGGTGATGGCGCCTTCGACCTGCAGCTTGGCGCCTTCGGGGTTTACGCAAAGTCCCATGTCCTGAGCGCAGACTACCCGCTTGACTTGCACGTGGCCGCTTGCTTTGTCCACGGCAATTTCGGCGATGTGCGCGACGTAACTGCCGGCATCTATGCCGCACGCCACGCCGTAACCGCGGCCACTCGGCGCCTTCGCGGGTGTCCATCCGAACTTCTCGGCCGCGGTCTGCAAGACGCGCCGCATGCGCTCATCTTTCAAATTGCGCAATCGGAACTCGACGGGATCGGCGCCTGCCTGGACGGCCAGGGCATCAATGTGCGACTCCCGGGCAAAGGTGTTTGTATTGTTGCCGGGCGCGCGCCAGGCTCCCGTGGCAAACGGATGGACGCCCGGGCCGCCGTTCCAGCCGGAGCTGTAGGCGATGGTTCGATGGTGCGGAATGTTGTAAAAGTGTTGTGCCCCTCTTTCTCCCGCGAAATAGACTCCATAGTCCCAGAAAGCAATCAACCCTGCGCCGGTGATTCCCGCCTTGATCTTAACGACCGCGGCCGGGCGGAACGTGTCATAGAAGAATTCCTCCGCGCGAGTTCGCACGACCTGGACCGGCTTCCCGGTGAGCTTGGCGAGGCGCGCGGCCTCCAGCGCCTGTTGGCTGGCGCTCTTGCCCCCAAAGCCGCCACCCACGAAGGGCACGATCACGCGCACATTTTGCGCGGGGACGCTCAGCAAGGATGCGGCCTCCTCCTTGAGCGCAAAAGGTGTCTGGGTGGACGCCCAGATGGTCACCTTGCCCCCCTCGATTTTTGCCAGGGCCGTGTGCGTCTCGATGGCGGCGTGGGCCACATAACTGTTCAGATACGTCTGCTCCGTGACCTGCGTTGCCGCGCCTTGCCCTTCTGCGAGATCTCCTCCCTGTGCAACCGTCTCGCCGTGCGGCGCCATTTTGAGCAAGTGATCGAAAATTGTCTTGTCACCCACGTTCGCAGCAGCCCGTTCATACTGGGCCTTGATGCTGGCTATGGCCTGGTCCGCCACGTCCGGGACCTCATGGAGGACTGCAACCAAGTCGCCGTCTTGGACCACCTGGACGCCGGGGATGGCTCGGGCAGCGGAAACATCGACCTGCGTGATTTTCGCACCGTGGGCCGGCGGCCTCAGGATGCGCGCATACAACATGCCTGGTTCGCGGATGTCACCTGCGAATTTGGCCTTGCCGGTAACCTTCTCGAGGGCATCCTTCCTTAGGGTGGGCTTCCCGATGATGGTGAATTGGCTCGGATTCATCCCAGCCGTGCCTTTCACATGCCGCAGGATCTTCTGCCCTTTGGCGAGCGCGGCGTACGTCACTTTCTTCTGTCCGGCTTCCTCGTAAACCACGCCGGCCTGGGCCCTCAGCCGGTCCTTGGCGAGCTGTAGTTTCTCGGCAGCCAGTTCAATGAGCACAACCTTGGCTTCGGCAGCGGCGGCTCGCAACGCCGGGCCGAAAAAGCGCGTGGACATGGAGCCGAAGGTGCCCATGTCCCAGGGGCAGAGGTCCGTATCGCCCATCACCATGTCCACGGATTCCAGCGGAACGCTCAGTTCCTCGGCCAGCATTTGGGCGAGCGAAGTTATTACTCCCTGGCCCATTTCGATTTTGCCCGTGTAGCCGGTCACGCGGCCGTCTTCGCCGATTTTCAGGAACGCATTGAAATCCTCCGGCAGATGCTGTCCAGGACCGCGCCCGCCTTCACGCTGCGGAATGGCCTCCAGATACCGTGAGGAGACGGAAATGAGAATACCGCCGCCCAGCAATTCGAGGAATTGCCGGCGGTCGAGGGGAAGCCCCGGCGCGGATGCAGCGGGCATTTCGGAGAAGTCCGCCGCCAGGGATTCCGCATAGATGGATTGCGATTCCGCTTCGTCGTTTTTCATCGTTGCGCTCCTCCCATCTGTTTCGCGGCGCTCTCAATGGCGGCGAGGATTCGCTGGTGGGCGCCACAGCGGCAGAGGTTGCCGTCCATGCTCTCGATAATCTGGCTCCGCGAAGGGTGCGGATTGTTCAGCAGCAGGCCGTAAACGTTCATGATCATCCCGGGAGTGCAGTACCCGCACTGCAGGGCGTCATGCTCCACGAAGGCCTTCTGAACGGCGTGCAGCTCTCCATTCCTGGCCAGACCCTCGATGGTGATAAGGTGCTTACCGGCCACTTCCTTGACCTGGAGCGTGCACGCGCGTGCCGCTTTGCGATCGATAATCACCGTGCAGGCCCCGCAGAGGCCTTCTCCGCACCCATACTTGGCGCCGGTCAGTCCCAGGTTGTAGCGCAGGACCCAGAGGAGCGAGCGGCTGGGATCAACCTCGATATTTGTCTGCTGACCGTTCAGGGTGAATGCGATGGTTTCTTTCATGTGGGCACCTTCCTGACCTTGCATCCGGCGGACGGCGAGGGTTCCGGCGGGGTTGACAAACCCTTATAAACCTTTATCCGCCGTTATTATAGTTGCGGGGCGGGGAATAGCAAGCGCACTTGTTGCGGCGGTTTGCCGCGGCGTTCGACCGATTGCGCCCGGACGGTAGTCGACACTACTTCCTGAAATCCTCGGGCGCATCGATGAGCCGTCCGAGCATTTCGTAAACGCGCACCAGCGCCTGATTCACCATGCGCTCGCCGGCTCCGACGGCGATGTAGGTATCGGAGTCCGCGGCGCCATAACCGCCCTCCGCGGCTGCTCTAATCGTAGGAAAATAATCAAGGTAGCCGTTCGCGTACCCGACAAAGAAAGCGTCGCGCAGGGGGCAGCGGGCGCGCCAGTTGATTTGAAAATCCACAAAGGGTTCGCCCGGCATCCCCATCAGGGCAATCTTCTGATTGATAAGAACCGTGGTCACGGGGAGGGAAAGCTCCCGGCGCGGGGATTCCTTGTCCAGCAGGTCGGCGTGGTCTTCATAGATTCTAGGGCCGTAAGTCGCAAGCATGCCCTCGCGGAATTTCTGTGCGTTCCAGCGCACCGGAAACGTCATCGTATCCTCTACGAACTGCAGGCTGGGCTCCGCAGCGGGGTTGGTTCGGATGTCTTTCGCCACGCGCGCCGCTTCCTGGCCGATCTGCGCGCCGGTCCAGTCGCGTTTCTGCACGGCGTCTTTCGCACGAGGCGTGGTTGCGTAGTAAGGATTGATGTCCCCGTCCGCGCCCTGCAGGAAGAGACAGAGCGGCGAGCCCCCCGTGGTACTGCCCACGGCCTGTTCCACGGTCTTCGCCATCACGCCGACATAGTCCGCGGAGTAATCGAGATTATCGGGACCGAAAACCACAGGGTGGCACGCGTAATTCACCAGGATGGCCAGAGGCTTGCCGGCAGTGGTGTCGATGCGCAGGACCGCAAGCGTGGGATCGAGGGGCGACGTCGGAACCTTGTCGGGGTTCTGCCAGAACATGGTGACGGTACCGTCAGGATTGACCCGGCGCCGGTTGTAACCGATATAGACCTGGCCGTACCCCGTCCCCAATTGAGCCTCCACTTCGTGTTGGCGAGCTTCCTCCACTGCCTGGGCAATTCTCGCGAGGGCTGCGGTCTCCCAGGCAGGGACGTGGTTGGGGGGATATTCGTCCAGGATATTGGGCCCGGCGTGGGTGTGCGAGGCGGTAATGAGGAGGAAAGAAATCCCGCTGGCCTGGGTCAGTTGGTCTCGCAAGCGGGCGAGAGAGGCGGGCCCAAAGGTCCGGCCCAGATCGAGCGTGACCAGCGCCAGGCGTTTCCCGTCCACTTCGAGGACCAGAATCCGTGCGTAGAGAGGGTCAAGCGTGCCCGTGGAAAGTTGGGTGCGATCGAAATAGCCGTACATCGGCAGGCCGGGCGGTGGCGTGATATCCACTTTCGCAACACCGGCCTTGAGGCCCGCACCGAAGGCGACTCCCATGGCCGCCCCCAGATACAGGGCCACCCCCATCACGAGTCTACGCAGCATAGGTAGCCTCCAAATTCGTGTCGGCAATTCAGTCCCGACCTTCAGGCACGAGATAGTAAGGCAGCTTCCGCCGCCGCGCAATCCATCGCTCACAAGACCGACGCTCCGCGCCAGGCTTTCCTCCCGCTCTCCTTCAAGATCGACATGGCTTGCGAAACGGTCGCCCCCTCATGAACGATGGCCTGGCAAGCGCGGATCATATTCTCGGGATGAGGATGCTGATAGACGTTACGCCCATAGACAATGCCGGAGACACCCTGTTGCATGAGAGCGAAAGTTCTTTCCAGAAGCTCCCTCTCCGAGACCCGTGAACCACCGCGGGGCAGCAGGGGTCTGGGGGATGCGGCCTCAACGATGCGGTGATATTCGTGGACATTCTCGGCAAGATCCGCCTTCACGACGTCTGCCCCCAGTTCCACGGCTTGCCGTGCCAGCGATACAGTCCTGCGAATGTCGGGATCGAGTTTGTACCCGCCCCGCCGTTTGTCGGGCAACATGCCGAGCGGCTCCACCATGAGGGGCAGGCCATACCGCTCACACAGCGGCTTGAGGCGACAAATATTTGCCAGGCATTGATGGTACAAATCCGGCTGGTCAGGCGCCGAGATCAGGTTGACGACAAGGGAAGCGGCATCCAGGGCGATTGCCTGTTCGACGGCGTTGTCGATCAAGTGGCAAAACGCGTGTTTGGGAGTGGGGGTGTTGTAGAGGTTTGTGGGATCGCCGCGGAGGACCAGCGCGGGCTTCCGTTTCCCGGGCAGTTCCTGCAACCAGTGGGCTTGGCCAACACTCAGCAGAATGGCGTCCGGGTTAGCTTGCGCCACGGTGCTGACCACCTGCTTTAGGTTCTCGATGCCGGAGAGGAAGCTGGGCTCGTTATGCACACCGTGATCGAGCGCCACCTCAAAGCACTTGCCGTCCGCTGCGAACAAGCGGTTCAACCGGGGCGTTACCGACATGGTGATAGCTCCTCGATGAAAGAGTTGACGATCTTCGCCGCAGAGTGGGTGCCGCGCCGCGGCAGGAAGGAGGCAGAAGCACACTGCGCCCCACGAAAGCCGGGTTCATGCAAAGCCAGGGAAGTCATGCGGGACAGTCTAAACATCTCCTGTGAATCGCTGGGGTTCGACGCCAGCACGCTGCCCCCGCTGCGCGGAGCGCCCGTGCGAGCATGTGCCACCCCGCCTATGTCTTGGCGTGCTTGTAGTACTTGGGATAGTCCGTCACCAACAGATGCAAAGGCGGCTCATCCTCTTCGATCTGCGGGAAGCGGCCCACGGCTGCGTGGAAATGATTATCGGCCCGGTCATCGTTCACCAGGGATACCTCGCCCACCAAGACGCGGTTCTCGGCGCCCCAAAACTCGTGGTAGAGGCGGGGAGGAAGGGTGATGCTCTCTCCCGGGGCCAGTACAAATTTGTGACCTGCTTTCACCGCGTGTTTTGTCCCGTCGATGCTCACCGTAACCGGCGAGTCAGCCAAGCCATCTTCGGCCGTGGCGCCGTGCACCTCTACGACCAGTTTTCCCCCGCCCCGGTTAATGATGTCCTCCACCTTATTCCAATGGAAATGCATGGGAGTTACCTGGTTGATACCCGCGAGCATCAGCTTTTCGCAGTAGAGTTTGCCGTGCTTGGCTTCCAGTTCCGCCAGGCTGCCGTTGCGGATGGTGAATAGGAACAGGCCGCACGTCTCGAACCGGCCGCTTCCGAAATCGGTAATATCCCAGCCCAATTGGTTGTCGGCAATCTCGCGGGCGTCTTCCCCTTTATTTGTCCAGTCAGTCGGACTCCAATAGGCAAAAGGCGGAAGGTGAAATCCGCGTTGGCGGATGAAACTATCGGCCTCACGCATGATGGCATTGACTTCCGAGCGCTTCATAGGCATCCTCCTGACCCAGTTCACGCCACGGGTTGAAGTGGGTTCGCCCTCCGAGTTGCCTTGCTTAAGGGACTCGGATTGCCGGGCGCTAGATTTGTTCCGGAACCACAAAGGGCTCCCGATAAGTGCCTCGCAAGAGCTGGTTCGCTTCCGGATCGCCGACCACCTGTTCAGTCTCGGGATCAAAGGTCAGCGTGCGCCCCAGCCGGTAAGAGGCATTCGCCAAGTGAACCAAAGTGCATGAAATGTATCCTTCTTCAATGGGCGCATTCAGTTCTTCCATTTTCCGGCTGCGCACGCAATTGACAAAATTCTCCCAGTTGTTGCCTCCCCGCGCCGCGCTTGGCCCACGCTCTTGTTCTTCCCCCAGCCAGGTTCGATAGGAAGGAAACTCCTCGTTCGACATCGCCATGTAGCCCTTCGACCCATAGAAGATGTTTCCAACGGTATCCGAGGAGCCGCCGCGGTGGGAAGATTCTTTTCGGGGAGGGCCCAGGAATCCCGGAATGCCGGTCCCGAACCCGACCGAACCAATTCCCGCCTCACGGTTGGAAATCCAGTGACGCACCTCGAATTCCAGGATTTTGCGCTTGCCATCCGGCAGATCAAACTCGAACGCGGCGTTGAGCGTATTGGGAGTCTCCTGGTCGTCGTCAAACATAAAATGCCCGCCCACCGCGGCAGCCTTATTGGGGAATTTGACTCCGAGCCCCCAACGGGCCACATCCATTTGGTGTATTCCCTGGTTTCCTATGTCGCCGCTGCCGGTGTCCCAGAACCAATGCCAGTTGTAGTGGAACCGGTTGCGCGTGAACGGGTGGAGGGGCGCAGGTCCCGTCCAGAGGTCATAGTTAACTCCGGGCGGCACTGGCTCAACCGGGGTGCGCCCGATGCTGTTCCGGGGGTTGAAACAGAGGCCGCGGGCGAGGTAAACGTCGCCGATCAGGCCTTCCCGCAATTTGTGGATGCCCTCGATAACGGCGCCTCCAGAACGGGAGTTGGTTCCATGCTGTACGATTCGATTGTATTTCTTCGCGGCCCGCGCCAGTTGCCGGCCCTCCCACCAGTTATGGGAGCAGGGCTTCTCAATGTAAACGTCCTTCCCGGCCTGACAAGCCCAGATTCCCATCAGGGAGTGCCAGTGGTTCGGCGTGGCGATGGAAATGGCGTCGAGAGAAGAGTCTTCCAGCATTTTCCGAACGTCGGAGTAGGTCTTCGGCGCAGGCAGCGCCATGCGATCCATATCCGCCAGACGCCCGGCCAGAATATTCTCGTCCACATCACAGACCGCGGCTATTTCCACGTTGGGCAGGCGCGAGTATTCCTCCACATGCGTGAACCCTTGTCCCCGGATTCCGCAGATGCCGATCCGGACGCGGTCGTTCGCGCCGAAAACCCTTCCGGGCTCCGCGATGAAACTAATTCCCGCGAGCGCCGCCGGACTTGAGCCCTTCGCAAAAACTTTTCCCGCAGTACGTCGAACGTCGCTCGGTTCTTCTCCTGGCACAAATCACCCCCGTCGAAAAGTATCCTCCAAACACCACCTCTGCCTTGAGGCAAACCCGGCCTCCACCTTAGAGGCAATACGGTTCACTTAATAGGTTCCAGGAAATTAATTCTCAATTTGTTCCTGGGCGACCCCCTCACCCGGCCCGCCCCGGCTGATGAAAACGCCGGCGGCGGTCCACCCTCTCCCCCAAGGGGGCGAGGGATGGTAAGTCATCAGTTCTCAGTTTTCAGTGACATCTCCTCCAGCGCAGCGAGGTCAGTATATTCAAATCAACGTGCCCTCCCCCTTGGGGGATAGCGTACTAAAGTTAAATTACTTCTCCCCGCGCCCCCTTGGGGGAGAGGGGCCGGGGGCGAGGGGGTCCTAGGGTCGAACAGGGAAGCGCCTCCTTGAAAACACAAAAGTGAACAGCATTGACCATAGAGGCCGAGATTCGGGCTTGTCAAGTGGATATGACGAACTACTGCCCCGCCGCCTCGGCTTTTGCAAAGTCTTTCTCGCTGACCTTGGTGGGCGCCGCCATCGCGATGAAGTGGTCGAGGTCGAAGTCCTTGTACAGATCCAGGCAAAACAATTCGGGCGCGGAACGCTGCGGCACAGGCGCATCCAGCAGGAATCCCAGGCTGTGCATGCCCCCGGTGACGGCGACTTCCGAAAACAACGTGGGCTCCAGCGCCGCAGCCGCGAGTGCGACCGCTTGGCTGCGCATCCCGGTTGCTTCCAGCCGGAGCGGCGCCGGGCCGGAGGTCTTTGCCAGCCACTTGGCGGCTCCGATCAGTTGCCCGACCTCGAGGCCCAGCGGGCGGTCGCCCATACTCGCCACGAGCATTTCATAATCCGTCGGGTCAGGACTCTGCGGTATCGTTTCTCCGTTGAAGACAACGTCCAGGGCGAGAACCTGCTCGTGCCGGCTGAGCAGAGCGGAGACGGCTTCGCCCGCCGCCTTGCGGCCCTTGTCGTTTAGCACGATGGTCGCCGCGGCGTCAGAGGGCGCAGTGATTTCCTTGAGCCACACCCCCGTGGCGCTCAGATTGTTGTCGAAATCGAATCGGTAAGAAAGCGTTTCAAGGCCGTGGTTCTTGGTGTTCCACATCCTCCAGGCATTCGTCACGCTCAGTGGCTTGTAGCGGATGACGGAGGCGAGAGTGGCCCGCTCGGACGCGGCCCAGTTCTCACGCGCTGCGGACTCGGCGGGGATGGGCGGGCGGGTAATCCCGGCGGCAAGTTTCTTCGCGAGGCCCAGGGTGGTGAGGTTATCCGCCGGCAGGCCCACGTTCAGTTCGCTCGCAGTCTTCAAGTCGGCTTCACTGGGAATCTCGTCGCTGGCCACGGGCATTTGAAAGTGCTCCGTGAAGAACCGGTAAGCCTGCCGGCGGTTATCGATCTGGTAGTTGTGCGTCCCGGGGTCGCGGTTCTCGTAGAAGGCCAGGTCCTGTTCCTTGCCAAAAATCTGGAAAAAGGGTTTGAGGTTGTCAAAGATGTAGGGTTTCACCAGCATGGCGCGGAAGCAGCAATCGTCTTCGCCGTTGTGAATCAGCAGCGTCGGGCGGGGAGCGCGCAGTGCGACCAGATCGGTGTAATCCTCGCCCTGCAGAAAATCGCTGGGGGTCTCCTCGATGTCGTCGGTATCAATGGGGTGCGTGAGGTTCGACTCGAACGATCCGAAGCCGGCTACTTCCACCATCACGGCAACGCGTGGGTCCAGAGCGCTTAGCACAATGGTCTGCCATCCCCCGCCGGAAAGGCCCGTGACCCCCAGGCGGCCAGGGTCAATTTGAGGAAGCTGCGCAAGATAATCGAGTCCCCGCCGCATGGCCAGGTAAAACAAACCCAGTGCGTTCGTGCCTACCAGGTCCAGATGGGCGCCGTAATCGTGCGCATTCAGTTTCTGGAAAAGCTCGCCCATCCCCACCCATTCGGGGTCCAGCACCACGATCCCCCGCCGCGCGAAGTTGATGCAGGCTTTCTGCGCGTACTCCACCACCTTGCCTGCATGTTCATGCCCCTGGACATACAAGATGGCCGGAATCTTGCCGCCGGGGTTTTCCGGCTCATAGAGGATGGCGGTTGACCAGTAACCGGGAACGATTTCGAAGCGCAGTCTCCGCCACAGGTACCCTTTGCCTTTCTGGGCGGGGCCAACTTCTTCAAACCGAGGTCGAGAATCCACCCACTCGCGAGGCCAGCCGTGGAAGGCAATATCACTGAGGATGTGTTCCCGCAACTTTGTCGCCTGGGCGGTCCATTGCTCGGGACTGCCGGCAGTGGGGCGTTTGGGAATCCGCTCCATCATGTAGCGCTGCACCTGGTACGCCGTGACCGGCACGGGCTGGATTTGTGCCCCCAGCGCCCGCGCAACTGATTGCGGTGTGGTCTGTGCTTGCGCAATTGCCGCGCCTGTCAAAGTGGCGAGAACGAACCATCGCATGGATCGCATACTTTGCCCCTTCTCGAGTTTGAATCACCTGTTCCTTTTCCTGCAATCGACCCGGTAGACATGTTGCTGGCAGCATTTAATACCAAACCCGCTGCCTTTCGCCATCGAAAATCGTCTTTCTCTTTCTGCCTATCCAGGCTGCGGAAAAACGCTTCCCTGCTGTCATTCTGAGCGAAGCGAAGAATCTCGCTCTGCGTATTTTCATGGCAATACGAGATTCTTCGTCGCCTGCGGCTCCTCAGAATGACAGTGCCGACGGGTGTTTCCGCAGCTTGTATCGCGCCATCCAAGCAAGGGCAGGGTACGCTTCCTGCCCATCAAGCAGCCTATTTTGTGGCCTTCGTTGCCTTGAGGATGCTGACGGCTCCGGCCGGCAACTCCACGGTCACCAGAGTTACCCCTCGCTCATGCGCCATCCGAACCGATTTGCTCGTGAGTGTATCGGCAACTTTATGGTCGCCGCGGAAGGCCACCGTCACCGTTGCAGCCGCCCCCCAATTGGTTAGAACTGCCACCAGCCCGGAAGGATAGACAAGCCCACGGAAGCCGACTCTATCGGAACCCTGTTTCATCTGCACCAGCGCGTGGGCTTGGGCTTTTTGTGCGGGATTAACAATCCACTGCTGAATGACAGGGTTGTTCCGTTTGACGTAGGCCAAGGCGAGCGCCGACTCGAAGTAGAGAACCTGCCCTTTGCCAAAGTGGTTGCGGGTCGCAAAGGGCTTCCCGTCGCGGTCGCGTAGAACGACTTCGGCGCCCTTCAACTCCAGGGGAAGTTTCCACAGTTCTCCCGCCGCCTCGTTCTGCGGGGTTACAGAATAGGGCTCGTCGGCTTTCACCGGGTAGATATCAGACGCCTCGACGCCAAAAACCTCGCTCAATCCTCCCGGGATGGTCGGGCGGATCTCGCCAGCCTCGTTCTTCCACGCCGTCAGGCCATCCGCCCAAAGCGTGCCACCTTTGCTCACGAAATCGCGCAGGGCGGCCACGGCCTGATCGTCCATCGCGTAGGAGTAGGGAATGTACAGCACCTCGAAGCCCTGCGCCGTACCCTGCTTCAACTGCTCGAGGTCGATGAACTGGATCGGTATGTGGGCGCGGTGAAGGGCCAGGTAGCACCCCATGAGAGAGTCCTCGACTTCATCGCCGCGCCGCTGCGTGCGATCGTCCAAGCTATGGATGATTGCTGACTCGCGGTTATAGAGAACGGCAACCTTGGCGGGCTGCGGTTTTGCCTCGGCGAGGTAGGTATTGCGGTCGAGCCCTTCGGCCACCGCTTTGACGGCGCCCAGTCGTTCCGAAGGCTTTCCCTCCAAACTCACCAGTCCCCATTCGCCGGCCTCCGTACCACCGACGCGAGGATGCCACAACCAGAAGATGACTCCTCGACTCCCTGCTCCAAAAGCATCCCAGAGCCAGCGGGTCATGTCGGCCGGGGTCGGGTTCAGCGGAAAACCGCCGGTGTAAATCGTCGTGCCGCTTTGCAGTTCCGTGACCCACCAGGGTTGGTCGCCGGCGGGCGTTCCGATCAGGTCGAGCCGGTAGGCGAAGCGCTCCCCATACTCACTTCTCGGTGCGCTGCGGGGGAAGATCCAGGCGGGATGAATGGAGGCGCCGAGAATGTCAACGATCCGTTTCTCCTTCCACACGTCTTGGCCTCCCGCGCCACCCGTCGGCGCCGTGACGTTGATATGGGTCGGGTGGTCAGGATCGAGCGCACGGATCATTCCCTTAATCCAAAGCAGCTCATTAACAAGATTATCAATGTTGAATTCCCGCCAATCAACCACCTCGTGATAGTCATTCCAATAATCGCTGAGCTGCTCCGGCGTCAAGCGGATAGCGGAGAACGATTCCACCGGCCGGAACCAGTGTTTATTCAATTCATCCACTGTCCCGTATTTGGTCTGCAGCCAGTCGCCGAAGGCCTGGAAGGTCGCGGGCTCCAGGTCGTACTTCTCGGGCTCATTCATCAACAGCCATACGCCTTGCGCGGGATGGTGTTTATACCGGTCCACGACTTTCTCAATATAGACCGCCGCGTGCTTTCGCATCTCGGGATCATTCAGGTTGGTGCGGTTGTGATAGAAGGACGTCTTCCCGACCCATCCCGGGGGATCTTCGGCGCACAGCGTTGCCACAATCTTGACCCCGGCCTCGGCCGCGGCATTGTAAACCCAGTCGTAGCCCGTAAAGTCCCAATGGTCGGGAGTGCGTTCCACATCGTCCCAGATAACAAAAATGCGCGCGAGTGTGAGTCCATTCTCGTGCATCAATCGAAAATGCCGCTGGACGCTCTCCTGGGTTTCGGTCCGGTTCAGGAAGAATTCGGAGCCGATGCGAAGCTGATCGGTTATCGCCACAGCGGGCGCGGGCGAACCAACAAGGGCGCGCTCGGCGTCCAAAACCATGCCGGTGGCAAGGATTGTGGCGGCAATGCACAAGACCATGCGTAGGTTCTTTCGAGCAGCGAAATGTTTCATGGTTGAAGCTCCCTCTAATAACGGACTAGCATTACCCTGACCTCGCTTGGGTTGGCCCATAGGAAGGTAAAACAGCGGCCCGGCGCCGTGGTCCTTTTGCACCTCCCTGGGCGTGGGCATCGTTTAGTAACGCGGCACGCCGTCACAGGATGAAAAAGGCTTGGCGGACCTTCTGGATTCTCAGGCAGAAAGGGTGTAGAAACAAGCCCTTGCATTTTTTCGCGGAGGTCATGAATCCCATGCGGAAATCCTTGTCCTTGCCGGCGATGGCTCTTCTCCTTGGGTTGCTCTGGGTGACTCCCGCGCCAGCCGCAGGTCTGCGGGCGGGCGCGGCCAAGGCCACGATTACTCCCGACGTGCGTGCCGCGAAAGTCTACATGGCGGGCTTCGATAACAATCGCGTCTCGACCGGCGTCCACGATGATCTCTTTGTGCGTTGCCTCGCCCTGGGTGCGGGGGAGCAGACCATCGTGATGTGTTCCGCCGACCTGATCGGTCTCTTTTACGACGACGTCCTGAAGATTCGCGGGAAGGTGAAAGCCCAGGCGCCGGAAGTCACGCACCTGATCGTGGCTTCGACGCATGACCACGAGGGCCCGGATACCATGGGGCTATGGGGGCCCACGCCGTTTCAGTCGGGGATCGATGGGAAGTACATGGACTGGCTCCAGGAGCGCATCGCCGGTACGGCAGTGGAGGCAGTTCGATCGATGCAGGAGGCGCGCCTCACGCTGGCGCGCGATGATCATCCCCTGCTGGCGCAATTGCAGTCCGACAGCCGCCCCCCCTATGTGAAGGACCCCTATCTATTCGTCATGCAGCTGACCTCCGCGGGGCACGGCCAGCCTATTGCCAATTTGATTAACTGGAGCGACCACCCCGAAACCCTCGGGGGAAAGAACACGGAGATCACGGCCGACTACCCGCACTGGCTCTGCCAATACGTGGAGGGGCATCTAGGCGGACTAGCCGTTTTCTTTGATGGCTCAATTGGGGGACTGCTTTCTACACTCGGCGACGACGTGGCGCTGGCGGACCCTGCCAACGGCCGCCTCGCCCTGGACGCAACTTGGCGCAAGGCGGAGCTTTTCGGCATCACCCTTGGCCAGCTTGTCGAACGCGCCGTGAAAAGTGGGGAACAGGTTGACGTGGACACGCTCGCCTTTCGCGGGGCCACGGTTTTCGCGCCCCTGCATAACGACCACTTCCGCGTGGCCGGAGCGGCCGGCGTCTTGGGCGGCCGCAAGCAGCTTTTTACGAACGGACAGCCTGATGCGGGGGTCGCGAAGAAGGAATTCCAGGGTTTCGGTGAGCTGAACTACTCCACCGGCCAGGATATGCAGACGGAAGTCAGTTATATCCGGTTGCTCGGCGGCGGGCGCGTCGTGGCGGAGATCGTAACCGTGCCGGGCGAAATCTATCCCGAGCTTGTCAACGGCGGTATCACGCGCTACGCCGGCGCAGATTTTCCCGATGCGCCTTTCGAGCCGGCGATTCGCGAGCACTTGAACAGCAAGTATCAGTTCATTTTCGGGCTCGCTAATGACGAACTCGGATACCTCATTCCCAAAGCCGAGTGGGATGACGAGCCACCCTGGCTACAGAACCGGAAGGAGCGCTGGTACGGCGAAATCAATTCCGTCGGGCCGGAAATCGCGGGCGCAGTGACCAGGGCTATCGTGGGGCTGATTGAGGGCAGCGACTAACACGAACGCAGCAACCAATGTTGCAAATCAGGTTCACGGCGCCGCAAAATAGATTCGCAACCCTGCCTCCGGGGGGAGAGGGAGCCCGGCTCCTGCCCGGTTATGGCATTATGGAAGGGGGCAGGGGATTGGTTATCACAGGCCGAAGTGCGAGGCTGATGGGCCGGAGGAGTGGGAGGTGGGTGAACATGCGAAAACTATCACGACGCGATATGTTGAGCGGGGCAGCGGGCGTAGTGGCGGCGGGCTTGCCGCTGCTCAACGCGGCGGAGAACTCTCCAGCCGGGGTTGCTCCCTCGGCGCACAAGCTGAAAGTGGTGGTGGCGGGGGCGCATCCGGACGACCCGGAGACGGGCTGCGGCGGGACCATCGCGCGCTACAGCGATTTGGGGCACAACGTCGTTGTGCTTTACCTCACGCGGGGCGAGCGCGGCATCAAGGGGAAAACCTACGATGAGGCGGGAACGATTCGGACCGCCGAGGCGGAGAAGGCGTGCGAAATTCTGAAAGGGCGTCCCGTCTTTGCCGGGCAGGTCAACGGCAAGGTGGAAGTGACGTACGCGCGGTACGAGGAATATCGCAAAATCCTGGAGGCAGAGAACCCGGACTTGGTCTTCACGCATTGGCCGCTGGATACGCACGAGGACCATCGCGCCAATGCGCTGCTCGTCTACGACGCGTGGCTCAAGATGGGCAAGAAGTTTCCGCTTTATTTCTTCGAAGTCATGACCGGCGAGCAGAGTTCGCATTTCTGGCCTACGCACTACGTTGATATCTCCGCCACCGTAGACCGCAAGCGGGCGGCTTGTTATGCTCACGCCAGTCAGAATCCTGACGACTTCTACCGCATCCACGACGAGATGAATCGTTTCCGCGGTCACGAATGCGGCCGGCAGCAGGCGGAAGCGTTTATCCGCCACGTGCAGTCGCCTGATGAAGCACTACCGTTGAGCGCGTAGCGGCGGCGAGGCGTTTCAACGGGGCTTGCCGATGTCGGGAATCGCGCTATAGTGTGTTCTGTCGTCCATTCTTTCTGCGGGACTGCCGGATTTTGTCCCATTTGGCGCGATTCGTGCCCTGTCACCCTCGGCCTGATTATGAAGCCTGCCTCGGAAGTGACTTTCACGCCTGTCGAGATTCTGACCCGTAGTGCAAAGGCGCTGCTCGTCCGGGAATACGCTCCCGCTGACCTGCTTTCGCTGGTTGCGATGTACAAGGCCTTTGAGCCCAAGCGCGTGGCACAGGGGCTTCCACCGCCCGATGTCCCCCGCATAACGCAGTGGCTCGACCAGTTGCAGCAAAAATCGCGCGCCCTGCTGGTTTGGGATGGGGCGCGCGTGGTTGCACATGCGATTCTTTGTCCCATTTCGGATGCGGCTGTGGAGTTCACGATCTTTGTTCATCAGGACTTCCGTCGCATAGGGCTGGGCACAGCGTTGACAGGCTTGGCGGTGGCCTTCTCAGGACAGTGCGGCTTTGCGGAGGTTTTCCTAACCACTGAGATCAGCAACTTGGCGGCACTGCGGGTCTACCGGCGGGTGGGTTTTCAGGTGTCGAGCAGCTTTGGTGAGGAGTGTGAAATGAAGCTGGTGATTGGCGGAAGTCCACCCCGGCAGGCTCCGGTCACCTGAGGTTCCCTGTGGCGACCGATCTTCCTGCTGTTTGCCGCCAGGTCGGCGCACTTTACGCTACCGCACTTGACACGGTTTCGTTCCCTCTCGTAGCATGGCGTGTTGGTTGTCTCGTCCGATTGCGGTGAACGAGGAGCTATCGATCAGCGACTGAATCCGGTGGCGGGCGTTTCGGGTACCGGGAATTCAAACGGGGGCCAGCAGCGAGGTGAGATTGTGAGAATCGCGGTGCGCTTCAAAGCGGATGCAGCCATTGTGAGTCTGAGTGGCAAATTCCTGGCGGGCAGTGACGGTCCTTATCTCCGGCAGAAGGTGAAGGATTTGATGGATGCCGGGACCAAGAAGTTGATCGTGGATTTTGAGGATGTGCCTTACATCGACTCGACGGGGCTGGGATTTCTAGCGGGCGCGCGAGTGACGGTCCAGAACTCCGGGGCGCGCATGGTGCTCGCGAATCTGAATGCGCACGTCCGCAGAATCCTGAACGACGTGAACCTGACCCAGTTCTTCGCGATTGCCGCGGGTGAAGCTGCGGCGTTGACCCTGCTGAACCAGCCCGCGGGGGTTGCGGATGAGCCCCCGGGGTTTGCCAAGGGAGAGCCGAGGGCGAAAAAGCGCACTGCCAGCGGGCCGGAGGTGTGAACGGGTAATAGGTGAGTTTGGTTTTTTGTAGCGGCGGTCGGAGCCTGCGCTGACGCAGGAAGCGACCGCCGGCTTCTGATTCAATAGATTCCGGCGCTCCTAGAGCGCCGCTACAGCAAACTGACCCATTACCTGTGAGCGGGGGTATTTGACAGGTCATTGGGGTTAAGGTATTTTTGGATTCACGCAGGCAGCAGCGTGTGGCACGGGGGCCCGCCGGAGAAGCGGGGGCCTTCCCGAGCGGGTTGCGCCCGCCGAGCCCGTTTGGACGCGCTGACGACTGCAGGGACCCTGGGTACCCGCTTTTTTTGAAAACTCATGGACATTATAGAGCGACGCCGCTCGGATCGTATTCTCGCCCCGGTGCGCATACGGGTGATTGGGAACAACGCCGCGGGAGTCTCCTTCGCGGAAGAGACCGTCACGGTCAGCTTCAACCAGCACGGCGCGCGGATCAGTCTAATTCACTCTTTGCTGCCCGATGACATCGTGCTTCTCAAGAACCTGGAAAACGGGATCGAGGAGGAGTTTCGTGTGGTGGGCGCCTTCCAGCAGGTTTTCGGGGACCGGCGGGAATGGGGTGTGGAGGCGCAGAATCCGGAGAGCGGGATCTGGGGTGTCGCGTTTGTCCCGAATGCGGATGGTGTGCAGCCGAAGGTAATGATTGAATGTGCCGCCTGCAAGACGGCAGCGCAAAGCACGCTTTCCAGCATCGAATATGACGTGCTGCTTGCCACCGGTCTCATTTCGCGCCACTGCAAGCGTTGCGACGAGACCACGCGCTGGAAGCCCAGCGACCAGTTGGTGACGCCGGAGATTCTCGAGCGGTCGTTGAAACCTCCTGTCCAGGTGTCTGTGGAACGCCGGCGGACCCGCCGCTTGAAGCTCACTATGCAACTCCGCGTGCGCAACACTTGGGGCGTCATGGACATTGCGCAGACACGCGACGTCTCCAAGGCCGGCCTCTGCTTTTTCAGCACCCAGCACTTCTCCACCGGTGACGAGATTTACATCACCCTGCCCTATTCCCAGAGCCAGACTCCTGTGGAAACTACGGGGCGGATCGTCTGGGCCGCCGGAGGCGCCTCCGGCCGGTTCTTTGGGGTTGAGTACGTGCGCTGACCGTAGGGCCGTCTCCAGGGTCGAAAGTCCCCCGATTCCGAATGATGCTCAACCCGGCACGCAAATGCCGGGACTGAGCGCAGAATCTTCCGCTCCACCTTGCGGGGAGTGAGATAATCTGCTCTTCCGAAAGCTCTCGTCCAACTCGCATTTTTCGAGGACAAAAGCCATGACACGTCACAAGGTGTTCTTTCTGTTCATCGCCTGTGGTCTCCTGCTGGGGCCCGCGCGAGCTGCGGGTCAACCTGGGCCAAGCGTTTGGTTCGTTGATTCGCTCATCAAAATCTTCCCCACGGATGCCGCGGGAAGTCATCGCCTCGCCCGGCCGGAATTGCTCGGGGCGCACGGCCAGCACGTGAGCGTGCAACTCGCGCTGCGCTCGGCGGCGCCGCTCGCGGGCGTGACGGCCGAGGTCGAGCCGCTGAAAAACGTCCAGGGGGAAACCCTGGCGGGCGCGACGGTCCGCCCGGTGGGTTATGTGGTGGTCGGCTCGCACACGCGGAACACACCGGAGGACGAAGTGGTGGGAGAAGCACCGGGGTGGTTTCCCGACCCGCTCGAGGATTTTCCGGTAAACGTTAAGGCCCAGCGGACCCAGTCGCTGTGGATTAGCGTGGCGGTTCCGGCTGATGCCCCGCCGGGCGAGTATCAAGGCGCGGTCGTGGTGCGCGCGGGGGAGCGGCAACTGGCGCGCCAGGAGTTCCGCGTGAAAGTGCTGGCGGCGGCCGTGCCCGTCCCCCACGCGCTGAAAGTCACCAACTGGTTCACCTTCGATGGCCACGCTTCCCAGCAATTTTACGGCGTCGCGGAGTTCACGCCCGACTGGTGGACGTTGCTCGCAAACCTCGGGCGCGTCATGGCCGAGCATCGGCAGAACATGGTGATCACCCCCCTCCTGGAACTGATTACGCCGCGCGTCGAGGGGGACCACCTCGTTTACGACTTCGCGAATTTCGACCGCTGGGTCGAGACCTTCCACGAGGCCGGCGCGATCGGGTACATCGAGGGCGGCCACCTGTTGGATCGTGCGGGCAGCTACGACGCGGGGCTCATGGTTCACACGCTCCAGCTTGAGAACGGCCAAGTGAGCAAGCGGACGCTGCCGCCCGACGACCCGCGGGTTGAGCCCTTCCTGGTCGGGTTCCTCACCGCCCTCAATGCCCACCTCGAGGCCAAAGGGTGGAAGTCAATCTACTACCAGCACATTCTTGACGAAGCCCACGGCACGGAGCCACCCTACTACGCCCGCTTCGCAGAACTGGTGCATCGCTATCTTCCCGGCGTTTCCACGATGGACGCCGTGGACGCCGAGCACATGCCCGACGAACTGCAGAAATACTGCGACGTCTGGGTCCCGCAGCTTGGCAAGTTCGACGATCAGATGGAAATGATCCGCCAGCGCATGGCCAGCGGCCGTGAGGTGTGGTTCTACACGTGCCTGTTTCCCAACCAACGCTACCTGAATCGGCTGATGGATTACCCGCTGCTCAAGGTGCGGCTGCTGCACTGGCTGAATTTCCGCTACGGCTTTACCGGCTTCCTGCACTGGGGCTGGAGCTATTGGACGCCCGAGCCGATTCTGGACACGCAGCCCGTGATCGACGCCAACACCGAATTGCTGCCCTCGGGCGACGCGTTCATCGTTTATCCGGACCGCGCCAGGAAATCAGTGTATTCGTCAATTCGCCTCGAGACCATGCTGCAGGGGATCGAGGATTACGAAATGTTGATGGCGCTCAAAGCCAAGACTCCGGCGGAAGCCGAGCGCCTCGGAAAGGAAGCCCTGGGGGGATTCACCGATTACGTTCGCGACCCGGTGAAGTTCCGCGCGATTGAGAAGGAACTGCTCGAAGCGCTGGCGAAGTAGAGTACACCGCCAAGGGGGCTGGCGCTGGGCTCTGGTGGGCAGCGCGTGTAGTTCGGGTCCGCGGCTCTAACGATGCCTGCTATTTCTTAGCCCCTGCCTCTTTGAGCACCTTGACGATATCCGTGCTTCCCATGTCGGTCGCCATCTTCAAGGCCGTGGTACCATCGTTGAAAGCGGTGTTGGCATCGGCGCCTTTGGCGAGGAGAAGCTTCAGGATATCGGCGTTTCTTTCAACCACCGCCTCCATCACCGCAGTCCCACCCTCGCTGTCCCTGGCCTTTAGATCGGCCCCCTTGGCGAGCAACATTTTGATACTGTCGATCTTGCCTTGGGAGATCGCAACCATCAGCGGGGTCTTGCCTTGCACATCCTGGGAATTCAGGTCAGCACCCTTGGCAGCCAGGAGATCAGCAATTTCGACGTAGCCGCCCCGTGCCGCGAGGTAGAGGGCCGTCTGGCTGACTTCGTTCCGGGCCTTGACGTCAGCACCCTTGGCCAGCAGGGCTTTGACAATGGCCAGGTTGCCTTTGGAGACGACTGCAATCATCAAGGGGGTATTGCCGGCCCCGTCCCTGGCATTCATGTTGGCGCCTTTTGCCAGCGCCGACTGCACTTTGACGGCATCGCCATCTTCGGCAGCCTTCAGCAGGTCCCCATTCAGGTCAGCCGTGTAAGCAGGTAGGGAGAAGAGGAATACAACCGATAGAAGAAGCAACCACGACCGGTGATTCATGATTCCACCTCCGGAACCAGACACCGCCGGTGGGATGACTGCCACAACGAGAGTGCGCGGACACCTTCAGTCAAGCCGGCGTGTTTCTGCCACCTTAGGCAGTGCCCAGTTCGCATCGTTGAGAAACGTCACTACAATTTTAACACCCTTTCACTAGGGGAAGCGAGTGGGGCGAACCTGTTTTGTACGTCCGCGGCCCTTGGGCGCGGTCGCTGAGAAAAGCGGGTAGCGCGGAGTTGTTCTTGAACTCCGCGGCTTGTATACTCAGGAACCGTCGAAGAGCCGCAGAGTTACAAACCAACTCTGCGCTACCGGCTTTCCGCGTGGGACGTGGTAGCCACGGCAAATCCGTTTTGCGATTTGCCGTGGGTTCGTCGAGGTCGAATGTCCTTCAAGGTCGAAATCCTTCCAAAAGCCCACGACGAGAAGAACGCTCGTCGTGGCTACCAGCTCCTGGATCCCGATCCCCGCAAGGCCTTTCGCTAGGGAAAGAACCGTGAACGACGCCTTACGCTTGGTGATCGAGTTGCGCAAGGTGGGAAGCTCCAAGCGCAAAGATTACAGTTCGAACGGCGCCTGAGGTTGAGTGATCCGGAGGTCGCCACGATCAATTCGTCTTTGGAATTGACCTTTCGTCATCGAAGGAAGAGCCCGCGGTAGCGAGAGGTCGCCGCGGCGACACCGTGACTTGTATCTACCCACTTGACATTGGTACCATATATGTTACCATTATCTATGGTCGATGTGCGAGAGTATCTGGACCATGAGGGAAACAGTCCTTTCGCGGTTTGGTTCGACGACCTGAACGCGCAGGCTGCCGCGAAGGTGACCATGGCGGTCACGCGGTTAGGGCAAGGCAATTTTTCCAACGTCAAAGGCGTGGGCTCTGGCGTATGGGAGTACAAGATTGACTTCGGCCCCGGTTACAGAATTTACATTGGCAAGGACGGTGACTGTCTAGTGATTCTTCTCGGGGGCGGAACTAAGAAGCGGCAAAACACGGATATCAGCGAGGCTATTGCCAGGTGGCAAGACTACAAGAAGAGAAAGAAAGAAGGAGATCGGTAATGGCTTTGACCCGCGATTTTAAGGAAACCATCAAGGCGCGTGTCCAACGCGATCCCGCCTTTCGCCGGGAGCTACTCCGCGAGGGCGTGGAAACGATGCTTAACGGAGATGTCGAGACCGGCAAGACCGTGCTCCGCAACTACATCAATGCCACGGTCGGATTTATCGAGTTGGCCGAGGTCACGCATCGCTCGCCCAAAAGCCTGATGCGTATGCTTGGACCGCAGGGCAATCCCCAAGCGCAAAACCTTTTTGAAATCGTTTCCTATTTGCTCAATCAGGAAGGGATTCAGTTTGAGCTGCGCGCCGCCACAGTATCGTAAGCGCTCCCGGAACAGCAGGCGTAGCGCGGACCTGTCTTGGAGGTCCGCGGCCCTTGCTTTGTAGCGCCGACCTTCAGGTCGGCATTTTCCGCGAGTGCCAAACCTGCTGACCTAAAGGTCAGCGCTACATCGCGATTGCAAATCTCGTTCTCCTGGACCCCGATGTGCGCAAGACCTTTCGCAGTAGGGGGACGGCTTGCCGTCCCCTCTGTGTCCATTGCCGCCGAACCACGAAGGGTAGGGCAAGCCCTACCCCTACTTGGTGATCGAGTTGCGCAAGGTGGGAAGCTAAAGCGCCGAGATTGCAGTTCGAACGGCGCCTGAGGTCTTGTGACCCGGAGGTAGCCACGGTCAATTCGTCTTGGGAATTGACCGTCGGTTTGTCATCATAGGAAAAGGCCACGGTCACAAGAGCGTGACCGTGGCTTCTCACGAATCGTCAATCCAAAGGGGAGGAGATGTGCCAATCGGAAAATGTCCGCTGTGCCTGGCGCAAAAGACACTTATTAGAAGTCATCTTGCGCCTGCGGCGCTATACAAGTTGTGTCGCACACCAGAGTCAGAGCCAGTCATCGTCACCCCAAACGTGGTCATGCAGAGTTCGAGACAATGGCAGGACTACCTTCTTTGTGGAGAATGTGACAACTTATTGAGCCAAGAAGGTGAGAGTTGGGTCTTGCCCTTACTTGCGAAGTCGGACGGCAGTTTCCCGTTTTACGACATGCTCGTAAAGTGTCCGCCGGATGTGGTGGAGGGGGATTCGGCATTGTTCGCGGCTGCAAAAAATCCAGACATTGATGTTGCGAAACTTACGCATTTTGCAATGGGTATATTTTGGAAGGCGTCGGTTCATTCCTGGAGCAAGGAGAAAACTGATCCGCCGGTTGATTTGGGAAAGTACGGTGAAAGAGTGCGGAGATTTCTGAGGCGGAGTGTGAGCATTCTACCACGGGAAGTTCACGCCTTCTGATTCCTGCACTGGCGCGCCGATAGCCCGGCATAAAGGACGTTATGTTGTACTATTGGGTTGACAGAGAGCGGCGGCAAAATTAGAGTGAGAACAGGAACCCAAGGAGAGCACTCCCCATGACCGGAATCCAGTTCGTAACCGATGCCAAGGGCCGCAAGGTGGCCGTTCAAATCGACCTGAAAAGATACGGCGCGGTGTTAGAGGATTTTTGGGACGGGCTGATTTCGGAATCGCGCCGCAAGGAAAAGGGCATACCGCTTGAGAAGATCAAAGCGGACCTCGTAAAACGCGGACGGCTGCGTGAGTAGAGGCGGCTTTACGCCGCCACCTGGCGAGGTAAACTCGCCGCTACAGAATCAAATTGATCCACTCCGGCGCGGAAGGAACTCGAAGCCTTGCCGGATAACGTGTTGGCCCGTGTCCTCCCCAAAGCTGTGAAATAATCGGCGAAAACCCTTCTCACCGCAGAGTCGCGGAGGCGCAGAGGTTTGAAAAGCGAAGGCCCTTTCTCTGCGCCTCTGCGGTGAAGGCGCCCATTTTTTCACACCTTCTACTACGAATTGTGGGCATTCTACCACCCCTGTTGTCCGGCCGCCGCGAAAAGCCGCGGAGAGCCCACACAGCGGAGGTCCGCGCTACGCTGGCTCGACCACCCCCTGCCCCCCTCCTGAGCCAGGAGGGGAATAATTCGGACAATTAGGCACTTGCCTGGAAAATACTGCCTACCCGTAGGCAACGTATATAATAACGTCCTTGACAAGTCAGCGCGTACAGTGCTAGCCTGAAGCGGTAAGTGCTGTGGGCCGAACAGGGCTCGGCCTGAGGCGCGCCCCGATTAGTTGATCCCCCTGGAATCGCAACAGCCTGATGGCTCCCCAGGACGAAAATGCGCTGCTCATGCAAAGAATGGAAGATTCCC